>ERZ1292625.80-Hain-H41-01um-R1-80-length-171040-cov-11_pt1 | contig 94887 bp, 108 predicted proteins | sample MGYA00564400_ERZ1292625 | MGnify/ENA primary metagenome ERZ1292625 (study PRJEB36523, sample SAMEA6512639) | groundwater metagenome | collected 2019-01-08 | study: AquaDiva: Metagenomics assemblies of 32 groundwater samples
TCCGCGACCAGGGCTCGAACCTGGGACATCCTCCTTAACAGGGAGGCGCTCTACCAACTGAGCTATCGCGGAATGGATGCTAGAATAATAATGGTAATTTAGACATTAATCAATTAAGGATTAAATATGGACCAAAAAAGTTATTATTATGTCACGGGAACCGTTTTCCTTATTATTGCTGTTCTACATTTCTTGAGACTTATCTACGGATGGCCAGCCAATATTGGTACTTTTGTGGTGCCGATGTGGTTAAGTTGGGCTGCCCTGGTCTTTGCCGGATATCTCGCATACCAAGGATTAAAAATAAAAAGATAACCTAAAGATGCTAGAATAGCGCTGTGAATTTCAAGAACTTCAAACTAGATACCCAAACAGGTCTCCTTATCGCTATTATTCTGGCGTTGCCTCTGTCTGGCTATGTGGCTTACCAGTACCGCGCGCTTTATAACGAGTTTGAGTTGGCGAGCACAGCGAATGCAGAACTTTCTGCTGAACTTGAAGCAATAAAATCGGAGAAAGAACAATTACTTTCTAAAACAGGCGAACAGAAGACAATCATTGATTCTTTTAGCGGTCAGATAGAAAATATTTCTTCCACCGTCGGCACTCTTGATAAGCTTGCCAAAACAGACAAAGAACTTCTCCAGAAATATTCCAAAGTTTATTTTCTAAACGAACACTACGTTCCAGACGCTCTGACAGAGATAGAAGACGATTACGCCTTTGAACAGGGTGGTGGCAATCTTCTCATCCACGACAAAGTTTGGCCGTATCTTAAAGAAATAATTCTTGAAGCAAAAGAAGATGGTATTGATCTCTTGGCCGTCTCGGCCTTTCGTTCTTTTGAGGCCCAAGGCTCACTGAAGTCAGAATATCGCTTTACCTACGGAGCCGGCACTGCCAACCAATTTTCTGCCGATCAAGGATATTCTGAACATCAGCTTGGCACATCTTTAGACTTCACCACCAAGGCCTTAGGTGCCAATTTCACAAAATTTGGTTCAAGTACCGGCCTTGAATGGCTTGAAAATAATGCCCACAAATATGGCTTTATCCTTTCTTATCCGGCTGGCAATGGTTACTATACATACGAGCCGTGGCACTGGAGATTTGTCGGAGTAGACCTAGCCACCAACCTTCATGAAATGGGCAAGCATTTCTACGACCTTGAACAGCGCGAGATAGACAAATATCTCGTAAAGCTTTTTGACTAGTTTCTTCTTCTGTTATACTGGAATTATGAAGATAAACATAAAGGCGACGGGGATAGAGCTCACTCCCGCCATCTCAAGTTATGTGGAGAAAAAGATTTCAGCGATAGAAAAATTTATTGATAAAGCAACGAACGCCACAGCCCTAGTGGAGGTGGGGAAGAGCACACATCACCACAAGAGTGGAGATGTCTTCCGTGCCGAAGTGCATATTGTTGGTAACGGTCTTGATGTTTATGCCGCATCCGAAACAGGGGACCTGTATGCTGCGATAGACATGGTCAAGGATGAGGCAGTGCACAACATGTTACAATTGAAGGGTAAACGAGAGACTCTTGCCCGCAAAGGTGCGAGTGTGATGAAAAACATGATCAAGGGTTTCTCCGAGAATACAGCCAAGGGATTTTCTTGGGGCATGGAGCGATTAAAGTTTAAAAATTTTAAGAAAAGACAATGAATTATTTGAAACAAAAAGCGACACCATGGGTTTCCATCTCTGTTTTGGCTGGAGGATTGTTTACCGCCGTGGTTTTACTTTGGCTCGTTAGGATTGAAGCCGAGCTTCGGGTCACCATTACTAGTGTCTAGTTGCCTCGTAGGAAATCTTGCCAACCCATCTCTCGCTTACCAGCGGGGGTAACGCGGACTGGGACAAACTTACCATCTTTTATCTCGGCATCTTTGACTACTAATCTAATTTCTTTCCCACTCTTGTTCCTGAAGAACATGTAGGCCGTTGGCCAAGTACTATACGCCAAGACTTTTCTCAAATTTTTCTCTGCAGATTCGTTTAGGTCAAGAAGTCCGTCTTCTTTTTTTATTAGTTTGGTAAAACTTACTTTCTTCTCATCCTGTGGTATCTCTTTCACTTCTCCCTCAATCCATTTTGGAAGTAGAACCCCGAGTATTCTACCGCCAGCACGAGCAAGCTTTTCTTCTACGACAGCATAGTGGTCTGGCCAAGGAGTTATTGGAACTCGTGCCTGCGCCAATATTGGTCCGTGGTCCACTTTCTCATCCATTTTAATTATCGTTACCCCCGCTTCTTCTTCTGCAAGAATTGTTTCTTGAATAGGTGAGGCGCCCCGCAACTTTGGCAGAAGTGAGGGGTGGACATTGAGCGCACCATATTTTGGAAGAGAGAGAATCTCTTTCGGCAAGATTTTACCGAATGATGCTACCACATAAACATCTGCATCTAACTTTTTTAATTTATCTGGAGATGGAATATCTTTTATAGAACTTATATTAAGCACCGGAGAAAGACCAGCCACTTCAAGCTCCTCCAGAACATATTTTGAAAATTGAGAACTACCGAAGAAGACAAACTTAACCACCGCTTTTAGCGGGGTCCCGCCAACGGCGGTGACCGCTTTCTTCGGTGGGACATCTTGGACATTTTCTGCATTATCAATGAAAAGAACGCCATTTAGATGGTCTATCTCGTGCTGGAAAATCTGTGCCAGAAGTTCTGATGCGCCTCGCTCAATAAGTTTCCCTGTTTCGTTGTAGGCTCTCAAAGTTACTTTATCAGCTCTTTTTACCTGCCCGTAGAGCCAACGTATTGAGAGACAGCCTTCTTCCAACTTCTCTTTTTTCCTAGAAGTTTTAATTATTTCTGGGTTGATAAATACCAAATCTTTCGTTGTCTGAGGCAGTTTTGGCACTGGTCCGACATTTAAGTTTCTTTTTTTTGTTAACATCAAAACATCGCCTCGGACGATAAAGAGTCTCAGACTCTCACCAATCTGTGGCGCAGCGAGCGCCACTCCGTCTTCTTCGGCATGGAGCGATGTGTGCATCTTCTCTAGAAGGCCTTTAATCTTTTTTCCACCAATTTCTTTTAGGGGCACACTCTTAGCCACCTTTCTCAATACAGGCGCATCTTTTTGTAATATTTCTGTTTTTGTCATTTGACCTTAAGACTACCGAAGAAACAGCGTGAGAAATTTGCGCTTTGGGAACACTTCTTTAAAAGATATGCCATATCCTCAACCGAGAGGTGAGAAGTCTTTATGGCTATCACTTTTATAGGGAATTCCTTCATATCCGCCGCCCTTCTTTCTGCATTTATACGTGCATGGAACTCATCAAGCATCTTTAGTCTTGGGTGCTTCAAAAGCTCCTTAAGATCATGACTTTTAAGAGCTTCACTAATAGATTTCATGATTTATGGAACTATAGTATCATAAGTGCTCTCAATAGATTTTCCATATGGTAAAGAAACTCGGCATAGATCTTGGCACCACAAATATCCTAGTCTTCGTACCAGGTAAGGGTATTGTTTTGAACGAACCATCAGTGGTGGCAGTTTCTGAAGATAACAAAATTTTAGCCATCGGCGCCGAGGCCAAAACAATGATTGGTCGCACTCCAGAAAGTATCATTGCTTACCGACCGATGAAGGACGGAGTCATCGCCGACTACCGCGTGACGGAGGCGATGCTTCGCTACTACATAGACAAGGCGCTTGGGCGTTGGAATTTTTTCAAACCAGACGTTTTAATCTCCGTGCCAGCAGGGGTCACTTCTACAGAAAGGCGCGCAGTAGTTGAGGCCGCGATAAAAGCTGGTGCCAAGAACGCCTATGTCGTTAAGGAACCAATCCTTGCTGCCATCGGTGCAGGTATTCCCATTCAAGAAGCAGCAGGACACATGATTGTGGATATCGGTGGCGGGACTACAGACGTAGCCGTCATCTCTCTTGGTGGTATTGTGGCCTCTACTTCTGTCAAAGTGGCTGGCAACAAGATGGACACTGCCATCACTGACTATATAAAGAAAAATTTTAATTTAATAATTGGAGACAAAACAGCGGAGGATATAAAAATTGCCGTGGGCTCTGCTATTCCACTTGAAGAAGAAGTAGCGATCTCTGTGAAGGGAAGAGACTCTCTTCTAGGACTCCCACGCACTATTGAAATTAAGACCAACGAAATAGTAAAAGCAATTTCTAAAGAACTGCGTGAGATGGTGCGAGCGGTCAAAGAAGTTCTTCAAGAGACCCCACCAGAACTTTCTTCTGACATCATAGACCGAGGCATTATCATGACCGGTGGTTCTTCGCAGTTACGCAATTTTCCTGAACTAATGTTTCGTCGTACTGGGGTAAAAGCAGTTTTGGCCAAAGATGCCTACTTCTGCGTTGCCAAGGGTACAGGTGTGGCACTAGAACACTTGAATATGTATAAAAAGTCTATTATCGCCAAGAGATAAGCCATTTTTTGAGACTCTTTTCACACTATTGACAAAAACTAGTAGTCTGCTATGCTTAATAGTGGGCTGTAAAGGAGGGTGATCCCGCACGGCGACTGCGTTAGAGCACCAAAATGCGCCTGATAAACAGGGGGTGTCCCACGAAAAGTCCGAGTTTCTTAAGACTCGGATTCGTTAACAAACGAACACGACCGCACCAGCACGCATTATCAAAGCGACGACAACGGGCCCGGGAGAGACTTCTAATCTCCCGGGCTTTTACTATTTATATGTTAATCTAGTTTCTAATGACTGCATTAAAATTTTCTATAGAAAAGGAACTGAAGGGCAAGCTAGGTCGAGCAGGAATTCTAGAAACTCCACATGGCAATATTGAAACTCCAGCTTTTGTTTCTGTTGGTACAAAGGCAGCGGTAAAAGCTCTTACCGTAGAGCAAGTGAAATCCCTTGGGGCTGAGGTAGTTTTAGCAAACACTTATCATCTTTTACTTGAACCGTCTGAGAAACGTGTAAAAAGTTTTGGAGGGTTACACAAGTTTATGAATTGGCAAGGTCCAATCATGACCGACTCTGGTGGTTTCCAAGTTTTTTCTTTGGGTAGCGCCTTTGGTAAACAGATTTCAAAAATCGCTCGGTCAGAAGAAAAGAATATTCCGGATGAGGGCGTTGTTGGGAACCTCGCGAAAGTGAGTGAAGATGGGGTCACTTTTAAATCTCATTTAGATGGCGCCCTTCACCACATCACTCCAGAGCGGTCTATGGAGATACAACACGACCTAGGTGCAGATATTATTTTTGCCTTTGACGAATGTACTTCTCCCAATGAGAGCTTTGAATATCAGGAAGAAGCCATGGAGAGAACACACAGGTGGGCGAAGCGTTCTCTAGAGCACCACAATAAATTAAAAAGTAAGGACCCCAATCCAATAGCTTTGTTTGGAATAGTGCAGGGTGGGAGAGAAGAAATGTTACGTAAGCGTTCGGCAGAGTTTATCGGAAACTTAGGTTTTGACGGCTTTGGTATCGGCGGGTCGTTTAACAAAGAAGATATGGATAAGGCAGTAAAATGGGTAAACGAAATATTGCCGAAGAACAAACCAAGACATCTCCTAGGTATAGGTGAGCCGGAAGACCTTTTTATGGGGGTGGAGAATGGTGTTGACCTCTTTGACTGCGTAGCGCCGACGAGAAATGGCAGAGGCGGAACACTTTATACTGCGAAAGGCAAAATCAATATTAGAAACGCCGAATTCCGTGATGACAATAGACCGCTAGACCCAGAGTGCGCTTGTGAGGTCTGTAAAAATTATTCTCGAGGATATCTCTGCCATCTCTATCGTGCGCACGAGATACTTGGTGGTACGCTTGGCTCAATGCACAATCTCTATTTCATTATTAATTTGGTTAAGAAAATGAGACAAGCGATTCTTGGCGGTAATTTTGAAAAATTCAAAAAAGATTTTCTGTCAAAATACGAAAAATAAAGGTTGCAAACTTTTTGTTCAGTTGATAATATGTTTTTTGGTTTGTAATTGTACCTGTTGAAAAAAAGGGAGAGGGTATGCCTATCTATCGCAGGAAGAAGCCCGAGAAACAAAATGGGAACGAGATTGTTTCCAAGAGCGAGTGCACCTGGGGCATGATTGTCTGGGTGGGTACCGAAAACCAGACAGTGGAGCGTCTGGAGCGCGTCTGCACCGGCAATATGTTGGATAATAAGCCGGAACTGGTCACGATGGACGAATTCAGAATCCTCAGGAAACCGAATCTGAGGAACAAGCGCCACGAGCGCCGCGAGCGTCGTAAGGGTCGCGAGCCTCGCGAACCCCTGTACTCGAGGACTGGCATTTTCGCAAGCAAGGTCCCCGAGGAGCAGCATTCTCCGGACGAAGTCACACCTTTTCCTCAGTCCGCCATGGGCGCCACAGCCTAAACGCCGGACTCGCCTTCGACCCGCACCACCAAGTGGTGCGGGTTTTTTCTTTATCATAATCCTGTTATATTGGTGTTTCCATGAATTCTTTCAAAATAAGTAAAGAGTTTGAACCAGCTGGTGACCAACCCAAGGCGATAAAAGAACTCCTGGATGGTCTTAAGAAAGGTCTGCGTTACCAGACCCTTTTAGGTGTGACGGGCTCTGGTAAAACTTTTACCGCTGCCAATGTGATAGAGCAAATTGGCAAACCAACTTTAGTAATTGCCCACAACAAAACTTTGGCGGCCCAGCTGGCGCAAGAGTATAGAGAATTTTTCCCCGACAATGCGGTGCACTACTTCGTTTCTTACTACGACTACTACCAGCCGGAAGCATACCTGCCAGTAACCGATACTTATATTGAGAAAGAAGCGATGATAAATGAGGAGATTGAACGCCTGCGCCACGCTTCTACTCAAGCACTCTTAACAAGAAAAGACGTTATCATTGTGGCATCCGTTTCTTGTATATACGGTCTAGGTGACCCAGAAGAATACGAGAAAGTTAATCTCAAAATTGAGAAGGGGCAAGCGATAACTCGTGCGGACTTCATCCGCTCTCTTATAGATATTCACTATTCTCGTACCAATTCTGATATAAAGCCTGGCAATTTCCGCGCGTTGGGAAATGTTGTAGAGATTATGCCAGTCTCTGAGCGTCTTATATATAGAATTGAGATTGATGGAAACAAAGTTTCTTCCATAAAGAGGATAGACGCAGTTTCTCGCGCAATAGTTTCAGAGCCCAAAGTCTTTTTTCTCTTTCCTGCCAAACACTTTATCACTGGGGATGAGGCCCAGAAGAAGGCGCTTGTAAGTATTAAGAGAGAACTTGAAGAACGCCTGAAAGAACTCAAAAAGTCTGGCAAAATGCTTGAAGCCGAGCGTCTCAAGCGTCGCACTAGTTATGACTTGGCGCTTATCCGAGAGGTTGGTTATACCAACGGTATAGAAAATTATTCAAGACACCTCTCTGGCAAGAGTGCTGGCGAAGCACCTTTCACTCTTCTTGATTACTTTCCGAAGAAGCCCGATGGAACTCCAGATTTTTTGACAATTATAGATGAGTCACACGTCACCATCCCGCAGATAGGTGGTATGTACGCAGGAGACAAGTCTCGTAAAGACACTTTAGTTGAACATGGTTTCAGACTACCTTCTGCTCGTGACAACAGACCATTGAAATTTGATGAATTTGAAAAGAGGGTTGGTCAAGTTATTTTCACCTCTGCCACCCCATCAAGATTTGAGAAAGAACACGGAGAGAAAATTGTGGAACAAGTAATTAGGCCCACAGGTCTTATTGACCCAGAAGTCTCTGTTAAGCCAATTCAGCCCAAAGCCAAGTACAAGGGTCAGATTTATGACTTTATTGAAGAAGCAGAGAAAGCGATTGAAAAGGGTGGACGGGTTATTGCCACCACTCTAACCAAGAAAATGGCGGAGGACCTATCAGAATTTCTGAAAGAGAAGAAGATTAAGGCAGAATATCTTCACAGCGAGATAAAAACAATTGAGCGCATTGAGATCTTGACCTCATTTCGCCATGGTAAGTTTGACTGTCTAGTTGGGGTAAATCTTTTGAGAGAGGGTCTAGACTTGCCAGAAGTGACCTTAATAGGAATCTTGGATGCAGACAAAGAGGGGTTCCTGCGTTCTGAAACATCACTTATCCAGATTATCGGGAGGGCAGCAAGAAATGTCTTCGGTAGAGTTATTCTCTATGCTGACACTATCACAGGCTCTATGGAGACAGCTATAAACGAGACCGCCAGACGTCGAAGCATCCAGGTTGCCTACAACACCAAGCACGGCATTACACCGAAAACCATTATTAAGAAAATAAAAGATATTACCGATACCCTAGAACGAGAGCATAACAGCGCAGTGAATCTCCTGCTTGAAACGGACGAAAAAGTTTTTGCCAAGAGTCCGAAGAAGTTGATTAAAGAAAAGAAGAAAGAAATGGAAGAAGCAGTACGAATCTTGGACTTTGAAACAGCCGCGATTCTTCGCGACGAGATACTGCTTTTGGAAAAGAGGCTTGAGAAGAAATAAACAAACCACTGTGTTATACTCATCTTGTTCTATATACCCCCTAGGCGTCCGCCTCGGGGGGATAAGCTATTATGAAAGATAAAAACAGCGAAAAAATTGTGGTGAAGGGTGCCCGTACCCACAATCTCAAAAACATTACTTTAGAGATGCCAAGGAATGCCATGGTGGTTTTCACCGGACTTTCTGGTTCTGGTAAGTCTTCGCTTGCCTTTGACACCATCTTTGCCGAGGGACAGAGGCGTTACGTAGAAAGTCTTTCAAGTTACGCGCGACAGTTCTTGCGACAAATGCAGAAACCTGATGTTGACGAGATTACAGGTCTTTCTCCCGCTATCTCCATAGACCAGAAAAGTCGTTCCAACAACCCACGCTCAACCGTCGCCACTATCACAGAGATTTATGATTACTTGCGTATTCTTTACGCCCGTATTGGCAGACCGCATTGTCTAGTTTGTGGCAATGAGATAAAAAAGCTTTCCAACGAAGAGATAAAAACATTTGTGTTAGAAAAAATTACCGAAAAGACCGGCACTTCCAAACAGGTAGAAATTTTTTCCCCTATAGTGCGTGGTAGAAAGGGGGAGTACTACCAACTTCTCTACGATCTTCTAGGCAGGGGCTATAGCGAAGTGCTTGTGGACGGTGTTAGAAAGTCGCTTCGCGAAAGAGTTGTTTTAACCAAGACCCAGAAACATGAAATATCTGTCTTGGTAGACTCTATCGGTATCAATGAGTTTAAACTTGATGAAAAGAATGCTCTAGAGCGCCTGTCAGAAGCGATAGAAAAGGCGATTCTTGAGTCAGACGGACTCTTGGTGGCAAAGTTTAAGGATGAAGAATTCCTAATGTCTGCAAAATGGGCTTGTCCCAAGGACGGATTCTCGTTTCCAGAAATAGAGCCAAGACTTTTTTCCTTCAACTCTCCATATGGAGCATGCCCCACTTGTAACGGTTTGGGTACCAAGTACCTTTTCGGTAGTGAACCGTGTGAGGATTGTCTCGGTAACCGTCTTCGTAAAGAAGCTCTCCATGTCTTGGTGGGGAACAAAAATATTGTTGAACTCACCGCGCTCTCTATAAAGGATGCTGATGAATTTTTCAAAAAACTGAAACTAACCTTGCGCGAAAAAAATGTCTCAAAAGTAGTGACAAAAGAAATTGAAACCAGACTCTCGTTTATGCTAGACATCGGTATTGAGTACTTAACTCTTGACCGTCGGGCCCATACTCTCTCGGGCGGGGAAGCGCAGAGAATCAGACTTGCAAGTCAGCTTGGCTCGGGACTCGTAGGCGCTCTCTATGTGCTAGACGAGCCGACCATTGGCCTACACTCCAGAGACAATAATCGTCTTATAAAAACTCTTTTAAATCTTCGCGACCTTGGCAACACCATTATTGTCGTAGAACACGATGAAGAAACTATTTTTGCTTCTGACTATTTGGTTGATATTGGTCCGGGGGCAGGGGTGCATGGAGGTAAGGTGGTAGCTAGCGGGTATCTTGAGGATCTTCTTTTTGGTTCACCCCGCCACGGCGGGGCAGGGAAAAATGACAGCAAGTCCCTTACACTTTCATATCTTCGTGGTGAGAAAAAGATTGAAATACCGGAAGAACGCAGAGACAAGGAGAAGGGCAAAATCTCTATTCGCGCGGGCAAAATTTTCAACATAAAGCATCTCAATGTAGACATTCCTCTTGGAAGGCTTATCGCAGTTACAGGTGTCTCGGGTTCTGGTAAATCTTCTTTTATCTATGAGATATTACACAAAAATCTTCAGGCAAGACTTGATAGGCGCTACAGGAATGCCCAAACTTATAACTGCCAATCTTTCAGCGGTTCTGAATACTTGGGACGCGCTGTATTGATAGACCAGTCTCCCATTGGTCGCACCCCACGCTCAAACCCAGCAACTTATACTGGCGCCTTCACCTTCATTCGCGAACTCTTTGCCGAAACTTCCGAGGCCAGGGCTCGTGGTTGGAAGGCCAATAGATTTTCTTTCAATGTTAAGGGTGGTAGGTGCGAGACTTGTCAGGGTAACGGTACTATAGAAGTGGAAATGCATTTCCTGCCCACTGTCTATGTTCCTTGTGATGTCTGTGGCAGTAAAAGATTTATGAAAGAGACTCTGGAGGTAAAATATAAAAAGAAAAGTATTTTTGATGTGCTTGAGATGACTGTTGAGGAGGCACTCAAATTTTTTGAAGACATTCCGGCGATATATGACAGACTGAAGAGCATGAACGATGTTGGTTTGGGTTATCTTGCTTTGGGGCAGTCAGCCACCACGCTTTCTGGTGGAGAAGCACAGAGGGTTAAAATTGCTTCAGAACTCTATCGTCCGCACTTGGAGAAAACTATCTACCTCTTGGATGAGCCAACCATCGGGCTTCACTACGAAGATGTTAAAAAGTTGATTGAGATTCTCCAGAAATTGGTAGACAAGGGTAACACGGTAGTGGTTATTGAACACAATCTAGATTTTGTAAAAAGTACCGACTATATCCTAGACATTGGTCCTGATGCAGGAGAGCGTGGTGGCGAGCTTGTCGCCAAAGGCACTCCAGAAGAGGTTGCCAACAGCGATACTCACACAGGCAAGTATCTCCGCAAAGTTCTGCGTAAGAAATAAAATGAAAAAATCAGATTTAGGCAAATTTAATCTTCCAGAAAATCCTGGTGTTTATTTTTTCCGAGGTAAAAAAGGGAAAATTCTCTATATCGGCAAGGCAACCAGTCTCAAGGATAGGGTCAAAAGTTATTTTGCTCGCGACATCTTGATGACGAGAAGTCCTTTGATAGCCAAAATGCTTGAAGAGGCAGAGAAAATCACTTTTACCAAGACAGATTCAGTTATTGAGGCGCTACTTCTTGAGGCAGGTGAGATAAAGAAGCATCAACCACCATATAATTCTAAAGAAAAAGATGACAAGAGTTACAACTATGTTGTTATTACCAAAGAAGCGTTTCCTCGGGTACTTCTCGAGCGAGGACGAAACCTAGAAGCAGATGACCGAAAATTTAAGGCCATCTTTGGTCCATTTCCCCATGGCAGTGAATTGAAAGAAGCGTTAAAGATTGTCCGCAAACTTTTTCCATATAGAGATAAATGTAAAATCGGACAACCAAGGCCATGTTTCAATGCACAAATCGGTCTCTGTCCCGGAGTCTGTAGCGGAAATATTTCAAAAACAGATTATGGAAAGATTATCCGCCACCTCATCTTGTTTTTTGACGGCAAGAAAAAGGCGCTTGTAAGCGCTCTTCGTCGTGAGATGAAAATACTTGCCAAGAGTCAGAAGTTTGAATCTGCGGAGATGGTTAAAAGGCAAATCTTTGCTTTAGAACACATTCAAGACATCGCACTTATAAAGAAAGGAATTTCTAGAGACCAAAATTCTTTCAGAATTGAAGCCTATGATGTCGCCCACACCTCAGGCACTGATGTAGTTTCTGTAATGACCGTAGTGGAAGACGGTGAGCTTGCCAAAAATGAGTATAGGAAATTTAAAATCCACACGGATAAAAATGACGATGTGGCAAATCTTAAGGAGACACTTACGAGAAGGTTTAAACACTTGGAGTGGCGAAGGCCAAACCTCATAGTTGTTGATGGTGGAGCGGGGCAGATAAATGCTGCCAAGAGAATTATAAAATCTCTAGGGCACGATATCGCTGTTGCTTCAGTAGTTAAAGACGAGAGACACAGGGCTCGAGAGATTCTTGGGGAAAAAGAATACCATAGAGAAATACTTCTAGCCAACTCGGAGGCGCATCGCTTCGCCATCGGCTACCACAGGCGTCTACGTGGAAAAAGCTTCAAAATATAATATAATTCAGGCATGATTCTTTCCTCAAGAAAGAGAGTAGCAGTGCTTCGCGGAGGCCCGTCTGACGAGTATAACGTTTCTTTAAAAAGCGGTGGTAATGTCCTCTCGCTCTTAAGAGAATTGTCTGATATTTATGACCCGATAGATATCTTCATTTCCAAGGACGGAGAGTGGCATCGCGAAGGATTGGTGTATGAACCACATCAGGCGCTCGGGCACGTGGACGTGGTTTGGAACGCACTCCACGGTTCGTATGGTGAAGATGGTCAGGTACAAAGAGTCTTAGAGGGTCTAAAGATTCCTTTTACGGGTTCGGGAGCATTGAGTTCTGCTTTTGCTATGAACAAGGTTTTGGCCAAAGATTTTTATAAGAAGCATGGCTTGCTCTCGCCTCGCCACGAGCTGGTAGAAAAAGGGGATAACCACGACCAGCTAATTCATATTTTCCGGAACTATCTTCTGCCAGTCATTATTAAGCCTACGAGTGGCGGTTCTTCAATAGGCATAATGATGGCAGAAACTTTCAAAGAACTTGAAAATGCTATTAGAAGTTCACTCAATACTTACAAACAGGTTTTAGTAGAAGAGTTTATCAAGGGCAAGGAGGCGACCTGTGCTGTAGTAGAAAACTTTGCTGAAGAAAAGCTTTATGCCTTGCCTCCAGTGGAGATAAAGGTTAAGGGTAAAAGTTTCTTTGACTTTGAATCAAAGTATTCTGGCAAAACGAAAGAAATCTGTCCTGGCAAATTTACATCAGCAGAGAAAGCGATGATTGAGGACATGTCCAAGAAAGCTCATGAGATCTTGGGACTAAGGCACTACTCACGTTCGGACTTTATCATTACTCCAAAAGGCAATGTTTATATCCTTGAGACAAACTCACTACCAGGATTGACAGAGGAATCTCTTTTACCAAAATCTTTAAAGGCGATCAACTGGCACCCACGTGACTTTGTAGACCACGTACTTAAACTGACAATCTAGCCGATGAGAGAAATAAAATGCATTGTCAGTGGCATTGTGCAGATTGTGATGTATCGCAGTTTCGCGCGCAGTAAAGCACATGCACTCGGGCTTGTGGGTACAGCTCGCAATCTTCCCGATGGTACGGTAGAGATCATCGCTCAAGGGGAGAAAGAGAAGTTGGAGAAGTTTATAGTGCATCTCCAAGAAGGTTCAATTTTCTCAAGGGTTGATAATGTTGAAGTTCTCTGGCGAGAGCCAAGTGCAGATTTTGAGGATTTCCGTATACTACTTTAATTCAATATGAATACAGAAAAGAAACCACAATGCATTGGCATAATCTTAGACGGTAATCGTCGTTGGGCGAAAAAGAACGGACTGCCCTCGCTTGAAGGACACCGACGCGGGGTGGAGAAGTTGAAAGAGACTGCGCGCCAGGTTCGCGACCGAGGGATAAAGCATTTAGCAGTTTTTGCTTTTTCAACCGAGAATTGGAATCGGAGTAAAGAGGAGGTGGGCTACCTCTTGAAACTTTTCCGTTCCGCAATGGATGAATTTTTCGAAGAACTCTCAAAAGAAAATATCAGAGTGAAGTTTGCGGGAGAGCGTGAACGCCTTGACCCCGATACGCAAGCTGCCATGACTCGCATGGAAGAGGCAAGTCAAGAAAATACTGGACTAACCTTGTGGGTATGTTTCTCCTACGGCGGGCGTGCCGAGATTGTCGCAGCGGCAAATAATGCCAAAAAAGAAGGCGAGATTACAGAAGAGTCACTCAATAAAAATCTATGGACCAGAGATATGCCTGACCCAGATATTATTATTCGCACAGGTGGGGAGAAACGTCTCTCTGGCTTCCTCACTTGGCAGAGTATCTACTCAGAACTTTTCTTAATTAACGAATACTGGCCCGACTTTAGCGAAAAAATCTTGGACTCTGTCCTATCAGAATTCAGCGAACGCACGAGAAGAATGGGGAAATAAAAACTGGCCGCCCCTGTTGGGAAGCGGCCAGTAAACGAACACATCAAATCATCTTGAAGGACTGGTCCTTGGCACCGGTCTTTTCGGCAAGCAACCTCGCCCTTTCCCGAAGTTGGTTTACTTCGGTTTTATTCTTGCTGATACGGTCAAGGAATCGAGCCGAGTGCCAGAAGATACGTGCTGCTTGCCGAGGCTCTTCCTTCTCGGCTTCCTTGGCGGCATTAATTGCTGCCTGCACCTCCCTTATCACTAAGTTCCGGCGTCTACACCTGCCACTAAACCTGCTACCTTCGTGCCAGTAAATATCTGCTCGCCCGACGTGGAGGTGTCCCCGCGTGTGGGCTTCCACCAAGCGCTTGTTGAGCGCCTCGGTAATACACCTCTTCGCCTCGGCATACTTGAAGTGACTGCGCAGGACGCTCTGGCGAATGTTGCACATGCCTGCTGTCATCTTTCCGTAGCCGCCCATGAGCTTAACAGCGCGATTTGAGCAGGGAAGCGCGCGTGAGTAGCAAACCACGGCAAGTGGAAGCCATGTGAAGCACCACGCTACGGTTCTCGCCGGGGCACGCCATCCCGATTGAAACGCTGCCTTGAGTTGCGCAAGCGCCGTGCGGTAAATTGAGTAGTAGGTACTCGAGAGCGCGGAGTAACCCTTCGCCCGCACCCACCTGTCCGTTGAACTGAGGTTCAACTCGTTGTCCTTCCGTGATTTGGAAAAGAGCTCAAGCTTGGCGCGAAACGATGTCTCGCTCCAGCTCAGGTCGCTGATTGATGTCATCGCAATCTCCCTTTTTGGGGTGTTTCTAAGCCTATCCCTATAATAACATATATTTTGCCTTTATGCAAGTAAAAGAGCTTTGGGCATACACCCAAAGCTCTCTGGCTTCGAAACAAGGTCAGTGTTCGAGTGGGGCGCAGTCATACGAGTCCCAAGAACCATCGTATGTTCCGCGTACCGAGATGGCTCGGCCGTCTTTCGTTCTGCACTCGGCTTCGAACTCAACATCCTGTCCGTTCTGGGACATTTTGAGCTCGAGAAGCTCACCAAGCTCGCCCCTGTTTGCTGCGGCAAGGGCGCCGGCGACAAACTTCTTCTCATCTTCAGTGAAAGGTTTAATAGGTGTCAACATGAGCCCTCCTTCATTTCTGGGTGCACTGTAACTGTTTGCAGAAAAAAGTCAATTTTTACAGGCTTCAGCGAAAAAATACTTGACTCTGTTATCTACGGATTCAGCGAACGCACTAGAAGAATGGGGAAGTAATTTGTGGACTACAGTGTAAAATCTTTTTACTAGATAGGGGTATTGACTGAGTCCTTTTTTTGTTGTTGATTGTGTGTAGTGTTGTTGCAACGCGCAGGCATGAGTGATATTCTATAGAAATGGAAAAAAATAAAGAATTAGGACAGCTCCTAAAGGAGCTGCGCGAGAAAGCTTTTTACGGAATGGGGCTAAGACGGGTGGCCGATAAAGTTGGTATTGATTATGCTCACATTTTCCGAATTGAAGTTGGTCAATATATACCTTCAGACGAAAACCTTATTAAACTACTCGATGCTTATAAGGCAAATCATCAGGAGAAAATGACTGCTTTTAAGTTAGCGCGCCTTACTCCTGGTTTCCATAAAGTTATTGAGCAGGCACGAAAGTACTTGGGAAGTGATAAAGCTCTTGCTGGAGCTTTTTTCCGTAAAGAAAAAGGAAATAAGAGAAGCGAAAAAGATGAAAAATAAATATGAGGCAATCCGAACCAAATGAATACTTTCCTTTTTTGACCAACGAGATGGTCGAGGAACAGGCACGAACAGACTTTCTGAAGTATCAGAGAGCAACAGGTCGAGAACTAACCTTTCCTATTTATCCAGATGAAATCCTTCAAGGGTTGTGGGGTGTTACTGTGGAGTATTTAGATGAGGTTTTTTCATCTGACAATGAGGAGGTACTAGCCTGTTTTATTCCTGAGAAGCAAGTTGTTTATCTAAACAACTCAATGCGGGGATTAGAGGGTCGTGTTTCTTTCAGTCTTGCTCATGAAGCTGGACACGTGTCTCTTCACAGTTTTCTCGCAAAAGTTGGATATAAGGAGGCGTTGTGTCGTGGGAAACTATCCGTGGGTGACAAGGAGAAAATGATAGAGAGACAAGCTGATAGGTATGCTTCGGCGCTTCTTATGCCGAAGAATGTTTTGCTCGTTAAGTTAGGACAACTTGAGCATACTCCAACTGGGGTTTTTGACTTAACCATTTACGGTAAAAAGCTCAGTGATTTTTTTGGAGTTTCTCATCAAGCACTTGAAAGAAGGCTGGCTGATCTTGGTATCAGTTCCATTGGTGGTTACTATGGTGTTAAAACCAAGAAAGTGTCAGAAAAGTTCTTTGAAGATATGGAAGCAGAGAGGACAACTTGGTCAGCCCACAAAAAAGGTCGAGTATAACAAAGAGCGCCCCAGTTGTAGCTGGGACGCTCTTCGAATACTTGTACCTGTGGTAGTCGCTTTCGAGTAGAAATAACTATTCCAAGCACAAAATTACTAACAAATTAATACTACCACAAGGGGTGTATTCGGCAAGCAAAAGCACATATGTCGTTATACATTCTCAGGGCTAAGCCAAATCCTTCCGGTAAGGACAAATATGGTCAGTATGCCCCCAATTCTCAGCAAAATGCAGAGTGGATTGATATTCAAAACACTAGCGGTAAGGCTCTGAATATGACCGGTGTAAAAGTCTACGATCACAAGTTTGATGTTTACGGAAGAGATGAAGGTCGTAGGGAGGTTTACAAGTTTGGTAGTTGGGATATGCCTGTTAATACGGTAGTCCGTATTCATTCGGGTGATCGTGTAGAGATTAGCTCACTACCTTCCATTGATAGAGATGGTGCTAACTACCACTTTTTCACATGGCAACCTTACGTTTGGAATAACGTATGGGGTGACACTGCAGAAGTGCGTAATTCTACCGACCTATTAATCGACAAGGCATCTTACGGACGTAATCCAACTGAGGGCGCAATACTTAAGCGCTACGGAGACCATCTGATCTAAAGAAGCTTGTTTATAGTTCAAAAGACCTCACTTCTGTTGGGGTTTTTTGATTTGTCGTAATCCAACTAAAACTTCAATTTTGGTGGACCCTACCGGATTCGAACCGGTGACCTCCTCATTGCAAATGAGGCGCTCTACCAACTAAGCTAAGGGCCCTTCGATGGACTCAGGACAAGCCCAATAAGGCAAAAGTATAGTGGACAAAGACCGAAAAATCAATTAAAAATAATCAATAAAAGGGCCTATAGTATAGTAGTAACACGCGTCCATGGCATGGACGAGTCGCGAGTGCGATTCTCGCTAGGTCCACCATGTTTCAAGAAATTTTTTACATCTTCATAATAGCAATGTCTCCTGTGGTGGAGATTAGCGGAGCGATACCTCTTGCTATTCTCACCTTTGACTTCAGTCCGCTTCAGGCGTACTCGGTGGCGCTTCTTGGAAACCTCATCCCGCCACTCTTTCTCATACCGTTTCTCGGCAGGGTAGACGCCTTTCTTTCTGCTCGCTCTGAACTCTGGCAAAGGGTCTTTGGTAAGTTTCTCGCAAGGACTAAGGATAACCACATAAAGAAATTTGAAGTTATGAAGGAGCTTGTCCTATTTGTCCTTCTAGTTATTCCAACTCCTCTCACTGGCGTCTGGACTGCCTCACTTCTCTCGCACATCTTTGGTATCTCTCTTAGAAAAGCGTATCCTCTCATCGTCTTCGGCCAGCTTATAGCGGGAATAGTTGTTATTGGAGCAACTCTTGGAATCAGTGCGATTTTTTAGTATATGTTACGACACGGTTTTATTTGGTTTACTAGTTGTTGACAATTTAATCTCGGGAGTAAACTGCCTTGATGTTCTACCCTTGTTTCTAAACGAGGTGTGGGACATAACGATTAAGCGGGCTTACCGTCGGTCGCTCCGGCACCCCTAGACAGAGGTGTGGTCGCGACGACTCAAGTGCTTATTCTTGATTGGTCGCTAGCGCACCTATGTGGTGCTGCAGTCGACCGAGGGCCTAGCCGCACTGTGTTGTAAGACACAGAGTGCTATTAAAAGAAATTAGAAATAATTAATAATAAAATATGCAAAAAGTTCTTAGTATTCAGAGGATCCTCCTCGCTCTTGGAATCTTGGTATTCCTCGGAGCCGCTATCGTCGGTGCCACAGGCGCCTTCTTCAGCGACACGGAGACCTCAACAGGTAACACGTTTGCCGCAGGTGAACTCGATCTCACGATTGACAACTCAAGCTACGGCTTCGATTACAATGACCCAAACAACCGCGAACCAATAGGCAATTGGGGTTTAAACGCGTCTAACTCATGGACTCTTCGAAATCTCAATGAATGTGGTCCGCTGGATCAGAATGGTGCCACGACTACTGGCCCATGTCTCTTCTTCAACTTCGACGACTTGAAGCCGGGAGATTACGGTGAGGATACCATCTCGCTCCATGTGCAGAACGACGCCTACGCATGTATGGCGCTTAAACTCACAGCAACACCTGAAAATGATGTAAATGAGGCAGAAGCTGAGGGTCTTCCTGTAGATACAACGCTCGGAAGTGATGAGGGTGAACTTCAGAATTATCTCAACTTCGCCTTCTGGCGTGACGACGGAGACAATGTCTTCGAATGTACCAGTGTCGGAGAGGACCAAACAACATGTCTCGCCACGGAACAAATTCTCTTCCAAGATTCAGCAACGAATCTTAGCCAAGTTCCAAACACAATTGCGGACCCCGGGAACGGACAGGTGTTGAAAGCCGACGATACGTACTATGTCGGCAAGTCATGGTGCTTCGGCAAAATGAGTCAAAATCCAGTTCAGAACAACGGCAATGCCGCTCCTACTGAAACTACCACAGGATTCACCTGCGACGGTGTAGGCAATCACAATGATGCCCAGACAGATGGTATTGTTGTGAACGTTGAATTCTCTGCGGTACAGGCAAGGAACAATGCAGGCTTCCTTTGCTCACCGCTACTACAATAAGTTTATCTCTAGCCCTTCGACAAGCTCAGGGTAAACCAACCCTGACTCGCGAATAGCCGAATCCGCCCCGATACAGCATCGGAGCGGAGGGGCTGTTCATGAGAACAGCGAGCACAATCGGATTAACAGCGAATCAGACATTATTAAAATTAAAAATATTTATGTTAAGCATATTCTCTAACGTGCGCGTACTCTTCGGCTCGCTCATCATAGTGGGCGCCGTGGCGGCTCTCGCGACGGGACTCACTGGCGCATTTTTCTCCGACACAGAAACGTCAACCAACAACCGCTTCACCGCAGGCGCCATAGACCTGAAGGTTGATAACGAATCTTGGTACAACGGAAATGAGTGTGTGCAGAGCGAAGAAGGTTGGGTCTGGCAGGGTCCTAACCCTTACCCAGTTTCCGGTACGCCATGCACGACCTCATTCCTACCTTCTGACCTTGACGCTGGCTACCTCTTTTTTGATTTCCTAGACCTTAAACCAGATGACGAAGGTGAAGACACCATCTCTCTTCATGTTCAAAACGATGCATGGGCATGTATGGACCTGACACTCACATCAAATGACGACAACTCAACATCAGAGCCAGAGAGTTTGGTAGACCAAGCAGAAGATCCGCTTAACTTCTGGGACGGCGAGCTTGCGCAAAATCTTCAGTTCCTATGGTGGGCTGACGATGGCGACAATGTTCACGAGGTGGGAGAGAAGGTGCTCTCTGACGGTGTTGAAACTCTCTACAACCTTGCCACCTCTACTGGCGCCTTCTCGATAGTGCTCGCTGATTCTACGCAGAACGCTTGGGGCCTCCCCGCGGGCACCCCACTTCCTGCAAACGAAACTGTTTATATTGCCAAAGCATGGTGTCTAGGCACTCTTACCGATGATCCTGTACCAGACAATGGCGGCGTAAACCCCGGAGTTGACCCTGGCGTAAACTGTGATGGCACACTTCTTAATAACCTCACACAAACAGATGGAGTGGAGCTGACACTTGCCTTCAGCGCAGTACAGGCTAGAAACAACGAATCTTTCCGCTGTAACCCGCCAGATACCAGAACCGCAACACTTACCGTCAATAAAGCAACCCTAACCTCAACCGCAGGTATTGAAGTTGGCGACTTTACTCTCCACATTGTTGGTCCGAATGGAGATCAAGTTGTCTCGGATGAAATTCCAACCGCCGGTCTGCCCGCTGGGTCGTACACGACATATGAAGTTGTCACGGGTGATGTTTTAGGAAAGACGTTTATTACAACGTTCAGTGGTGTTTGTTCAAATGTTGGAAACAGCATGACATCATTACCATTCGCAGTGAATCCTAATGACAACGTTACCTGCGTTATTCTAAACGATGAGGTAGGCGATTTCATTCCTCCTACCTTCAACTAGTTTGCCTTCGTGCTTGTGAGCAGTTTGTTCTTCTTGGTTTCTGATGACCAGCATAAAATATGAAAACCCTATCCACGAACCTAGCGATGAGATTAGCGATTATCTTCGCGGTCTCTATGGTGGCTGGCACGGCGTTTTATGCGCGCGGATTGGAGCCGGGCACTACCTTCGCGCCTGGCAACTTTGACTTCAAGATTGATAGCGAAGCAAGTTACAACGGTAACTTTGTGCCCTCCGGCACCTGGAGTCTCAAGAATTTGGTACCCGGCGTTGACAGGTTCTTTAACTTCGACGACATCAAACCCGGCGACCAAGGGGAGAACACCATCTCACTCCACGCCAACAAAAACGCGTGGATGTGTCTTGACTTCATAAATCTTCAAGAAAACGAGAACGGTATAAACGAACCAGAAAGTGAGCTTGATATCACAGGAAGTGGTGGGGAACTTGCCGACGGCATGGAATTCTTCTCTTGGAATGACGATGGAGACAACATTTTTGAGCTGGGAGAAAAACCTATCTTTGGAACCTCAACACAATCTGCTTCAATCGTTCTTGCTTCCACGACCTATGCCGTGGCTGATGCTTTGGGTGGCCAGGCATGTAAGGCAGACAAGACTTGCTACATCGGCATTTACTGGTGTGCTGGAAATCTCGAGGTCAACTTAAATACCGCAGAGATTACTTGTGACCATACGACCCTCGGCAACGAGGCGCAGACCGACATCATGACTGTTGATGTGCGCTTCCGTGCCTATCCGTCGGAAGAGAACCCCGGGCTTCGCTGCGATGGAAAGAAGATTTCTGGTTGTAGTCCCGGCTACTGGAAGAAATCTAGCCACTTTGACGAATGGACGGCACCCTACACTCCTAACACTCTTTTCTCTTCTGTCTTTGATAACGCCTTCCCCGGCAAGAACCTGAAGCAGGTCTTGACGATAACCGGTGGCGGTCTTAATGCCTTAGGCCGACAGACAGTCGCAGCACTTCTCAATGCGGCAAATCCTGAGGTTGGTTATGCCTACAGCGTCGCGGAGGTAATATCTATGTTTAACGCTGTCTACCCCGGTGGCGACTACGAGACGCTGAAAAACCTCTTTGAAAAACACAACACTAAGTTTTGTCCTCTGAATTAATTATGAAAACTCTGCGTAAAACATTTTACGGCCTCTTTATCCTTCTCATAGTTGGAGCAGCAGGACTCTTCCTTGCCACTCTGCTTCCCATTCCAGGGAACGTTGAGGTAAAAATTGTGAAATCTGGTTCCATGGAGCCGACGATACCTACAGGCTCTCTCGTCTTCGTCAAACCTAAGGCAGAGTACTCGGTGGGCGATATTATCACCTTCGGTCAAGATACAAAATCAGAAATACCGACGACGCATAGAATAACGGAGGTTCAGGTTGGGGAGGGTGGAACAGTTTTTATGACCAAGGGTGACGCAAACGAAGAAGGTGACCCACAGCCCGTGCCAGCAAGCGAAGTTATCGGTCTAGTTTGGTTCCACGTGCCTTATGCGGGCTACATCATAGATCTTGCGAGACAGCCGTGGGGCTTCACTTTCCTTATCGGTATTCCCGCAGCACTCATCATTATGGACGAGGCCTTGCGCATCATTTCGGAGGTGAGGGAGATGCGTCGTCGAAGACGCGAGGGTACGATCGGACTTGTTAACGAAACAAACAACAATGAAATGCGTTAGACAAAAAATTCTTGTCCGTAGGCATAAATTTGACGACGTAGTCTTCGTACATGAAGTTGTCTCCTATATACCTGAACCCAAACTTGGAAGAGGGCGCCTTTTTACACCGAGACGCATGATCACGACGGCCTTAGCTGCCCTTTTTCTAGTCTTTATCGGAGCAAATTATGGCGAAGTGACAGATACGGGCGCCTTCTTCAGCGACACAGAAACTTCGGCGGGTAACAGGTTTGTCGCCAGTCTTCTTGACTTTGTTGCAAGTGGTGGAGCCTTGGGCAAGGTCACACCTCAAGGTCCGGCTATAGAAATACCTTTCACAGTGACTCCTGAAGCCGGCTCGGTTGTTACAAAGTATCGCATTACTATTGAAAACATTGTTGGCACCCTGTCCCTCTGTGACGCACTTTCCGTGACGGTTAAAGACGGAACGCCATTTGCATATACAGGACCCATCGCAGGTCTTAATGGTACAGCGGAGAGCTCTGTCTCTATGGTGCTTGAAGCTTCTCTACCCTCCGACCCAGGTGTTTCGCCCGAAGACGAGTGTACCTTTGATATAGTTGCGCGTGGTTGGAACCAGCTCGTACCAGAGAACACCGGTTATCTTGATGAAGAGCGCGCACAGGTGGTAATAAACGACCCGCCAGCCGAGACGACCACTGAACCAAGTCCTTCGCCGGACTCAGGACTTCCGGCTCCTGAACTCCTTCAGGAAACTACAGTTGTTATTGAACAACCAAGTGATGAAATCTTGCCGGAAGAAATCCCTGTAGAGAAGGAAGTCCCACAGGAGGAGGCTATAACAGAGGGATCAGTAGAGGAGAACTCTAGTACGGAAGAGACCACGCCTGAACCTCCGCCTAGTAACGAAATTTTGCCAGAGCCAGAGGTAGTGTCTGAACCGGTCTTAGAAATGCCCCCAGAGCCAGTTGTGGAATAACAAAAAGGCTCGTCCACAGGGGGGTTTCTAGAGGGGCTCGAGCGTGCTATAATGGGGAAGTTACATTATTTAACCATTAGAATCATAAAATATGGATGAAAAAGTAGTTGGATATTGCGTAAAGTGCAAAACTAAGCGCGAAATGAAGGATGTAAAGAAGGTGGAGATCAAGCCAGGTCGTCCAGCTGCTAAGGGCACCTGCCCAGTCTGCGGCACCGGTATGTACCGAATCCTTTCTAACAAGAAGAAGTAAGCTACTCTCAAGCTTGATGAGTAAGAGAACCAGCCCTCGCCCTAGAGTCTCTAGAGTGGGGGCTTGTTCGTGGCCAGGTTCTGACCCTCTGATGAGGCTCTACCACGACAGAGAGTGGGGCAAACCCGAGAGGGGCGATGTCAAAATTTTTCGGGCGATACTTCTAGATACATTTCAGGCTGGGCTTTCTTGGCAGATTATCTTACACAAGAGAAAAAACTTTGCTAGAGCTTTTGATAATTTTAATTATGAAAAAATTGCCAAATATGCGCCAGTCAAAAAGGCCAGGCTTCTAAAAGATTCGGGGATTATAAGAAATCGTTTGAAAATAGCGGGAACAATAGAAAATGCTAAGGCTTTTATAAAAGTCAGAAATGAATTTGGAACATTTTCTAAGTACATCTGGAGTTTTATTGAAAATAGGCCCATTACAAATAAACACAAAGATTCTAGTAACATTGCTTCAAGTACAGAACTTTCTGATAAAATTAGTAAAAATCTAAAATCTCGTGGTTTTAAATTCTGTGGTACTACGGTAACCTACGCCTTTATGCAAGGTATTGGTATGGTCAATGACCACGTGCAAACCTGTTTCCGCTACCAAGAGTTGAGGAGGTTTGGTAAAAGCTAAATGTTATAATTAAAAAATGACAGAGAAAATTCTTGCGGGTGCGCTATTTTTGGTTTCCGGTTTTCTTGTTTGGCACAACACAGCTTTTTTAAGATTGCCCAAGCCTTGCGAGGAACCCATTACTTACAACATTGGCTCGTTTGACAATAGATTTAACATAACAGAGAAAGATTTTCTCTCCGCACTGTCTCAAGCAGAAGCGATATGGGAGAAACCTTTTGGCAAAGAACTTTTTGCCTTTGCTCAAGTGGATGCGACTCTTCCGGTAAATCTTATTTACGATTATCGCCAAGAAACAACAAGCACTTTGTCTAACTTAGAGGGTGTCTTGGAGCAAAGTGAAGATACTTATAAGGTACTTGAAAGTAAGTACAGCGTACTGAAGTCAGAATATGAAAAAGCAAAGAGTATTTATGAAGCCCGTGTTAGGACGTTTAACGAAGCCAATAGAGCCTACGAGAAACAGGTGGATGCTTGGAATAACGGACCAAGAACTTCTAAACAACAGTTTAACGAATTGGCAAAGGCAAAAGGGGCCCTAGAAGAAGAAACAAGAACAATAAGAAACATGGAAAATTTGTTAAACGGTCGAGTTAAGGAGATTAACGAGCTTGTCGGCCGTCTCAATTATGCTGCCGAAGCTCTTAACCTCGGAGTAAAGACATATAACACTATTGGTGGTTCTAGAGGAGAGTCATTTACTGGCGGTGTCTATTACAGCTCCGAGGGTACACAAGGTATAGATATTTATGAATTTAGTAGTCATGAAAAATTGGTAAGAATATTGGCGCATGAACTGGGGCACGCCTTGGGACTTGAGCACAATGATGACCCTGAAGCCATCATGTTTCATTTAAACAAGGGCGATGCCGAGGCAGTCTCTCCGGCCGACCTTGCAAGTCTTAAAATTCTTTGTGGGGCAGAATAGATTTTTTTGTTATACTTAACGAATTAGAAATAAATAAAAACATATGGCAAAAGGTAATTACAAAGAAAGAAAAGAAAAGAAGAAACCAAAAAAGAATAAGAAATAAGAACAATGGGAGCGATTAAAGATTTCTTTCTTAGACAAGCGCTTAAGGCGAAAATGAAGGACATGCCAGAAGCACAGCGTGATCAAATGCTTGTGCTTATGGAAAAGAATCCTGAATTCTTTAAAAAGATTGGCGAGGAGGTGAAAAAGAGGGTAAAGAGTGGGCAGAGCGAGATGGCTGCTACTATGGTAGTAATGCGTGAGCATCAGGCAGAATTCCAGAGACTAAACCGACAGTAAATGTTTTCCACGAAGATCAAAAAAATTTTTATTTTGCTCGGCAACCCAGATCCGGATAGCTTCAACTGCACTCTGGCCAACGAGTATCAGAGGGGAGCAGAGCATGCAGGGCACGAAGTGCGCCGTATGAACATCGGCGACCTTAAGTTTGACCCTATTCTCCGTCACGGTTATCGGCTGAAGCAGGACCTTGAGCCAGACCTCGTTTCTTTTCAAGAGAACGTCCGTTGGTGCGAACATTTTGTCATTGTTTACCCATCATGGTGGTCTACTATGCCAGCCCTTCTCAAAGGTCTTATTGACCGCGCCTGGCTCTCTGGATTTGCTTTTAAGTTCTACCCGAACGGGAATATGTGGAAGAGACTTCTGAAGGGCAGGAGCGCTTCTATGATTGTCACTTCCGATACGGAACCTCTCGTTCAGCGCATTGTTTTCGGCGACACGACAAATGAGTTGAGAAAGGGGGTCCTGTGGTTCTCCGGACTCTCTCCCATACGAGTGCATAAATTCGGCTATCTTAAACACTTCGGTCTCTGGAGGAGGGAGATGGTAAAACGCAAAGTCTACGACCTGGGTCGTAAGGCAAAATAAAAACCCGCCGAGTGGCGGGTTTTTATTCTTTGCACTAATGATACTTAGTTTGAAGTTGTTGCGCTGAAGACTGGAGTAACGGTTCTATTACCGCTTCCATCTCTAGATTCTGCTGCGAAGTAGTAGAGAGTTGAAGTTGCAAGACCACTTACTGTAATTAGGTGGTTTTGTTTTAGAGTGGAATTCTCTACAAAGCTTGTTGTGCTTGCGTTCACATCTAGACCCGAGGAAGTTCCATAGTAGACCCTTGAGGTCGCATTTTCGTTAGTGTGCCAACCAATGTTTGCGGTTGATGTAGACATTAGAAGTGTCACAGACGAGATTACTGGTGCGGAACTATCTGTAGAAACTGGTTTGGTGGTAAACGAACTCTCTGTTGAGGTGCTTGTATTACCGTTCCCGTCTTTTGAACGGACTACGAAGTAGTAGGTGGTACTGGCGCTAAGACCCTCTATAACTAGTTTGTGTTCCTTAACTTTCTCACTTCTTGTTGTAGAAGCTGTTGAAGAGCTGTTTACATTCACGTTAGCAGAGTTTGACCAGAAGACAGTACTATCTGACTTCTCATTAGTATTCCAAGTAATTGTCGCTTTTATCGTATTTGGTTTGGCCAAGAGGTTACTAATAACTGGTGCGGTAACATCAGTAGACGGAGTGGTGGAAGAAGTGGTGCCGTTGAATTTCTTAGCTATACCGAAGGGCACGAAACAATTCCAGAAGAACTCTCGCTCTTCTGCGCCCCAGTTATTGACGAACCCAGGAGCGAAGAGGCGTCCAAAGGCTGTGCGACATAGTTCCTTTCTTTCACTATTTTTTCTGCCCTTTTCTTTTTTCTCACTCTTTCTGTCCTCGTCTCTATCCTCATCCCCGTCGTCATCTTCGTCGCGATCGTTATCTCGATCGTCGTGTTTTTCTACTCGTTCTGACCGATTGTTCTGTCTATTCTTTTTCTTACCGTTATCATTATCGGCATAAGAGAATGCTGGCATAAGGCCGAGCATCAAGATAAGCGAGAAAACGGTCATTTTCTTATAAAGCGTGTTTGTCATAACGTATATTGTATTTTTAGGTTAATGTACAAGACACGAGTGCCTTGCTCTTCCGATGACGAATGAAAATATAACTTCTTTCGTAGACATCTTTATCTTTATATCGTATTGTTTTTAGGCGGGGTTAACCCCGAAAGAGAATGGGCTCATATCCGTCATGTCTATCAGTGATGATAAAAAGCGATTTAGCGATATTTACAACAAAGAGTCAGACGCTCTGTTTCGCTTTTGCTTGCTTAGGGTATCAGACAGGGAAAAGGCAATTGATATAACCCAAGAAGCCTTCACTCGTCTCTGGAGTTCTATCTCTTCAGGTAAGCCAGTTGAGAACCCAAGGGCACTGGTCTTTGTAATAGCGCGTAATCTTATCATTGACTGGTATCGGAGGACAAAATCAGTATCTCTTGAAGGACTCAATGGTGGCGATGAGGAAAGAGAGTTTGACCCACCAGACGAGAAAGCTACTCTTGAGATAGAAACAAGTGTTGATGCTAAGCGTGCTTTAGAAATGATTGAATCTCTTGAATCGCAGTACAGAGAAGTAATCTATTTCCGGTTTGTGGAGGATCTCCAGCCTAGAGAGATTGCCGAGATTTTAGAAATCAACGTAAACACCGTTTCGGTACGCCTAACTCGGGGACTTGAAGCGCTTCGCAAACTCATGGGAATCTCAAGAAATAAATATGAATGAAGAAAATTTTAAAAAAGGAATAAAGGAACTCAAAAATATCCGCATGACGAGTGCGGAGAAGAGGGCTGTGCTTGAAAAAGTCTTCTCTTCACCCGTTGAGTCTCCTTATATGGAACGTATCCCAGTGTTTGCCGTTGTAACCTCTCATCATGCCAGAATTATTCTTACTGGCTGTTTGGTGGCGGCACTTTCTTTTAGTGGTGTGGTATATGGCTCTGACAGGTCTCTACCTGGTGACCTTTTGTACCCAGTTAAGACCAACTTCGTCGAGCCAGTACTTGACGCGGTAAACCATTCTCCAGAGAGAAAAATAGTCTGGGAAGAGGAAAAGATTGATAGGCGCATAGTGGAGGCAGAAAAACTGATAGAAAAGGACGAACTTGATGATGAAAAGCTTGAGAAACTTGAGAAAAGTATAGAAAAAAGTTCTTTTGCCTTTACCAAAGCAGCAGATAGCGTCGCTTCTTCTACAGGCACCTCCACCTTGTCTAGAAAAAAGAAGGCAGAGGATTTAAAGCGAGAATTCCGCGGAAGAATAAGTGACCGCAGAGGGGCCTTTGACATAAAAGATGATGAAGAAAAAGTTGAATCTAGTGATGAGGCTTCTTTTGGAGTAAGGGTTAGAGTAGAAGACGCCGAGAAGATACTTAACGAATTAGACGATGACCGAAATTCTAAAAAAGAAAGGATAAACAGGCTTAAAAACGCTGCCATAAAAGTGATAGATGAGGACGATGATAGTGACGAGGACGAAGATAATTCAGACGATGATTTCGTGGATGGAGTAAAGTTACGGGGTGATGGAAGCGTGGATGACGATAACAGCTCCTCAACTGACGACGACGATGACAACGAGCTGGAGGTAGAAATAGAAGTAGAAACCGAGGACATTAGTATATAAAAGAAAAGAGCAGCCATCCTTGGTTGCTCTTTGAATCTCTTGTGTTCGTAGCACTATCCGGAACCTACCCTTCTCCTCCGCCACAACACTGAAATTACGACGATTCCAATGGCTAACACGAGTAGGGCCATGACAATCCGCTCGGTAAAGCTAAAACCACCCTCAACGTATGTTCCAGGTATTGACAGGAAGCTCTCCGGCACCGCTATCGGCGAGTGTTCTCCATCTTTTGATTCGCCGACGATACAGAGGTCGGAAAACTCGAGGTCATCTGTTTTCTTGATATAGCTCTCGACCATCTCGCGGTCGGCGACGGAGAGCGATTCCGCGTGGAAGCAAAGAGCTCCGGGAACCACCACTCTCGGCTCGTCTGTAGTGTCGGCGGCATGCTCTTCGTCATCTTTGGTGGGGATAGAAGAGATGGAAACCGGCGGGTTAGGTATGTACTCCGCATTCACGGAAGCTGCCGAGAAAAGAAGCAGAGTGATAAGCAAAATCTTCGTAAGCATGTAAAGGACTCCCTCTAAGTTAGTTTTGTCTCGAGAATTAACCCGAAACGCCTGGCGCCATTAAATCAGATTTTTAACATTTGTCAATAATATAAACATTAAACGTTTTTCTCGTGTTATTATTATTTGGATGCCTCCTGCTAAATCCTTTTTTAAGAACCTCCTGTACTCTTTTATCGTTTTAATTCTTCTTCTCGGAATTCTTTTTTTATCTAGAAGTTTTATAGAAAAAGTAGTTTCCAACCCGCTAGATTACTTCAAGAGCCCATTATCAGCGACAGACATATATTTCTCGGCAGTATTTATAGCTCTTATCGTTATCGCTGTTTTATTTTCCTACATTGTTTACTTGTTACTCGGCTACAAGACACGCTTTGATCTTGAAATATGGAGTGCCACCAAGGATACCGCCCTGTCTAAAGAACAATTTAAAAAACTTTATGAGAGCGCCCCAGTGCCATATATCCTTTTGGACAAAGAAGCAACAATTCATAACCCAAACAAGGCTGCCCTTCGGTTCTTTGGCGTTCTTCCAGAGGAGATTGAGGGTAAAAATATCTTTTCCTACATCGCAGGCGAGGACAGGGGACCAGCAGAAAAAATGTTTCAGTATTACAAGTCCAGCATGCCTATCAATAGAAAAGAAATGGATATGGTGACGAAAAGTGGAGAGGTGCGTTCGGTACAACTCTCTATCTTTGAGATGAAGAATCCTGGTAGTTTCTCCACCACAGGTCTCGCCATGATTTTTGATATCACCGAACAGAAGATGCTTGATAAGGCCAAGACCGAATTCGTCTCACTCGCATCTCACCAGTTGAGAACTCCCTTGGCCACCACAAAGTGGCTTACAGAAATGCTTGTCTCGGGAGATATCGGTGAACTTTCTCCCAAACAAAGTGAGTATCTGGACAAATTGCATACTGCCAACGAAGACATGGTGGATCTAGTTGACGTGCTTCTAAATGTTTCAAGAATTGAGATGGGCTCACTCTCCGTTGATTTGAAGCCGACCAACGTAGAAGAACTAACAGAGAGTATTTTAAACGAATTGGCCTTTCTCGTAGATAAAAAGAAGATACAAGTGAAGAAAGAGTATAACGGACTTTTGAAAGATATAAAAAGTGACCCAAAGCTTTTGCGAATCGTGATACAAAACTTGGTTTCCAACGCTCTCAAGTACACCCCAATTGGCGGGACAGTTACAATCTCCTTTGAAGAAAGAGGGAACGAGAAAAGGATCAAGGTTTCTGATACTGGGTTTGGTATACCCAAGAGTCAGCAGTCCAAGATTTTCACAAAATTGTTCAGAGCAGACAATGTTCGCCAGCTGACTGACAGCCAAGGCACTGGTTTGGGTCTCTATCTGGTAAAATCGGTGGTAGCCTCTATTGGAGGGAGTATCAACTTTGTATCGGAGGAAAACAAAGGTAGCACGTTTACTATAACGCTATAAATAAAGTATAATTAATCTACCAATATGGATAATGAAAAAAAGAAAATTTTAATAGTTGACGACAATGAGAATCTGGTAACGGTCTTGGTAGACAAATTTAGTAAGTCCGGCTTTGAGACACTTGGAGCTGTTAATGGCGAAGACGGTCTTAAAAAGGCATTAGAATTTCATCCAGATATAATTTTGCTTGACCTTGTTATGCCAGTGATGGACGGACTTGGGATGTTGAAACAGTTGAGAGAAGATGTGTGGGGCAAGACTGCTAAGGTCATGATTCTCACTCTTCTTGATGATGCGGGTTATGTGGCAAATGCCATGGATGCAAACGTGCTTGGTTATATTGTAAAGACCGATTTGAGTCTAGACGGCATAGTCAAACAAATAAAAACTGTACTGAAGATCATCTAAGGATGTCACTTAAGTAGCAGAGGAAGTATATTTTTGTGTGTAGTATAATTGTAATGTTGCACAATCTCGTGATGTAAATCACAGAACCGATAGTCATTACTATTAACTTAACAAAATGATAAATAAGAAACTCATGTTTCTTTGTAGTGTTTTGGTGTGCGCTGTTTTCGCATTTAGTATTGTCGTGTCAAATGTTAGGTCGGCCGCTAGCGTAACCTCATCCGAAATCCTAAATCCAGTTGGGTTGCTTTGGATAGACATTCTTACAGGTGACGCAACCATGTATCTGGTAGATGCAGATGGCATGACTGAGGATGAGAATTACACTCTCCCCGATGTTGATCAGCACGACGGAGATATTTTGCTATTTAAGCTAACCGGAGGAGTGTCGGAGTACATCTTCAATATACTCCCAGCAAGTGGGGATAAAATTGATGACAACACAAGCATCAATATATCCAGTCCAAGTGATTTTTACATGTTATTGGGTGACTCAGATAATGCCACATGGTGGATTATTGGTCGCAACTAATAAACAATTCTCTTCTGGTATCGGGCTAGGTATGTGCAACACCAGATCCTTTTAGGGGCTCGGGTATTACCTAGCCCGGTATCGGCAGATAATTCTGAGTTTTTCTTGTTAAAAATAAGATAAGCAACTTGTATTCTTATCCTTTTAAATCTCTTTTGTAAAGTGGCCACCACTCTCATAAATTCTCACGAGGCAAAAAACATATGGACTTTGAAAATGATGCAAGGTAAGTTATTCTGATTCCATGTCCAAACTTCAGATAGGTATTGTTGGTCTGCCAAATGTTGGGAAGTCTACGCTCTTTAATGCACTTACAAAAAAATCTGTACCAGCAGAGAACTATCCCTTCTGCACCATAGACCCTTCCGTTGGTATTGTGCCTGTACCTGACGAAAGGCTAGAAAAACTTTCTAAGTTATCAAAATCTAAAAAAACTATTCCAGCGGTGGTAGAATTTGTTGATATTGCTGGACTTGTGAAGGGCGCATCGGAGGGGGAAGGGCTCGGTAACAAATTTCTTTCCCACATTCGCGAGGTGGATGCCATTATTGAAGTGGTTAGAACCTTTGAGGATTCAGACATTATCCATGTGCACGAAAAGGTTGATCCAATCTTTGACATTGAGATTATTAATATGGAACTTGAGGCAGCGGGGATAAAGAAGCCAACTCTTTATGTTTTAAATATTTCAGAGGTTTCTGGGCAGATATCGGCAGAATTCAAGTCAAAAATTCCTGGACCGTATCTAGAAGTTGACCCAATTTTCGGCACAGGGCTTGATAAACTTATCATTGAAGCCTACAAACTTCTTGATCTAATCACTTTTCTGACTACAGGAGAAGACGAGACAAGAGCCTGGACAACTCGTCGAGGCTCTACTGCACCAGAGGCAGGCAAGTCAATACACAGTGATTTTCAAGAAAAATTTATACGCGCAGAAGTAATCCACTACGACAAACTTATGGAAGCAGGTTCCTATGCCTTGGCACGCGAGAAGGGTTGGCTCCGAACGGAGGGGAAGGAGTACATCGTCCAAGATGGTGATGTCATTGAGTTTTTAATCTGATGAAAATTATTAAACGAAAAGCGAATCTTATACCTTATCGTTTTGTAGAAAACCACTTCGAATTCCATTTATCTCATCGCTCAAAAACTGCCAAGCAGTATCCTGACAATTGGAGTTTTTGGGGAGGTGGAATAGAGGGGGATGAAACACCTGAACAGGCATTGATTCGAGAGGTTCAAGAAGAGCTTAATTGGAAACTAAATAAATTTGAATTTCTTGGAACTTATTATGATTCAATGCCAAATGAAAAATTTATTTTCTTTACCAAGGTCAGTGATGACTTTGAGAAGCAAATAGAAATCCGCGAAAGTCAGGGTGGAAGATTTTTTACAAGAGAAAATGTTGAGAAGGACGCAAAAATAATTTCCGAAGATAAAAAACCGCTTTTTGACCTAGCTGATCTTCTTACGAAGATGGTAGTGTCGTAGAGTTTAAGATTTAGGTAAATAAATTATGAAGAAAAAACAAAAAATCACTAAAAAACCAACAAGATCACTTGAAACCATCGCCCACTTCCGTTGCGGGAATTGCGGTAAATGGTGGTCTATAGGTGATGCACCAATATTAAGGAAAAAATGGTGGTGTCCATGGTGTGGAAAGATGGTGACGTTATTGAGTTTTTAATCTAGGCAATAAAAAAGGTCGCGATGTCATGGAAACGTATGTTGTCCATGACATCCGACCAGGTGAGTTGCAAGACCAGCACCATCACAGGGTAAACCTGATAGTTTGATATCGGCCGTAGGGTCGGGTATCTAATCCGACCTTTCGCAACTTGTCAAAGTATAACATCTAGAGATGGTAGTGCGATAGAGCTTAGGATATAATATAAATATGAATACTAAAACAACAGCCAAAGATTTCCTTTTACACCTTGCCACCGTTGCCCTGCTTTATGCCGGTACGGTTGCACTTCTCAACATTCTTTTCAGGGTTATAAACACCGCCTTCCCCGAAGTTAATCAGTATGGTTACTACGGCTCGTCTTCTATAAGCTTTCCTGTCGCCACTCTCATTGTAGTCTTTCCACTATTTCTATTTCTCGCCAATCTCTTACGTAAGGGCTATGCCGAAGACCCATCTCGCAAAGAGTACGCAGTTCGTAAGTGGCTTATCTATATAACTCTTTTTGTCGCAGGTGCGGTGCTTGCGGGGGATCTCATTACCCTTATCTATCGCTTTCTTGACGGACAAGAACTCACCACTGCTTTTCTTTTGAAAGTCCTTGCTGTCTTTGTTGTCACCGGCTCAATTTTCGGTTACTACCTAGACGACCTCAAAGACAGACTAAGTGGTTTTAGGAGAACCTTGTGGAGAGTTGTCGCAGTGATTCTCGTCGTTGGTTCAATAGTCGCCGGCTTCTCTGTTCTCGGTACTCCGCAGAGTCAACGTATGCTCCGATATGATTCGCAAAAACTTTCTGACTTACAGAGCATCCAGTCACAAGTACTAAATTATTGGCAACAGAAAGGTGCTGTGCCCGCCTCACTTGAAGAACTCAAGGACCCGCTATCTTATTTTGATATTCCTTTGGACCCTGAAAGCAAAGCGAATTACGAATACAAAAAGACTGGAGCACTCTCCTTTGAGCTCTGTGCCGAATTCAACAAAGAAAGCACCAAAGATTCCATGTCTCGCGTAGCTTATATAGAACTGGTAGGCAAAACTTCAGAAAATTGGCAGCATGGCGCTGGACGGCACTGCTTCTCTCGCACTATTGACCCACAACTCTATCCAGTAAGACCTAAGTAATCTTTTGTTATACTAGCCATATGGCTAGAGAGTACGACCCAAAAGAAATTGAAAGCAAGTGGCAGAAAGAGTGGCAGAAGTCAGGCATCTATGAAGTCGCAAACTCTTCAAAAAAACCCAAGTATTACGCACTAGTAGAATTTCCTTATCCTTCCGGCGACGGTCTTCATGTCGGGCATGCTAGAAGTTACACTGCCATGGACATTGTTTCGCGCAAACGTCGCATGGAAGGATTTGACGCCATGTTTCCAATTGGCTGGGATGCCTTCGGCTTGCCAACAGAAAACTTTGCCTTGAAGACGGGCAAAGATCCAAAACAAGTCACGAAAGAAAATACAGAAACCTTTCGTCGCCAGCTTAAATCGCTTGGACTCTCATTTGACTGGTCAAGAGAGATAAACACCACAGACCCACGATATTACAAATGGACGCAATGGCTCTTTTTAAAATTTCTTGAACATGACCTTGCTTACAAAGCCGAGATGGCCATTAACTGGTGTCCGAAGGACAAAATTGGTTTAGCAAATGAAGAAGTGGTAGATGGTAAGTGTGAAAGGTGTGGTACTCCCGTTGAACAAAAGGAGAAAGAACAGTGGATGCTTGCCATCACGAAGTACGCCGACCGACTTAACGATGACCTAGACACAGTTGATTATCCAGAAAGAGTTAAAACTCAACAGAGAAACTGGATTGGACGAAGTGAGGGCGCACTCATTAAGTTTGACGACATAGAAGTCTTTACTACTCGTCCTGATACTATTCGAGGCGCAACCTTTGTTGCAGTTTCTGGTAAAACAAATCGTTTCTCCAATCGCTCCGTGACGAATCCCGCCACAGGAGAAAAGATTCCTGTCTGGGAAGCAGAATACGTTATGTCGGACGTAGGTAGCGGTGCTGTTATGGGGGTGCCAACTGACGACGAGCGAGATATGGAATTTGCCAAAAAATACAATCTGCCGATTATAGAGAATTATAAAAAAGCTGGGTTTGAAGATTTTGGAAAAAAGATAACAAGATTCAAACTCCGAGACTGGGTCTTCTCCAGACAGCGTTACTGGGGTGAGCCGATACCTGTTATTCATTGTGCCAAATGTGGCATCGTCCCCGTACCAGAGAAAGATTTGCCTGTAGAACTGCCAGAAGTAAAGAAGTATGAACCGGGACCAGACGGCGAGTCACCACTTGCCAATATTGAAGAGTGGGTGAGTGTAAAGTGCCCAAAATGTTCGGGCAAGGCCAAGAGAGAGACAGATGTCATGCCAAATTGGGCTGGTTCTTCTTGGTATTTCTTACGCTACACTGACCCAGACCAGAGCAAAGAGTTTGCCTCAAAGAGCGCATTGAAAAAATGGATGCCCGTAGACTGGTACAACGGAGGGATGGAACACACCGTGCTTCACCTTCTTTACTCTCGTTTTTGGAATAAATTTCTCTACGACTTGAAGCTTGTGCCGACAAGTGAACCATACTTGAGACGCACTTCTCACGGCATCATTCTTGCAGAAGGGGGGGAGAAGATGTCTAAGTCTAGAGGCAATGTCGTGAACCCAGACGAGATAGTGGAACGCTTTGGTGCCGACACCTTACGACTCTACGAAATGTTTATGGGACCATTTGAACAAGCGATTGCTTGGAACGAAGATTCTCTCGTTGGTCCCCGCAGATTTTTAGAGAGGGTTTGGAAGCTGAAAGAAAAAGTCTCTAAAGAATCTTCAGATTCCTCTCTTATGCACGAGACAATAAAGAAAGTTTCTCTAGACATAGAGTCAATAAGTTTTAACACCGCCGTGTCTGCTCTCATGATTTATGCCAACGCTCTAGATAAACTTGCGAAAGTTAGTCAAAAAGAATTTGAAACACTTCTTCTCCTACTTTCTCCATTTGCTCCACACATCACAGAAGAGTTGTGGCACTCTCTTGCTCACAAGGACTCTATACACTCTCAAAGCTGGCCCGTCTTTGATCCAAAAAAAATAGAAAAAGATGAATTTATTTTAGCCATACAAATTGACGGCAAGGTTAGAGGAACCTTAAAGAGTTCTCGCAATCAAAGCGAAGATGAGATTAAGAGTGCCGCTCTAGCACTACCAGAGGTTCAAAAGTGGCTCTCTGGCAAAGAGCCAAAAAAGGTGATTATTGTGCCGAAAAAGATAATTAGCATCGTTACTTGACACGTGTTTGTATAGGTGATACAAATACGAGACAAGTTATGAGCGATAAATTAAGTTTAAGCTTCAAACCAAAGGAAGTCACCAAGCGCCTTTTGTCGGTTCTGACAAAGCGTGGGCAGGATGTTTTGACTAGCCGATATGGTCTTGGTAGTAAAGCAGTCAAACTCACCCTTGATACAATAGGTAAGAAATACAACATTACTCGTGAACGTGTTCGCCAGATTGAGAACCACTCCCTTCTCGCCATCCGAAAGTCAAAGGTTTACAAAGACACGCAACCAATCTTTACCGAACTCAAAGAACTTATTCTTGAATTGGGCGGGCTTGTCGCAGAAAAAGACCTTTTAAAGCACTTAAGCAAAGATTTAAATACTCAAAACCATTTTCATTTCCTCTTGGTTATCGGCGAGGAGTTTAAGCGCGAGAAAGAAGACGAAGAATTCAAACACCGATGGCACGTTGATGCGGAACTCTCTGGCAAGATTAAAGCAGCTCTTCGCAAACTCTATTCAAAGCTCGCCGACGATGAATTAGTCTTTGAGGGCGACTTAGTTAACTCTTTCCTTGAAGAGGTAAAAGATTTGAATGAGAAATACAAAAACGAAGAAGTCATCAAGCGTTGGCTCTCCATCTCACACAAGATTAGTAAGAACCCTTTGGGCGAGTGGGGACGCACCTCTTCTTCAAATGTAAATGCCAAGGGCATGCGAGACTTTGCCTTCCTTGTTATAAGAAAGCACGGTTCACCAATACACTTTAAGGAGGTTGCCAAGGCTATCACCACCTATTTTGACAAAAAAGCCCACGTTGCCACTACTCATAACGAACTCATTAAGGACCCTAGATTTGTCTTGGTTGGTCGTGGACTTTACGCTCTCTCTGAGTGGGGATACATGTCAGGCGTGGTTAAGGACGTTATCAGAAAGATTCTTGAGAAAGAAGGGCCTCTACCTAAGGAGAAAATTATAGAAAAGACCCTAAAGGAACGCTACGTAAAAGAAAACACTATTTTGGTTAACCTTCAGAACCCCAAGTACTTTAAGAAAGACCTCGCCAATCGCTACCACAACGTCTAGCGAGGAGGAGCGGATGAATTTATTCATCCATTCTTTCCGAACGAAGACGTTGTACTTACTAGTACAACATGTAAAATATAGGAATGTTTAAGGAGTTCATCTCTCTTTTCCAAACTGACTTATATCTCAAGGTTTGGCATTACGCTTTAGTAACTTGGTCTATTTGGCTACCAATCTTACTCGTTAGTCTTTTTCTTACCACTTGGTTTTCTTATAAGCGTCGAGAATGGATTAGGTCCAAGGGTGGCATGCTATTGGAAATTAAGTTACCTAGAGACATCGCAAGGTCACCGGCTGCCATGGAAGTGGTGATAGGTGGTCTTTATGAACCTGTCGTTGGCTCACTGACAGATGTCTATCTTGAGGGCCGTGTCAGAGATTGGTTTTCCCTTGAGTTGGTATCACTTGGTGGCGAGGTTAAATTTTATATTTGGGCGTTCCCACAATGGAGGGGTATTATTGAATCAAGAATCTATGCCCAATATCCTGGTGCAGAAATTTTTGAGGTAAAAGATTATTCTCTTGATCTTGTCTTTGATCCAAAGAATAGAGACATGTGGGGTGCGACAACAAAACTCAACAAAGCAGATGCTTACCCGATAAAGACTTACATAGACTACGAACTTGATAAGGGTGGCAAAGAGCAAGAAGAAATAGTTGACCCCATCATGCCACTTCTTGAACAACTTGGCTCTCTTAAACCTGGGGAACAAGCTTGGGTTCAAATCTTGATACAGGCGCATCGTGATGAAGGAATAAAAGACCTTCGCATTTTCCCGAAACCAGATTGGAAGGAAGGGATCAAAGATGAAATAAAAAAAATTATTGAAAAAGAATCTTTTGTTAAACCCAGCAAATCTGATAATCCAGATAAGGTCATGCCAATGATGACATTCCTTACCACCACACAGAATAAAACGATTGAGGCCATCGAGCGCAATTCCGCCAAACCGGCTTTTGATACCATGATTAGAACTTTATACACCGCACCAAAAGATATTTATGACAAGATGAGGATAGGTGGAATAATTGGCAGCATGCGCCAATTTGGCTCTCAAACTCTTAACGGTATTCGTCCAGACTGGATGACAAGCATTGATTATCCTTGGACAGATTTTCGCGAGATGAGAAAGAGAAGAGGTCAGAGAACTCTTCTCAACGCTTACAAAAGGCGCTCTTTCTTCAACGTTCCCTTTAAACATCTCCATGGTAGTCCATACATACTTACTGCCGAAGAGTTAGCCACTGTTTTTCACTTCCCAGGAGCAGCAGTGACTACACCCACCCTTGCTCGTGTACCTTCTAAGAAAGCGGGAGCTCCACCTAATTTGCCGATGTAAGTATGAAGGTTCCAGAATTTTTAAAAGACAAGAGAAATCTTCTTGTCACGGTGGTACTAATCCTGTTCTTTTTATTAATTTTTATTCTGACACCACCGTGGTCGTTTCCTTCTAAATCCATTATCACTATCTCTGAAGGAACAGGCCTCTCTGTCCTTTCCATGGATCTTGAGGAGACTCGGGTAATCCGCTCACCATTTTGGTTTCGCACTTTTGCCATTGTTCTTGGTGGCGAAAGAAACATGAAGGCTGGGCAGTACTATCTTTCTCGTCCATTAAACACTTTCACTATCGCATGGAGAATCTTTCACGGACACTACGATGTTGAAACCATAAAGATAACTATTCCAGAAGGCTTCACAGTAAAAAAGATTTCAAATCTTTTTGACGAGAGATTTACCTTCTTTGACCACCAAGCTTTTGAATTTTCTGCTCCCGAGGGCTACCTTTTCCCAGATACTTACTTTGTACAGGTGACAGCCACCGCCACCTCTACCATAAAAATGTTGAACGATAATTTCACTCGTAAAATTGATTCTATAAAACCAGCGCTAGAATCATCTGACAAAACTCTTGATGAAATAATCACCATGGCTTCCATTTTAGAAGGCGAGGCAAGGGGACTAGAAGACATGGCTATTGTCTCCGGTATTTTGTGGAAGAGACTGGAGCATGGGATAGCTCTTCAAGTAGACACAAGCTTCGTTTATGTTAACGGCAAGACAACCAAAGAACTCACATCAGATGATTTGAAAATAAAGTCACCGTACAACACTTATCTTTATCGTGGTCTACCTCCAACTCCGATATCAAACCCAGGTCTCTCAAGCATAGAAGCGGCACTTAATCCGACTACAACACCGTATCTCTATTTTCTAACAGGGGATGATGGAGAAATGTACTATTCAAAAACTTTTGACGAGCACGTAGAGAAGAAAAGAAAATACATAAAATAATTGACAGATAATAAAATAAGGTGTATAATTGTTAAAAGTTAAGCACATTCGTTTTCACAGAATATTTTAGGGGGAAAAAGCCGTGTTTGAAGTCGTCGACGGTCCAGAAGCCGATGGTCCGGTAATTCCGGTCTATTTGGAAATTGGAGTCGGCGGTAAGTCTGATGCAAAATTACTCTCAGATCTTCCAACCGACACCTACTACGTTCAACAGGCAGTGAGGGAACACTTTGCCCCAAGAAAGTCTACCCTTGGTGTCGGTGTGCAAGAGATGGTCAAGTTTGCTTGTACCAAAGTGGAGGATCTTGGATTCAAAGACCTGCCACCGGAGTATGGTGAGGTCTGGGAACGCATCAGAACTCTCGGCCACAGTCTGTGTCTGCCGAGCGACGCACTTGTCCTTCGCCGAGCACTGATTCAACCTGTTGGCGATCATTTGGTTGTCGCCATGGATGGGGTCGTCTGTCCCGGTGGAATCCACCACGTCTACACCCTTGATCAGTATTACGAATCTGCACCCTGTCTCAAGGTTTGTCTGATTCGTCTAAACGAGAAAATTCACCTCAGGACCAAGGTTTTATACCGTCTTTAGAGGTGGAACCGTGTTTCCCTGGATGAGTGCCGCGTAGCCCTGCTACGCGGCGTTTTCTTTTTTGATACTATACTAGGACTGTGAATAAAGTTTTACCCAAGAAGGTTTTTGTTGGACTCTCTGGTGGAGTGGACTCTGCTGTCTCTGCCGCACTTCTAAAAGAACAAGGGTTTCTTGTCTCAGGAGTTTTTATCAAAGTTTGGCAACCAGATTTTTTACCCTGCAGTTGGCGAGAGGAGAGACGTGATGCGATGAAGGTGGCGCTGGCATTAGACATCCCCTTTCTCTTTTTTGATTTCAGTGATGAATACAAAAAAGAAGTGGTAGACACAATGATTACCGAATATAAAAAAGGTCGTACCCCGAATCCTGATGTCTTATGCAATAAAGAAGTAAAATTTGGTGCCTTTTGGAAAAGAGCAAAAGCATGTGGCGCTGATTACATAGCAACGGGACACTACGCAAGGGTGGAAGACGGGAAACTTAAAGAAGGCAAAGATAAAGAAAAGGACCAGTCATATTTTCTCTGGACACTTACCAGAGATGACCTCTCACACACTCTTTTTCCAGTCGGTAATTTAGAAAAAAGGGAGGTACGAGAACTTGCCCGCAAATTTTCTTTACCTGTTTCAGAGAAGAAGGATAGTCAGGGCATTTGTTTCATTGGAGATATTGAGATGAGTGAATTTCTTTCTCATTTTATCTCACTAAAGTCTGGGAAGGTGTTAAATACTTATCATGAGACTATTGGAACTCATAAAGGTGCTCTTCTATACACCATTGGCGAAAGACATGGTTTTGAAATTACCAAGAAGAAGCCAAATGATGGGGCATTCTATGTTGTTGCTAAGGATTTAAGGATAAACACTATTACGGTCTCAAATTCAGAACCAGAAATAACTTCACTTTCGCCAACAAAGGTTACTGTGGATCTTTTAAACTGGACTACTCGGCCGAAAGAATCTGGTCTAACCTGTCGTATCAGATATAGAGGCGAAAAGCTTGGTGTGGTGATACGAGAATCTGGCAAAAAAGTTTCTCTGGAGTTTAAGGCACCAGTAAGAGGACTCTCACTTGGCCAGTCGGTAGTTTTCTACGACAAAGATATTTGCTTGGGCGGGGGAGTGATGGAAGAATTTTCGTAGGGTATAATTGAGTCCGTGGTAGACACAACTCAAAAAATACAGATCCTCAAGGCAAACGGAGAGAGAGAAGTCTTTGAACCAGACAAACTCCGCGCCTCGCTACTCCACGCAGGCGCATCAGAGAGCGCAACCGAAGAAGTACTCTCACACATCGTAAGAGAACTCCATGACGACATGCCTACGGCGGAGATTTATCATCACGCCTTCTCTGTTTTACAACAAATAAGTAAACCCGTTGCGAGGAGCTACTCTCTACGCCGTGCTGTCATGGATCTTGGACCATCTGGATTTCCGTTTGAAGACTTTATCGCTGAAGTGCTTAAGACCAAAGGATTTCAATGTGTCACTCGTCAAACAGTGCTGGGCGGGTGCGTGCCTCACGAAGTAGATGTCGTCGCCTTTAATGATGAGAAATTGATAATGGTGGAGGCCAAGTTCCACAACGAGCTTGGTACCAAGTCCGACCTTAAGGTAGCCCTTTATGTCAAAGCTCGTTTTGATGACCTCAAGGAAAATGTTTTTGACTACGGGGGTAAGAATAGACAGATTACTGACTGTTGGCTTGTCACCAACACAAAGTTTTCAAGTACTGCTGTGCACTACGGCGTTTGTGCAAAATTAACTATGATAGGATGGAATTATCCGGAGAAAGGCAATCTGCAAAACATGATTGAAGAAGAAGAACTTCATCCCATCACTTGTCTTACTTCGTTGTCCAATGCCGATAAAAAAACGCTTCTGGGTGTCCGAGTCGTTCTTTGTTCTGCTATCAAGAAAAATCCGAAATTACTTAGCGAATTTCTGGGCAAAGATTTTGACACCGCACCAGTTATTAATGAAATAAACGAATTATGATAGAACCACTTTATCTTTTAATAATAGCTCTTGTTCTTGGTTCAACTCTTGGTCTTGAGCGAAACATTGCCGGTAAAACTGCTGGTATGCGTACCTTCGGCTTGGTTTCTATGGGCTCTTGTCTTTTTATTCTCATAGCCAGATTTGTTATCCCTGATGCTAGTACTTTTGACTTTGACCCGATGAGAGTGGCCGCCGGCGTTATCATGGGCATTGGTTTTCTCTGTGGAGGAGTCATTGTTTTCAAGGATTCCACGCTCACGGGACTCACTACTGCAGCTGGGCTCTGGGTGGCAGCGGGTATTGGTATGGCGACAGGTTATGGACTTTTGACACTCGCATTATTTGCGACAATAGCAACTCTTTTTGTCTTTACCATCTTTTGGTTTATTGAACGCAAATTTGTTCCAAAGGGGTGAAATGAGTGATAAAGAAGAAGCGCTAAGAAAAATAAAGGACGAGGTGGTGGAACTCACTGCCTCACCGCTTTATGCCGAGCGGATAAAGAACAAATATTTCCCAGTCATAGGTGAAGGGAATCATTCGGCAGAAATTATGTTTATCGGTGAGGCACCGGGGGAGAATGAGGCAAAGACTGGCAGACCTTTCTGTGGCAGAGCTGGAAAGGTGCTTGATGACCTGCTCTCATCTATTAATGTAGAGAGAAAAAATGTTTATGTCACAAACATCGTTAAGGATCGTCCACCGAAAAATCGTGACCCCCTGCCGGAAGAAATTTCTCTCTATGCACCTTTTCTTGATAGGCAGGTTGAGGCGATAGAGCCGAAGGTAATAGCCACTCTCGGGCGTTTCTCTATGCAGTACGTTATGAGTAGATATGGTTTAGAATTTGAACTCTCTTCAATTAGTGCAATTCACGGGAAAGTTTTTGAGACAGAATTGAAGGGTAAGAAGATAAAGGTAGTACCACTCTATCACCCCGCCGCCGCCATATATAACCAGCACCTTTTAAGTACGCTAAAAGAGGACTTCAAGGTTCTGAAAGGTATCGTCTAATTGTGATATATTGACTCACATGCAGTCTGCCGAGATAAGAGAAAAATTTCTAAAATTCTTTGAAAAGAAAGGACACAAGCGTGTCTTATCATCTTCACTTGTACCAGAAAACGATTCCTCGGTCCTCTTTACCACCGCAGGAATGCAACAGTTCAAGCCGTATTATGTCGGCAAGCTAGATGCTCTGAAAGATTTTGGCTCTCTTAATACTGTTTCTGTACAGAAGTGTTTACGCACCTCGGACATAGAAGAAGTCGGCGACGAAAGACATCTGACCTTTTTCGAAATGCTTGGCAATTTCAGCTTTGGTGGATATTGGAAAAAAGAGGCCATAGAGTATGCCCACGAGTTTGTGACAAAAGAGATGAACTTGAAAATTGATTACGTAACAGTTTTTGAAGGTGAGACAGGCGTACCGAAAGATACAGAATCAGAGACAATTTGGAAATCAATAGATAAAAATTTTGAAGTGAGGAAGTATGGTAGGGCTGACAATTTTTGGGGACCAACTGGCGTGGAGGGCCCCTGCGGTCCGACTACAGAAATATATGTGGATGGAATAGAGATCTGGAACATAGTGTTCAATGAGTTTTATCAGAACAAAGATAAAACCCTTAAACCTCTTGAAGTTAAAGGTATTGATACCGGTATGGGTCTTGAGCGTCTAGCAAAGGTAGTGCAAAAAGTTCCAACAGTCTTTGAAACAGATTTGTTTAAACATTTATTTTCTACTTTACCAGAACGACTAGATGAGAAGAAAAAAAGAATACTTGCAGACCATGCTCGAGCCATAAGTTTCCTTATCACTGACGGCGTATCTCCAGACAATAAGGGTGCTGGTTATATCTTGCGTCGCCTGCTTCGGCGCATCTTAGCGCAATTTGAACCAGATGAAATTAAACTTGCCCTTGACCACACCACCGCCAAATTCCTTGAACTAGATAAAAGCAAAATCTGGGAAATTGTTGGTACAGAACAGTCGCAATTTATTGTTGCACTTAATTTAGGAAAAAAAGAACTCAATAAATTAACAGCAATTACCCCAGAACTAGCCTTCCGTTTGTTTAACAGTTACGGACTACCGCTTGATGTAATACGAGATAAATTTCCAGAACTAAATATTTCTAACTTTGAAAAAGAATTTGAAAAACATCAAGAAGTTTCTCGCGCAGGAGTAGAACAAAAGTTTAAGGGAGGGCTCGCTGGACACTCCGAGATGGAAGTGAAGTACCACACCACCACCCATCTTCTGCATCAAGCACTCCGAGAAGTCTTGGGCAAAGACGTGTTTCAAAAGGGTTCTAACATAACAGTAGAGAGACTTCGTTTTGACTTTTCTTTTCCGCGCAAAATGACTGATGAAGAAAAGAAAAAGGTGGAGGACTTAGTAAACGAGAAGATTAAAGAGTCTCTACCAGTCTCCTTTGAAGACATTCCAATGGCGGAGGCAAAAAAGAGGGGAGCCATTGGCCTTTTTGAAGAAAAGTATGGTGATAAAGTAAGAGTCTATAAAGTAGGAAACTTTTCTCTTGAATTTTGCGGTGGACCTCATGTGGAGAACACCTCTACTTTGGGTAAATTTAAGATTGTTAAAGAAGAGGCAGTATCTGTGGGTGTAAGGAGGATAAAAGCTATTTTGGAATAATCCAAAATGAGTTATACTTTAAAGGATGCCAAAAAACATTGAAGACATTATAGTGCCAGAGAGGAAAAGGAGTATTAGAAATATTCCCATTCCAGAGGGTCGCAGGAAGGCCAATGAATATACCGTTCCATTTAATACCAGACCGGCACAATCTGTTCCTCCAACCCCTCCACCAACATCGCCAACAAATCAGCTACCTCGGTACGAGTATCCACCAGAAACCAAACGAGAAGAATTTGACTTCCATAAAGACGGGAGAAAGTTCTCAAGGTTTTCTAGGAAAGGTCTCTGGGTTGCTATCGGACTATCTGTCGTCCTTCTTCTTTTCGCTATTCTTTCTATCTTTGATGGCACGACACTTTCCTATGTTCCGAAATCTACATCCATCGCCTTAGACAATGACAAATATATCGCCAAAAAAACTGGAGAGGGCGCACTACTCTACAGCGTAATTAAACTTTCTGAAGACAAAGGTTTGGAAGTCTCTGCTTCTGGAGAAGCGCAGGTCAGTCGCAAGGCAAGTGGTCGGATAATGGTCTACAACAAAGCCACCAAGGAACCGCAGAAGTTAAGAGCGACCACTCGCTTTCAGACCCCAGACGGCAAAATCTACAAGGTAGAAGAAAATGTCAGTATCCCAGGTAAAAAACTTGTAAACGGCGTTGAGGAACCGGGTTCACTTGAGATTACTGTTTATGCAGAAAAAGCTGGGGCAGAATACAACATTGGTCTTAGTGACTTTACTCTCCCAGGCCTTAAGGGGTCAGCGCTTGCCACCACAATTTATGCTCGTTCCAAGACAGAGATGTCTGGTGGCTTTGTCGGGATGGAAAAAGCTGTCAGTGCTGAAGATAAAATAAAGACAGAAAATACTTTAAAGACAGCGCTAAGAGACGAACTACTCTCTGAAGCTCGGGCTCAAGTGCCGGAAGGATTTGTTTTGATTCCATCTCTTTCTTCTGTGACCTTTGAGGATTTACCTCAAACAGAATCCAGTGCCAAAAACAGCACTACCTTAAATTTGCGTGGCAATCTTAATGGCGTCATGTTTAAAGAGACCGATCTCTCCACCACTCTTGCTAGGGAAAGGGCAACCCTTGCTCCGACTGACACTGTGGATATTTTGGAATTGGAATCTTTGAACTTTGCTTTTGACGGCTCTACTCCAACAGACCTACTCCTATCAGATGAGATTAAATTCTCTGTTACCGGTAATGCCACTATCCTCTGGCGTACAGACGAGACAGCGCTCAAGGCCGACTTGATAGGAAAAAATAAAAAAGATATTTCTTCTATTCTTAATAATTATCCAACAGTCTCCAATGCTAACGTAACCGTGAGACCATTCTGGAAAAGTTCTTTTCCCGATGACGGCGCCAAGATAACAGTGAAGAAACTCGACGTTAATTAAAATATGCCACAATCTAAATCCGCTGATTTGGAAAGAACTGGAGTAATAGTTGAGTCTCTGCCAAATATTATGTTTCGCGTTAAACTCGACGAGGGCGGTGAAGAGATTCTCTCGTACCTTTCCGGCAAGATGCGCCTACACCGCATTAGAGTTCTAGTGGGAGACAAGGTCTTGCTGGAGCTTGAACCATATGGTGGGAAGGCCCGTATTATTAAGCGTCTATAGGCAAAAGGTGGCTAAAATAGCCCACAAGCTAGACAGAAAATCAAAGTTAAGCTAGAATGCAAACCTGTTATGAAAGTTAAGGTTGCGGTTAGAAAGCTATGCGCGAAGTGCTCAATAGTCCGAAGAAAGGGCTATGTTTACGTAACCTGCAAAGCTAACCCTAGACATAAACAAAGACAAGGCTAGATGAGAATATTAGGCATAACCATCCCAGAAGAAAAGCGTCTTGAAATTGGCTTAACGGTCCTTTTTGGCGTTGGTCGTTCTCGTGCCAAAGAAATCCTCAAAAAGGCCGGTGTTTCCGCGGGTACCAAAGCAAAAGAAGTAAACGTAACAGACGAAAATAAAATTCGCCAAGTAATTGAGAAACTAACTCTTGAGGGAGATTTGAAAAGAGAGGTGGCAGGAAATATTAAACGACTAAAGGATATTAAAACTTATAGAGGCATTCGTCACCAAAGGAATCTGCCGGTACGAGGGCAACGCACCAAGACCAACGCAAGAACAAAGCGTGGTGCAAGAAAGACCATGGGTACTGGTAGAAAAGTAGCAGAAAAGAAATAATAACAATGGGTAAAAAACGCATAGTAAAAACAGACGAACCAGAAAGCGCAAAAAAGGACGCTTCTGTTGTTGTAGAAGGAGAGAAAAAAGAGGAAGCCAAGGTCTCGCGCAGTAAACGCGTGGACTCTGGAATTCTTTATGTTGAATCCACTTACAACAACACCAAGTTGACTCTTACCGACAGTAAGTCAAATACTCTGGCATGGTCTTCAAGTGGTTCTCTTGGCTTCAAAGGAGCCAAGAAAGGCACGCCGTTTGCCGCTGCTAAAGTGGGTGAGACCTTGGCACTTAAGGCTCAAACCTTAGGTATTAAGGAGGTCAGAGTAGTTGTTAACGGCGTTGGTTCTGGTAGAGAATCAGCCATCAGAGGTTTCATTTCCAAAGGAATAAACTTGACTTCTATCCAAGACAAGACTGCGGTGCCACACAACGGACCCAAACCACCTAAACCCCGAAGAACATAAATATGAAAATAGGACCAAAATATAAAATAGCAAGACGTTTAGGCGCACCCATTTTTGAGAAAACTCAAACTCCTAAATATGCGCTCTCTCTTGCTCGCAAAGAAAGAAACGAAAAGGGGCGAGGTAAACCAAAGAGTGAACTTGGTAAAGAGTTAATAGAAAAACAGAAAACCAGATTTACTTACGGCTTGAGTGAGAAACAATTCAGAACTTATGTGGAAAAAGCGTTGCACGCCCCTGACCCAGTGCAAAAACTTTTCCAGATTCTTGAGAGTCGTTTAGACAATGTTCTTTTCCGTGGGGGTCTTGCCAAGACGCGCGCACAAGCGCGCCAAGCCTCGGGTCACGGACACACCACAATCAATGGTGAGCGTGTAACGGTACCATCCATACTTCTATCTAAAGGAGATAAGGTTGGTATCCGAGAAGCCTCAAGTGGGAGTCTGCTCTTTGGCGAGGCAGAAGAAAGGATGAAAACCTTGACCATGCCCCTCTGGCTTAAGGCGTCGCCAGAGACAAAGTCAGTCGTAGTAGAGGGTGAGCCGGTCTACGTTCCTCAAGAACATGTCTTTGATTTGGGCGCAGTTATTGAATTCTATAACAGATAGTGTTATAATTAAAACTTAATTTTTTTTATATTTTTATGGCTGATTACACAATACTTTTGCCTTCCAAACCAAGGGTGATTTCAGAGGACGGAGAGAGCGGTATCTTTGAGATTGAAGGCCTTTACCCTGGTTACGGGCACACTTTAGGAAACTCGCTTCGCCGCATTATTCTCTCATCTCTACCGGGGGTTGCCATAACTTCTGTAAAAATCGCTGGCGTTAGCCACGAATTTTCTGTCTTGGACGGGGTAAAAGAAGATGTTGTTACTATTCTTCTTAATCTAAAGAAGATTCGCATGGGCTTTACTACCGACGAACCACAAACTCTTTATCTCAAGGCCAAGGGCGAGAAAGTGGTCAAGGCCTCTGATCTAGAAATCCCAGGTCAAGTAGAAATCTTTACTCCAGATGAAGTCATCGCCACTCTGACAAGCAAGTCTGCCTCACTTGAAATGGAAGTTAAGGCAGAGAAGGGTCTAGGATTTATGCCAAAGGAAATGATTGAGAAGTCTCGCGTTGACATTGGCACCATTGCTCTTGATGGCATCTTTACTCCAATTAGGCGCGCCAGTTACGAAGTTGAGAACATGCGCGTGGGAGACAGAACTGATTTTAATAAGTTAAGAATATCTATTGAGACCGATGGCACTGTTACTCCTTCAGCCGCACTTACTTCAGCAATTGAGATAATGATAAACCAACTCAAAGCGGTTGTTGGTTTCAAGGAAGAAGAGCCCGTAGTACAAGAGAAGGGCGTAAAAGAAAGTAAGGAAGAGGCTTCCACAACAGAGGTTGACCCAGAAGTTTTGAAAACTCGTGTAGAGTCTCTGGGCATTTCTATCCGCACACAACATGCACTTTCTCTTGCCAATATTCGTACCGTTGGTGGACTTGCTCGCAAGAAGGAAAAGGATTTGCTTGACATCGCGGGTCTAGGAAACAAGGGGATACAGGAAATCAAGAAAGCTTTAGGGGAATTTGGTATAACTTTGAAGTAAAAAGCGACATGAGACACCACAATGCCAACAGAAAATTCGGACGCGAAAGAAACCAAAGGGTGGCTCTCATGCGTTCTCTTGCGTACTCACTTGCTCTCAAAGGGAAGATAAAGACAACAGAACCAAAGGCCAAGGAACTCCGACCATACATGGAAAAACTTATTACCTTGGGCAAGAAACAAACGATTGCTTCTCGTCGCATGTTGGAAAGTAAAGTTGGACCAAAGGCTGCAAAGAAAATTGCCTCGGAACTTGCTCCAACCTACAAAGAAAGACAAGGTGGTTATACTAGAGTTGTAAAAATGGGACCAAGAGTTTCTGACGGAAGTCACATGGCTATCATAGAATTTGTATGAAGAAACACACCATAGATGCAAAAGGTAGAGTGCCAGGAAGAGTAGCCACTGAAGTGGCGGTGATTCTTATGGGTAAGGACAGAACAGACTTTGCTAGAAACAGAATACCGGATGTGGAGGTTGAGGTCGTTTCAAGCTCCCAGATGTCACTTTCTCCGAAAAAGTTGAAAGAAAAAATGTATTACAGCCACTCTGGTTACCCAGGTAATCTTAAAGAACTCTCACAGAGTCATATTGTGAAAACTAAGGGGGCAAGCGAAGTACTTCGCAGAGCAGTTTACGGCATGTTGCCAAAAAATAAGTTACGCGCCCAAATGATGAAGAATCTCAAAATCAAGGAATAATATGATAGATAAAAAAGAAAGATACATAGAAGCAGTAGGCAGAAGGAAAACGAGCGTAGCGCGAGTACGCCTTAGCCCTGCTTCAAAAATTTCTATCGCTGTGAACGGTCTTCCACTTGAGAAATACTTCCCAACACTGACGCTCCAAAAAACTGTTTTGTCGGCCTTTGATCATACTGAAGAAAAATTTTCTGTAACAGCCAAACTTAACGGGGGTGGCATCTCTTCACAATCGGAAGCTCTTCGCCATGGTCTCTCAAGAGCTCTTATTATTCATGATCCGCAGTCTCGCACTAAGCTTAAAGTAAAAGGTTTTCTCAAACGTGACCCTCGCGCCAAAGAGCGTAGAAAGTTCGGTCTCAAGAAGGCGCGAAAGGCACCACAGTGGTCAAAACGTTAGTGAAGACCCTGAATACGGTTGAAGGGAGTAAGCGTTAGGCAATTGACATATGAAAGAGGAAAACGATGACATCGTAATAGAAGACGATCCTGATTCAGTAGCTATATCAGGCACTATAAAGAAGATTAGAGAAAAGCTTAAACTTGCTGAAGATAAGGCAAAAGAATATTTGGATGGTTGGCAGAGGGCGCAAGCCGACTTTGCCAATCTTCGCCGTCGTGATGAGGAGAGTAAGTTAGAGTTTGTAAAATTTGCAAACTTGAATCTAGTGGGGGAATTGATTCCTGTGCTCGATAGTTTTAATATAGCTCTGTCTCAAGGTCACAAGGATGTAGAACCGCTCTACAATCAGTTACTAGGAGTTCTCAAAAATAGTGGTCTTGAGGAGCTTGACCCGATAGGAGAGCCGTTTAACCCACATGAGCACGAGGCGCTCTCTACGGAGAAAACAGAGGACAAAAGTAATGATCACAAGGTGTTGGAAGTTCTTCAGAAAGGATATAAATTAGGCACAAGACTTGTGCGTCCAGCGAAAGTGAAGGTGGGCGAATTTATTAACAATAAAGAATAAAAATATGGCAAAAATCATTGGCATTGACCTTGGTACCACGAACTCTGCAGTAGCAGTGATGGAAGCCGGTCAGCCCAAAATTATAGAAAACGCAGAAGGTGCGCGCACCACACCTTCTATTGCGGCTGTTTCAAAAACTGGTGATCGCCTTGTGGGACTTCTGGCAAAACGTCAGGCGGTCACCAACCCGAAAAATACTATCTTTGGTATCAAACGTTTTATCGGGCACACTTTTTCCGACCCAGCAGTTCAGAAGGACAAGGTCACTGTGCCATTTGAAGTTTTATCTGCATCCGACGGCTCGGTTATGGTTAAGATGGTGGACAAGGAATATCGCCCAGAAGAAGTTTCGGCGATGATTCTTCAAAAATTAAAAGCAGACGCAGAAGCCAAACTCGGAGAGAAAATTACTGAGGCCATCATCACAGTGCCAGCCTATTTTAACGACGCCCAGAGAAAGGCAACTAAAGACGCTGGTCAGATTGCCGGACTTGATGTGAAGCGCATTATAAACGAACCTACTGCCGCCGCTCTGGCTTATGGCTTTAACAAAAAGAAGAATGAAAAGATTGCAGTCTTTGACTTCGGTGGAGGTACTTTTGACATCTCAATACTGGAAGTAGGAGACGACGTGGTTGAGGTTAAGTCTACTGACGGTGACTCTCACTTGGGAGGCAAAGACATTGACCAGAAAGTTCTTAACTACATTGCAGAAGAGTTTAAGAAAGAGTCGGGTATTGATGTTCGCAAAGACCCTCTGGCACTCCAAAGATTAGACGAAGCCGCAGAGAAGGCAAAAATTGAACTCTCTACCGCAACAGAGACAGAGATAAATATTCCCTTCATCACTTCCGATGCTTCTGGTCCTAGACACCTCTTACTCAAACTTTCTCGTGCCAAACTGGAAGAACTCTCTAGAGAATTTCTTGACCGCGCTATGGAGATTACAAAACGTGCCATGGAGGCATCTCCTTTTAAGGTCGGCGATCTTCAGGAAGTTATCTTGGTTGGGGGTCAGACTCGTATGCCGGCGATAGTGGAAGCTGTTAAGAAATTCTTCGGCAAGGAACCGAACAAATCCATTAACCCAGACGAAGTGGTGGCACTCGGTGCTGCTATCCAAGGAGGTATCCTGCGTGGCGATGTCAAAGACGTTTTACTTCTTGATGTTATCCCTCTCTCACTTGGTATTGAAACCATGGGTTCTGTTGCCACAAAACTTATTGAGAGGAACACCACCATTCCTTCTGCCAAGTCGCAAGTTTTCTCAACCGCCGCAGACAACCAGACTTCTGTAGAGATTCACATAGTTCAAGGTGAGCGTGCCATGGCAAGCGATAACAAGTCACTTGGCAGATTTATCCTAGACGGTATCCCACCAGCACCACGTGGTGTACCTCAAGTGGAAGTAACCTTTGACGTTGATGCCAACGGCATTCTAAATGTTAAAGCCAAAGATAAAACTACAGGCAAAGAGCAGTCTATAAGGATAGAGGCAAGCTCCGGTCTTTCCAAAGAAGAAGTGGAAAAGATGCAGAAGGATGCCGAAGCCAATGCTGCAGAGGATGGGAAGAAAAAAGACTTGGTTGATGCCAAAAACCTTGCCGAACAACTTGTCTATACTGCCGAGAAGGCTCTTAAGGACGCCGCCTCTCTACCAGACGATATTAAAAATCCCGTAAATGAAAAAATTGCAAACCTAAAGAAAGAAAAAGAGAGTGGCACTATAGAATCTATCAAGTCTGCCACCGAAGCTCTCTCTACCGAGATGCAAAAGATTGGTGAATACTTGAGCAAGAATCCACCAAAAACTGGAGAAGCTCCTAAACAGGAGGGGGAAGTTAAGGATGCGGAAGTAAAGGAGGAACCGAAGGACGATACTAATAAATAATGAAAGATTATTACAAAATCTTAGGGGTAGAAAAGAACGCTTCCGAAGAGGAGATAAAAAAAGCTTTCAGAAAACTTGCTCACGCACATCACCCAGACAAGTCTGGTGGTAATGAAGCCAAGTTTAAAGAAGCCAGTGAGGCGTATGCCGTCCTCTCCGACAAAAAGAAGCGCGCTCAATACGATACATTTGGCCAAGCAGGGGGCGGGCAGGCTGGTGGCGGATTCCAAGGTGGATTTAATCCACAAGATTTCGGTTTTGACTTCTCTGGGTTTGGTACTACTGGGTTTGAAGCAGGGGATCTCGGTGACATACTCTCAAGCATTTTCGGTGGACGTAGAGTCAGACGCGGACGAGACATCGCTGTTGATATTGAACTTTCATTTCAGGAGTCAATCTTTGGCGCAGAAAGAAAGGTGCTTATTAACTCAAAGCTTGTAAAACAAAAAGAAGTTTCTATTAACGTGCCACCAGGCATTGATGACGGTCAGATGGTTCGTCTCACGGGGCAAGGTGAACTTCTTGAAGGCGGAGTACCAGGAGACCTTTATGTAAAGATTCATGTGCGTAAGCATCCGTATCTTCGCAAGGAAGGCTACAACCTTATAATGGATTCAGAAATCAAACTTACCGAAGCACTTCTAGGAACGGAGAAAGTTATACATACTCTTGATGGAGAAATCACTTTAAAGATTCCCGCCGGTACCAAGCACGGCACAATTCTCCGAGTGAAGGGTAAGGGTGTGCCACACGCACCATTTCAATCAGGGCAGAACAAGTCTCGAGGTGATCTCTATGTCCGTGTCTCCGTTCTATTCCCAGACAAACTTTCCAAAGATGCAAAAAAATCAGTTGAAGATTTGAAAAAGCTGGGGCTATAAAGCTAAGAGGAATACTTGACAGATGGGGATTAATTGCATATAATGCGGGCCGGCTTAGTTTGAAGAACCTTACATACAGGAGTATTCGAAGATGATGATCAAGAAGATCCTTTTGGTGCTGTTTTTGCTCATCCCTACCATGGCTTTTGCCAAGGAGAGGATGCCTCACCCCGATCCCGAACCACCTCCGGCTGATCAGCCTGTGGACGTGAACGTCGGTGTTGATGTCGATACCGATGTGACCACGGACGTGGCAGTCGAGAACAATACTGAAGCTACCGGTGGTGGTGCTACGCTCGTCAACAAGCATCGGCGCAATGTCGCGACAGCCTACGCACCTTCGGCGAGCGCCGGGAAGTGCCAGAAAGTAGGTGGTCTCGGTGTTCAGTTGCCAGTGGCCGGTCTGAGCTTCGGCGGCTCCAGGCCGTCTGATCCGGAGGATGATGACAGCTGTCTCTACGAGCTTTACGAGAAACTCGTCTTGATCGGGATGTACAAACCTGCCTGCATGGTGCTGATGTCGACTCGTGCGGCTACTTACAGCAAGATCAATGTCAACGAGCTTGAGACCAAGCCCTGCGACAATGTCACTGGTCCGCAGTTGCCGTTTGACACTTCGCAGTTTGCGACCAAGGAGCAACTGGAAGCGATCGACAAGAGGTCTTACGAGCGCGACAAGCGCATTGTCGAGAAGCTTTCGACCAAGTAGCGCCAAGTCGGCGCGAACCAAGGGGGTCAGCTGGGAAACCGGCTGACCTTTTTTATTTATTTACCCTGTTTGTGTTAGGATGCTCTTAGACACAAAGGAGTTAAGTCCATGAATTCAAAGACTGATTCAAGAGCCAAGAAGATGGCTAATCTTTTTATGGAGTATGTGAAAACTCCAGAAGGGAAGAAAGCGCTCGAAAAATCCAGGCGTCGGACAAAAAGAACCCACGAACTTCTGGATGAGGCGCGAAACATTGATCCTGCCAAGCTCCACGCACCCTTCACGATCTAACAGTCCTCTTCGGACGATTTTTAAAGAGCCAGCTTGGTCTTACCACCAGCTGGCTCTTTTATATTCTTAATTAGTGGAAGTAACTTATATAATAGATATACTAATAGGAATGATAAAATCGAAAAAATACACAATAAATGATTTTCTTGAAGTAAAATCGGCATGGAATCCCTCCTTTAATCCTAGCGCTTCAAAAATAGCTTATTTAAGCAATGTAACCGGTATTGCTCAAATATACTTAATACCAAGAACTGGAGGCGAAGCTATTCAGCTTACTAATTCTGATGATCCTGTATCTTTTGCGCTGTTCTCTCCGACTCAGGATGTAATTCTCTTCGAGAAATCAGAAGGCGGGAATGAACAAAATCAGTTATATCTAATCAATCCAGACAGTAAGGAAATAACCCCACTCACAAATAACAAAGAGGCTAGACATGATTTTGGTTCGTGGTCACATGATGGAAAATTTATTTCCTTCTCGTCTACCGAAAGGAATGGAAAAGATTTTGATATTTATGTTATGGATATCGAAAACAAAGAAAAACAATGCGTGTATCAAGAAGGCGGGTGGTGTCGGGCGGGGTCATTTTCTCCCAAGAGGACATATCTTTCTATTAGAAAAAACTATTCAAATATGAATAGTGATACTTATCTTTATAACTTGCGTTCTGGTGAGTTAGAACACCTTACCCCTCACACTGAGCCAACTTTTCAAGGTACCCCTCGATGGTTCCCAGATGAATCAGCCTTTCTCATAACCATGGATCAAGATCGAGAGTTTATTGGTATTTCCAAATATTCTTTTGAGAAAAAGAAATTTGAATACGTATTTACTCAAGATTGGGATGTATGTGGATTAGCAATGCAAAAGAGCGGCAAGTTTCTTGCAACAATAATTAACGAGGATGGATATAGTAAATTAATTATTCAAAACCCACATAACCTTGAGGTTTTGCCTTATGACTTACCAAAAGGAGAGATAAACGGTGTACGCTTCTCAAGTGATGCTAATTTTGCGATTTTCAGCATGGTAGATTCCTGCAGAACTAGAGATATTTGGATTCTAGATACTCAAAGCAAAAAATATACCCAAGTCACTCAAAGCCCTCAAGGTGTTCCAAGTGAAGTGATGGTAGAACCAGAACTGATTAGATACAAGTCTTTTGATGGACTAATAATTCCAGCCTTCATTTATAAACCTAATAATTTAGATGGTAAAAAGAAGGTGCCAGCAGTTATTAATATTCATGGTGGACCAGAGGGGCAGCATCAACCTGGGTATGCCCCAATTACTCAATACTTAGTAAATAATGGCTATGCTGTAGTAGCACCTAATGTTAGGGGAAGTTCAGGGTATGGTAAGACATATCTAACTCTTGATGATGTTGAAAAAAGAATGGATTCGGTAAAAGATATTGTGGCTCTTAGAGAACATTTAAAAACTATTCCATATATTGATACAAGTAAACTAATTCTTATGGGTGGTAGCTATGGTGGATTTATGGTTCTTGCTGGACTGGCTTTCTATCCAGATCTCTGGGCTGCTGGAGTAGATACTGTTGGTATAGCAAATTGGGTAACTTTCTTGGAAAATACTGCTCCATATCGTAGAGCTCTAAGAGAAGCAGAGTATGGCTCGTTAGAAAAAGATAGAGAATTTCTGAAATCAGTGTCTCCAATCAATTCAGTAGAGAAAATCAAGGCGCCACTTTTTATCATTCATGGTGCCAATGATCCTAGAGTACCACTTTCAGAAGCTGAGCAAATGGTAACTAAATTGAGAGAGTTGGGTAGAGAAGTAGAAATACTAATATATACAGATGAAGGTCATGGACTATCAAAATTAAAAAACAGGTTAGATGCTTATCCCAAAGTTGTTACTTTCTTAGATAAGATAATTAACAACTAAAAGTAAACACTAAATCTAAATAATTTTCAGCGTGGTATTATTGAATTTATGAAAGAGGAGCATAAGAAGGTTGGGATTATTGCTGCAAGTTTTACTGCCGTAGAAGTGCTTAACCAATGACCATGGGAAACTTAGATATTTTATTATTTATTACTTCTGGAATCTTTGGAGTTGTAGCGTACAGATTTTACTTTAAAGATATTAGAGACTCGGTTATCAAGCCAAACAGATGGTCATGGCTCATCTTTTGTATTGCCACTTTATTAGAGGTACTGACATATAATGAAGTTTCTGGTGACCTAGTCAAATCCTCTCTATTTTTTATTTCTGCTATTTGCACCTTTATCATCGCAGCACTTCTTTGGTCGAGATCAACATGGAAAAAACCAGATTGGACCGAATTTATATGTTTGTCTGCTTCAATAATTTCCCTAATTTTGTGGCTGGGTTTTAACGAAACGCTTTGGGCTCATATCATGCTAGTTGTAGCAATACCAATTTCATTCATTCCAATATACCGAGATTCATGGAATGATTGGCGAGTTGAAGACACAGTGGCATGGCAGTTATGGACATTCGGTGATCTTTTGGCCATTTTCCTTGTTCTCACTAGACTTGATAAGTTCGAAGAACTACCTTTTGCAATAGTAGAGTTTTTGTCTCACGCAACTGTATGGTTTCTCGTTAGTCGAGGAAAAAGAATATTTGAATCCAGTCTTAGCAAAAGTGATTAATATTGAGAATCATAAAATTATGATACAATAAGCTTAATGAAAGTAGTGGTTTTCGACAATTATATTGTTGGAAAGAATCATCTAGGAAAAGCAGTATTTGCCGCCAGGAACTATAAGAAAGATGGTGTGATTTTGATGTTTAAAGGTCCGGTTGTTTCTAAAAAAGATGTTCCTAAAGATCTGTTTAAACATAAAGATCGTTTTGTTCAGATTGGTCCAAATAAATTCCTGGGCCCCTCTAACACGACAGATGATTATATAAACCATTCGTGCGACCCCAATGCAGGTCTAGCTTTTTATGATTTTGGTATTCTGTTAGTAGCTCTCCGTCCGATAAAAAAAGGAGAGGAAATTACATGGGATTATTCAACCACACTACACAAAAACCCGTGGACAATGAATTGTATGTGTTATTCAAAGCATTGTAGAAAAATTGTTCGAGAGTTCAAGTTCTTACCAATAGCTGTCAAGAATAGGTATCTAAAATTAAGGATACTTCCACCATATATTGTAAAATCGATGAAAAATAGTGTGCATAACGTATCCAAGAAACAGGTTTATAATAAAAGAGCATGAAAAAAGGGATTGAACACCATTTTGCTTTCTGGTTTTTAGTTTGGGTTTTGTATGCTCTTTCGATTTCGCTTTCGTTTGAGCGTATTTACATATCACAGAATTTTCCTATCTTTTATACGGAAGAAGAAATACCAGACCCACTAGCCCCGATTAAAGATTTTTTTAATTCTTCTACACTAAAATGAGTTGCGAATGGGATACAGCAAGGTTTCTTATTTTCTCTGATAACGGAATACCCTTGCTTTATTATTCGCATCTTACGTCAGTAGCGATTTTTCTTGGCTTATTTATTTTAACGTTTCTCAAGCTTAGACCATGGCCAAAAGGCGCATTTCGGTTAATGATTGTGTCTTACGTCATCTGGCTTCTTGGTGATTTGGTGCTTTGGGGTAACGAAAGGATAGACCATGTGATGTTCTTCTGGACCATAGTTAACCTTGTTGAACCAATAATTTTTGCTGCTGCTTATGTACACTTTGTTTCCTTTACTGATCAAAGGAAGTCAACTAATAAAGAGAAGATACTGCTATTTGCCCTATTAGTTCCAACAGTAATAATGGCTCCTTTAGGCCTATCGACAATAGGTTTTGATTATACAAACTGTGATAGAAATGTTGTCGAGGGAATTGCAGCTTACTACAATTACTTCCTTGAGGCTGTGTTTATTGTGTTAATACTATTCCACGCTGTTAGAAAATTTATTTCTATAAAGGAGCATAAACAACAGGTATACCGTCTAGTTTGGGCGACAGTAAGCCTTGCTGTTCTCCTTACGTCGTTTCTATTTGCTAATTTCTTTGGTACTTACTTTGTAGCTTATGAAATAAGTCAGCTTGGTCACGTTGCGGTACCTATTTTCGCCGCTCTTCTCGCTTATATAACCATAAGATTTGACACACTAGAGTCTAGAATTTTGCTGATTGACGTGCTGACTTCAAGCCTTACTATTTTAATATTCTCCCTACTGTTTATCAGAAATGAAGATGCTCAAACCGTGGTTGTCCTTATATCTTTGGCCCTATCAATACCTACGGCTTACACGCTAATGTCGGGTATTAGAAAAGAGGTTCATTCAAGGCAACGTATAGAACAACTAGCAGGAGATCTCAGGCGGGCAAACGAGGGGCAGTCTAACCTGATACACATTATTAACCACCAGATTAAGGGTTACTTGGCGAAAGCGAGAAACATCTTCTCCGAGCTTTTGACCGAGCCGTCCTACGGACCGATGCCAGAGACAGCCAAACCGATGCTTGATGAAGGACTCAAGTCTCTCACTGAGGGAGTGGACTTCGTCAAAGATTTTCTTGATTCTGCAAACATAGAAAAAGGTTCTTTTGCCTACAGTATTGAGCCTCTAGACTTTAAGGCAATGGTGCTAGATGCGGCGGAGAAACAAAAAGGTTTGGCAAAAGAGAGAGGACTCTCCTTTGAAGTTAAGATTGCCGATGGTGACTACAAAACCAAAGGAGACAAGACCCAGCTCGGACAAGCAACCAGAAATATGATTGATAACTCTATCCGCTACACTCCTAAAGGCTCTGTTACGGTAAACTTGGCTCGCGCTGGTAACAAAATTTTGTTCTCGGTAAAAGACACTGGAGTTGGTCTCTCGGAGGAACTCAAGCCGAAGCTCTTCACCCAAGGGGGCAGAGCAGAGAACTCAATTAAAATTAATATAAACTCAACCGGCTTCGGTCTCTCGTTTGTTAAGTCTGTGGCAGAAGGACACAAGGGGCGTGTCTGGGCAGAGTCTGCGGGGGTAAACCAAGGCTCCACTTTCTATATGGAGTTGCCGGTCGTTTAATATGGAATACAAAGGGAGAAGCAGAAACATCAGAGCAGTACTCGGGATTCTTAAAAACGAGGTGGACGGAGCCGTGGTGGCGGCCTTTGACAAGATGGCAGAGGATTACTCCATGACCTGGATGTATGAGCGTGGTGGAAAGCTTTTTCCTAGTACCGGCAAAAAAGTCACGCAAGAGATGGAAGAAGCGTATTCTATCAAGGGCAGGAAGTATGACATTAGAAACATTGCAGAGGCGGACAACACAGTCTTTGTTGAACTTGTTGAAAGTTACCCTGACCTAGAGAGTGGTAAGAAGTATCGCACTCCGCTTGTCCTCGTACTTGAGATGGAGGACGGCAAGATAAAAACGGGTCGCCACTACTGTGACCCACAGGTCTCGTTTATGCACCTGACAGAGAAGGAGATAGATAGGGGGCTCAAAGATGCTCCTTCAAAAATCATAATTGATTAATAACTACACACCCCTTATTCTCACGAATGAGGGGTATATGATATAGTGTGTAAGCATGAAAGAAAAAGAACTTGAAAAAATTTTTAAAGCTTTAGGCAACAGGAGAAGACTACTGATTCTCATTTTTATCAAAAAGAGAAAAAAGGCAAACGTCGGCGAAATTTCTGAAGCGATAAAACTTTCTTTCAAATCGACATCACGACACTTGAGCATTCTCGTTTCGGCCGGTATTTTAGAAAAGGACCAGTTCGGGCTATTTTCGATATACTCACTCTCCGAAGAGATGGGGGATATGCTGAAACGCATTCTCTCCTCACTCTAAACACACCTCAATTTCCCTATAGGACATATTCGTGAGAATAAGGGGGATAGAGGTGTATTAGAAAGAATAAAGAGTATGGGGGTGACATGTAAACTCTATAATTGTATATTACTACCAATGAAACCATATCTTACGCCCAACGAACCGCTTGCCTTTGTGATTCAATGGGGCCTACTTATAGTTTCAATACTTTTGGTTTTTTCTCCGTTTATATACTTAGGTATTAGAAAGTGGAAGAAACAACTTACTGTCGGTTGGTGGCAGGTAATGGGTGCATATATCGCGTCAGTTGTGATATTCGTGTTCTATATGTATTTTGCTAGTAGTAAGTTGGGGGATTGGCTAGTAGCCAAGTACCCATGGTTAGATTATCCATTTGTAGAAGCACTTTCCCACTTATTATTGGTATTCCCGTTAGTTTTAGTACTATCGGTATTTTATTCAACACTACTAATTAGATCAAAATTCACAATATTAAATATAATAGTATCAATATTAATAGCCGCTATTATAACTTGGATATTTATTTTGTTGCTACCATATGCGGTAGGGTTGATGCTGGGGTATATTAGAAGTCATATTTAATTAAATATGCAAAAAATAACTATTGCAATAGTAACAGGACTAGTATTTATACTGCCATTTAATTCTAATGCCCAAACACTTCCTGATCCTATAATCATAGTTCCTGGAATAATGGGTTCGTGGAATTCGGAGGTTATTTTAAGTAGTAATACTGGTGTGGGTACATGGTCGTTTTTTCCACTAGACCACACTTGGGACAACATAATAAGCGCCTTGGAAGATGCTGGATATGAGAGGGATTTGAATTTATTTGTTGCATTCTATGATTGGAGACAAAGTAATATTAACTCTGCTACTGACTATCTGATTCCTACAATAGACCAAGCTCTTTTAAACTCTCCAACAGGAAAAATAAACATCATTGCTCACAGCATGGGAGGTTTAGTGGCTCGTAGATACATCCAAAGCCATAATTACAGAGGAGATGTTAATGAACTAATAATGCTTGGTACGCCAAATTACGGCTCTTCCGATGTATATACTCTTTGGGAGGGGGGTTTTGTACCAAAGAATTGGGATTTTGGTACTCGAATCTTTGCAAATAACGTAATAGATATTCTAAATATCAAGGATATTACAACAGATGACGAGTATGATACTGTCCATAAATATATTCCTTCAATAGGAGAACTTTTACCAGTTTATGATTTTTTGGTGGATTCGGAAAATGAGAATAATTTAAAAACATATGATGGTTTAATAGAGGCACAAAACCCATTTTTAGCAAATCTGAATTTTAGTGGTACGGGGGTCGAACTCCAAGGTCTTAGTGGTATTACTGTGGTAGCTGGTAGAGGGGAAGGAACTGTTGGGAATATTCCGGTAGTTGGTCGACCAGTGCCAGAAACCAAACTTTGGGCAGATGGCAGACCTGAACCACTTTCGCCAGCGCAAGATAATATGGAAGGTGACAACAGAATACTTCTTTCTAGTGCCCATATAGACGAAATCGTTTTTCCCATATCGCCAGCGCGAGGTTTCTGGGATAAGCTTTTTGCCCTCTTTTCTCCGAAAGTCCACGCACAACTTCCAGAAGAAGAATTCTTAAAACACATAGAAATAGATTCCAAACACGGCGATTTGCCGACCACCGCAATTGATTATGTTTTTGATGCCCTAGGAATTATTAGACCGATAGGAGACTTTGTGCCTCCGCCAGAGCCGGATAACATCACTTCTTTCTGGCTTGCCTCTCCTGTAGAGGTCAAAATTACTGACCCGCAAGGAAGAGTTATAACAAGAGATTCAAACAATGTCCCAGATGCAGTCTATACAGGCGAGAGTGATCCAAATGGAGTAAAAATTATAATAATTCCAAACGGACCCTCGGGGGATTATGAAATTGAACTTACAGGTATGGCAGATGGCGAGTATCATATGGGGGTATCTAATCTCTCCGACGTTGTTGATGAAACGGTAATAACACAAAAAAACGTCGTAGAAGGAGAGATTGTTGAATACACCGCTAATATTAATCATGAAGCACTATCATCTTCTATTAATTTAAGTGAACCAACAGTAACTGAACCTGAAACTGATTCTCCAGTCGATTTAACCAAGGCCCTAATCTCAAGGTTGAAAGATTATTATGAAAATGGCGCGATTAGTAGCAAGGGAGTTTACCAGTCTCTTTTTAATCACCTTAAAATTGCCCTTGCTGCCCTTGAGGAAGTGGAGATTAAAAGACCGATTGGAGAAAAACATCAAAAACTTCACGAACTTAAGGTCGCATTGGCAAAAAGACTTGCTCAAAAAACGCTAAAATCTTTCATATCGGAGGTAAAGAAACAAAATAGCAAAGATCGCATTACTAATGAAGCGACACAGAATCTTATTAGTAGTGCGGAGGCAATTATCATAAAGGTCGACTAAGGTTCGAATAAACTGGTATTATTAAGAGATATGGCAGAGAAGAAAGTCTTGGTCTCGGGAGTTAAGCCGACAGGCAGGCCGCATATCGGCAACTACTTTGGCGCGATGAAACAGTTTGTTGAATTGGGAAATCTATATGAAAGTCACGTTTTCATCGCTGACCTGCACGCCATAACCAGTCTCCAGAACGGTAAGGAGTTGAGTCAAAACAGCTTTGAGGTGCTCCTAGACTACCTTGCCATCGGTCTTGATCCGAAAAAGATTGCTATCTACAAACAGTCCGATGTGCCACAAGTGACAGAGCTCACATGGATTTTCAACTGCCTCATCACCATGCCGTATCTTGCGCGTGCCCACGCATTTAAGGCTGCATTAGGCGATTTAACTGACGCAACTCCATCACAGAGACTTCTTGTCAAAAAACTTGAACAATTACCCGAAATTAACGTTGGAGTATTTGAATATCCACTACTCATGGCAGCAGACATCTTGATACAAGGTGCTGATGTGGTACCAGTTGGAGCAGACCAGAAACAACACGTGGAGATTGCTCGAGATGTGGCTTTGAAATTTAACAATACTTTTGGAGAGACATTTAAACTTCCGGAAGCTTTAATAGTAGATAACGTAGCAACTGTCCCTGGGACTGACAGCAGGAAGATGAGCAAGAGTTATGGCAACACTATAGAACTTTTCGCCACAGACGAGGAGATAGAAAGAGCGGTGATGGGCATAGTGACGGACTCGGCAGGTGAGACACCTGAAAATGTATTTAAAATTCACCAACTCTTAAGGTCAAAAGAAGAGTTAGATAAACTCTATGACGCAAATAAGGGTAAATACAAAGTACTTAAAGAAGCTCTGGCCGAAGATTTGAAAAAGTTTATTAAACCCATGCGAGAGAAAAGAATGGCTCTTTCTAAAGACAGGAAGCAAGCACTAAGTATTCTTGAATCCGGTGGCAGACAAGCACGACTACGAGCAGAGAAGAAGATGGAGGAGGTGAGAAAGAAAGTTGGGCTAACACTATCATGATACAAGGATTCGTACATGCTCTACGGGCGCAGTCTAAAATAGTTTTTGTTATTGTCAGAAATCTCTCTGGACTAACACAGGTAGTGGTTACGGCAGATAACCCAGAGTTTGAGACGGCAAAAAACCTTTCTCTTGAGTCAGTTATCAGGGCAACAGGAGAAATGAAGAAGGAGAAGAATGCACCAGGTGGCATTGAGATACATCCTACAAAGATTGAAGTTTTATCAAAATCAGAACCAGAACTTCCTATACCTGTTGTTACCCTAAAAGGTGGGGAAGAGACAGATGCTCCACTTCGATTTGATTACCGATGGATTGACCTTAGAAAGCCAGAGAAGGCAAAGATTTTCAAAGTTTGGACGGAGTTTGAAAAAGGTTGGAGAAAGTATTGGAGCGACAACAACTTTATCCAGCTTTACCCACCAGCGTTTATGTCTACACCATCGGAGTCAGGTTCAGAAGTTTTTGAAGTAAATTACTTTGACCGCAAGGCTTACTTGGCTCAGTCCCCGCAGTTTTACAAACAAATGGCGATGGCTGGAGGGTTGGAGAAAGTTTTTATGGTTTCCCCGGTGTTCCGAGCAGAACCTTCCTTTACCACCCGTCACCTTACCGAATTTACTGGCTGGGACTTTGAAATCTCTTATATTGAAAACTATCATTCTGTTATGGATGCGGAAGAGGGGATGATTGTATCTGGCTTTAAACAACTTCTGGAAACCTTTCCAGACCTCGGCATAACAGTACCCACACAACCATTTCCAAGAATGACTATGGTAGAGGCCAAAAAAATCCTTGAGAAAGAAGGAGTCCCAAGCCCAGAAGAACACGACCTTTCTCCAGAAGAAGAACGCGCTATTTCAGAATATGTAGAGAAAAAACACAAACACGATTTTGTCTTTATCACTGATTACCATAAGTCTAAAAGCGCTTTCTACCACATGCGACTAGAAGAAGGTTCGGACAGAAGTAGGCGAGCCGACCTACTCTACAGAGGTGTTGAGGTGACAACTCTGGCCCAACGCGAACACAGACCAGAAGTCTTAGAAAAACAAGCAAAAGAAAAAGGTATGGATCTTCTACCACTCAAAGACTACATAAACTTCTTCCGCTACGGCTGTCCGCCACACGGAGGTGGTGGAGTGGGTCCCGCACGCTTCATCATGAAGATTCTTCTACTACCAAATGTCCGCGAAGCAACCTTCGTTCCTCGTGATGTCAAAAGACTGAACCCTTAAGCACTAGATACCTGTAATTGAGTAAACTTTCGTTTTATGGTGTAATAGCACGATGCAAATTAAGAATGAGAATAAGACAGAAAAAGCTGAAATCAAGAGAGGGATAAGGGCTATCTGGCGACACATTAGTCCTTTTAAGAACCAACTCACTTTTCTAGTTGCCTTAGGTCTAATTTCCGCTATGGCCAATGGCGCAGTTCCATATGTGACTGGGCGCTTTTTCGATGCTCTTGTGGATCTATCGCAAAACGAAGGAAGTGTGGGGTTAGGAAATCTTCCTGTTTGGGTCATCTTTCTTGCTATTTGGACCATCATACAACTCATAGCAAACAATATTGACTGGGTAATGGATAGACTACGTCGAAACGTTGATGACAAGGTTCATTTCAACATACTAGCTGAAGGATTTGTTCATCTTCTACAACTACCTCTTAGTTATCATAAAAATGTTCACATAAACGGAGAATTACAAAAGATTTCTCATGCGGGTTGGAGGATATCGGCGATATTGAGGACAATTATTCAAATTGCCCCTCAATTTCTTAGTATAGTTATTGGTATTGTTTTGGCTGCGAGTATAAACGTAATGCTTGCCGGTGTTCTTTTGGCTGGGGTAGTTCTCTACACTCTTCTACTGGTTAGGATTTTACTACCAATAGCATCCATAGACTTTGCTGCACATAAAGTTTGGAATGAAAGTTGGGATGATTCGGCTGCTGCGATACAGCAGATAGAGAGCGTAAAACAAGCCACCGCAGAACCTTACGAATCAAAGAGAGTAAAAAATTCTTTTCTTGAGAAAACATATTTCTTGTGGCAAAAGATTGAAAAGAATTGGAGCAATGTCAGTTTTTTCCAAAGAACGATAGTGTTTTTCACTCAACTAACGGTATTTATTTTTTCAGTTAAATTAATTTCAACAGGGGTAATAAGTGTTGGAGAACTTGTGGCACTTAATGGCTATGCCCTTATGTTTTTTGGTCCATTTGTTCAGCTCGGCTATAGCTGGCAAACGATTCAGAATGGTATCACCAGTGCTACACGAGCTGAAGATATCTTTGAGACTGAGCCAGAAAAATATACTCCGATAAACGCCGTTAAGTTAGGTAAGATAAGGGGTGAGGTAAATTTTAAAAATGTTTCATTTAAATATACCAAGGAACAACCAGAGATATTAAAAAGTATCAATTTTACAGTCAGCCCTGGTGAAATTGTTGCCCTGGTTGGTGAGTCAGGGGTTGGTAAAAGCACAAGTATTTCCTTGATTTCTGGTTACTACTTTCCTACAAATGGGGAAGTACTTATAGACGGATTGAATGTTAAAAATCTTAATTTACATGATTTACGAAAACAAATAGGAGTAGTGCCTCAAGAAGTAGCCTTGTTTAATGACACAATTGAAACAAACATTCGTTATGGCTCTTTTGATGCAAATGAGGAAAATATTAAAAGGGTTGTCAAAGAGGTTCACTTAGATGAATTTATTGCTACTCTGCCGGAAGGTTACAAAACTCTGGTGGGTGAGAGAGGTATCAAACTTTCTGTTGGGCAGAAGCAGAGAATTTCTATAGCTCGAGCAATGTTACGCAAACCAGCAATTCTTATACTAGATGAACCAACCAGTGCCCTAGATGCACAAACTGAACGGACCGTTACAGAAGCACTTGAAAGATTGATGCAAGATAGAACAACTTTTATCATCGCTCACCGTCTCTCTACTGTCCGCAAGGCAGATAAAATTTTGGTTTTCCAGAAAGGAGAAATTGTAGAAATAGGCACGCACGACAAACTCATTAAGAAAAAGGGTGGAGTTTATCGCCATCTCTATGAGTATCAAGTGGGCTTACACTAACCTCTAAAGTTCTTTCCAAAGAGCCTAGAAACGCCTATAATAAAGGGGTGAAAGAAGCCTCATATACCGTAAAAACAGACGTTTTTGAAGGTCCTTTGGACCTTCTTCTTGAACTGGTGACCAAGAGAAAACTCTTTGTAAACGATGTCTCGCTCTCTGAAGTGACAGACGACTTTATCGCCTATTTGGAGAAGCATGATGAGTTTCCTATAGGAGAATCGGCAGAATTTATCGTGGTGGCTTCCACCCTGATGCTCATAAAGTCTCGCTCTCTTCTGCCGATGATAAAGCTTACGGACGAGGAGGAAGAAAGCATTCATGACCTTGAAAACCGCCTCGCCATCTATGCCAAGGTAAAGGTCTTAGCAGCAAGTCTCAAAAGTATTTTTGGCAAAAAAATTATCTTTGAGAAAACTCCTTCAAAAAACATGTTGGTAGTTTTCTCTCCAGACTCTAAAACCGATACAGCAAATCTCTTGTCTGCCCTTGATAGGGTAATAGAGTCTTTGCCGAAGAAGCAAAACCTACCTAAGCTTGTCGTTAGAAAAGTCATTAGTCTTGAAGAGATGATTACTAGACTCTCGGAGAGGATCTCTAAAGCAAGTAAAATTAATTTCAAAGACTTCCATGCTACAAAAGGTGCTCTTACGTATGAGAAAAAAGTTTCTATCATTGTCGGATTCTTGGCGATGCTTGAGCTTGTCAAACGTGGTGCTATCCGTGTGACGCAGGAAGGTAGCGGTGACATTGAGATGGAGAACGAATCTGTCCAAGCGCCCGTCTATGCCAAATAATATGCTTAGTCTAGAATCAAAAATTGAATCAGTGCTTCTTTTCAAAAACGAGCCAGTTTCCATAACAGAGCTTGGTAAGTGGCTCTCCGAGAAACCCGAGACGATTAAAGAAGCCCTAACAAACTTAACAAATTCTTATAAAGACAGGGGTTTGGTGATAGTTTCGGACAAAGAGTTTGTGAGTCTCGGCACGCATCCGGAAGCAAGTGTTCTTATAGAAAATTTACAGAAAGAAGAATTATCGCGAGAACTCGGCCGTGCCGGACTTGAAACACTCTCAATTGTTCTCTACAAAGGACCGATTTCTCGCCGTGAGATTGACCATATCCGCGGTGTTAACTCAAGCTTCATCCTCCGCGCACTACTGATACGAGGGTTAATTGAACGCACAGAAGGGACAGAAAGAAGCTATAGTTACAAAGCGACCCTTAAGCTCTTACAATATCTTGGTATTACTCGTATAGAAGATCTACCCGAGTACGAGAACGCCTTTAAGAAAATTGAAGAGTTTAAGAACACAACTCCACTAGAAGAAACCGAACAAAATGGATGACCAAAATACTATAACCGAAGGTCCAGAAATACGACTTTTCATAATTTTACTCTGCGCCCTTTTACTTTTGTTTGTGGCATCTTTCATCTTTGATATTGGTAAACGAGATGCTTCAACTTCTTCTGGAGTGGCCTCCAAGGCGTTTCCGGAAGTTAATATAAGTGCTCGCGCCGCCTATGTTTACGACATTCGCAAAGAAATTGTTTTGTATGCAAAAAATGAAGACACCCGTCTCTCACTTGCTTCCTTAACCAAGGTTATGACGGCTCTTGTGGCAGAAGACTTAAACCCGCTCCACAGTACCGTCACAATAAATACTGAGGCGCTCCGTGCAGAAGGGGATAGTGGTTTGTACAAAGATGAGAAGTGGTCGCTCAAAGACATTTTGGACTTCTCCTTAATCTCTTCTTCCAATGACGGCATGCGGGCCGTGGCTCTCGCTCTCGGCGCAATCTCAAGGTCCAATGCCACCACGGAGGAGATTATCACCGACTTCGTAAGAGAGATGAACATGAAAGCAAGTGAGCTTGGTCTCAAAAATACTTATTTCTGGAACGAGACTGGACTTGATGAGTCAGATGTTAAGGGCGGTGCTTATGGGACGGCAAAAGACATGAGCATGCTTTTTGAATACATTCTTAAAAATAAGCCAGAACTCATAGAGGCGACCAAGGAATCCGTAGAATCATTCTCTTCTTTGGATCGTCGCACGCACACCGCCAAGAACACCAACATTATTACAAGCAAAATCCCTGGACTCTTGGCTTCAAAAACTGGTTCCACTGACACGGCTGGAGGGAACTTGATAATTATCTTTGACCCAGAACTTGGCAGGCCGATTATCGTTTCTGTTCTTGGTTCAACCGAAGAAGGCAGGTTTAAGGATGTTGAGATTCTAGTCAACGCGACAATGAAGTATATAGAAAACAACTAAGATTATGTGTGGCATCGCCGGAATAATTGGACACTCTCAAAAAAACTCTATAAAAGAGATGGTTTCTGCAATCGAGCACCGTGGACCAGACGATGATGGTTATTTTTCTGACAACCTTGTTTCTTTGGGCATGAGACGACTCTCCATCATTGACCTTGTCGGAGGGAAACAGCCCATAACCTCAAGTGACGGTCGGTTTCAAATCTTTTTTAATGGAGAAATATACAATTTCAAAAACCTTCGTTACGAGCTCTTGGATAAGGGAGAAATATTTAAAACCTCAAGTGATACAGAAGTAGTCTTAAGATTGTTTGAAACCTACGGCACAAGCATGCTCACGCGCCTGCGCGGCATGTTCGCCCTCGCCATTTATGACAAGAAATATGGCAAAGTTACTCTAGCCAGAGACTTCTTCGGCATTAAACCACTCTATTATTTAAAAAAAGGAGAGAGCGTCACCGCTTTTTCTTCAGAGATTAAAAGCTTTTTGACGTTTCAAGATTTTACTAGAGAGATAAATGATGCTGCGGTTTTCAATTATCTTTCGTACCAATACAACCCACTGGCGGAAACTTTTTTCAAAGGAGTTTTCAAGTTACCACCGGCGCACTTTATGGAAATAGATGTCAAAACAGGAAAATTTGAAATAAAGAAGTACTGGCAGTTTAAATTTAGGCAAAAGAATTCTCTTTCCGAGGAAAAGACTCGCCACAAAATTTTGGAAACCATGGACGACTCTGTCACTCATCATATGGTCGCTGATGTAGCGGTCGGCGCCTTCCTTTCTGGAGGCATAGACTCAAGCATCATTGTCGCCCTGATGCAGAAAATTCGTGGCAAGGACAGGGTAAAGACCTTTAACATGAGTTTCGGGTCTTTGTCAGAAGCAGACGAGGCAAGGGAAACTGCCGAACTACTCAAAACAGAACACCACGAGATTATTGTGGGTAGAGAAGAATACTTCAAACACTTGTCAAAAGCTGTCTGGCACTTCGACGAACCGGTGGCTGACCCTTCTGCTATCGGACTATATTTTCTAGCGCGGGAAGCCAGTAAACATGTCAAAGTAGTGCTCTCTGGGGAAGGCGCTGACGAACTCTTCGGTGGCTACAATATTTACCTAGAACCTTTTGCCAGAAGGAAAATCCTTGGTCTGCCGAAAGCCTTGTTAAATTTCTTTATAAAACTTCCTTTTGAATTTAAGGGTAAAAACTTTGCTCGCCGGGGAAGCCTTAAACTTGAAGACTGGTACATCGGCAATGCCTCCATCTTTAAGAGGGCAGAGGTGGCAAAACTTTGGACTGGAAGTCCACAAAAGCCGTTTTTACTTCACGGTTTATATAACGAGGTTAAAGATTTGAGCGACTCTACCAAAATGCAGTACATTGATATCAACACTTGGCTTGTCGGAGATATCCTCGCCAAAGCCGACAAAATGAGTATGGCACACTCGCTTGAACTGCGAGTACCATTTCTTGATATAGAAGTTTCTCGTCTAGCAGAAGTGCTGCCTGACCGCTTCAAGTGGAGTGGGGGTACTACTAAACACCTTTTGCGCCAAGCTTTCAAAAAAGTGTTACCGGAAGCTGTCCGTAAAAGAAAAAAGCTTGGATTCCCAACGCCCATTAAAGACTGGATAGCAAAAGAAAAAGAAAGCATTACCACCACCATAGTCAGCAACCCGTACATAAAAACTCATTTAAATCTTCGGTATGTTAGGCAACTCATTGACGAGCACGTTTCAAAAAAGAGTGATAACGCAAGAAAGATTTACCTCCTCCTTATGCTTGCAATCTGGTACAATACTTTTATTGAAAAAAGAGCACTCTAATGGATATTATTAAAATCATTTTTCCGACCATTTTAAGTTTCTTCATCGGTCTTTCCATTACCCCTTTCTTCTCCCGATACTTCTACCAGTACAGAATGTGGAAAAAAATGCCGAGAATAGATCCAGAATTCTCAAAAACTTTTAGCGAGCTCCACGACACCGATACAGAAGTAAAGACTCCTCGTGTCGGCGGCATCATCATTTGGGCAGCGGTTCTCTTTACTGTCTGTGTTATTTATCTACTCTCTGTATTTTTCCCATCTGAATTAACTTTTGAACTTAATTTTTTCTCAAGAAGTCAGACCCTGGTACCACTGGGTGCATTCTTTTTCGCGGCGTTTATCGGACTTGCCGACGACATGCTTCAGATTACTGGTATGGGTGCCTATGCTGAAAATGACCTGCTTTATCGCAAGCTAAAAATTGTGATTGTGGGCCTAATCGGCGTTGTTATCAGCCTCTGGTTCTACTTTAAACTGGACTTTAACTCTGTTCACATCCCTTTTTCGGGCGACCTCAACCTTGGATTATGGTTTATCCCGTTTTTCATCTTTGTGATGCTTGCCACTTTCTCTACCTCGATCATTGACGGTCTAGATGGCCTTTCTGGCGGGGTGCTTGCTTCTGCCTTTAGCGCCTTTGCCTTTATCGCTTATACCAACAGTCAGTTTGATATCTCTGCTCTTTGCGGAGCTATTGCCGGCGCCATCCTTGCATTCTTGTGGTTCAACATTCCACCCGCGCGGTTCTACATGGGGGAGACGGGGATTCTTGCACTCACGGTAGTACTCTCTGTTGTTGCCTTTCTTACAAACTCGGTTCTTCTTTTACCCATTATCGCTTTTCCTTTGGTTATGACCTCTCTCTCGGTAGTGATACAACTTGTTTCTTTCCATTTATTTAATGGGAAGAGAGTCTTTAGAGTGGCTCCGCTTCACCACCACTTCCAAGCGCTAGGCTGGTCAAGAGAAAAAGTGGTGATGCGTTACTGGATCGTCTCCGTTATTTCGGCTTTTACTGGCGTTATCCTCGCGCTCTTAAGCTAATTAATTTATGCCAAAAAAAGTTCCACAAGTAATATTTAAAACCAGAGTCCGAGACGAGAAGTTAAAAGGGGACAACCCTTACCGCTGGCAAGATGTCTCCACCGATGAAATCTTTAAGGGAAAGTCGGTGGTAGTCTTTGCTTTACCCGGCGCGTTTACTCCAACATGTTCCTCCACACACCTGCCCGGGTTTGAAGCGAAGTATGACGAAATAAAAGCTCTCGGAGTTGACGAAGTTTATTGTCTCTCGGTCAATGATGCGTTTGTTATGAATCAGTGGGCAAAGCATCAGAACGTGAAGAAAGTAAAAATGTTGCCAGACGGCTCAACTCAGTTCAGCAAAGGCATGGGAATGTTGGTAAAGAAAGATGACCTCGGTTTCGGAGAGAGGTCTTGGAGGTACAGTATGTATGTAGTAGATGGTGAGATAAAAAAGATTTTTTCTGAACCTGGGTTTATGGACAACTGCCCAGATGACCCATTTGTCACCTCCGATGCCGACACGATGATTAAGTATCTAAAAAGTTTATAAATAAAAATGGATAGGTATGCATCAAGAGTTTTGAGAATAGGCACTGCTTTAGTCTTTATCTGGTTTGGCTTTGAACAACTGACCAATGTTAATGAGTGGACAGGCTGGCTTCCGAGTTACACCTCTGGTTTTCCGATAAGTGCTACCACCCTTGTCTATATAAACGGTGCTTTTGAGACCATTTTCGGACTTCTTCTCTTGGTTGGGCTCTATACAAAGCTTTCTGCCTCCTTACTTGCGCTACACATGGCACACATTATCTCTGTGGTCGGCTACGGAGAAATAGGGGTACGAGACTTCGCCATCTTTGTTGCCGTACTATCGGTGGCGCTTAGTTCCTCTCACGACTTTAGCCTAGACACATTCTTTTCCCGAAGGAAAACAGAACAAGTTCAATAAGTAAGCACATTTTTAGTGTTATAATCGGCAATTATGACGACTAGCCGATTGAGAGTTGATAAACCTTTTTTAATCATCTCCATCATCCTCATGACTGTGGGGTTCTTTATCTTCAACTCGGCATCCTTAGCCCTCTTGGCCAAGGAGAATTCAAACTACGGAGACATTGCCTTCTCCCAAATGGTCTTCGGACTTTTCTTCGGCACTATTGCGATGATAGTGGTAGCGCGCAAAGATTTCAAAATCTGGAAGAAACTAGCTTTCTACCTCCTGATAATTGCAATTATTCTAAACATCTTGGTTTTGGTGCCAAGCATCGGCTTTGAACATAACGGTGCTAGACGTTGGATTAGACTTCTGGGCATTTCCTTCCAAACTTCAGAAGTGATGAAGCTTGCCTTCATCCTCTACTTCGCTGCGTGGGCAGGCTCTATCAAAGATAGGATAAAAACTTTCCGTTGGGGATTCCTGCCACTCCTTATTCTCTTTGGTATCTCTGCCTTCCTCTTACTCCAACAGCCCGACACAGACAACTTTCTTTTAATTGTTATCGCTGGTATGAGTATGTTTGTCGCAGCGGGAGGACAGTGGCGGCATATTTTCTTCATTATCTTCACGGGCATTATCGGTCTTACGATGCTTTACTTTACTCAAGGCTATATCAAGGCGCGTATTGATACTTTTTTAAATCCGCAAGCGGATGCTCAAGGAGCAAGTTTTCAAGTCCAACAATCTCTTATCGCCATCGGCTCTGGTGGTCTCTTTGGTAAAGGCTTCGGACAAAGTGTTCAGAAATTTACTTATCTACCCGAGCCGGTAGGGGACTCTGTCTTTGCGGTGGCGGCGGAAGAGTTCGGATTTGTTGGTTCGGTTTTTCTGATAGTAGTATTTATCCTCTTTGCTGCCAGAGGTTTAAAAATCGCCGGAGAAACAGAAAACTCTTTCGCTAGACTGACCGTTGTGGGAATTGTTATAATGATTGTATGCCAAGCATTCGTCAACATTGGCGCGATGCTCGGAGTAATTCCACTCTCAGGCATCACTCTACCGTTTGTCTCTCACGGCGGTACCTCACTTTTCATCACTTTAGTTGAAGTGGGTATTGTACTCTCTATTTCTAGGTCTCGAGGATCATAGTTCCATAAGCTCACTATAAATAAAAAATGCGCATTTTATTCACCGGTGGTGGCTCTGGAGGGCATTTCTACCCGATAATCTCCATTGCCGAAGAGCTGAACAACTTAACCAAGGAGAAAAAACTCTTGGAACTTGAGCTTTTCTACATGTCTCCCACTCCTTATAACCCGGGAGTTCTCTTTGAAAACGGTATAATTTATAAGAAAAATACTGCGGGTAAGCTTCGCCGTTATTTCTCTATCCTAAACTTCTTTGACCTGTTTAAGACAGGGTGGGGGACACTTACTTCCCTCATCACGGTTTATAGGCTCTATCCTGACGTGGTTTTCGGTAAGGGTGGGTATGCAAGTTTCCCAGTCTTACTGGCAGCAAAGCTCTTGCGTATCCCTGTGGTGATACATGAGTCGGACACAGTGCCTGGTAGGGTAAATAAGTGGGCAGGGAAGTTCGCTAGCCGAGTGGCTGTTTCTTATAAAGAAGCGGCCCAACATTTCCCAGAAGGCAAAGCGGTTTACACCAGCCAGCCGATACGCAAAGAAATTTCTAAAACAATAACAGATGGTGCCAGAGAGTTCCTGAAAATTGAAGAAAATGTGCCAGTGGTTCTGGTGCTCGGTGGTTCACTCGGCGCCGAGAAAATTAATGACACAGTCCTTGAAGGTCTCAAGAATTTGGTGGAGAAATACGCCATCATCCACCAGACAGGTAAAAACAATATCGTAGAAGCTCGGGCCACCTCCGAGGCAGTCCTCTTTGACTCGCCTCATAAAAACAGATACAAAGCCTTTGACTACCTAAACACTCTGGCACTACGCATGGCAGCTGGAGTCGCCTCGGTGGTAGTCTCTCGAGCGGGCTCAACCATCTTTGAGATTGCCGCGTGGGGGATACCCTCAATCATCATCCCGATAAAAGATTCAAACGGTGACCACCAGAAACAAAACGCCTTTGCCTACGCCCGAGCCGGAGCCTGCTCTGTTATAGAAGAAGGAAACTTGCGACCAAACATCTTGGCATCAGAAATTGAGCGACTAGTCACAAACCAAGCCGAACGAGAGAAGATGAAGGCAGCGACGGAAAGTTTTTATAAACCCAATGCTTCGCGCCTTGTGGCAGAAGAAATATTAAAGATTGCCCTCGGGCACGAGTTAGAAAAATGACTCAAAAAGTTATCACCCGCTTTCCACCTTCGCCGACTGGGCCCCTACACATCGGCAATGTAAGAACAGCTCTATTTAACTACCTTTTCGCCAAACACAACGGCGGAAAATTTATCTTGCGCATAGAAGATACAGACAAGGCAAGGTCAAAAGAAGAGTTTGAAAAAGGAATGTTAGAAGGCTTGGAGTGGCTTGGACTCAAGTGGGACAATAAACCCGAGCGACAGTCCGAGAGAACAGGAGTGTATAAAAAATATTTAGAAAAACTAATTAAAGAAGACAAAGTGTATGTCTCTCTAGAGACAGAAGGGGAGAACAAAGAAGTTATTCGCTTTAGAAATCCAAACAAAACAGTTTCATTTGAGGACCTTGTCAGAGGCGAAGTTAAGTTTGACACCAAAGAACTCGGAGACTTTATCATTGCAAAAAATATAAATGAGCCACTTTACCACCTAGCCGTCGTCATAGACGACTTTGAAGCGTGGGTTACGCATGTTATCCGCGGAGAAGACCATGTTTCAAACACGCCAAGGCAGATTCTTATCCAAGAGGCCATAGGTGCTCCTCGACCCGTTTATGCACACTTACCTCTCATCCTCGCCTCTGACAGGTCAAAACTTTCCAAGCGTAAACATGGAGAATCGGTTTCCCTAGACTACTACCGTAAGAAAGGTTATCTCCCGCAGGCCATCCTCAACTACCTTTCTCTATTGGGTTGGAACCCTGGGACGGATAAAGAAATCTTTACCTTAGAGGAACTCATAAAAGATTTTGATGTTGAAAAAATTCAGAAAGGTGGAGCCATCTTTGACGAGAAAAAACTGGACTGGGTCAATAAGGAACACGTGAAGCTCCTCTCGCCAGAAGAGCGCATTAAACTTGTTGCCAAAGACTTTGACGCACAAACCAAGCCAAAACTTGTGAAAGAAAAAATTTCTTGGAAAAAAATTTCTTCAGAAGAAACAAAAAAACATTTAGAGAAAGCGAAAGAAATTTTGAAAAAAGATGGCGACCTTATGTCTTATGCGAGCGAGATGGGGAAGGGGAATGTCCTCTGGCCTCTGCGCTACGCCCTGTCAGGACAGGAAGTCTCTCCTGACCCGTTTACTCTCATATCTATCCTCGGCAAGGAGGAGTCAATAAAGAGAATAGATGAGTGCCTCAAACTTCTAGAGTGATATGAAGAATAAATTACTAATAACTCTCACCCTACTTTTTACCCTTACTGCATTTAACCAAGCCCTCGCTCTCACTCCGACTGAATTAGAGCAACAAATTGAACAGGTTAAAAATGAGCGAGAAGACCTTGTCGCAGAGCAAAAGAAGCTTCAGGCGGAACTTGATGCCGTAAACAAAGAAAGCCAGACCTTGGGCAGTGCGGTAAAGTCACTTGATGCCACCAAGAAAAAACTTGCTGCGGATATTCGTGTGACACAGTCAAAAATAAATTCTACCAGTCTCACCATTAAATCCTTGGAAAACACGATGGGGGAGAAGGAACAGCAGATTGTCGTACACCAAAAGGCGATTGCTCTTGCACTCCAAACTCTCTCCGAATACGATTCTCGCTCTCTGGTCCTAGACTTCCTTTCATCCGCCAACTTCTCTGATGTCTGGAGAGACAGAAGCCAGCTTGAAGGACTTAATGAAAGTCTTGAGAGCGAGATAAATAATTTGCGCGAGACAAAAAAAGTTTTAAATCAAGAAAAGAAACAGAAAGAGAGGGTAAAAGAAGAGCAGGTAAGTTTACAGGGACAGTTGAGCGGACAGAAGTCTGTGGTGGAGGAGAGTCAGAAAGCAAAAGAGAGACTACTTGCCGAAACTAAAAATAAAGAAGCAGATTACCAGAAAAAATTGGCAGAAAATCTTGCCAGACAAAAACAATTTGAAGAGGATCTCTTGCGCCTTGAAATGGAGCTTAAGATTACTCTAGACCCGTCTCTTATCCCAGATACACGCCACGGCATTCTTTCTTGGCCTCTTGGCGACGTTTTCGTAACGCAGACTTTCGGTGAGACCGAGTTCTCTCGTAGTGGCGCTTATAGCGGTAAAGGACACAACGGCATAGATCTGCGTGCTTCCATGGGCACGCCAGTAAAAGCGGCGCTTGCAGGAGTTATAGAGGGCGCAGGCAACACTGATGAAATGAATGCGCAATACAGAAGGGCAGGGAAACCCGCTTGTGTCTCGTATGGTCGCTGGGTACTCATAAAGCATGGAAACGGACTTTCTACCGTCTACGCCCACCTCTCTGCCTCTCTCGTCAAAGTAGGACAAACTGTTCGAACAGGGGAGACAATCGGCTACTCTGGGGGTGCTTATGGGGTCAACGGTTCCGGTTACTCCTTCGGTCCGCATCTCCACTTCGGGCTTATGGCATCGCAAGGTGTGGAAGTTCGCCAACTTACCAACAGCAAGGGCGGTTGCAGACTCATCTACATGCCCGTAGCCCTCGGTCTCAATGCCTATCTTGACCCGCTTGATTATCTTCCGTCTCTCTAATAGACCCCGCCCCGTTTGATATTAAATAAGAGGCGGGGTAGACTTATAAGTATATGAAAAAGCAAGGTGGATTCATCTCTTGGCTTATCCTTATCATCGTCGGTTTGGCGCTTCTTAAGTATTTCTTCAATTGGTCTATCTTTGACGCCGCTTCGTCTGAAAAAGGTCAAGCTACGATAAGTTATCTAAGGGATATTCTTAACCTTACATGGAAGTATATTGGCACCCCTGTCATGTGGCTCTGGGATAGGGTAGTGGAGCTCTTGCCTGCCCGATCGTAATAAAAAATTATGAAGCCCTTAAAAGTAATTGGTTTTTTTCTATTGGCGCCGATTTATATTCCGCTATATTTTATTATGAACTTCACCTTTAAGTGGTGGTCAGGTCTGTTAGACGATTAGTTAGTATGCCCCTAGGGGGCCTAAACCCCTCTATTGCGCCTCTCCGGCGCATCCGCCGAGGAGGCGGAATGGATGTCACAAAAGATATATTGTGCGACACCTATATAATCGGCCAAAGCCACTTCCCCTCGGCACTAAGGAGTAATATTATGTAAATCTATGAAGATTGCGACACTTGCTATCATTGTTAAGGGTAATAAAGTGCTACTGGGATATAAAAAGAAAGGCGAAATCGGTACAAATACCCTAAATGGCCCTGGGGGCAAATGTGAGCCAAATGAGTCCCCTATTAACTGCCTCATACGAGAGACTAAGGAGGAGCTAGATATCACTTTGGATGCCAAATATCTTGAAAAAATATCTGTAATTACTTTTTTCTTCGCCGGAGTAGCAAGTTTTGAGGTCCATGTGTTCCGCACAGATAGGTTTGAAGGCACCCCAAAAGAGACCGCAGACATGATACCTGACTGGTATGACGTCAATAACCTACCCCTAGACAAGATGCTTGAGTCCGACCGCGAGTGGTTTAGTAAAGCAATACGAGGCGAAAAATTTAACGCCAATGTTTATTACCGCGCCCGCGCCTCCAACTTCGAAAAAATTGAGTTTTTACCTACCTAATTAACCCCCCTGTGCGACACCTAGATATTATCACTCTGCTGAACCACCTTCTACTGATATAACCTTCATATCTTTACTATTCAAATATATTCTCAACCAATCAATAAATTCAGCAGAGGGTTTAATATTTAGATGTGGAAATATTTCCTTCCCTGCCGTAGTTAAATCATAGCAATTTGGAAAATGCCAATTATCATCATCTGACTTTGGTTCAATTTTTACAATAATTTCACAATATTTAATTGTAAAAATTGAATTTTTTTCACATTCCAAGATCTTGTATAGTCTCCTGCCTGAATTAACCCTAGGTTCTGTAAATCAAGAAAATCAGAGTAATCTACATCAAGCTTCAGTCTTAAATTATAAGCATCTTTTTTCATGCTAAAAAAATCAGCCAGAAATCCATGTTCTTTTAAATAAAAACTACCAAAGAAAGACATTTTTTCTAATTCTTTTTTACTAAGTGATTTTAAAATTTGTAACGTACTCATGGAATAAGTGCCCGGTTTATTATATTCTCCAGCTAGTATCTTCGCTATCACTTCTTGCATCTCATCATTTGAAACCGTTTGAGCATGATCTAATAGACCCCAAAAAACATCATTTTCTATTCCAACCTCGCTCTTTTTCGCTGGATCGATATACCTTGCTACTTTTGTACCAACATTAATCAAGTTAGCACTTGAACGAAAGGTGCTCACATATTGAAGACCCAAACCTTTCCGTTTGGCTTCTTCAAAACCCTCTAATATTTGTTTTTTCACTACCTCTCCTTGTGCACCCCACTCGCTAACCTTAAAGCCCAATAATTTATCAATTATTGTAGCGAAAAATGGAGTGCCAGCCACTTTTGTTGAATTGTTAACAGCGGCTGATAAGGCTGAAGTTGGATCAAACATGCTAAATATAAAAAATTAAAAAGTAATTCAACACAAAGTCTATCACATTTAATGCCATAATCTCCCTTACAATAACACAAACCCCGCCTTGCGGCGGGGTTTGGTTTAAGGATTATCTCCTTGCGATTTCAGATTGGCTGAACTTAGCCCAACAGGCGGATGAGGACATCCAAGGCTTGGCTCCTTGCTTCTCGTAGAGATAACGTGCATATTTCACGTTATCATCAAGATCATGGACATCCAAACCCATCTCCTCTGCATCCTCGGCGTGATACAAGACGTTAATCTGCATCACTCCTCTGTCAAAGCTATTTTCCTCCCCTCTTAAGACATTACCTTTAGAGTTGAAGTGACGGTAATGCGACTCGCATCCTGCAATCTTGGCAAGGACGGGAATATCGGCGAAGTAATCATTAATGAATCTTTCAATATTCTTAGAATCTGTAATCGGCTGATAGTCTTCTGACTTGACCTCCCTAGGTGCCGGTTCTACCGCCACCACTCTTCCCGTCGGTAACACTAGCGATGGAATCGCTGGTAATACGTCAACGGCTGAAGACGAAAGGCTTAAAAGAAGACTAATCGTCGTGAGCTGTAAAATAACAGTAGTTTAAACTTCTAATTTTAGGTTGCCGTGTCCGTAATTCGTCCACGCCGTTGGCGGGATAAACTCTCCTAAATGAAAAGCCAGCACCTGGCTGACTTATTAATATACTAGCACATTAGAGACTTGCTGTCAAGAGTTTTGTGTGGTGAAATTTATAAGAAACGGCTCTGTTGAGCCGTATTATGGCCAAAATAACAAAGCTTAACGAGGCTTACAATTGGCTGCTAGGGTGTATCCGGCCGATTCTGCCAAACTAGGGCTCGCAAAGACGATTTTGTTCTCTTCTTTTATCTGTTTGGCGCCGGAACAGTGTAAATAATGATATTTTTCTCCATTTTTTGAGACTACTACAGTCTGTGAAGCGTTCACAGGAACCGAAGGAAGCTCTTTTACGGCACTTATGGCAGAAGCAGTGTTTGAAACTGTATTTAACGAAGAGTCGTACTCAATCTTTATAGGCTCGCCCTTCCCCATCATGGAGAGTCTGCCAATGCCAAACGAAAGCGTGGCTACCAAGATAATGACAAGAGAAAGGAAAAGCTTCTTAAAGAGCGGAAAGCGCTCTACTTCCCCATCCTTGTCATAAGTCACCTCTTCTGATATATTCATATGGCTCTAATTATACCCTTCGACAAGCTCAGGGTAAATGTTAAAACATTTATGGCACATAAGAAATCAGCAGGTACAAGTAAAAACGGCCGAGATTCCAACCCAAAATACCTTGGAATTAAGGTTACTCACGGCGCCCTCGCCAAGGTTGGCTCTGTTCTCGTGCGTCAGAGAGGTACCGATGTCCTCCCCGGGAAGAATGTTTCCATGGGTTCGGACCACACCCTTTTTGCTATCAAAGACGGCAGAGTTTCTCTCACCTATAAAAGAAAGGTTCACTTTGACAACAAAGTTATGAAGAAGAAGGTTATGAACGTTGTTCCTGCCTAAACTTCTCAAGCTCCAAGTGTTTTGCCTCTCGTTTTGATTCCTTTTCTTTAATCTCTTGTTCTAGAATAAGTTTCTTTGCCTCACTCTGCTCTTTGAGTTGTTTGACCATAGATTCATTCTGTTTGGTGAACGGGAGAGCAAGTTTTTTTGGTATGAGGAAATTTATGCCGTAACCATCCGAAACATTTTTTTCTTCAAATTTTCTGCCCACTCCTTTTACATCCTGTAATAAAATGACTTTCATTTCATTGTTGTTTCAAAATTTCCAAAGCTTTCGCCATCTGGGGATCACGCTTGGCTTCCCTATCTTCAACTGTATATTTGACGAGGTGTGTCGGTGTGATACCACCGTCAGAAATGGAGACGCCGTTTGGAGTGAGCCATCTTGCAATGGTGACCTTAAGAGAAGTCTCCGAAGTAATGTCCACAAGTTCCTGAACAGAACCTTTGCCAAAAGTTTTATCTCCGACGAGTATTGCTCTGCCGTGCTCCGCCAGAGCTCCAGCCAAAATTTCTGAGGCAGAAGCTGACCCGCTATCAACGAGTATCACAAACTTTAGGTTGTCGTTGAAGACGTCATAACCCTTGCTTCTATAGACCTTCTCCTCATCTCCGGCACCGAAGTCTTCTCTCACGACCACCTTGCTTGAAGGCAGAAACCAGCTTGCCATATCTATGGCAGCCTCTAGGTATCCACCTGGGTTGTTTCTAAGGTCTAAAATGAGCTTGTCATTTTTAGAAACGATAAATTCTCGCAGTGCCGTGCGGAAAAGGTTTGGCGACTGCGCCGAGAAGCTATATAGCTCAATGACAAAGACGCCTCCCGGCAGCTCTTTTGTAGCTATCGTGGGGATGTCTATAACCTCACGCACCACATCTATTTCAAAAGGTTCTGCAACACCATCTCTAAAGATAGTGAGATTTACTTTTGTCCCCTTCTCTCCGCGGATAAGTTGCACCGCATCCTCTGTTCTAAGGCTGGCGGTATTCTTGTCGTCAATTTTTATAATTTTATCTCCCGGTAAGATGCCGGCTCGTGCCGCAGGAGAATCCTTCAATGGTGCAACGACAGTGATGGCACCGTTCTGCGCCAAGATTTCCATCCCAACACCTTCAAAGTTGCCACGGATATCTGCTTCAAAGAGTTCTGCCTCTACTGGTGGGAAAAAGACCGTGTACGGGTCGCCCAGAGAACTCGTCAAACCTTGGATAGCACCCCAAACTTTTTCTTGGTTGCCAACTGTCTTCGTTGTGGAGGAGGCTGGCACATACTTTTCATTTATTAGATTCCAAGCTTTCCAGAATGGTGCGAAGTCAACATTGACGGGCTCTCCCTCCGTCTTGTTTTCTAGACCCTCAACGGAGCGAGTCAAACTCTCTTCTCCAGAGTTGAAGCCTACTAGGTATGAGCCGACGATGAGAACAAGTCCTAGTGTCAGGAGTGCGGCGTATCTTTTGAAAAATTCCATTTAGGAGATTATAACATCTTTCCTGTTATAATGAAGCTGTGAGTATCAAACTCCACAACACACTCTCTGGCACTCTTGAAGAATTCCGGCCGATAAAGCCCGGTGAGGCTCTCATGTATCACTGCGGTCCGACGGTTTACAATTATGCGCACATTGGCAATCTTCGTTCATATGTCTTTGCCGACATCTTGAGACGAACACTAGAATACCTTGGATTTGAAGTGACTCAAGTTATAAACATTACCGATATTGGTCACCTTACTTCAGATGCCGATACTGGAGACGACAAAATGCTCAAAGGTCTTAAGCGAGAAGGTTTGGCCATAAGCTTGGAGGGTCTAAAAGAGCTTGGAGACAAGTACGAAGACGCCTTTAAGAAGGACCTTGAGGCTCTAAATATAGAAACACCGCATCACTTCCCTAGAGCGACAAAATATCTAAAGCAAGATATAGAGCTGGTGCAAAAGCTTGAACAGCTTGGATTTGCCTACAAACTTGCCGATGGTGTTTACTTTGATACCGGAAAATTAAAGGATTATGGCAAACTTGGTGGACTCACCCCCACAAGCGAGGCACTTGCTCGTGTGGGTAGCGATGAGAAGAAGAATCCTAGGGACTTTGTGCTCTGGAAGCTCTCTAAGGACGACCATTTAGGATTTGAAAGTCCGTGGGGTGTGGGCTTCCCCGGCTGGCACTTGGAGTGCTCGGTGATGTCAAAAGCAATTTTGGGTCAGCCGTTTGACATCCACACTGGTGGGATAGACCACATTCCAGTGCATCACAACAACGAGATTGCTCAATCCGAATCTGCATACAACTCAGCACTTTCAAACTTTTGGTTACATAATGAATTCTTAACACTTGCCGACGGTAAGATGGCAAAGTCAGAAGGTAACGAAATTATTCTAAATACTTTGGTAGAAAAAGGATTCTTCCCACTCGCCTACCGCTACTTCCTCCTCATGGCGCACTACAGAACTCCTGTTAATTTTTCCGACACAGCACTTTCTGCTGCACAGAATGCATATAGGAAACTTAAAGACGTGCTAACTCTCTTACCTAAGGACGGCAAAATTTCTCCTAAATATAAAAAAGATTTTCAAAGTGCACTTGAAGACGATTTGAACACTCCCGAAGCGCTTTCTCTGGTCTGGGGATTAATAAAGGACGATAGTATCTCTCCCGCCGATAAGCGAGCCACTCTTCTAGACTTTGACCAAGTGCTTGGGCTCAATCTTTTGAAAAATGAATTCTTGGATATTCCAAAAACTATTTTGGAGTTGGGAGAGAAAAGAAAATTGGCAAAAGAGAAAGGAAATTTCCAAGAATCAGATAAGATAAGAGAAGAGATAGAGAGTCAAGGCTTTGAAATAAGAGATACGGGTGAGACTTTTGTGATATTTAAACGATAATTTTTAATCCCCAGCTTACTCCCGCTGTTCTCAACAAATTTCCATTTGTAGAAGATAGCCAAAAGTTGCTAAGATGGGGGTATGAAAATTTTGACTCTAGACGAAAAAAGCGGTCTCCGTATCCCACCCCATTCTCTCGAAGGCGAGGCAGCCCTTCTTGGCTCTATCATGCTCCGCCCCGATGCTATTTATGAAGTGCTTGATATCGTTACGCCAAGCTCGTTTTATTTTGAAAAGCACAAAACAATTTTTGAAACCATGCTTGAACTCTTCGGCAAGCATCAGCCGATAGATATCCTCTCACTCTCTTCTAGACTCAAGGAAAAGGACTTACTGGAACGGGTCGGGGGCGCAACTTTCCTTACCGAACTTTCCTCCGCTGTCCCCTCTTCCGCTAATGCTAAGCACTATGCAGAAATTGTCATGAAGAAATTTATGATGCGCCAACTCATAGAAGCATCAGAGTTTCTCTCACATCTTGGTTTCAACGAAGCTGGTGACTTGGAAGAAATTCTTGACAACGCAGAGAAAAAAGTTTTTGACATCACCGAACGTTTTGCCGGTACTGCTCGTTTCAAAGATCTTGTTCCCCTACTTCACGAAGCCTTTGACCGTTTTGAAAAACTTTCTTCCTCGGAGCACAAACTCCGCGGAGTGCCGACAGGTTTCAAATCTCTTGACGATATTTTGGGCGGTTTCCAAAACTCTGACCTTATCATCATCGCTGCTCGTCCTTCTGTCGGTAAAACTGCTCTTGCCCTTGATATTGCTCGCAGGACCGCGAGCCTGCATCAGACACCTGTGGGCATTTTCTCTCTTGAGATGAGTGCTGACCAGTTGGTAGATAGAATCGTGGCTGCCCAGTCACGCACCGACTCTTCTGTCATTAGAAAAGGTATCAAGACTCAAACGGGCACTTGGCGTGATGATGTTTTCAAAAATATTCGCGACGCACTTGATGAACTCTCTCGCACCCCAATATATATTGACGACCAAGCCGGCAACACCATCATGAAGATGCGCTCGGCTGCCCGCAAACTTAAGATTGAAAAAGGACTGAAACTCTTGGTGGTGGACTACCTACAACTAATGGCACCTTCAACTGCCCGCGTGAACGACTCCATGGTCCAGCAAGTCACCGAGATTTCTCGCTCACTCAAACACTTGGCACGCGAATTGAATATCCCAGTGGTAGCACTCTCACAACTTTCTCGCGCCGTTGAGACTCGTGGCGGTAAACCCAAACTCTCCGACCTCAGAGACTCTGGTTCTATAGAACAAGATGCCGACCTTGTGATGTTTATCCACTCAAACGAAGAAGACATTCGCGACGAGTCAGGCAAGATAAAAGAAGTTCAGAGAAAAGAGCTCATCATCGCCAAGCACAGGAACGGTCCCTTGGGTGTCGCAACTCTTGACTACCACACCCGCTTCAACACCTTTGTTGAGATAGATTATTCAAACTACGGCAAGGCTGAAGAAGAGTTTAAAAACCTTTAATCTTGATGAATTCTATAGATAAGCTCTCAGAGATTTTTGCTCGTTTTCCGGGTATTGGCCCAAGGCAGGCCAAGCGCTTTGTCTACTTTCTCCTCTCTAAGAATGGCGATTATTCCGGTGAAGTTATTAAGGCCATAGAGAACCTCAAGAAAGACATTGTCCAGTGCGAATCTTGCATGCGTTTTTTTGTCGGTAATGGAGCAAAGAAAAAAGTTTGTTCTATCTGCTCCGATGATACTCGTGACACTTCCATGCTCATGCTTGTGCCAAGAGATATAGACTTTGAAGCGGTAGAGAAAAGTGGCAGTTATAAAGGACTTTACTTTATCCTCGGTGGCGTGATACCAATTTTAGAAAAAGAACCAGAGAAAAGAATTAAACTAAAAGAACTAGAGAGCCGAATCAAGAAGAGTAAAAATCTTAAAGAAATTATTTTAGCCATGAACGCCAATCTTGATGGCGAGAACACTGCCGAATTTATCAAACAAAAGTTTTTACGGACGGGCATAACCTTCTCCACTTTAGGCAGAGGTTTATCTACTGGTATAGAACTTGAATACGCTGACCCGGAAACTCTCAAGAACGCATTTCTGCACCGAACTAAGTAATTGAATCAATCTTCACCTCAAAGTAAGGTTGGCGGTGTCCGTATTTTTTAAAGTAGCGCGACTTCTGTTTGTACTTGATGACGTCAATAGTTTTGTATCTGCCGATTTTATTTAAAGTAGCATTAACTTCTGCCCCCTTGATGTAAGGCGTGCCGATAGTGGCCGTACTCTTACCATCATCAACCAGAAGCACTTTGTCAAAGACAATTTTGTCCCCTTCTTTATGTTCATCACCCAATTTTTCAATCTTAACCAAATCCCCTATACCAACGTGATACTGTTTGCCACCAGTAGAAAAAACTGCACAAGTGCCATTCTTTTGCGGAACTTCTTTAGTAGCTTTTGCCACCACCTTTTTGACAGGGGTCTTTCTTGGGGCCTTGGCTACCTTGGGCTCTTTGGCTTTAACCATAGGTTCACTATTCTACCGATGGTTTGTCTAAAGTCAACGGCTCAAGGTCTATGCCAGATCCGGTGATACGGAGAACGTCTTTATCTACCTTGCCAAGCTCCTTATAGCCGGAGTTATAGTGGTTTATGGTTGTGGAGAGGGCGTTACCGAGCTTGGTGTAGTACTCTTCATAGCTTTTGAGGTGTTTACCCAGTTCCTCTACCCTCTTTATAATCTCAACCGCCTTCTCTTCTATATGTAGAGCGTTTAGACCCTGTAAAACAGTCTGGAGGTAAGCAAGAAACGAGGTTGGAGAGACTATTAGTACATGGTATTTGGACGCAGCACGCTGGATTAGAGTCTCGGAGTCCTCTTTCAGTGCTCCAATCTTGTTTATTATGAGGTCATAGTAGATGGCTTCGTGCGGGATGAACATAAAAGCGAAGTCCATGGTGCCTTGAGAGGGCTGAATATACTTGGCAGTCTCGGTAATACGGTTTTTCAAGTCGGCGACAAAGGCTTTTTCCAATTTTTCTTTCTCAACTTCATTTTTTTCTTCAATAATTCTATTGTAATTCTCCAAAGAGAACTTGGAATCAACTGGAATGATCTTGTCTTTGACGAAAACGGCGGCATCAACAATAGTGCCGTCTTTGAAAGCGTATTGCATCTGGTAAGAGCCGGGTGGTAAAACATTTTTCAATAAAGTTTCCAAATAATATTCACCAAGCACTCCTCTCTGCTTAGGATTTTTTAAAATATCTTGCAGAGATTGCAGTTGATCTGCAAAAGAAACAACCTGTCTGTTTGTCTCATCAAGTTTTGTCAGTCCCGTTGTTACTTCGCGAATAAGTTTTGCCGACTCACCGAATTGCGCCCGCACCGACTCGTTCATCATTTTATTTGTCTCCGCCATCTTCTGGTCCACGGTGCGAGAAAATTCATTGAGCTGTGTCAAAAGTAATTTCATCCCCTCTCCATCAGTCTCCGATTTTTTTCCGCTAAATCTTTTTGCAAAGACAAAAAGTGCGATAGCATTGACTACTACAAGAGAGACAACTACCACTAGAACGAGATTAGACATTCTTGTATTATAATAGATATATGTCACTTCACCAAGATATTCGCCAAGAAATGACAGAGGCGATGAAAGCCAAAGATGCCTTATCTTTAAACGTTTTACGGGGACTCCTATCAAGCTTTACTAATGAAGCAGTTAGCAAAAAAAGAAAGCCAGATGAAGAACTTTCTGACGAAGAAGCACTTACCGTCATCAGTCGCGCTGTTAAACAGAGAAAAGATTCTATCTCTCAATTTGAAAAAGGAAATCGTGCTGATTTGGCAGAAATAGAAAAATTAGAGCTCAAAATTCTTGAAAAATACCTCCCCGCCCAGCTCTCTAAAGAGGAAATTTCGGCCTATGTAAAGTCTAGACAAGCCGAACTTAATATGACAGATTTTTCCAAGAAAAATATCTTTATGGGTACGATAATGAAAGAATTAAAGGGTAAAACCGACGGCGCGCTCGTTAAGGAGGTTATTGACTTGGTCTTCTCCCCAGATTTTCCTTCCAAATAGTTACGCAGAACCACTCTCGGGGACTATAATAGAGAGATAAATTATTAGTATTAATTTTAGCACCGTGAAGAAAAATACCACCGCCAAAAAATCAGTTCTCGCAAAAATTATCAAGCGAGACAAGTCAGTTGTTGCCTTTGATGCAAAAAAAATTGCACGCGCGGTGGAAAAAGCGATGCTCGCAGCTGGAGAGTTCCGTGCTGGGCAAGCCGAGAAGATAACAGATGCTATTTCCGACAAACTTTTGGCGCAGAAAGAGACGGAACCAAACTTTGTTCCAACAGTTGAAGGTGTCCAAGACTTGGTGGAAGCAGAACTGATGCTCCACAAGTTCCCTGCTACTGCCAAGGCATACATTCTTTACCGTGCCGAGCGCACTCGCGTGCGAGTAGAGCGTGGTGATGTGCCAGAACACGTACGAGTCCTTGCAGAAGAGAGTAAAAAACATTTCAAAAATAATCACCTTGGAGAATTTATTTATCTCCGCACTTATTCCAAGTGGATAGAGTCAGAAGGCCGTCGCGAGACTTGGGTTGAAACTGTGGACCGCTATGTTAACTTCATGAAAGAAAGTCTCGGTAACAAACTTACAACGGCAGAATACTCCGAAGTTCGTGAAGCAATCTTGAAACAAGAGGTTATGCCATCAATGCGACTGATGCAATTTGCTGGAGAGGCAGTACGAAGATGTAATACTTGTGCGTACAACTGTTCTTTTATTGCTCCGGCGAAATTGGGTGACTTCGCGGAGATTATGTATCTTTCAATGATGGGTACTGGCGTTGGTTTCTCTGTTGAGAGTCAAAATATTGAAAAACTTCCACAGATAAAAAAACAAACTGGGAAAAAACTTGCCCCCCACGTTATTGAAGATTCAAAAGAAGGTTGGGCCAACGCTCTAACTCTTGGTCTTAAGACTTGGTATGCGGGTAAAGATATAGAATTTGATTATTCCCTCATCCGTCCAGCTGGTGCCAGACTAAAAACTATGGGTGGCAAGGCTTCCGGACCAGAACCACTTCGCTCTCTCTTGGTTTTTGCTCGCGAAAGGATTCTTAAACGCCAAGGTAGACGTCTCCGGGGCATAGATGCACACGATATCACTTGTAAAATCGGCGAATGTGTCGTCGCTGGAGGTGTCCGAAGGACGGCCATGATTTCTCTCTCTGATTTGGATGATTCTGATTTGCGTGATGCCAAGAAGGGCCAATTTTTCCTCACTGACCCACACCGCTCGGTCGCAAATAACTCTGCAGTCTATGAGACAAGACCCTCAAACACAGAACTCATGACAGAATGGGTTTCTCTAATGAAGTCCGGTTCTGGTGAACGAGGCATCTTCAACCGTGGGGCTATCGGCAACACCCTACCAGAACGCCGTGCCAAATATTTTAGAAAAGCTGGATTTATAGACGCAGACGGAGTGGTGCAGGGCCCTATTGGTACCAACCCGTGTGGAGAGATTCTTTTGCAATCAAAACAGTTTTGTAATCTCTCCGAAATTATCGCTCGTGCGGGAGATTCTCGAGAAGAACTTGTTCGCAAGGCACGCATAGCTTCTATTCTTGGAACGTATCAGTCCACTCTTACAAAGTTTAGGTATATCTCAAAAGACTGGAATAAGCACTGTGATGACGAACGTCTCTTGGGTGTCTCTATCACAGGTCAGTGGGACTCTGAGGTCGCTCGCGAACCAGAAAGTATGCAAGCAATGCGCGACACCGCTGTTGAGACAAATCAAATTTATGCCAAAAGATTTGGAATTAAGCCTTCCACTTCTGTTACCGCAGTCAAACCTTCTGGCAATGTCTCACAAACTTTCAATTGCTCATCTGGTATTCACCCCCGCCACTCCAAGTACTACATCAGACGTGTAAGAATTTCTGCCACCGACTCACTCTTCAAAATGCTGAAAGACCAAGGTGTACCGTATAACCCAGAAGTTGGTCAACAAGAAGGCACGGCATCTACCTATGTCATTGACTTCCCTGTTGAAGCCCCGGGCGGTTCTACTTTCAAAGACGACTTAACTGCACTTGATCAACTTGAATACTGGAAGAAAGTAAAAATGAATTTCACCGAACACAATCCTTCAGCCACTATCTCTGTCGGAGAAAATGAATGGATCGGTGTTGTGGACTGGCTCCAGAGAAATTGGGATATCATCGGCGGACTCTCCTTCCTGCCACGCACAGACCACGTCTACCGCCTTGCTCCCTACGAATCTATAGACCAAAAGCGTTATGAGGAACTCAAAGCAAGTTTCCCTAAAGTGGACTACGCCAAACTCGTTACTTACGAAAGAACTGACGATACAGACCAGAAGAAAGAAATGGCCTGTGTTGGAAATGTCTGCGAGATTGACTCCGTTGAGATGTCAGGCGTTGCCACCCAATCTAGCTCCTAATACCGTCTTAAGCCTTCAGGAAGCCTTCTTTTCTCAAGATTTTGACCTTGGCGAGGTGTCCCGACCTATACCCGCCTATATCACCATTTGAGCGAATGACCCTGTGGCAGGGCACTTTTGGGCTAGTGTTTTTATTCAAAATATTTCCTACTGCCCGTGAGGCCCCTGGATTCCCCGCCCTCTTTGCCACTTCTTTGTATGTCAAAACTTTTCCCTTCGGGATCTTTGCTACCACCGCATAAACTTTTTCTTTAAAAGTCATTGGTTTATATATTACACGATATGTATAAAATAAAAGACGCCGTACCCGAAGGTCGTGCGTCTGGCTAGCTAGGCGATCAGGGAGTGGAGATTCCACAACGATTTTGTTTGACTGGCGGTGAAGCCTGCCATTCTAGTCGTTGAGGAGGTTCCCCAACTACCCTGATGCCCTGCACCCGTTGGCCCTAGTTTTTTAGTCTATGACCAAAGATACCCTTTTTTACCGTTGACACCGGAATGTATGTCTTTGGATCCCAAGGAATGGGGAATCAACTCTTCTAAGCCATCTGTTTAGTTTTGCAACCAATCGCGGTTATCCTACCCGCGACCCAGGGGCATTTGCCTTTTGTGAGAGTCTCTTAGGATTAGAGACTATTCTCACTGAGACAATTTTTCGTTGAGTCAATGATACGAGTGACTGCTCGTGTTTAGGATACTCCTTTCGGAGATCCTTTGAAGGAAGATCGCTCTCCCAATGATTACTGGTATTGAAACCAGAAACAAGGTATTCCTCCCTGTCCCATAACCATTACAGTCTTTAGTACACAGATCTAACAGGAAATACTATCAGTTTAACTTTTAGTGTCAATTGACTTTTATCGTTTTTGTGGACTATTTTGTGGATAAATTGTTGATAAAGACCAAAATTTTCGCTATTCTTGGCTTCACGGCCCTATCGTCTATCGGCTAGGACGGAGCCTTCTCAAGGCTCAAAGCGGGGTTCGATTCCCCGTAGGGTCACAAATTGACTTCCCTATTTTATTGTCATTGACACGGGCGCCTTTTAAATTCCGAAAAAATTTTGTCCACAATTTTTTCCTAAATTGGGAGATTTTTAAATTAAGATTAAGAAAGACTTTTGTGAGGGCTACTTTTATGCGAAAGCGACGAAGACGAGTACAGGTAACCTGTCTCTGTTCGGCTTACGAGTTTCCCCACCGTATCGGTGGAGGACGCTGTTCTGGAGGTGCTTGGGCCAGAAGCTACATGGAAACTGTCGGCGAGTGTTGCAAGCACTGCGTTGCCAACCGAGGTGCCTCCGAGTGTGACGTGGCAGATGGTGCCGAAACCATTGCACACTGCGAAGGCTTCAGAGACCACCTTCTCTACCAACCGACCATTCGTCTCCCTGTCAGGGTGGAGACACTTATGGAGAGACGTCTCTTCTACTACGAGTATGCGGAGCTTGTCTTTGACCGGGCGTAACATGAAGAATGTTACGCCCGACTTCTTTTTGTTAAGTTATACTTAGCAAGTGAATATAGAAAACAAACCGCTTCGCTACCCTTCAAACGAACTTACAAGTGGCCTGCTCCACCTCGTGGGAGCTCTCTTTGCCATCGTGGTACTAGTAGTGCTTATTGTTCTTGGTGCACGCTACGGAAACTCTTGGCACGTGGTGGGTTACAGTCTCTACGGTGCAGGACTTATCCTTCTCTACGTGGCGAGCGCCTCTTACCACCTGATCCCATCCAAATTTGAGCGAGCAAAAGGGATCGCGAGGCATCTTGACCACGCCATGATTTTCGTCCTCATCGCCGCGACTTACACCCCAGTCACTTTTCTTGCACTTGAGGGTGCGTGGCGCTGGTCGATTTTTGGCACCATCTGGGGACTCGCCATCCTCGGCGTTGCGATAAAACTTTTTCGCATACCATTTCATCCCGCACTCTCCACCGCTCTCTACCTCTTCTTGGGCTGGCTTATCGTTCTTGCCATTGCTCCCCTCCGCGCTTCTTTATCTCCCGCAGAACTTGCTCTTCTCTTTTTTGGCGGTCTTTCTTATACTCTTGGCGTAGTCTTCTTTGCTCTAGATAAAGTGTTGGCGCCGAGAAAACACTTCTGGATGCATGAAATTTTTCATGTCTTTGTTCTAGGTGGCAGTACCCTTCACACTATCCTCATGTTTCTCTTGCTCTGATAATTTGTTTTTTCTATTGCCCAAACCACTGGTTCAAAAGAAACCCGACAGCAAACGCAAGTGTCGCAGCAACACCACCGATGAAAAGCGTTCTTAAGGCGGTGAGAGATTTATTTTTTTCTGTGATGTAACCCTGTATTCCGCCAACTACTAAGAATGCCACAGCAGCGAAGGCAAAAGAAAATATGGGTGTGTGAGTGCTAATGAGTGGAGAAAACGGTGCCACAAGAAATGGCAGAAGCGGGACAAATCCAACTACGACAAAAGAAGCAAAGGTTGTAAGACCACTGGCCATGGGATTTTTCCAATCAGGGTGTTCGCGGTTGTGCGCCGCCACCAGATCGTTTTGTGAACGAGTAGATAGATAGTCAGAAACTCCCATGGAGAAACCATCTGCCACGAGGTTTGCAAACCCTAAAATGATAACAATAAGAGGACTCAAAGCTGCGCCCATCGCCCCAGCCATGATGGCCAAAGTAGTGATGGCGCCATCAATCCCGCCATAGACAAAGTCCGAGAGGTATTCGTTATCTTTCCCTAGCATTGTATATATAGCTTACTACACAAACAAAAAAGCGGGGGCGTCTTTCAACACCTCCCGCTTCACACCATGAGCTCAAGCTGTCCTCCCGCTCCGAGCTTGGAAGGGATGATTCCCTTTTCTTCAACTCGACTGGGTATACCACGGACACGCTTGGAAGCCCTGATAAGGCCACCACGTCGACCGAAGTATGCACCGAGTGCAGAGTTGTAAGCTCGACGTACCTTCTTGTCCTTGATGTGGCAATCATTGAGAGCGTTACGTCGCACATCAATGAAAGACATATCGGTATACTTCTTGCGGATCTCACCCATCTTCTTGATGATGATCTCCAGAGTCTGTGGATGGACTTTGGCCGAGTGCTTTACTACGGCCTTCTTGATGACAGCTATTTCAGCGTCTGTGAAGAACGAATTTGAATTCAAGGTAATCACCTCCTTTCTACCAAGTATTATAGTACACAATAGCCTCAATTGTCAAGTACTGTTAAGAACGAGGCGGGGGTGGCGCTTCCCTATCTGGGGCGATGTTGTAGTAGTTAATAAGAAACTTGGCCATTTCTATAAAACTTTCTGTCAGAGTTTCTGATGCGTACTTAACGTTCTTGGGATAGTAAGTAAAGAGAAAGACCAGAAACTCTGGATCATATGCCGGGAAGTAACCGAAGAAAGAGTGAAAGTAGCGGTCCTCGTAGTAACCTCCTCCGCCCGGTTTTGCAATCTGTGCTGTGCCGGTCTTTGCGGCAATAGAATGATGTTCTAGTCGCACGGTGCCGTCGCGAAGAGACCTGTCAACAACTTCGGTAAGCATGCGCGATATCTCTGCTGAAGATTCTTCGGACAAGACTCGGACTCTTTCTTCTTCTGTGGGATACGAAATAATTTTGGTTGTGCCAATTTTATATTTAACCTCTTTTACTAAGTGCGGAGTGATAAGTGTCCCGCCATTGGCCAGAGCCGAAAGAGTTCGCACCATCATGATAGGAGTAAGAGCAATACCTTGCCCGAACGAAGCTTGAGCGGGCTCCAGGTCACGATTTGTTTTCAAATTGGAAACCAGAGACTTGCCTTCATTGGGCAGGTCAATGCCGGTAGTTTCTTCAAGACCGAAGGCAAGCATGGCTTTACTAA
>ERZ1292625.196-Hain-H41-01um-R1-196-length-104573-cov-38_pt2 | contig 94628 bp, 92 predicted proteins | sample MGYA00564400_ERZ1292625 | MGnify/ENA primary metagenome ERZ1292625 (study PRJEB36523, sample SAMEA6512639) | groundwater metagenome | collected 2019-01-08 | study: AquaDiva: Metagenomics assemblies of 32 groundwater samples
ATCGTAAAATCAAGCGGAACCCGCGCTACATTGAATATCAGATCAGCCTTTTTCACGGCCAAACAGTACCACAAAAACGGGCTTCATTCAATCAAAAATCCCCTCACGGGGATTTTTGATTCTGTAACCAGTAAGCCGAGTTCTGTCGTACCGAGCACATAAGTTTTATGTGCTCTGGCGAGATAATCATTTATCTAGGATGTACGTTACCGTACACCTCAAGCGGTCGAACTTTTCGAATCTCGCCACTTGCGTGGCGGAAGCGCTGACCTTGCACCCTGGTAAGGATTTAGCCGTTTCACTCTCCGTCTTTGCTCAAAGCAAGTCATATGGAGTTACCACAAGACGTTACATGATAAGCTTTTACAGAGATTCGCCAAGCACATAAACAAGTTATGTACTCGGCGCCTTTCGATTTTCATCTCAAGGCGTCACTGCTCGCACCTCTCGCCTCACGGCGGACGGGCGTTACCTCCGACGTTTTCCACTGAATCAATGGAGAAGTCGGAGCTCCGCACCCCGAAGGGCGTCGGAGCCGCTACCTTTTTAACTCGCCCAAAGGCGAAGTAAGTGCTCGGACTTTCCTCCCTCACCTAACTCTCGTTAGACAAGAGCGATTATCAAGGTTACAGAAACACAAGTGTAGCATTAAATAACCAAAAAATCAACTACTAGAGAAGCTTATTCTCTTCTCGATCAAGCGCATAGTTAGCCATCCGATCGGCTTCGGTATTCACCTCACGAAAGACATGCGAAAATAGAACTTTTTTAAAATCAAGGCGAAGGTTCCACAGTTCCAAAAAAAGATCACGGATGCTGTCTTCCTTTATCTTATACTCGCCGTTTACTTGCTTAACCAGAAGCTCGCTATCCGCATTCACCCGCACCGTGCTCTCTTTTGCCTTGTCGGTGCCGATCAATTGTTTGAGTTTTTTCAGGGCAAAGATAACCGCCATATACTCGGCAAAATTATTAGTCTGAATGCCGATGTATTCGCCGTATTCCTTTTTGCCGATTGCATCACCTTTAATAACGACGCCAATAGCTGAAGGCCCCGGGTTTCCCCGAGAACCTCCGTCCGTAAAAATCGTAAAATCTGGTTTATTCATCATCAGTTCAAGGTTTCACTTCCTGATTTATAATAGCCGAGCGCTTCCAATCCTGGCAACTGGTCCCCGGCCAGGAACGCAAGCATCGCGCCGCCGCCCGTGGAAACAAAAGAAAATCGGTGGATTAAGCCGAGCTTACTCACGGAAAGAATTGTATCACCACCGCCGATCACACTCAACGCCCGCGAATCGGCAATAGCTTGTGCGACAGCTTTCGTGCCCGCCATAAACCGCTCATCTTCAAACAAGCCCATCGGACCATTCCAGATAATGAATTTGGCATTCTTAATCTTTTCAACAAAATCATTCACTGACCCCGAACCGATGTCCAAAAACTTTTCTTCGTTGATTATAAAATCTTTCGGGATGATTAATCTAGGATCAGCAAGGTCAATACCGGAGAGTAAAGCGGCGGCTTCGTCATCGACTATTGATTTTCCGATTTCTTTTCCTTGAGCTTTCAGAATATCATTGGCGATAACACCGCCCACTAGAATAGCTTCCGAATTGGGAAGAAATGATTTAATGACCGGGGCTTTTGTAGAAGCTTTGGCGCCGCCCATGATGACGATCTTCCCCTCGGCTGGAGCACTCATCGCTTTCTGGAGCTCTTGGGTTTCTTTTATAATTAGTTGACCGGCATAAGAGGGAAGATATTGAGTAATCGCTACCACGGAAGCATGTTCGCGATGGCATACCGCAAACGCATTATTGACGTAAACATCGAATCCTTGCGCAAGACGTTGGGCGAAAGCAGAATCATTTTCTCTTTCCCCCGACCATGTGCGCGTATTTTCCAGGAGGCCGAGCGATTGATCCGCTTTTAGAAAATTATCAATCCCTTCAAGGTCCTTAACAAATTTTATTTCTCTACCAAGCAGGGATGCGAGTTGCGGTAGAATCGATGAAAAAGAATCCACCGCCGATATATGCGCGATCATAAGCACTGCGGCACCGGAATCCAAAAGATAGTCAATAGTTTCCTTCTGTTTTTCAATGCGAAAAGATTCCGCAATAACGGCTTGCCTTTCCGAAACTCCAGCGGAGCGCAAGAGGGGCACATCGAAATCGGCTCGCATGAGCACTTTCTTACCTTTCAGATCACCCGACGATAATTGGTCAATGGTCTTCATCCCGTACGAAGTAGCCCCGCCGAGGTCCTCCGGACTCGCGCCTGGGGCGCGAGCGTGACTTCGTACGGGATTCATGGCACAATCTCTGTCTAATCTTATATGCATTTCCGTGACTAAGCAATCCAAGGTAGGACTGCATTGATTCCTGTTTCTTCATACCACTCGTAGTTTTTAACGCGCGCCGCTTCGTCGCCGTCCGCAGTACCCGGTGATCAGGAAAGTGCACCCAGCCCAGGAAATCAATGCCTGATGCCAGCGTTTTGATGAATAGCTTGTTGGGATGAAGTTCCAGTTTAAGCTGTTCACGGAGAAAGTTGGCGATCTTCGGGACTAACTCCATAAGCCAGTCGCAGTCGTGGGAGAGGATCACGAAATCGTCGGCGTAGCGGATGTAGCATTTCGCTTTCAGCCGGTGCTTCATAAACTGATCAAACTCGTTCATGTAGATATTTACGAACAGCTGGGAGGTGAGATTACCAAGAGGCAGGCCTGCCCGTTCGTAGCCGGAAAGCGAAGGCGGGCCGATGCCGGACTTCGTTGAGGAAAAACTATTAACCACGCGGCTCAACAGCCAGAGGATATTTTCGTCAGGTATATATGCCGCGAAGATACGCTTGAGAATATCGTGGTCAATGTTCGCAAAGAACTTCCTGATGTCACATTTCAATACCCAGCAGGTGCGGGTGTTGTTGCGGCTGACTCCATGCGCAAACGAACGAAAACGGTTCAGTGCTTTGTGCGTCCCCTTCCCGATACGGCAGGAAAATGAATCAGCAATGAATGTTCGGTCAAAGAACGGATAGAGCATCCGGTAGATGGTGTGGTGCAGGAGGCGATCCCGCACTGTTGCCTTGTGAATGTTCCTCGGTTTGGGGTCAGAGATATTAAAGGCGTGGTACGGGCTGTGGGTATAGGTCTTTGCCACAAGATCGTTATGCAGGGTGATTATGTTGCCCATCAGGCTCATCTCAAACTCCTGCGCGTCTCTGCGCTGGCGCTTGCCGACGATAAACTCGCTCCACGCTTCAAGGAGATTTTCAAGAGAAATGATATTATTATAAGTATGACTAAACTGGATTCTGGGCATGATCATGTAAGCCCCCCCCCCAACGGTTGCTACCGGTCCTGCAAAAGGCAAAGAGCGCGTATATGCTTTGGCATGAATATCATGCCATTTTACCCAAAACGCATCGGTACTCATTGGGTCAGCGGATAGATGCATTATTCATCGAAATTATAGAAGCTGTCGCCTCGGCAGCTTTTCTTTCTCGGGAAGAGAAGTTGCCGTATGTTCGACTCTCGATACGAAAACTGGATACCCTTAAAATATTACTCCTTATCCTCTGGGAGTCGAGGTCGCTTGATAACAAAAAGTATATCGCACTGTCCGTACACGTTGACGAGATAGGCCGTATGCTCGGGGGCTGGAACGGACAGCTCGCAAAACAAAACTCCCTTGCCGGAGCGAGGGAGAAATGAAGAGAGTTGCGCACGCCCGCGAACCACCAGTTGTCGTTCCAGTCGTTGTCGTTGCGGTTGACGTTCACGTTGCGCTTGCCGTTCCATCTGTTGAACGTGGCGAATCGTACGTAGCGTCTTCCTTGCCACTGCCCTTCGATTACTCTCGGAGCTGTATCGTATCCGCGATCACAATCGCCTAACGCTACATACCAAGTATCTTCGTTTTTTGAAGTTTCTGCACACATCACGCTATCTCCAACCGTGATCAAAGATATTCTTGATGCATGGATACTAATTTCGGTGGCGAGAAACCGTAGTCGCTCACATATTCACCTACTTTCAAAATGAATTGTATCAAAAAATGAAAAGGCCCGCATCCACAAGGAATACGGGCCCGTGAGCTGTTGCGCCAGCTCAATCGTTGCGGCGTTTTTGCCGCCGGTCCAAGGACCAAGGTCACAGGGTCAACCGAGAACCCAGTGACCAAGTTCCAAGAACTACTTACGCACGCCCGCGAACCACCAGTAGTCGTTCCAGTCGTTGCCGTCGCGGCGGACGTACACGTTGCGCTTGCCGTTCCACCTGCGGAACGCGGCGAAGCACCAGCGACCATCGGCATCCTTCCAGTGGGTGCCGTTGGGGTGCGTGTCGGCGAAGGCCGGGTCGTCCTGGTTGGTCTTGGCCAACGAATAGGGGCTCGCAGGATTCAGACCAAGAAAATCGAACTCTCCCGAGAGCGCCTCGTCGCTCATGAGACCGTTACGATAAGCCTCGGGGCGCGGCTTGAAGAAGAACAGCTCATCCTCAGCCTGGCCCCTGGGCATGGCGGCCACCACGTTGGCATCGACGTACTGGGTGTGGCCAGTGGCGTCCAACACCGCCTGCGGAGAAAGGGCCAGATCCACCGTCACCCGGCGGCTGAACATCTTGCTGATTGCCTCCACTACGGTGCGCAGGGTGGCCACCAGGTTGGTCACGAGCTCGCCGCCCTGGGTTTCCAGCACCTGCTGGACAGACGCGCTCGGCAGACCGCTCTTGCGCAGGGCGGCGCCCAGGAGTTCCTGGAACTTGCCGATCTGCCCTGTGGTAATCCCTTCTGATGGGGTCATGACCTGCGTCATGGCGTCATCTCCTTATGATCGCTAGAGGGCCGCGGGATTGCAGTCATAGCCGGAAAATAACAGGCAATGCGATCTTCCGGCTATGACTGCTCTCGCAAAATAGATATAAAGGTACTGTATCCTAACACTGCAATTATAGCATATTTATAACAGCAAAGTCAAGTGCAAAAACACTCCGTTTTTGGCTATTTTTCAGGCACTATGCCGTGCGGCAATTTCCAGAATTTTTACGAACTCCTCCCTGTTGATGCTTGCCCCGCCGACCAGGGTGCCGTAGAACTCATCCAATGCCAGAAAATCAGCAACGTTGGCGGAGGTTATTGAACCGCCATACAAGAAGCTTATAGCTGTTAGCTTATAGCTGTTAGCGAGATAATCTCGGATTATTCTTACTGAATCAAGAGCACTCTCCGGCGTATCCGGGCGCGCACCGGGCGTGGTGCTAATGGCCCACACCGGTTCATAGGCGATAATGCATTTGGCAACTTCGTCCGAACTTAATCCCTTAAAGGTCTTTTTGGTCTGCTCGCGCAAGAAATCCTGATAGTGCTCGTCGCGCGCTCGCTCCCCCAAACACACGATAGGCACCAGCTCACTGCGGAGCGCCACGCGAATTTTTTGGTTTACAACTTCGTCGGATTCTCCTAGCTTCCAGCGACGCTCCGAATGGCCGACGATCACATAACGCACGCCGAGCTTGACCAGCATTGGACCCGAGACCTCACCTGTCAGTGCACCGTCGTCGTTCATGGCAATGTCCTGCGCGCCAAGCTCCGCCCGCTGGCCAAGCGATGTCGTTTGAAGGGTTTTTGATACTTCTTCGATAAAAATAAACGGCGGGCAAAATATCAAAAAGAACGGTTGACTGCTTAAAGCTTGGAGATGATCAGTGACTGAATCCAGAATATCGTTCACTTGCGCCAGCGATTCTGGATTCATCTTCCAATTGGCGATAATAAATTTCTTGCTCATCCCGTTAGAAGCAGTATTGAGCAACAAGTTGCTCGCCACCAGTGGTTAGATTTTTATAAATAATGCTATTCATTATACTTTGAATCATGGACCCGCTAGGGCTGTTTCTAACGGGACTCATGCTATATCTTGGCTTCCCGCAATTCGACAGCCGCTTCATCGGGATCGATGACATTCACGCCAAATCCGGTACCGATCTCGACGCCGGCGTCAATTTTGAACTTTGGAAGAATTTCGACGTGCCAGCTATAGAATTCGTGGAGATTACGAAGCGAACTCTCGACGGGAGCCGTATGAATAAAGAAATTGTAAGCAGGATTATCCAGAACAACAGCAATTTTTTTCAAAACAATGCCCAGCGCATCTGCTAGGGGCGGATCCAGCACTTCGGGCATTTTCTCAAAGTGCGCATGGCCTTCCTTGGCGAATATTCGCACTTCATAGGGATATTTTGATACATACGGACAGAATGCTACAAAGAAATCATTTTCATATACGATACGCTTACCCTGCTCCATCTCCCACGCCAACATAACATCGAATACTTTCTTACCGTGCTTCTTAAAAAAATTAAACGCTCCGTGGAAACTCCGATAAATATCGGGGGGTAAGATCGGCGTTGAAATGATTTGGCTGTGCGGATGTTCGATGCTCGCGCCGGCGTCATGCCCCGAATTATGAAAGATATGGATATATTGAGTGCAATCTCCGGTCTGCGCGATTTCCAGGTAGCGTCGCTTGAATGCACGAATTGCATTAACTAATTGTTCGTTTGTAAAGTCGCTAAAACGCATGTCGTGGTTTCGATAGACAAGCACATCGTGCTCACCGGTTGCCTGGTGTGTTTGGAATGGTCCGATTTCAACCATCGGTGAACACACTCCCTGTATCACGGCGGGAAATTTATTTTTAATAACGATGATGTCGCCCTCGGTCCAAACTATTTCTTGCGTTGCGAGATCATCAAACGGACACGGACTGGTTGTGCCGGCGCCGGCTACCAAAGTCTGGCGTAGCGGGCGCTTTCGGCCCGTTGCAAAGAGAACCCATTCGCCAGACACGATATTTTGTCGAAATTCGGTAATTGCCATATTAGTTGTATGCACCGGTACGCATGTTCCAAAATACTTTCAGCGTCTGCATAAGTACCTGCGGATATGCCCATACGCTCACCTTGGATTCGGGATCATTATCCCACGTGACAGGCACTTCTTTGATCCAATATTTATATTTCTTGGCCAGCGCCAGAACTTCAATATCAAAACCCCAGCCAAAAATCGTAACTTGGGAGAAGATTTTCTCCACTGACTTCGCGGTAAAAATTTTAAAGCCCCGCTGTGTATCATTAATGCCCCATACGGCAAAAACTTGGATCCACTTATTGCCCAGCTTCCCGAGCAACACGCGCCATCCCGGCTCGCCGCGAACCACCTTGGCGCCTTTTACGGCAAGAGAACCGATAACGATATCGTATCCTTGCTTGAAGTACGGCATCATTTTTTCAATGTGATCGATAGTGGTTGAATTATCCGCATCAGTGAAAAGTCGAAACTCGCCTTTCGCCTCCAACATTCCTTTTCGCACGGCAAACCCTTTACCGGCATGATTTTCATTCATCAGCCTAATCCGCGGGAACTTCTCCTGGAATTTTTTGACGACATCCGCCGTGCCGTCTTTAGAACGGTTATTTACAACGATAACCTCATAATCAAAACTCTGCCTGGCCAGATAAGAACCGATCGCCTCAAGCGTCCTGCCAACTCTCTTTTCTTCATTGTAGGCGGGAATAATAACGGAGAGGTACATATTATCTATATTCTATCATGCTCCTTGCAGTTTGCCTAAATTACTCGTATCGTGTCAAATATGCCCGATCTGTATCCCGTTTTTATGATTGCTCTTTCTGATTCAAGCTATTCCAAGCTCCTTGCTGAAATTTCCGATCCTCCCAGCGCACTCTATTGTCGCGGTAATGCCGATCTCCTTAACACCACCTGTCTTGCTGTTGTGGGTACGCGCAAGATTACGCCCTACGGAAAAGAAGTTGCTACCTCCATTACTCGTGCCTTAGTCCATCAGGGCGTAACAATCGTCAGCGGCCTTGCTATGGGCATTGATGCGGCCGCACACACATCCGCGCTGGATAGCCACGGTAAAACCATCGCCGTCCTGGGATCCGGCATCGATGATAATGCCATATATCCGGCCATAAATATACTGCTCGCCCAGCGGATTCTTAAGGAAGGCGGCCTTATCATCTCCGAATATCCTCCGACTACCGACGCCCGGAAACATATGTTCCCCGAACGAAATAGAATTATCAGCGGGCTTTCGCTCGGCGTAGTCGTGATTGAGGCGGATGAAAAGAGCGGTGCGCTCATCACTGCTCGATGCGCGCTTGACCAGAATCGCGACGTATTTGCCGTGCCCGGCAGTATTCTGTCTCCGCGATCCGCGGGCCCCAATAGATTAATCCAACAAGGCGCCAAGGTTGTTCTCTCGGCCGCCGATATTATGAGCGAGTACGACGCGCAGTTAGCTCTCTTTAGCTCCGAAAAAAAGAATCTATCCACACAAAATCCATTGGAACAAAAGATTCTTGGTATACTAGAGAGCGACGGCCCCTCGTTGCTTGACGAAATAATAAGAAAAGTGGATAGTGAAACGCCTACGGTTATCGCCGCCCTCTCCATGCTTGAAATTCATGGAAGTGTGCAACAATTAAGTACCGGCAAATACACCACATGCAATTAGTTATTGTCGAATCGCCAACTAAAGCAAAGACTATTTCCCGCTTTCTCGGCGGCGATTTTATTGTTAAATCCTCATACGGCCATATCCGTGATCTTCCAAAATCAGAACTGGGTATTGATATAGAACATGACTTCGAACCAAAGTATATCGTGCCCACCAAAGCGAAGAAAAATCTTACTGATTTAAAAAAAGATGCCATTAAAGCCGATACGATTATTTTAGCAACTGACGAAGATCGAGAAGGTGAAGCGATCGCATGGCATCTCTACGACGCCTTGGGCCTGGAAAAACTCCAAAAGAAAAATAAAGATCTTAAAATCCAGCGCATTGTATTCCATGAAATTACCAAGCACGCCATTGAAGCCGCGCTTGAAAAGCCCCGCGCAATCGATCAAGCCCTCGTTAATGCCCAACAAGCGCGACGTGTTTTAGATCGACTCGTTGGCTACAAACTCTCCCCCGTTCTCTGGAAGCGATATTATCGCGGTCTTTCAGCGGGACGCGTACAGTCTGTTGCCGCCCGTCTTATCGTTGAGCGCGAACGCGAAATTGAAAAGTTTAAGCCAGAGGAATATTGGAGCATCACCGCATTTTTAGATCAGGGCCCAAAAACAAAAACCATTGAAGCTACGCTGGTAAAAATTGGAGATAAAACCATTGAAAAGCTTTCCATTAATAACGAGAAAAACGCCACCGAGATCACCAAAGATCTCGAGAACGCTCCATATACTGTCGAAAATGTCGACAAGCAGGAAGTCACGCGCTCGCCGTTCGCGCCATTTACCACCAGCACGCTCCAACAGGATTCTGTAAAAAAGTTGCACTTCTCTTCCAAGCAGACCATGATGATTGCCCAACAGCTCTATGAAGGTGTCGATATCGGCTCCGACGGATCCGTCGGTTTAATTACATACATGCGTACCGATTCGGTAAATCTCTCACAAGAAGCAATTTTAAAAGCCAAGAGCTACATCGATAAAAACCTCGGTAATCAATACCACGAAGAGCGTCACTTTAAGACGAAATTAAAATCGGCCCAAGAAGCACACGAAGCAATTCGCCCAAGTCATCCCGAGCACTCGCCGGAAAATATCCAGAAATACCTGACGCCACAACAGTATAAGGTTTATGATCTCATCTGGCGGCGCTTTATCGCCTCACAAATGACGAAAGCTGTCTTCGATGCCAGCACGATTGAAATCAAAGCCCCCTCGAATTCCTCGGGGCAAGTCAAGCAGTATCTCTTCCGAGCTAACGGTTCCACTATGAAGTTTGACGGCTTCCTGAAAATCTACCCAACAAAATACGAAGAAAATGAATTACCGGTCGTGAAAGTTGGCGAAAAGTTAGATCTTCAAGAATTAAAACCAGAACAACACTTCACTAAACCACCGGCACGATTTAATGAAGCCTCCCTGATTAAAATATTAGAAAAGGAAGGTATCGGCCGACCATCCACTTACGCGCCTATTATTTCCACTATCCAAAATCGTAAATATGTAGAAAAGGACCGATCTCGATATTTCCATCCCACCGAAATCGGCATTCTTGTTAATGATTTCCTCGTTGAGCATTTTCCCGAAATTGTTGACATTAAATTCACGTCCCGCATGGAAGACGAACTTGACGAGATCGCCGCTGGAAAAATGGAATGGGTACCGACGATTCGTGCTTTTTACACGCCGCTGGAAAAAGGATTAAAAGAAAAAACTGAAGAAGCCCAAAAAGAAAAAACTGCCGACCAGGAACTCACTGACAAGATCTGCGACAAGTGCGGCAGTCCCATGGTTATCAAGCTCGGACGATTTGGTAAATTCACGGCTTGCTCTAAATTTCCGGAATGTAAGAACATTCTCAAAGAGGAGAAGAAAGAACCGGAGAAGACCGGAGAAAAATGCGAGAAATGCGAAACGGGCGAATTAGTCATACGTTATGGCCGTTTCGGCAAATTCATTGCTTGCTCCAACTATCCCGAATGTAAAAACACTCGAAAGATTAAAAAGGAAAGCGAAGAAACTCCCGCAGAAGAAAAGAAAGAAGAATAAAATTTAGGCGGGTCAATCAATAATCGCCTTCGCAATCGTATTCAGCTGTTCGTGATCTGCAAAACGAATGACGATCTGTCCGCCCCTCTCCGTCGCTTTAATGAGAACCGGCACGCAAAGATGTTCGCCAAGATTTTTTTCGAGTAGTACGAATCGGTGATCTTTCTTGCCGTGGCCCGTTGTTGTTCTCGCGCTTGCGGCCGCTTCCTCTACATCCCTGGAAGAAAAACCACCTTTGAGAATTTGGTTATAGACATCTTTCTGCCTTGATTCATCCGCAAAAGATAGGAGTGCGCGAGCATGAGCATTCGTGATGCTTCCGTCGCGGAGAGCGTCTTTGATATATTTGGGAAGTTTCAGTAAGCGGACGGCATTGGTCACCACTTCGCGAGACTTGGAAACTTTTTCGGCGATTTCCCTATGCGTCAATCCGAATTCATTCTGTAATCGCTCATAGGCTTCAGCTTCTTCCATCGGATTAAGATCCTCGCGTTGCACGTTTTCAATAAGCGATATTTCGAGGCGTTCACTCTTTTGCTCAGGCAATTCGTCACGGATGATAACCGGGACATGCGGCAATCCGGCCAACTGCGAAGCGCGTAATCGGCGTTCGCCGGCTATGAGCTGATAAAAAACATTCAGGCCGCGGGAAGTATTCTCTTCAACTTTCGAAACCAGCAATGGCTGTAAGACGCCAAATTTGCGGATGGATTTCGAAAGTTCGACTAAGCTTTCTTTATCGAAATCTTTTCGAGGCTGATCTGGATTCGGTCGGATCTTATGCACCTCAACATAAAACACATTCTCCTTGGCAATTGTCGAAGGTCTAAGATGCGTACCTTCCGCAGGGATAAGAGAATTCAAACCTTTACCGAGACCAAAGAATTTTTTCATAGGATATTACTTGGTACGCCTTATGCAATTTTAATAATTTCTTCCGCAAGCTGACGATACGCCTGCGCCGCTTTCGATCCGGGATCAAACTGCAGAAGCGTTTTACCAAAGCTGGGCGCTTCCGCCACCGATACCATGCGCGGCACTACCGATTCAAAAACGCGACCGGGGAAATTTTTCATCACCTCATTAAGCACCTGCTGGGATAATTGGTTGCGCTTATCATACATTGTAAGCAAGACGCCCAACACTTGCAAATCGGGGTTTAAGCCACCGCGAATAAGTTCGATGGTTTTCAGAAGCTGGCCCAATCCTTCCAGAGCAAAATACTCGCATTGCACCGGAATTAATACCTTTTCCGAAGCGGCTAAGGCATTGACGGTAAGAAGTCCGAGCGAAGGCGGACAATCGATGAGGATATAATCATAGTTTGTGCGGAGAGAATCCAGAACCCGCTTCAAGCGGAATTCCCGATCTTCCATGGATACTAACTCTACGTTTGCCCCCGCAAGACTTTGAGCGGCTGGTAAAATATCAAAACCAAACAGCGAAGTTTTTCTAATAAATCCCTGCGGATTCTGATCGTCAACAAGCGCGTGGTAGACATTATAATTACTTTCTTCCAAGTGTACGCCTAAGCCAGTTGTGGCATTCGCTTGCGCGTCCATATCAACAAGCAATACATATTTTCCAAGAGCCGTAAGATAGGCACCCAAATTAGTTGCTGTCGTAGTCTTCCCGACCCCGCCTTTGGCATTACAGATACTGATGATACGCGCCATATTTCACTAATAATAGCACCATCTAAAGAAAAAGAAAGGTTGAAAACTCACCAAAACATGCTAGAATAGCCCTGCTATTACATGCGCCATGCACATGACGCCCGGGTGGTGGAAGGGCATACACGTACGACTCAAAATCGTATGGCCGCAAGGCCGTGTGGGTTCAAGTCCCACCCCGGGCACCAGTAGTAACTTGTTCGGAATTGACTGCTCCGCGGGATTAGATATTTTCATAGATGAACTTTTGAAATAATATGAAGAAGGAAAAATTTCTAGACAATTTCTTGAATAAGATCATCTGCGGCAATGCCGTTGATGTAATGAAACAAATACCCGACGGCTCGATTCATTTAGTGATTACTTCGCCTCCATATAATCTCAAAAATTCAACTGGCAACGGGATGAAAGACGGTCGAGGCGGAAAATGGGCAAACGCCGCCCTGCAAAAGGGCTATTCGCACCACGACGATTGTATGCCACACAATGAGTATGTAAAGTGGCAACGAGATTGCCTGACAGAGATGATGAGGATTATTCCAGAGGACGGAGCAATTTTTTATAACCACAAGTGGCGTGTGCAGGGCGGCTTATTGCAAGACCGCCAAGATATTGTAAGCGGTTTTCCGGTTCGTCAGGTAATAATTTGGAAACGGAAAGGCGGCCTCAATTTTAACGCCGGATATTTCTTGCCAACTTATGAAGTTATTTATCTTATCGCCAAGCCAGAATTCAAACTTGCGACAAAAGCGAACGCTCACGGCGATGTCTGGGAGTTTACGCAAGAAATGAACAACGCACATCCAGCTGCTTTCCCAGTGAGCTTGATTGACCGGATTGTTTCTGCCACGGACGCTAACATTGTATTGGACCCGTTCATGGGTTCCGGCACAACGGCGATCTCTGCGATAAACTTCAAGCGGAATTATATCGGGATTGATATTTCACCGAAGTATTGCGAAATGGCGAAAAAGAGAATAAAACAACATCAGTCCCAATCCAAACTTTTGTAATACTATGAAAAAGAAACCTATCATCTACACAAAACCCACACTTATTGCGAAACTCAAAGAGATTTCAGCGATGGAATTTGTTCCAAACACGCGACGAGGCAATGCCGGCAGTATTGGAAATACGCTTGAAGATTTACTAGGTATTAGGGAAAACAATTTACCAATTCCGAACGCCGCAGAATGGGAATTGAAAGCGCAACGCCTCAATTCAACCTCACTGACAACACTTTTCCATATTGAACCCTCGCCACGCGCCATTCGCTTTGTCCCGCAAGTGTTATTGCCAAAATATGGCTGGGCACATCAAGAGGATGGCAAGAAGTATCCAAAAAGAGAAATGAGCTATCGGCAAACAATCCACGGAAATTCACGAAGTGATCGCGGCTTCAAAGTCATGATTAATCGAAAGGAACGCAAAATTTTGATTTCCTTCGACGCGAAAAGTGTTGATTCACGACATAAGGGTTGGCTTGAATCGGTCAAAAAGCGTGTTGGTCTTGGGGAGCTCAATCCGCAACCATATTGGGGTTTCGATGATTTGGAGCATAAGGCTGGAACAAAATTACTCAATGCTTTTTATGTTCAGGCTGAAGTAAAAATAGTACGCAAAAAAGAACATTATCATTATACGAAAGTAATGATGTTGCAGAAATTTAGTTTTGAAGGATTTTTGAAAGCGTTGGAGGAAGGAAAAATCCTTGTGGATTTTGACGCTCGCACTGGACACAATCACGGCACAAAATTCCGCATGAGACAGAACTGCTTGCCGATGTTGTACGAAAAAGCTACAGTAATTACCTAAATCTATGGCAGAAGAAATCGAGAAAAAAGAAAAGAGGCCGGGACCAAAGATAAACGGCGAAAAGAAAGAGGAATTATCGCCGCTTAAAAAATTACTCAAGAAAAGTGATGTTCTTTTGATGCTCTATCCGAAAGACGCGGATGGGTATTTTTCAGAGAGTATTCAGGCGAAAGATGAGATAACAGTTTATAAGTTGCTCTGCGATCGAAAGGAGACAAAGGAATCTCTTGTTATTTTGCTTGATACAAGTGGTGGTAATGTTTATTCGGCAGTAAAAATAATGGACACCTTACGCACCAAATACAAAGATATTACAATTGCTATTCCGCAAGAAGCAAAAAGCTCAGGAACGATGATGTGTTGTGGAGCCGACAAACTCATTATGGGACCAATTTCAGAACTTGGCCCACTCGATAAGCCAATGATTCACCCCGATAATGAAACTGCTCGGATATCGGCATTGGACATTGTGAAATCCATTGATGGAATGTTAGATACTGCAGAGGAACGAGAAAAAGAACTTGCAAAGGAAATTAATGTAGAATTTGGTATTCCAATGCAAAAAAGTCTGGCTCTTGCCAGTGACTCAATTTCAAAATTGATTTCCCCAATGCTCTGCAAGGAAGATGTAAAAATTTACAACCAAGCAAAACGTCTTTTAGCAATCGCAGAAAATTATGGAAAAGAATTTTTGATCGGATTCATGCTAAAATATATAGACAAAGAAAAACTGCGCGAGCGCATTGCTAATATGATTATCCGTCGGTTGGTGTGGCTTTATCCTGATCATGGTTTTGCTGTTCGACGTAATGAATTACGAGAGTGGTTTTTTATGATTGCTGATGCCGAAAAGGTTGAATACTGGGACGAATTGTGGAAAGAATTTGAGCAAAATATCGGATCAAGCCGAGGCAAGATCATAAAGTTTTTGAATCCATGATTATGACTCAAGCATATTTATCACAATTGAATACGACAAGAAACGATGATAAGAAAATTATTTTGCCGAAACCCGATGACACGCCTATCAGCGCGAGCGAAAAGTTAGTCAAAGAAGATATAAGGAAACTGACACAAAACTCCGAAGATATCAGAAAACTGAAAGAGCAAGTTAATAACAAAAAAGAAGATAGCAAGTAGAATAATGTCGTCGCCAAAAAAGGTTCACGCAAAGTGTATAATTACAGCACTAAAAGTTGAGTCTTACGAGATTCTCCAGAACTGCGACAATGACCAGCGGGCCCATACCGCCGGGCACGGGTGTAATAAGTGATGCCTTTTTGGCGACTTTTTTGAATTCAACGTCGCCGGCTACTATGCCGCCTTTCAAGCTATAGCCATAATCAATCACAATTGCGTCCTGCTTTACCATATCTGCCGTAATTAATCCGGGCTTACCCACGCCAGTGATGATTATGCCCGCTTGTTGAGAATATTTTTCAGGGTTTGCCGTGAATTCATCAATCATAAACACTTGAGCGCCCTTTGATTTAAGCCAATGCGTAATCGGCTTGCCTACGAGACGGCCCTGACCGAAGACTGCCGCCTTCTTACCCAGAGGGTTGATGCTGTATTTTTCAAAAACCATGTTGAGCGCCTGCACGGCGGGCGGCAAAATAGTCAAAGCATTCTTATAAAATCCCTCTTCCTTCTCGGATGTAAGCACGTCAACATCTTTCCTTGGATCAATGAGATTAAGAATTTCCTGCGCATTGAAATGCTCCGGCACGGGTAATTCCACGAGTATGCCCTGCGTATTCGGATCTTTCGAAAGCCATTTCATTGATGCCTTAATAGTCTCCAGCGTAGCATCACCGGCAATTTCATACGCTGAAAATTCTATTCCGATGCTCTGGGCGGCTTTTTTCTTCAGTTGTACGAATTTTTTCAGCGCCGGGTTATCCCCGATAATAATCGCCGCGAGCTGAAGCTCAAGATGTTTTCCGTCAATCTCCTGCTTTAAGCGCGCGAGCGCTCCCTGCGCTAACTGTTGGCCGTCAATTATTGCCATAAAGGAAATTTATTCGTCAGTTTCAGTATATCTTTTTTCACCTTTTGGGGAGAAGTTCGATCCAAGAGTGCCGCTTTGATAGAAGCCGCGATCAGGCGCATTTCTTTCTCCTTCATCCCGCGCGTAGTTATCGCTGGCGTGCCGATCCTAATACCCGAAGGATCCCACGGCTTACGTGTATCGTTAGGAATCATATTTTTATTCACGATAATTCCCGCTTTTTCCAAGAGCTCCCCGGCTTCCTTTCCCGAAAGACCGGTAGCTGTAAGATCCGCGAGAAAAAAATGAGTATCCGTGCCGCCGGAAATAATCGTAAATCCATAAGCCGAGAGTTCTTGGGCTAATATTTTAGCATTTAGCACTATCTGTCGAGCATATTTTTTAAATGCCGGCCTAAGAGCCTCTCGGGCCATAATCGCCATGGCAAAAATCGTGTTCTCGTGCGGACCGCCCTGCAATCCCGGAAATACCGCCTTATCGATCGCCTCGCCTAATTCTTTGCGGCTAATGATGATTGCCGCTCGAGGACCACGTAATGTCTTTTGGGTAGTGGTAACCACAACATCGGCATGCGGAAAAGGCGAAGGGTGTACGCCGCCGGCGATCAACCCGGCAATGTGCGATACGTCCGCCATGAGATATGCTCCCACATCCTTGGCAATGCGGGCGAATTTCTTGAAATCCAGCGTTCGCGCGTAGGCGGAAGCGCCGCAGATGATCAGCTTTGGTTTGTGTTTTTGCGCCAAGCGCTCAACTTCTTTCATATCAATGCGACCGTCCTCGCCCACGCCGTAATGGGTGAAATTCCAGACGGAACTCGTAAAGCTGACGCGATGACCATGCGTAAGATGGCCGCCGTGTTCCAGTGACATCGCCAGAACCTTATCGCCTGGCTTTAGGAGCGCGACATACACGGCAAGATTCGCAATACTGCCCGAGTATGGTTGCACATTCATAGACCAACTTCGAGATGTAATACGAAACACACGGAACAATAATTCCCTTGTTAATGTTTCGATGGTATCAATGATCTGGTTGCCAAAATAGTAACGTTGCCCTGGTTTTCCCTCCGCATATTTATCGGTAAACCTCGTACCGAGCGCTTCTAGAACTGCCGGAGAGACATAATTCTCCGACGCGATTAAATTTACCGCATCTTTATGACGCCTCATCTCTGCCTCCAAAAGGCGATAGAGTTCATGATGATTTTTTTTAAGGGTTGGGTATTTCATATTCCCAATAATTCCATGAGTTGTTGCGGTTTCGCGGCGCCGACATGGAGGATCTTAGGTTGCGCGCCGGTAAAATCAATTAAGGTAGGGGGTTCGGAGGGCGGCAGGGTACCGACATCAATTACCAGATCGGGCATTACCAGACTGTGCGACAGTGATTCGATAATCTCTTCAACGCGCTGAATCGGTTTGTTTCCGGAGACATTAGCTGAAGTCATTGTCAGCGGATAGCCGTACTTTCCTAACAGCGTATCCACCATTTTGTAATCGGGAATACGAATAGCCACATTGGGATGCCCCGCTGTGACGACATCAGGCACGATGCTATTTTTTGGAAGTACCGCCGTCACCACCCCAGGCCATATCTTTTCGAGCATATACTCCTGCTTGGGCGTGATTTTTGCCAGCTCTTTCACCCATTTCATGTTGCGCGCGCTGATAGGCAATGGCTTTAGAAAGCTTCGTTGTTTAATTTTAAAAACTCGCTCCACCGCCTCCACGTTGAGCGCATTAGCGGCCAGCCCGTACAGAGTATCGGTGGGATAGAGCACCACTCCGCCCGCTTCCAAAACATTAATCACTTCGACAATCACGGGAGCATAATCTTTTGTGGGATCGACTTGGATAATCTTCATTTCCCTGAAAATTTAAAAAAGAGTCCGGAGACTCCTCCCCATCGTCAACGAGATTAGCTGACGGTTGCTTCAGCTTTTGGTTCTGTTGCCTCCTTAACTGATTCAGCGGGAGTTTCGGGCGCGGGAGGAGTCGGCTCGGCTTCCGGAGCGGCCATATCGGCAACTGGTTTTTCGGCCTTCGGAGCTACGGGAGCTGAAGCGGCCGCTACGGGGGCTTCTTTTACTTTCGGCCTCCAGCTTTCCATCTTCGGACGGTCCCATATTTTATAATTTACCATCAAATTATTGACGGTTGGCGAGATTTGAGCGCCCTTTGAGAGCCAGTACTCAATTCGTTCTTTTTCCGCCTTAAATTGTTTTTCGTGAGGATTATATGAACCTAAAAGTTCGAGGTATTTTCCCTGGGGCTTTTTCGTGTGTTCGACGGCGACAATGCGAAAATAGGCTTGTCCTTTTTTGCCGATACGTTGTAGCCTGATCTTTAACATAAATGACCTGAAAATGATAACAGAAGTTCTCTATTTAGGCAAGTTAGGTAAAAATTATGCCCATTTTTTATTCTGAAGGGCGTCTTGAGCGGCGCGCTGTTGGGCATCCTGCTTCGAGGGGCCCTCGCCTACCCCCGCTTGATCCTTACCTAGGAAAACGCCAACTTTGAAGTTGCGAGCATGGTCGGGACCCCACTCCTCAATAACTTCATACGTCGGCGTAATTCCCAGACGTTCTTGGGCTTCTTCCTGCAATACGCTCTTAGAATCGCGATAGGAGCCTTCTTTAATGATCGTCGTCAGCTTCACAAGGATAAAGTGCGCAATAAATTTCCGAGCCGCCTCGTAACCTTGATCAAGATAAATTGCTCCGATGAGCGCCTCCATGGCATTCGCAAGGATATATTGCCGAGCGCGACCAGTATCCTTTGCCTCCCCTTTTGAAAGGAGTAGAAACATATTCAGATCAAAATCTTGTGAAATCTGCGCAAGTGTATTGGCATTCACGAGCGCGGCGCGCCAATTCGTTAACTCTCCTTCCGGGTTTGGATAGTTGGCATAAAGATATTCCGTTACCACTAATTCCAAAACGGCATCGCCGAGAAATTCAAGGCGCTCGTTCTGATCCAACCCCCAATCAGGAGTTTCATTGAGATAGGATCGATGAGTCATCGCCTGACGGGCGAGATCCTTATTCTTAAAAACATAATCAATACGTGACTCTAGTTCAGAGAGTAGATCTTCAGTCATCTATTTCCAGAGCGTTCAGAGTCCAGTACTTCGCATAGGCGCAGTACTCAACGCTAAAAGCTACTGTTCACTTGATACTTCTTTACCCGCATCTTCGCTGTCTTCATCGCGCTTCATTTTCGGCGCATCATTTTTACCCGGCTCGCCTATCTCGCGATACACTGTACCGAGAACGCCATTCACGAATTTTCCGGACGATTCCCCTCCGAAGGATTTTGCCAGCTCAATCGCTTCATTAATAGCCACCTTAGGCGGCACCTCGCTCCGATCCCCGAAAAGCAGTTCAAACAGTCCAACACGAAGGATATTGCGATCCACGATAGCAATCTGCTCCAACGGCCACTGGGGCGCCGCCTTGGTGAGAATCGCATCAATCTGGTCAATGTGCTGGATGACGCCGGCCACAATTCGACGGATAAAACCGGTATCTTCCAAACCGGAAGCAAATTCGGCAATATTTCGCTCAACGATATCGGCAAGATTACTCATGAGCCTGCCCGTAAAGTCCCACTCGTAGAGGGATTGCATGGCTACTGATCGAGATAAATGACGTGAGGCCATATCTTAGAGAACCCGACTATGCTCGCTGTTGATGGCGCTGTTTTTCTTGACGCTTTAGTTCTTTATCAAGAACATTAACGACTTCTCGGCCTTTGTAGTATCCGCATGACTTACATACGATATGCGGCAAAACCGCCTTCTTGCAGTGAGAGCATGTGGTAATACTTTGAGCCTTAAGCGCTAAATGGCTTCGGCGTCGACCCTGACGGCCTTTTGATAAATGATGTCGTGGTACTGCCATAAAATAACCCAAGAACTCTACCATGAAAGTAAAATTTGCGCAATCTTTCACAGCTTTCAGAAAGTTGTCCACATTGTGTGAGATTTTTGATTATTTTAATGCGCGCGCCAAGGAACTGCGGGCCTTTCTCGCACTTATTTGGTCGAATGCGTTCAGACAGTGTAGAATGAGGTGTCACCATATTGAGCTCATGAAATTTACCCACCTACATACGCACAGTCACTATAGCCTTCTTGATGGTCTTTCCCGCATCGACGAGCTCGTCAACCGCGCTAAAGAGCTAGAGATGGACTCGCTCGCTATAACTGATCACGGCGTTCTTTACGGAGCGATTGAATTTTACAAAAAAGCAAAAAAAGCGGGCATCAAACCGATCATCGGTTGCGAGATGTACGTCGCCGACGGTAGCCGCCACGACAAGCGTCCCGGTATTGATGACAAGCGTTTTCATTTGGTCCTTCTGGCGAAAAATCAAGTGGGCTACAAAAATCTCATTAAGCTTGTTACTGCCGCGCATCTGGAGGGTTTCTATTATAAGCCACGTATTGATAAAGAGATTCTCCGTCAGCACTCTCAAGGACTAATTGCGCTTTCGGCATGCTTGGGCGGCGAACTTTCGCGGGCTCTCCATGCGGAAAATTACGAGAAGGCAAAAAGTATCGCGCGCGAATACCAAGAGATATTCGGCCCAGATAATTATTACATCGAGATTCAACAGCATCCCAATATTCCCGAACAGAACACCGTCACGCCTCGGCTGATTACCCTCGCTCGCGAACTCGGATTGCCGCTAGTCGCCACGCAAGATTCCCATTATACGCACAGCGACGACGCCCACGCCCATGATGTGCTCTTGGCGGTTCAAACGGGAAATAAACTGGATGATAAGGATCGGCTTAGCATGATCCAGGATAATTTTGCCCTCTTAAGTCAGGATGAGATGTATGAAAAGTTTAAAGTCCACGACAACACCGCCATCCAAGAAGCATTTGAAAACACCAATAAGATCGCGTCGATGTGCAATTTAGACATCGAACTCAATAAAACCCTCTTGCCGGCCTTCCCTCTGCCTGATGGATACACCGAAGCGTATGACTATCTAAAAGAACTCTCTTATCGGGGTCTCAAAAAACGGTTCGGCGACAATCCCACGCCCGAAGCCATTGAGCGGCTTGAATATGAACTCGGGGTTATTAAGCAGACGGGCTTTTCTTCGTACTTCCTAATCGTGCAGGATTTTGTAAACTGGGCCAAGAATAACGGCATTGTTGTCGGTCCGGGCCGCGGTTCCGCCGCCGGCGCTCTCGTATCATATCTTCTCAATATCACCAATATTGATCCGCTCAAGTATAATCTCCTCTTCGAACGGTTTCTCAACCCGGAACGCATATCAATGCCTGATATTGATTTAGATTTTGCCGACTATCGCAAAGATGAAGTATTGAAATACGTTTCTGAAAAATACGGTCAGGATCATGTAGCCCAGATCATCACCTTCGGCACTATGGCTGCCCGAGGCGGCATCCGCGACGCCGGCCGAGCATTAGGATTTTCTTATGATTTCTGCGATCGCGTGGCCAAGATGGTGCCGAACAACCCGAACATGAACGACAAGAGCGGCTTCCTAAAAAAGTGCATTGAAAATGTCGCCGAACTTAGAGAAGCATATACCAGCAATGCGGATGTAAAAAAACTTGTCGATACGGCCATGAAACTCGAGGGCGTGGCTCGGCACTCCTCTACGCACGCATGCGCTGTCGTTATTACGCCTCTTCCACTCACTGAATATGTCCCCCTCCAGCGCGATAGCAATGACGGTAATCTGATTACGCAATACGAAATGCACGCGATCGAAGATTTGGGACTTTTAAAAATGGATTTCCTGGGATTGGCAAACCTTTCGATTATCGAAGATACGCTCAACCTTGTTCGCCACAATCACGGCAAGATAATCGATATAGATACTATTCCGCTCGATGACTCCAAATCATTCAAGCTCCTGCAGACCGCTAAAACCACCGGAGTTTTTCAACTGGAGAGTTCGGGCATGAAGCGCTATCTCAAGGAGCTCAAACCTACGGAGATTGAGGATATTATCGCCATGGTTTCGTTATACCGTCCTGGCCCAATGGACCTTATCCCCGATTACATCGCCCGCAAACACAAAAAACAGGCAGTTCAATTCCTCTACCCAACACTCCAGCCTGTCTTAAAAAATACCTACGGCATCATGGTCTACCAGGAACAGCTTATTGAGGCGGTACGCGTACTCGCCGGTTTCACGCGTCCGGAAGCCGACGTGTTGCGCAAAGCTGTCGGTAAAAAGATCAAATCACTTTTGGATGAGCAGGAAGGTAAATTTAAGTCCGGCTGTGAGAAGGTCGGCACTCCTTCGACAATTGCCAATAAATTCTGGGAACTCGTGGAACCATTCAACCGCTATGCTTTTAACCGATCCCATGCGGCTTGCTATGCTATGATCGCGTATCAGACTGCGTACCTTAAAGCCAACTACCCGCACGAATTCATGGCGGCGTTCATGAATAGCGAAACGGGCGACGTGGAACGCATCGCTTTTCTTATTGATGAATGCAAAGATATGGGCATCAACGTTCTCGCTCCGGATATCAACGAAAGTTACGAACGATTTACCGTAATAGCGCGTAGCGAGAAGCCGGCCATCCGCTTCGGATTGACTGCCGTTAAAAATGTCGGCGAGCATATCGTAAAAAATATCATTCAAGAGCGCAAAGCTTCGGGACCCTATAAAAACATTGAGGACTTCGCGACCCGAGTCCACGGCAAAGATTTAAATAAAAAATCGCTAGAGAGCCTGGTGCGTTGCGGGGCATTCGATGCTTTTGGTGAGCGCAACATGCTCTTGGCCAATCTCGATCATCTTCTGAACTACGCCCGCGAAAAACAGAAAAATTCTTCAATGGGACAAGTCAGCCTCTTCGGCGATACGGCCGAGGCCTTGCCACCGCTGACCCTTGTCGCCGCTCCTGCCGTACAGAAATGGGAAAAACTGATGTGGGAAAAGGAACTTCTAGGCCTCTTTGTCTCCGAACATCCGCTTAGTGAATATGAATCAACACTTCGATTGGAAAAAGTAACCGCCATCAAGGACTTAAATAATATGACCGCTACGGCCAAGATTGGCGGTGTCATCACCAGAACCCAAAAGATCATCACCAAAACCGGTAAACCAATGATATTCACTTGGCTCGAGGATATGAGTTCAAAGATTGAAGTTGTAGTCTTCCCGAATGTGTTGGAGAAATACCCTGATGCCTGGGGTGAAAATCAGATTGTCGTCATGCGCGGCAAGGTCAATGAGCGCGACGGTACGCCAAAATTCATGTGTGATTCCATTAAGCCGATTGCCACTCTTAGCGCTGTCGCTCCCGCATAATAAAGTAGGCCGCCCCTGATGTAGCACTGGGGCGGCGGTCACTGGTTCTCGATCTTCTTCAGGCCAGCGAGAGTCTTACTCACCAAAAATGTCATCTGGCTGATCTCCATTTCGCTCAAGTCTCTTTGCATTCGGTGGATGTTGAGCACTTCTCGATAGAGTCTCGCCGCATCATTTATGATCTCTCGCTGCCGGCTTTTATCGCCTCGCGCGTAGCGAGACAAAACCTTAACGAAAGTCTTAATGTCTTCGGCGATTTCCTCTCGAAGCTGGTCGAAAGTAGGTGTTTTCGCGACAGCCATAGGCACCTCCTTTCAGCGTAGGCTGTAGGTCCTAGTTAAACCATACCATTCTCTCGCATAAAATCAAAAAAGGACGAATCCCTTTATTTCTAAAGGTTATTTTGATATCCTGAAAACACCATGAATCAGCTTGAAGCAAAGCGTCACTCGCTTGCCCATCTGCTTGCCGCGGCTGTTTTAGAATTGTACCCCGACGCCCAACGCGCCATCGGTCCCGCAATCGATAACGGTTTTTACTACGACATAAAATTCGCAACGCCCATCTCTAATGACGATCTTCCAAAGATCGAAGCCAAGATGCGCGAGATCTTTTCCACTTGGAATAAATTTGAAGGAAAGGAAGTGGATAAGGAAACAGCGCTTAATACTTTCAAGGGCAACCCTTTTAAACAAGAACTTATTGATGAGATCGCAGACAAGGGTGAAAAACTGACCCTTTATACTTCCGGTTCTTACGTCGATCTATGTCGTGGCGGCCATGCTGAAAGCATGAGCCAAATCAAGCCTGATTCGTTCAAGCTCTCCCACGTGGCAGGCGCGTACTGGCGCGGCGATGAAAAAAACATGATGCTGACTCGCATCTACGGGCTGGCATTCGATACAAGAGAAGAGCTCATGCAGTATGAAATAATGATCGAGGAAGCCAGAAGACGAGACCATAAGATTCTTGGACCCCAATTAGAGCTTTTTATGTTTCATCACACCTCCCCGGGGATGCCGTATTGGTTGCCCAAAGGAGTTATTCTCTATAACGAACTTGTGCGCTTTTGGCGAGAGGAGCATCAGCAAAAGGGATACCAGGAAATTGTTTCGCCAGTGCTCAATAAAAAAGAACTCTATATTACTTCCGGGCATTACGATCATTACTGGCCGGATATGTTTGTAGCAGATATGGGAGAAAATGAGGTATACGGAGTAAAGGCGATGAATTGCCCCAATGCAATGGTGGTATTCGGCTGGAAAGGACGAAGTTATCGCGACCTTCCCCTTCGCCTCTCGGATACAGATCCTCTCCACCGTTATGAGCGCTCGGGTACTCTCAATGGTTTGCTTCGTGTGCGGGAATTCCGTCAAGATGACGCCCATATTTTTGTTACGGAAGAGCAGATCGGAGATGAATACAAAGAGGTTTTTAAAATCGTAGAAAGATTCTATTCAATTTTTGGCATGCAATACTCCTTCCGACTCGGCACACGCCCAGAAAAATTCATGGGCGACGTTGAAACTTGGGATAAAGCAGAACAAACTCTTCGTGAGATACTTGCTGAAAGCGGAAAAGGATATACAGTTTTGGAAGGAGATGGCACTTTTTATGGCCCAAAGGTAGATATCCTCATGAAAGATGCCATTGGCCGCGAGTGGCAGATGGGAACGGTTCAACTTGATTTCCAGCAGCCTCGTCGATTCAATTTGGGATATACCGCGGTAGACGGAAGCAAGAAAACCCCTGTTGCCATACATAGAGTCATCTACGGGTCGCTGGAACGGTTTATCGGCATCATCATTGAACACTTCGCTGGCGCATTTCCCGTCTGGCTTTCTCCCGTCCAAGTTTCGATACTTCCCATCACCGACAAGCAAAATAACTACGTCCAAGAGGTGGCAGATCAGTTGCGCTCTGCCGGCATCCGCCTAGAAATAAGCTCCGACAATGAAACAATTGGCAAAAAGATTCGTTCGGCAGAGATAATGAAGATTCCTTACTTCTTGATTATCGGCCAGAAGGAACAGGATGCACATACCGTTGCTGTTCGTCAGCGCGGTAAGGGGGATCTCGGACCAATGAATATCTCAGAATTTATTAAGAAAATAAAAACCGAGAGCGAAACCCGCAGTTAAAAGCCTTCGACAGTATATTTTGTCTCAACAAACGCAAACGCAGAATTCAAAATAAGTTTAAGCGATTCTTCTACCCCGTCAAAGAGCGTTGGAAGTTTGAAAATTTCCTCTTTAGTCATCCAGCAGTTTTTGCCTCCAGGAAACTCACTATGCAATCCTCCAGAAACATTATCGACACGGACAGTAAAAAAATACTTGTCATCGAGTAATTCCCCGCTCGCCGAATAATCCATTTTGTGCTTAACCGCAGAAAGCCGAAGATCTCCCTCTAATCCAGTCTCCTCCTCCAATTCCCGAGCCGCCGCTTCAAGCACTGTTTCACCGCGCTTAATTTTCCCCGTAATAAAACCATGATATCCATAGTATGGTTGTTTCAATCTCTGTTGCACAAGATACTTTTCTCCCTGCGTCGCTACGACGAGAACGCCTATTTTTGCTTGCATTTCAAGCGCGACAACCTTACTATCAGTATCTAGTCGGCCGGCATAATCTTTTCCGGGAATCGTAAGTCGATAAGTACCTTCTACCGTTTTCTCTATAAGTCCAAGCTCAACCAACCGTTTGAGATGAAACGTAAACTGATCATTAGGCATTTTTGAAATGTTGAGATCTGAAAAGCGCGCATCGTGAACAAACATAAGTTCCTTCAGAATATCTGCTTGTATCTTGTGTAAATCTCCGATATTAGTCATATGGGCTATCCTAGACGACCGCGTGCAAGAAGTCTAGTGAAGTCCACTTAACCGAATTGTGGATATGAAGTCGCATCCCAAACTCATTGTTATCATTGGACTAACCGCATCTGGAAAATCAGATCTGGGGATTTTTCTTGCCCTTCGACTAAGCTCAGGGCGAGCCCAAAAAGAATTCAATATCAAAGGTGTTGAAATCATCTCGGCCGATTCGCGCCAAGTATACCGCGGCATGGATATCGGCACCGGCAAAGTAACGAAACAAGAACAAAGACTAGCTCGCCACTGGATGCTCGATATCGCTTCTCCTACCCGCCAGTATTCGGTTGCGCGGTTCAAACGCGAAGCACAGAGGACAATCCGTAACATCACGCGCCGTGACAAACTTCCTATTATCTGTGGCGGCACTGGATTCTGGATCGATACACTGGTGTACGACCTATCACTGCCGCCCGTGAAGCCAAACGCGAAACTTCGCGCGCAATTGCGTAAACTCCCGACAACACAGCTCTACACACGCTTGAAAAAGCTCGATCCTGTGCGCGCCGCAACCATTGATAGGTATAATTCCGTCCGCCTCATTCGCGCTCTGGAAATCGTGATGACGACCGGCAGACCCGTGCCCACTCAAGTTCACCTGCTTGCCGGCGAGACAGGAAGTGAAAAGTTCAAAGTAAAAAGTAGATGGGAAGTGCTCTATCTGGGAATAAGTATCCCGAAGGAGAAGCTTGTCCGGCGCATTGAGAAACGATTAGATGCTCGGTTGAAGCAAGGTATGATTACCGAGGTACGCCGTCTGCATATCGACGGTGTTAGTTGGAAACGTCTGGAATCGTTCGGCCTCGAGTACCGCTGGGTCACGCGCTTTATCAGACATGAAATTACGCGCGCGCAAATGCGCGACAGGCTCCTGCATGACATCATTGTCTACGCCAAACGTCAGATGACGTGGTTTAAGCGGAACAAAGATATCCATTGGCTCAACGCTTCGGCAGGCTCGACACAAGCCAAAAGCCAGGCACTTGGCCTGGTTCAGAAATTCCTGAAATCTTAGGCAATTTCCGTGCCCTCGGGGGCTTGCCGTGTTTCTTCTTCGCGCCGCATTCGTTCCTGATCTAAGGCTTCCCTTTCTTTTTCTTGATTCACGTGCTTCGTAGCTTCCTCTCGAAGATCCTGGTTGGCCGTATTCGGATCAGGACGCTGATTATAGCTCGCAAGTGTTGCCCATATTTTCTTTAAAAATGGCATATTATGATAATTTATTTTTGATAATTTCCTGCACGACCTGAGGATTCGCTTTGCCTTTCGATCCGGCCATCACTTTGCCAATCAAAAACTTCAGCGAAGCTTCTTTGCCTTTTTTATAGTCCCTCACTGCTTGTGAATTTTCGGTAATAACCCGCTCAACTATAGCACCGAGCACTCCAATATCCGATACCTGCGCCAAGTCTTTCTGCTGGACGATTTGATCGGCCGTTAATCCCGTCTCAAACATTTCTTTTAATACAATTTGAGCCGCGCTGGAAGAAATAGCATTATGGAAAATAGCGACCACCAACTCGGCAAATGATTCCGGCTTGATCTTTGTCTCCTCGGGACTGGCTGATACTTCGCTGGCCATACGACTTAACTCCGTCATGATGTAGTTTGATGCCAGTTTCAGGAGCTTTGGTTCATGCTCTTTGGCCGGCCGCTCCAGGTGCTTTAAATTATCAAATGCTAAGAGTTCGCTGGCTACCTTTTCAAAGTAGTTGCCCAAGGCCTTGTTCAGCGTGAAAACTTCCACGTCTTTCTCGGAAAGCCCGTACTCTTTTTTAAATCGTTTACGGCGACGCGAAGGCAGTTCTGGCAATTCATTACGCACTGCTTCAATCGCCGCGTCGTCAAAAGACAACGGCGGCAAATCCGGTTCCGGAAAATAGCGATAATCGGCAGAACCTTCTTTGATGCGCTGACTGACTGTTTTATTGTTCACGTCATCCCAGCCGCGTGTTTCCTGAACGATCTTCTTTCCCGCATCCAAGAGTTCCGATTGACGCCGAATCTCAAATTCGACCGCTTTTCCGGCCGCGCTGATTGAATTGATGTTTTTAATCTCGACTTTTGTACCTAAAACATTTCCTTCCGGTCGCACGGAGATATTCACCTCCACCCGCATCTGACCTTTCTCCATATCCGCATCGGAGGCACCCAGGTATCGCATAATAAGCCGCAATTCGGAAGCAAACGCGATAACATCTTGAGCTGTTTCAAGATCAGGCTTTGTGACAAGCTCCATGAGGGGCAATCCGGCTCGATTAAAATCTACGAGCGTGGCGTCTTTTTCATGTGCCAAGCGTCCCGCGTCTTCCTCGAGATGAATCCGTTCAATCCGAATCCGCTTTGTTGCTTGTAGCTTGTTGCTTGTTGCTATATCTAAATGGCCGTCATAGCAGAGCGGTTTGAGATACTGTGAAATCTGATAGCCTTTCGGGAGATCGGGATAGAAATAGTTCTTGCGTTCGAAGAAAGTGTTCTTTTCGATTGAACAGTTGAGCGCCAAGCCAACCATCATGAGCTTATGGATTGCTTCGGCGTTGATGACGGGCAGTGTGCCGGGATGGCCCATACAGACCGGGCAGACGTTAATGTTGGGATGCTTTTCATCCGGATCATTGAGCGAATCGCAAAACATCTTGGTTTTGGTATTGAGCTCCACATGGACCTCTAATCCAATAGTCGGAATGTATTGCATAATGGTTTAGCCTAGCATTTTTTTTTGCGATAAAAAAGAGTTTGACGATCACTTAAAACATGGTAGCATAGCCCTGGTTTCTTACGTTCTTCGACAATTTCGACAATCATGAAAGAGGGGTGTTCATTGACAGTTCAGTATAGGCCCTACCTGGAGCGAACTCCTGACACTCAATATCAGGATTTGCTCCGTCGTGTGCGTACCGAAGGCATCTACACGAAAAACGAGTTCCAGACAAACGGGACCTACACCTCCGTCACGCTTCCCAAGATGATATTCCCGCTGGCCAACGGCGTTCCGCTCATCACCGAGCGGAAGTGCCCTTTTTGGCGTAAGCCGATTTCAGAGATCATCGCCTTCATCAATGGCGCCCGAACACTCAATCAACTCCGCCAATACGGAGACGAAAAGACGTGGGCGTCCTGGTGGGCAACCTGGGTTACCGCCCAGAAGTGCGCCGACTTCGGACTCGAGGAAGGAGATCTTGGTCCTGGCTCATATGGAGCCGCGTTCCACGATTTCCCCATGCCTGATAGAAGCACCTTCAACCAGTGGGAGCACCTAATCCGGGAGATCCATGATTTCCCATGGCTACGAACTCACAAGATCACCACGTGGATCCCCTACTACGCCCTACAGCACAAAGGATTCAAACGCAAAGTCGTTGTGGCACCCTGCCACGGTGACGTGCAGGTGACCATCCTGAACAACCAGTTGTACCTGCAGATGGATCAGCGGTCCTGCGATACCATCGTCGGCCTGCCCAGCAACCTGATCCAGTACGCGGCCGTCACCTTGATGGTGGCGCAAGTGACTGGCTATGAGGCGCACACGTACGTGCACAACGTTCGCGACGGACAGATCTACGAGAACCAGCTGGACTGGTGCGACGAGCTCCTGAACCGGCCATCCAAGCCGTTCCCAACTCTCCGCATCATCGATCCGACTATCAACGATCTGTTCGCGTTCAGACCCGAGCATTTCGAGCTGACCGACTACGATGCTCATCCAGCCATGAACGACATCCCGGTTACGACCTAAGCGAGGGTACGATGATAAATCTGATCGCAGCCGTTTCTCAAGACGGGTTCATCGCAAACCAGGATGGCAAGATCCCGTGGCATCTGAAAAGCGACATGGATCACTTCGTGGCACAGACGAATGGCCATCCGGTCATCATGGGAAGAAACACCTGGGAATCTCTTCTGCCCAAGTTCCGTCCCCTGCCGGGACGCAGGAACATCGTCGTGTCCCAACGACCCAACTTCACCGCCGATGGTGCTGAAGTTGTGTACTCTACCACTATGGCGCTGACGGTCACTGATGACGACGAGGAAGTGTTTGTCATCGGCGGTGAACGGGTGTATCGCCACATGCTGGCGGAAGCCGAGCGCCTAATCATCACACGGGTCAACATGACCGTAGGCACCGGTAGAGCCCGATTCCCGAACATCCATCCTGATGAGTGGAAACTCGTGTCGCAAACGCCAGGAGTGCGCACAGGAAAGGACGAATACGACTTCGCCATTGAGGACTACACGCCGAACCTCGAGTTCATCGAGTTGGCCAACGTGCGCACACACAAACAGCTCAAGGAGTACCGTGTCATCCGCGAACAGGGTCACTGCCCGTTCTGCCAAGACAACCTGCCCCTGTACCACGACAATCCCATACTGCGTAAGGGAAAGTACTGGCTTCTGACCCAGAACGACTACCCGTATGCGGGAACCGATGCCCACCTACTGCTCATCCTTCGTGAGCATGCGGAAAACTTCAGAGATCTTCTCCTTGAGGCGCAGCAGGAGCTCTTCATGTTCATCGCAGACATGGAGATGGAGGGAAAATTTCAAGGAGGCGGGCTCTGTGCCCGCGCTGGCGATCCGCTTCTCTCGGGAGCGAGCGTCAAGCACCTGCACTTCCACCTGATTGCACCAACGAAAGGAGCACAGCCAACAGCGTTCTTTATGGGCAAGGGCAAACGTTAACTGTCCAGCCCGCCACGAGCCGTTCCGCGTTTAGCGGGCGGCTCGTTCTTCTTTAATTTTCTTTTACTCGGATGAGTTTGATGCCCGCGCTCCGTAAATTATGCTCAGCGCCTAGGTTAGAATAACCGTCAGCGTAATAAACTTTTTTGATGCCCGCTTGGATTATCGACAAGGCACACGTAGGACACGGAAATGTAGTTACATAAATAGAAGTACCCTCAAGAGAGATACCTTTTTGAGCCGCTCGAGCAATAAGTCCTGCTTCGCCATGGAGAGCCATATTCATATCCTTGAGTTGAGGATCTCCAGCATCGAAATTTCCACGAGGATCTCCATCAATATATAGTGTGTTCTCGGTAGGCTTATGTTGATTATATCCTTCAAGGATTAGCTTGCCTTCTTTCACAATAACCGCGCCAACTTGCCGCCACCAGTCAGAGCTCTTTTGGGCATTACTTCGAGCTCTGCTTATAAACTCGCGGTCAAAGTCACTTTGAGAAATTTCATTGTCGAAGGTAACCGGAACAGCGGTGACAGCCGCCATTTTATCCCATCGAAGAAATACGGGTTCAAACGCAACCGGTATATCAACACAATAGGATTCCGCGACCGCTCTCATGACTTCATCATTGGCGAATACTACTGCATCTGCTCTTTTTAAATCAGAAATGTTCTCCTTTTCGAGGAGCTTTATCACCGGAGCCAATGAAAGCGCTTTGCAAACAGAAACAACTTCTACTGGGCTCAACGCCCGTATATCACGCTCGAGAATGGTGACGTCCTTCAAGAAGCTACTGCCGAGAACGTAGAGAACGTCTGGCTGTATCTTTCGACAAAACTCTTGGTGCCCCTTGTGGACGACCGGAATGTACGCTGCTGCTATTTTCATTATTTTTTCCTCCAAGGAATTCGTTAATAACAAGATTTATTTTCATTCCAAGCTGTTCCACCCCATCCATCATTAGTTGACGAAGCTTTGCTGTCGTAGTAGTTCCCGCTTGTGCCGGAAGCACTTTGATGTCGCCGCAGTATTGGAGTAAATTTTTCTTATCGCGATCGGTAAAATCCACGGTTGTTTGAGACATTACCAGTACATCGGGGCGTACAAGTTTTATGAGTTTGTACATATGGTCATTTTCATGTCGAGGAGTAACGATATCGACTGCGGTAAGACTGGAAAGAATTTCAACGCGATCGTTAAATGTATCAAAGGGACGTTTTGGTCCTTTTCGTTTGCGGGTAAGCTCGTCCGTATCTACACCAACTATTAAAATATCTCCACTACTTTTTGCTTGTTCTAAATACCGTTTGTGCCCAACATGGAAAAGGTCATAGACGCCCTGCGTGAGTACGATTTTGTACCCAGCATTCTTAAGTGTTTTAATGACTGCGGAAAGGGAAGCATAATCAGGAACATAGTGATGTTCCAATCCTGGAGTACGACTCACAATGTTCTTTACGATTTGTGAATTGGGCGAAGTGGGCATATGAATAAGTTTAAAATACCATACCCCATACCAATGTACAATTCAAGCAAAAAAACCACAACTGTTCGTGGCTTTTAGCTATTTTACCTCGATGCCCATATATCGCGCTGTACCCTCAATGAAAACACTGTCAGACATTTTCGCCTTGGAGGATGTTCTTGTTTGAAGAGCTCCCTCCAAGACGAATATAGCATACTTTACTACCTACATTATAACGCACCCTTAACAGTAAAGCAAATCAAGGGTATGGATAACCCTTAACGCTTCTTTTTACCCTCTTTTTCCCTCATATAAACAGCATAAGCCCATACTCTGCTAATATTGAATATTTCAGCTAGCTTACTGAAGGAATATTTTTTAGGGTCTTTGTCTCGAAGTTCAACCAACCTCTTGTTTATCTCTAATTTCGGCTTAGACATTACCCCTATTATAGCATTTACCCCTAACGATTCAAACTTATAATTTCCCGTTTGCATGGCCATTTTTGGCGATATAAACAATCCCATTTCCAGGTGGCTTTGCATGGCCATTAGCATCTCCGTTTCCATTCGCATGCCCGTTTGCATGGCCATTTCCATTACCAGGAACAGGGGGCTTAACTTCTTTCTGATCCATCTTGTTGCGATATAACTCTTCTCTATCATTTCCAAAGAGTTGCGTATAAATAAAAGAACTTTGACTATTAGCATGCCCGAGTAGCGATGCTATACCATATGCATTCGTATCCTTGCGAGCCAATTCACGACCAAAGTGATGTCGACAGGAGTGAGGGTTTAAGGGAATAGCCAAACCTGCCTTGTTAGAATATTTCCTTAAAATCTCTGAGATGAAATTTACCTGTAATATCTTGCCCTTACCAGGGCAGTTTTTATATCCTCCTTTAATTCCAAAAAAGAGTATTTTGGGGTCAGCTAAGGGAATCTCCTGCGCTAACTCCTCCCTTTTAATTAACCACTCGGCAAGAGCTTGATTAGCTTCCTCTCTCCAGAAGATTTCACGATAAGGCACAGTCCCTCTTGATTTCTCTGTCTTAATCCTTGCTGACATACGATTCAGATCAATATCCTCTAACCGAAGCGATGCTATCTCGCCGTTACGAGCTCCGCTCTCCCATAATAAAGTTATAATCGCTTTATTACGAACATGGGTATAACCTTTAAAATCCGAACCAGTCCCGTGATCAGGTATTACAGCAAGGAGTTTTCGGTACTCTTCTTCGGTAGCAACTCGTGGAAATTTAAATGTTTTTCTGGGTATCGGAATAAGATCGGGATTAAAGACTTTTACGTCTCTATCTTTCAAGAAATCAAAGAGCAACTTTAAGGCAATAGCTTTTTTCTGAACAGCCTCAAATGCTTTGCAGAATAAATTTTCCGTAGCTCGATATGCAAGATAAGGCTCCGGTGCTTCTGAAAAAAGTTTTGAGAGCGAGCCAATAGCCTTAAGTAGTCGCTCGTAATACTGCACCTGTTCTTTTGTCTGCGTTTCTATGAACATCGTTAGATTTTGTTTCTAAAGCCTTCTTAATCTGGCGGGCTACCCGTGAGATCACGGAGACTGTGACCGAATTTCCAAACTGCTTATAAAGCTTGGTGTCTGGAAGGTCTTTTGGAAGCTTATAGGTTTCCGGAAATCCTTGCAACCTTGCGCATTCCCTAGGAGTAAGTTTTCTAACGCCCTTATAATCTTTAATTAACGGCACATTGTGCCCTCCTGTCCCCATATTGGCAGTAAGTGTCGGACAAACCCCGCTCTTATTCTCGCGAACATAAGCTCTTCGCCACTGATATACAGTGCCTTTTGACTGCATTGCTTCCCTCAGTTGTCCATAGAGAGGATGCTTATTATAGTAATATCTCTCATCAACGTTTTCGTCAAGAATGTCGGAAACTGTTTTATCAAGAGAAAGCGATTCTGGAAATTCAAATGCGTCGAATTGCTGTTTGGATTTGAATCCAACAATATAAATTCTCTCTCTATTTTGAGGAACATTCCCATATTTCGCGCTATTTAAAACCTCGGCTTTTACATGATAGCCCAAATCCGAAAGCGCTTCAGAAATAATTTTAAAAGTTTTGCCATTATCATGGGATTTAAGATTTTTTACGTTTTCTAGAAAAACTGCTTTCGGCTTTTTATCTCTAAGGATTCTAACTATTTAAAAAAATAAATCCCCCCTGCCGGTATCAAGAAACCCTCTTCGGTATCCAGCGATTGAGAAGGGTTGGCACGGAAATCCACCGAGAAGAATATCAAAATTCGGCAAGTCAGAACTCTTAACTTTTGAAATATCCGCAACAGTAAGCGGAGTTCCCTTAAAGTTGAGATCATAGGTCGGCTTGCAATACGGATCAAAGTCATTGGCAAAAACAGTCTCAAATCCGGCTCTTTTAAAGCCTATTCTTATGCCTCCAATTCCTGCAAACAAATCAATGGTTTTGAGTGAATTGCTCATATTTAAATCATAACAAGATTACCCATAAAAAGCAGCCTCGTTTTTATAAGCTTATCCACATTCTACCTCGAAAGGCTCGGTTTGTCTGCCTTTTTACTTAATTAACTTTTCCAATTCATAAAGAACTCTGGCTATAATCTGCCTGACTCTTTCCGGACTGATATTAAACATCTTTCCACTTTCCTTGAGGGTATGGGGCTTATCATCTATTCCATGACGAAATTCAAATATCCTTATATACCTGGGCTTGAGATTAAGACGATTTCTGACCTTTTTATACTGTTCGATCATTAAAAATTTTTCGAAAGCCCAAGTAATCAATCAAGTACCAAGGCTCCAAGTTCCCAAGTCCCCGATGAAACTACCGAGCGGGGCAGACGCCGAGAGTGGAATCCGAGTTGCCACGCGAATCGTAGTCGACGTGGAGACCGCCCGAATCGAAGCCACCAGCGCAGACGAAGCTGCCGTCGGACGACTGCACGGCTGACCAATCCCATGTTCTTTCTAAGAGAGACTCCTTATTAGCACCGTAATATGTAATGGTATCATAAACTACCTCAGTAGGAGTTCTTCTTCGTACAGAATTCGGATCTATTCCATTTTTCTTAGCCCATTCTTTAAGAACCTCTTCTTGCTGGTCCCAATTTTTACTAAGAGATTCCGGTAAAACTGCTTTAGCGGCCAAACCCCAGCCTAATTTAGTAGTATCTTCTAAAGAAAACTTTTCCTTGTCATGCCAAGCCTCGCCTTTTTTATAATAAAATATTTTATTCTTTTTCTTTGTAGGATCCCCGAGCTTATCTTCGCCCTGCATTACCTCCCGCATCCTGTCTATGCTTAAAGGTTTTCCTTCCTTATCATGAGGAACTCGAAGCACCAGCATCATACCCAGGGCTTTTGCCTGTTCTAATTCTTCCCTGCTGAAAGGTATATTTTCTATTTGGCTTGCTTCTTCAGGCGTTAATTTAATGCCCCAGGTTTTTTCAACTGCCTCCGGACCAATAAAATCTTTTTCCAATATTTCCCTAGCTTCTCTGAAATCTAAACGGGCCTCCGGAGAAGCAAGTTTTTCCAATTGCTGAAGCTTTTCAAGCGCTTGGCCTAAATCATTATTAGCAAAAGCTTCTTGAACTCCTTTTGCCAACTCAATAGATTTTACTTTTAGCTCGGCCTCTTCACGCTCTTGCTGTTCTCTTTCTTCAATCTCTCTTTGAGCCGAATCTTTTTCCTTCTTTTTGCCAGCACTTTTGGATTGTTCGCCTTTCCAAAAAGCTTCAAATTGTGGTTTCTCGGACGACATAATTATAATTCGGAGATAAGTGTAGCTAAATAAGTACGCTCTTCTCCTAGTGGAATTTTAGGAAGCACAACCTCTTGAACTGCCTTTTTAGCCTTGGTCATACCCCTTCTCTTTTCTTCTTCAGTAATAACCATGGCCGGCAATTCGTAAGCGCACTCAACAGATTCACGCAAGCTAAAAACGAATTTAATCGGTTCATCAGATTTGCCTTCATGGTACGCCCTATAAGCTCCCCTGATTTTATTTGCAATTTCAGCCACTTCCTTTATATCCTCAATCTGTTCTTTTACGGAAGCAGTAAGCAAATCAGCTACTTTGGGGTTTGCCTTATTATTGGCTACCGCATCCCAAAGCATTTGGAATTCTTCAGGAGTAAAATCTTTAAGATCGGGGACATACTGGCGCAAGATTAAAGCCTCGTCCGATCTGAATTCGATTTTATCATTCGGACCTTTTCTTTCCTTCTCAAATGGAGGGTATGTGACCTCCATGATTCGGGCTCGAGATTTGATCGTTTCCGCTAATGGTTTTACGCCCATATAGTGCTGTGGGTTTTCCAATCCTACCAATAAAACTTCTTCTGCGGCTTTTACTATATTCTTATCTTCTCCTAAATATATAGCGCGGTCATGGTCAAATAAAGAATTGAGAATCTTCGCAACTTCCGGTTTAAGGGTATTGATTTCGTCAAATTCGAGAATAGCACCTGGCGTTTCAAGAGCTTCTATAACCGTAGACTTGATTCTGTAGGTTCCCCGCTTGGAATCATACTCAAGAAGATACTTAAAGTCCTGTTCATCCTTTCCTGCAGAACAAGTAAATCTAAATAACGGCCTCTGGGTTAAATAGGCAAAGTGATCAATAATTTTATTCTTTCCAGTACCGGCATCGCCTTCCAATATAACAATACCCTGACCGCGCTCACGCTGGCGATTAACTAATTTAGTAAATTTCTCCATTGTCTCAACCACATGCGGAGTCTCAACAAAGTTTGGATCACGGCTAAGGACATCTTTAGCTCCTTCGGTAGCTAAACCATTAAGATGCCTCAAGGCTCTGAGCACCCATTCTGAATCAGGATGTTTTTCTTTTAACTCTTCGAAATAGTGCTTGGCCGATTCTTGTTTTTCCGGATCATCGCTGGAAAGATTCTGTACGGCCTCTAAATATCCTGACCTCTCTTTCTTTAATGCCTTATAATCGCTCAGGGGTAGATATCTGTCCTTTTCTCCAAATCTTACCTTGCCCTGCGAATTGCCTCCTGGCTTAATCTCTACGCCGTCATTCCTTTTAAAGGATATCTCTACCATGGTTTGGCCTTGTTCTCGAAACTGTTCACCTTCTACATCCCAAAGAAGTTTCTCTCCTTTCGGCTCAAAGACTGGTGTAGATTCTTGGCCGATGCGCACTTCCTTAGCTCCTTCAATGGGCACGATCTTTTCTTTTTGCTTTGCGTGCACCTCCAAAAACTCTGAAACCTCCTGGGTCTTGCCCTCAACATCAACCTGCTTAAGAAGTTCCTTTGCTTCCTCCGGTATTTTGCCGGATTTTAAAAGCTCGGCCTTAATCGCCTCAATTCTCTCAAGACGGTCCATGTCGTCTGGACGAAAGGCTTTAAATGATTCGACTGATGGCATAGGAATTCGTTCTTTCATAATTTATTTATTTTTTACGATTATTTATTAAAAATTTTTCGAAAGCCCAAGTAATCAATCAAGTACCAAGGCTCCAAGTTCCCAAGTCCCCGATGAAACTACCGAGCGGGGCAGACGCCGAGAGTGGAATCCGAGTTGCCACGCGAATCGCGGTCGACGCCGAGACCGTCCGAATCGAAGGCACCAGCGCAGACGAAGCTGCCGCCGGACGACTCTGTTTTCGACCAATCGTAATCCCTTTCTAGTAAACGTGCTTTCCTGGCTTCGTAATAAGCCAGGACATCATAGATTGTTTCAATCGCCTTTCTCCTGCTTACAAACTTGGGGTCGACCTTGTGTTCCTTCGCCCACTCCTTCAATACTTCTTCCTGCTCATCCCAATTTTTATCCCTAGTTTCTTCAAGAAGCTCTTTCTTGACAATACTCCAGGCAAGCTCTATTACTTCTTCAGTAGCAAACTTCTCCTCATCATACCAGTCCTGGTCATAAAATAAAGGAAACTTTTTTCTTAAATTCGCAATAGTTCCCATCGCTTCTTTACCTTCAAGCATTACTTTAGGCGATCGCAAGACAACCATAAAACCCTCCTTCTTTAACTGTTCAAGAGATTCTTTTGTCAGTCCCTGCTGGCGAACTTTTTCTCTCCACTTTTCAGAAATTAATCTAAGCTCTTCCTGATTAAATTTACGACCACTGAATTTTTCAGCCTCTTCAATTCCTAAAAAGTCTTCCTTAAAGATTTCCTTCAACTCTTTAAGCTCTCTGACTTCTCCCATCTCCGGAGTAATCTGGTTCTGTATTTTCTCAAGAATTGCTAAAGCTCCTGGAATATCGTCTTTCGCAAAAAGTTCTTGAGCCTCTTTAGCTAATTCTGTAATTTGTCTTTCCTGTTCCTGGCCAAGGGTAATTTCTACAATCATCTTGCCTTGCATTGAATCTCCTGGCTTCGAATCTTCAACTATGCGAACCCTATACGCTCTCCCTGCTTCCGGAACTTGGGAAGACTGGCTAAGTATAATTATTTTTCTGTCGGGAGAGCTGTTGCGATATTCTATTGTCCCATCTTTCTTGCTAACCTCCGAAAATACAATATCTTCCAGAATTTTCTCCTGTGGTTCAGTTTCCAGCCTTTTCTCTGGTTTTTGGCCTATTTCGGGCCTAAATTGTGGTTTTTCCATGGTGGTATTGACAAGTTGTATATATTTTGCTATAATGGCTATAGAAACTTTAACAAGTCGGGGAGGAGCGGTTAGCCACACCGTAACCTCCAAAAAGGAGATCCGGCCCACCTTGTCCTAGCCACGGACGAGGAGCCACCCAGCCTCTATTAAAAATAGGGACTTTTTTATTTGCTCTCCGACCTTTCAAATTTCTGCAACTGCTTCTCTAAAATTTTTAATAACGATTGGGGCAGTTTCTGAATATCTGGAACTGGCAGTCCATTTTTATCATAATACTGTTTTATGGTTCTTTCCATACCTGGTCCAATACCTATTCCAATCAAAGGAATCTGTTTCGTCCATTTTCTAACTATTTCACGCAACTCCCATTCTGATCCCGCATGGCGCGAACTTGGCGCCGGCTGTCCGTCAGAAAATACAATTAAGGCACCCGAAGCATCATTCTCTAATAATCTTTTCTGGAGACGTCTTGCCGCGCTGTCTACTGCAAAGCCATCGTCATTATATTGGGCACCCGATGACTTTACTTCTTTAAGCACCCTCATAATCTCCAATTTCTTTTTGCCAAAGTAGTTCTCATCAAATCCCTTGAGCTCGAGGAGTTGGGCATGAAAAGCCAATATTTCAAAAGGTACCCCTTTTTGTGAAAATGCCTCGGCCATTAAAATAGCTGCCTTCAATGCTTCCTGAATTTTTTCTCCATCCATGCTTCCGCTTACATCAACTAGCAGAGAAAAGGCAACGGCTTTAACCTCCGGTACATCTTTACGCTCAAAAAATCTGCCTTCTTGAGTGGGAATTTCCCTGGCAAGCTTTCGCGGATCAATTCTTTTACCGCGCCTATACCCGCCCTCCCATTCCGCTTCTTCTTGAGGAGGGAAGACCTCATCGAGACGCTCAACAAGCATGCCGACATATTTTTTAATCTGAGAGTAATAAGCGTCATAGCGCTCCCTCTCCTCTTTAGTGAGGCCCGTCATTCTTTCTTTAAGATTTTCCTGAGTTGCTTCTAAATTCTTTTGAACTTCGCTCTTCGCTTGCTGGATTTGCTCTTGGCGCTTCTTCTCTCTTTCCTGGTATTCTTTCTCTTCCTCCAATGCCTGCTCAATATCCTCCTGGGTCACCATCTGAACCTGAATCTCCATGGTACCATCTTCATTTTCTTTCATTTCAACCGATTTCGGCTGAAGCTGTTTGGTAAACTCTCTTTCTTCCTCGTCAAGTTTTTCTCGAGCTTTCTGCCTATATTGGTCCTTCTCTTCATCAGAAAGTTCGTCCCAATTTTTTTGACCGCCTTCTTTCTGCTTGCCGGCCTCCTCTTGTTTTTCTTGAGGCTCGCCTTTTCCTTCCTGATCTTCCTGTTTCTCTTTTTGGCTTTGATCCTGCTCTCCCTCCTCTTCTTTAGATTCTTGTTTTTGCTGTTCCTGGCCTTGACCGCCTTGCTGCTGTTGCTTATCTTGGGCATGCTGTTTCTGAGCTTCTTCCTCAATGTATTTATCAATTAATTCTTTAAATACTGGCCAGCCCTTTTCCCACATAACTTCTTTAAATGCTCTTCTACCCTTTGATTCATTAAGATATTCATCAAGCACTCCTTCAGTCTCCCCAAAAGCCTTTAATACTTTCTCGTCCTTGATCTTTGATTTCATTTCTTCAAAATCAAAATCTTCTATGAACGGCTCTGCTCCTTTTGCCCAGCAAAGAAGGCCGTACTGAATAGGCAAAGATTTCTTTTCAAAGTCATGCAATAAAGCCTGGGCGATATCTTCTTTTAAATATGCTCCCAAGCGGTGACGTGCCGTTCTGGATGTCTGGCCTTCCTGATTATTCGATCTGCCATCTTCCCAAGCATCGTAAATTGTAAAAAGGTCTAACGGTTTATAGCCTTCCTGCTTGGCCAATTCTTGAGATTCCAATAGAGACTGATAATCGGAATGTTTGATATGGCCCATCTCATGACGAAAAACTCCAAAGATATAATCTTCACTTCTTTCCAACAAATCTTGCTCCGGATAAGTCATGACCTCAGGTACTAGCAGTTTTTCATCAAAATCTTCCAAGCTTTTTTCTGGATGTTTTCTCCTCTCCTCTTCAAATTTCTTTGAAAGTCCAGCAGCCCAGCCCTGACCAGGAATAAGATTCAAGTTAAAGTTCTTGGAAAGATTTTTAGTCACGAACCGCAACTTATCTTTTAGCTCCTGAATTTCGTGAGGGCTTCTTTTCCTCCCCGCCTCCGGCTTCTCTGACATAGGATGAAAAGCAGACTCTAATTCAGGTCTTTCGTGCTGAGACTTAGGTTGTGGCTCAAAAGACTCTTTGCTCATTTAGGTATTGGGATTATATAAGTTCATTCTAAGTGTTAAGGGTATAAAAAGCAAACTTGCCTATCGGCTCATTTTCTGCAATAATGGTGGCGAGTCTTGTTAATAGAGATTAGGCTAAGGTTTAATCTTATGGGTCTCCTTTATTCATTCCTCACCAGAGTTCTTATGGCTACGGCTATAAGAAGTGGCGTGACCGGATATCGTAAGAGAGATGAAACTACGTGTTTTGTTTCAGTGTAGGTACTCCAGATTCGCATCGGGAGTTGCTACCAAGTAAAATTCAGGAGATGTTTCCTTTTTGAAACTATCCAGTGGCCATGAGGCGATTACAGAGGGGACAAAACACCAAGGTGCAGTCGTCCGACGGCAACTTCGTCTACGCTGGTAACTTCGATTCGGACGGTCTCAACGTCAACAACGATTCGCGTGACAACTCGAATTCCAATCTCGGCGTCTGCCCCGCTCGGTAGTATTATCTATCTTCCTCTGCTAAGAGCCTTCCAAATGAAGGCTCTTAGTTTAATCCCGACTGGATTTAATCCAGCCCCCAAGCATTTTACCGATTTCTTGGATATAGCCCTGACAGTAAATATAACGCTTCTCGTTTAAAATCTTTAAATCCGATAAAAGCCTTATAAATACCTTGAGCATATCCACTTTCTAGGGTTATAATCTGCCGATATAAGCTCTTTAATTTTTACTTGGGTTATTTGCATAAATATAGGTTATCCACTTTTTTATCCACAAAGTTATCTAATAATAATTTCTCTTTGTTTCTCTAATACATTGTCAGTACGGAAGCCGTACCGCTTTTGGTCTAGTTTCCCTACCAATTCTGGTATGTTTTCTGTACTGGTTCACTTTCCGTACTACCTCGTCCGCGACCATGGAAAGATTGATTTCATAGCAGTTGCCACGGAAGTCTTTTCGGACCAGAATCGCTCCGGCCTTTGTAAGATTCGAAAGCGATTCGCTGACTACCGATCGCGACAATCCCGCGCCAAAGTCCAGGATTTTTCCATCCCTTGTCTTAATGCCTTTCATAAATTGAGTGAAGCTGATCCGGTCCACCTGCTTGTGAAATCCGAACGTGCGCCGGCAGATATACAGAAGGCATTTGCCCTCGCCTTCCGGTATTAGAGGCAGAATCTTATCCAAAATAAGGTTGGGTATCTGAGTGCTATTGGGTATAAGATGTCTGTTTTCCTCTGGCATGGTTTAAGCGCAATTGGGACTAACTTTCGTTAGTCTTTGTTGCTATTAGACAGCTTTCCATTCCTGCCCCTCATGCTCTCGCGGTGAGGAACAGGATCGAAAGCCGTTAGCTGATGATGTTAATTAACCTCTCGTTCTCCAGGAATGATTCGGATTTCAGAAGGTAATCCCCGTCATAGATATTGTTGTACTCAATATCGTATTCGTAGATTGCCGCCTTCTCGAAGTTTTCAATCGCCTCCATGATCTCGTCCATGGTTGGTGCTGATGCCAACTCTTCTTCCTGATCAGTTCCTGTAAATGCCACGTACCACTTATCGGTTCGCGTGGACCTGGCCATTTCCTTTTCCGGGTCCAGCCTTGGCTTTCGTGCGTTCGGCTTTCTCCATCTCTTTCTGCTCGGCTTTCAATGCTTTTTGGACAAACTCTTGGATTTTGACAAATCCTCTTTCGAGCATATCCGGGTGCATCTGCTCAACTGCCGTCCAGCTTCCAGTATTGAAGCCGTACATAACCGCATCAATCTTGAACTTCTTTGATTGAGCATCTTGGCCAGGCTTAACCTGGACCAGGTATGATTCAATCTCTTCAAGAATGATCTTCTTTCGCTTCCTGAACATTTCTTTATCATCTTCGGTCTTGAACAGATCACGCGCATCGCGTTCTCCGACTGTCGAGAGCTTCACTGGTGAATCAAGCATAACTTCGATAACCGGGGCAAAGTCCTCGTATGTCGGATCTTCGAAAGTCTTGCCATCAAGTACCGTAGATCGGTCCTTAATGATCGTGGCCCGTCTTGAAACTGATTTAACTGTGCTACCTTCCATCTCCTGCAACCGTTCCATAAGCACGAGCAAATCAGGCTCGTAGGCGGTTTCGCCTTCAACCTTCATCTTTACGCCTGACTTGTAGATTTCACGCTTGCCGGTATCGGCATTAACCTCGTTCTCATATTCGTATCCGGCGCGACCGCACATGACAACATGATACGGATCGCCGACGAACAGATCGCTGAATTCGGTTTTCCATGTCGGCTTAATGATTCCCCAATCTTGGAATTCAAGTCTTAATTTGGCCGACTTGCCGTACTTAGTCGGAGCTTGCTTGTATGATTCCAGAAAGTTCTCCCATACATGGGATATTGAATCAATGATCAAGATATCGCTGAAGCCTTCCCGCATTCGGGTCATGGTCTCCTTCAAGTCAGCCAAAGACTTGGACTCTTTCACCAGTAATTCGATTCCCTCTTGGGCGAATAGTGGCTTTAAGAACTTCGACGCCTTTTCGGTATCGAAGATAATAACTGGCTTTGTTGATCCTATCCTCTTGTATAAACCAACAGCTATTTTAGCTGCGGTATACGTCTTACCTGTTCCAGCAAAACCCTCAAAGGCCGCTTTGAAATACGGCTTGGTGTTTGCTACCGGAACGAAGAAATTATCTTTGTTCATTTGCATTGCCAGAGAATATTTGCTAAAGTAACTTTAAGTTTGTGAAACGTCCCGAAAGGGCCGTTTTGCTTTTTATTCTCTGAGTTCATAGTTTTTAGTAATTCGCATCGGTGGGTTTGTTTTTTACCCAATATCGCTGGGTTACGTTCGACCTAAGGCGAAAACGAAAAACACCGTGTTTTGACGGTGTTTTCATTGTTTTACTGGGTTTTTGCGAGTTCGTGGGGCCTTTTACTCTACGCTAATCCCCATGGAACGCGCGGTGCCCTCGACGATCTTCATCGCGGCGTCGACGTCATTGGCGTTCAGATCAACCATCTTTTTCTCGGCGATTTCCCGAACCTGAACTTTAGTGACCGTGCCAACTTTTTTCTTGTTTGGTTCGCCGGAACCTTTTTCAATCCCTGCGGCAACGCGCAAAAGGTATGCCACTGGAGGAGTCTTGAGCTTGAATTCGAATGTACGATCTTCAAAGATCGTGATTTCAATAGGCGTCACTTCGCCCATCTTGTCTTTGGTTGCCTCATTAAACTGCTGGACAAATTGCTGAAGATTAATGCCGTGAGGACCCAGGGCGGTACCAACCGGTGGCGCCGGTGTTGCTCGGCCGCCTTCGATCTGTAATTTTACCACTGCTTTTATTTTTTTTGCCATGATTTTATAACTTTTTTATCTGTAAGAAGTCCAGCTCGACGGGCGTTTCGCGGCCAAAGATTGTAACAAGCACTTTGACCCTTCCCTTCTCCGGATCAACTTCGGCAATCTTGCCATCGAAGTCCTTGAACGGACCGTCCGTGATCTTTACGCGATCGTCCACGGCAACATCAAGCTGATACTTCGGCTCTTCCACGCCCATGCGCTTGACCAAAGAATCAACCTCATCTTTCGAGAGCGGCGTTGGAACTGTACCGGCGCCGATAAAACCGGTTACATTCGGCGTATTGCGCACGACATACCATGAATCATCATCGACAAGCATTTCTACCAATACATAACCCGGGTAGATCTTTTCTTCAATAGTCTCGCGCTTGCCGTTTTTGATTCTTATCTTTTTTTCCTTCGGGACGAGAACATTAAAAATCTTATCCTCAAAGCCAAGCGACTCAACGCGCTGCATGAGATTGCGAGCAACATTATCTTCATAGCCTGAATAGGTGTGGATAGCATACCAAAGACGTTCTGCAGTAGAAACTTGTTTAGGCATATTAAGGTTTAAGAACGAATCGGTTAAGAACTTCGGTAAGAGCGAAGTCTAAAATGCCAAGAAAAATAGCGAGCGCCAGACTGATGCCGATTACCACAAAAGTGTAGTTAATAGTCTGCTGGCGGGTAGGCCAGCTCACTTTAGATAACTCCGCTCGTACATCTTTGAGATATGTGACAATCCGATTCATGTGTATATAGAATATGTGACTATGCGGTTGCTACGCTGCGGATAGGTTAACGTAACTCAGATTTGCCTAATCCTGTCGGCAATAAATCTGCCTGATACGATTTTGTCTTTGTAAAAACGTATCAAAAACCGCCCCGGGGCGTACTTGTACCCTACTAGAGATCCTTTTAGATGTCAAGATTCTGCACGGATTTTGCATGCGTTTGGATAAATTTCTTGCGAGGCATGACTTCTGATCCCATCAGCACCTCGAAAATCCGGCTTGCTTCTTCGGCATCCTGGATGGTGATTTGATAGAGTAGCCGATTCTCCGGGTTCATGGTCGTCTCCCATAATTGCTCGGCATTCATTTCTCCAAGACCTTTATAGCGTTGAATGGAAAGGCCGGCAACCCTTACCTCCGAATTTGCATTGACATCAATACTATTGCCCTTCATCTCGGCATCGTCTCGACGAGACGGATCTATCGCTACGCCATCACTATCCAATGGCGTAACCTCCCACCCCTCCGGCACTTCATCTTTTTTCTCTTTCCCTGGCCGGACAGGATTGGCTTTTTCTTCTGCTTTTACTATTGCCGCTCCCATGAATTGCTTCACTACTTTGTCTTTCTCTTCGTCCGAAAATACGTACTGAATCTTTCCGCCTTTAGTAATGCCATAGAGCGGCGGCTGGGCCATATAAATGTGCCCGGCGCCGATCAAAGCTGGAAAGTAGCGATAGAATAACGTTAATAACAGCGTGCGAATGTGTGCACCATCAACATCGGCATCCGTCATGATGATGACTTTATGGTAGCGAAGTTTTGTAATATCAAACTCTTCCGCAATCGCGGTTCCCATGGCAATGATAAGATTACGGACTTGTTCCGAGGCAAGCATTTTATCAATGCGGGCTTTCTCGACGTTTAAAATTTTCCCGCGTAGCGGCAGGATTGCCTGCGTGCGACGGTCGCGACCCATTTTTGATGACCCGCCAGCCGAATCACCCTCAACGATAAAAAGTTCCGATTCGGATGGATCGCGACTTGAGCAATCGGCAAGCTTGCCCGGCAGGGTCATTCCTTCCAGCGCGCCTTTGCGTAAGACTGTTTCGCGGGCCGCTTTCGCCGCCATTCGAGCTTTGGAAGCCAAAAGCACCTTTTCCATAATAGCTCGACCGTCATTGGGGTTGCGCTCCAGCCAATCGGCAAATTCAACATTCATAACCGTTTCTACCGCTGTACGGGCATCGGGCGTACCTAGCTTGGCTTTTGTCTGGCCCTCGAACTGCGGATCTCGCAACTTCACCGAGATAATCGTCGTTAAGCCTTCACGGGCATCATCACCGGTAAGGTTTTCGTCTTTTTCTTTCAAGAAGCCATTTCGCCGAGCGTAATCGTTAAGCGTGCGGGTAATGGCCGATTTGAAACCAGTCATGTGCATACCGCCTTCGACCGTATGGATATTATTCGCAAAACTGATTTCAGTCGTTGAGAGTTCATCGACATATTGCAGAGCAATTTCTACCTGAATATTTTGCTGCTCTTTTTCTGTATAGAAAATATTTGGATGCTTCGCATCTTCATTGCGGTTAAGGAAATTAACGTATGAAATAAGACCGCCCTCAAAATAAAACGTGTAAGTAGGGGTCTGCTCCTCTGTACCGCCTACTTTTACCGGCTCCCGCGCATCGACAATCGAAATCTTTACGCCTTTACTAAGATATGCCTGCTGACGAAGGTGATGAAGAATTTCTTCAACATTAAGATTGCGATCCAAAAAAATCATCGGATCAGGCTCAAAGGTAATAATTGTACCGGTTGTTTTTGACGTACCGACTTTCTTCACGGGCTTTTTCGGATTCCCCCGTTCATATTCCTGTTCATAAAGAGCGCCGTCGCGCATGACTTCCGCTTTCAAATAAGAAGATAGTGCGTTGACAACCGAGACGCCAACGCCATGAAGACCGCCTGAAACTTTGTATGCGCCGTCGCTAAACTTACCGCCGGCATGCAGGACTGTCATGACCGTCTCCAAGGTGGAGACGCCGGTCTGTTTGTGCTTCTCAATGGGAATGCCGCGGCCATCATCTCTTACTTGAACGCGATAGTTAGGCAATAGGGTAACTTCGATATTTTTAGCGAAGCCGGCCATTGCTTCATCGAGTGAATTATCAAAAACTTCCCAGACAAGGTGGTGCAAGCCAGCAGGACCGGTTGAACCGATGTACATGCCGGGACGCTTTCTGACCGGCTCTAAACCCTCAAGAACTTGAATGTCTTGAGCCGTATAGGAGGCCTGCCCGTCATTGACTTTCGCCGCAGGCGATGGCAGGCGGGAATTTTTTGGCTTGTTATCTGCCATATTTCAAACCAGCATCCCGCCGGAGGCGGGACTCACTTTGGTACTTAATTGTAGCATTTTCCGGACGTTAAAGCAATGGCAAAAAAACATTTTCATCGTATGAAAAAGCGTGTGAAATCTATTGACAGTTATTCCATATATGGTATTCAATAGATGGTACTATTGCGGTAAAAAGGGGCTCTCATCCCCCTTAAAGGTGCTACATGAAAAGCAAAAACGTCACTCCCCTTCTCGGGCAGGTCCTGCAAAAAATCGCACTCAAGATCGGTGCGACGGTTGTGATGGAGCCCGAGTGGGGCATCGTAGGGCAGATCACCTTCAGGAACGGGCGCAGACGCTACTTTCGATACTCCAGTCTCGACCTGAACTCGATGGGCGCATCGGAGATCGCTAAGGACAAGGACTACGCGAACTTCTTCATGGGTCGCATGGGATATCCAACAGTCTCGGGCAAGACGTTCTTTTCCAAGGAATGGGCACGGGCCATCGGTTCGCGTCGAGACATCGATGCCGCCTACCACTACGCTGTCGGACTCGGGTTCCCTGTCGTCGTAAAGCCGAACAGCGGCAGCCAAGGCATGGGTGTCTCATTCGTGTATACGAAGCGCGAGTTCTACCGAGCCATGCGTTTCGTATTCAGCAGTGACCGCGTGGGCTTGGTCCAGCGCATCGTCAGCGGCAGAGATTACCGGGTCGTTGTCATGGATAACCGAGTGATCTCCGCCTACGAGCGCACTCCCCTCAACGTCATCGGTGATGGAAGGTCCACCATCCGGCAGCTCTTGCAAAAAAAGCAAAGGCGATTCATCGCCTCGAGCAGGGACACGCGTATCAAGCTGGATGACCCGCGGATCGCCGAGAAGCTTGAACGGCAACGGTTGAGCTTCCGGTCAATTCCCGCCCGCAGGAAACACATCTATCTGCTCGACAACGCGAATTTGTCATCGGGCGGAGACTCGCGCGATGTGACATCACAGATGCACCCTACGTTCAAGAAGCTCGCCATTCGGTTGACGCGAGACATGGGCCTTCGCCTGTGCGGCGTCGATCTCATGGTCGCTGGAGACATCAGCAAGCGCCCAGGTACGTACTGGGTTCTTGAGGTCAACTCTGCTCCCGGCCTCGATCACTACGCCAAGATGGGCCGCACGCAGGAGAAAATCGTCGAGGAACTCTACCTCGAAGTCCTGAAAAGCTTGGAGAGGAGGCCATGACCCTTGGGTGCCGGAGCAAGAGACTCCGGCATCATCTTTTTCATAATGATCCCCATGCACAAAGATATTTCATTGCAAAAATTAGCACACATCCTTGCTACGCATACGGCATCCATTCGTTACCGTCCTCTCGCAGGAGAAGTTGATTATACTTCTTGTGAATTGCTCGTACCTGTGCTCGAACAGAGCACGCTCGTCCCAAATACAAGCGGGACCGATCCCCTTCTCTGGGCAGCATTCTACACATCTCACTATCGGAATTCTGCCCCCTGCATTTTGATCCCCGGTAATCGTTTTGATATGAAAGGAGCCCGTTATGGGCGAGGTATGGGATGGTACGACCGTTTTCTTACTGCGATACCGCCCAACTGGCTCCGTATAGGAATCGCAAACCAAACACAACTTTCCCCAACTCCGCTTGTGCGGCAACCATGGGATGAGCCTGTGGATTGGATCATCGTACGCGACGGATCTTCTTGGAAGGTTTATGAGACCCGCGCGCGGCATCTCTGAATGCCCCAGCATAAATATCCGCCCCTGGTGATATTACAAGATTTGCATGCGCTGGGCGAGCAGATTTCTGTTTTATATTTATAAAATGAACAGGAGCATCTCGAATGATAGCTATCGGTGTTTGTTCGTCGCCTTCCCCCATGATGAAAACCGCACTAGCCGCAAGCGCATCGGCAACATTGCTTTGCGTAAAACGGCCCTTTCTTCCGAAGAGATCTTTTTCTCCAATGTAACTTTTCAGCGGCTCGAATCCTGCGTACCCGATCGCTCGGCCAATCGTGCCAACGCGAAGCGGCACGCTTTTTGTATCCGTGATCAGCACGCCAAGATGCTTGTGTGAAAAATGACGAACAAATTTTTTGCGGATTGCTTCTGCAGTTTTTTGAGCATTTTTTGGGAGGAGAATAATGCCGCCGTTTGCATTGGATTCATCAGCACCCGCGTTGATACACCATCCATCGTGAGTAAGCGTAAGAAACGCCCACGGCGTTTCGATGACTTTGAGCGAATCGCGATAAATCAACGTCGTGCGGGCCGAGAGAGGAGCAATTCTGCCTTGCGATAAAGCAACGATTTTTGACGTAATCGCGACAATATCACCTTCCCAAAGTACGGGCACATGATGAGTAATGAACTTGATAAGATCATCACCGGCTTCAAAAAGGGGCGTTCTGATGCCAATAATATCCATAAGGTGTTATTAATCCCGATATAAACTACCTCAAATCCGCATGGAAAACTTGGGCTGTTTGATCGTATACCTTCTTCTGAATAGGGTCGATTTCTTCAGTCGTGAGAGTCCGATCCGTACTGCGATACGTGATGCGGTACGTATAGCTCATTTTGTCCGCGCCGAATTTCTTCGCATTCTCATAGTTGTCGAGGAGCTGGACTTCCTCGACGAGGTCGCCGCCAATATCGCGAATGAGGTCAAAGTAGTTATTGGGTACGAAATCGTTCTTTACGACAAATGAGATATCGCGGACAATCGGCGGATATTTGCTTACCGACACATATTTATTACCTAGTTTCAGCTGCCGCTTGACTCGTTCATCCTGTGACCAAAAAAGGCGCATGTCAGGCAAACTCATACTAGCCATTGCTAAACGCTCCAGACCGGGTCCAAATGCCCAGCCATTATATTCATTCGGGTCAACACCAAAATTTTCTAGCACCGCTCCTTTTACCACGCCCGAACCTAAAACCTCTAACCAGCGGCCCCCAACCTCTATTTCCATTTCTAAACTAGGATCAGTATAAGGGAACTGATCGGTATTGAAACGGTGTTTTACGTCCTTACCATAAATCGCCCCAGCCATTTCTGACAATACATCCTGTAAATCTTGTATCACGATGACGTGATCTTTTTTGCGGCATAAGTACCAACCGTCAATTTGATGGAACACGGGCATATGAAAACGATCAATCTCGTCTTTCCGGTAAACCTTACCGTATGAGAGAGCGCCAACAGGCTGACCATTTTTAATTTTCTCCCTCACTTCCGGCAAATTCAAATGATAATACCACATCACCGTAGTGTGGGTTCGCAAAATGTGGTCTTTATCAACGAAGTAAGTATCTGACGGGGTCCTAGCCGGGTGGTCTGCTGGGAAGTTGAATAAATCAAAACTTATATCACATCTTACGATCTCTGGCACTTTCAAAACCTCAAAGTCAGCAAATCGTGGCAAACTCAATACACGCTCTACAAGCTCCGCCAAAGGACTGCCCGGCGTACGGGACAGATCTGGCATGGCAAGATACCGTTTCAGACGCTCGCTCAACGGATCATGCTTATTCACCAACTCTTTTTGCAATTCCTGCTCCTCCGGAGAATCAATAGTAATATGGCTCATGGTTATGATTGGGGTTCTGATTCCTTCTTATGCACAGTCTTAAGCTCTTTTTGGCCTAGTTCAATTGCCAGTTTATTTCGTACCCAGCCATAGAAGTGCTTTACGGATTCCTTCGCTTCCGGCGAGCTGACATCGTACAGTTTCTGAAGTTCATCTGCTTCGGGCAAATCATTAATTAAAAGTTGATTCTGCTGGAGCGCATGAAACACGGCGAGATCTTGGAAGCTAAGATGAAACGCATTGATCATCCCAAGCTCGTGCTCATTGGTCTCTGCAACTATCTTTTCGAGCTCGTTACGATACCTTTCGTAACGGGTGATGAGCTGATTGATTAAATCATGATGAAACTTTTTTACTGACGGAAAGGGATGCGCAGGCCGAGCCTGAATCGCTTCATCCATAGTAAGCGTTCCCTCACAATACTTCTGAAACAGTGCTCGTTCTATATCGCTTGCATCTTCGGGCAACTGCAATTCATCTACTGATGATTTTTGGTTGGGTTCTTTTTCTGGATTCATAATTTGCGCGGGCGGCCGGATTCGAACCGGTGACCTCTTCCGTGACAGGGAAGCGCTCTAACCAGCTGAGCTACGCCCGCAATTGCTTACTTTTTTCCAAAAACTCAAGATTAGCTTACCTGATTTCAGGTAAAATGGGAATAGCTTTAGATCCCGAATAATTGACATAATCCAAGATCAATTATTATTAATCCAAATACCCTTTTGCCTGCTTGCGGAACATGCGGGCGTAGATGCCATCCATCGCCATGAGCGATTTGTGATTCCCTTCCTCTGCAATCATCCCATCTTTGAGCACGATAATTTTATCGGCGTTCCGTACCGTAGAAAAGCGGTGCGAGATCAAAATGAGCGTCTTATGCTTATACGTGCGGTACAGGTTGTCAAAAATTTGTGCTTCAGCTTCGGCATCGATCGCCGATGTCGGTTCGTCCAAAATGAGGATTGGTGCCGCCTCATAGAACGCCCGTGCCAGCGCAAGTTTCTGCCACTGTCCTTGAGAGAGCTCCGCGGAATCCTCAAAGCGTTTACCTAAACGCTGTTCATACTTTTTCGGAAGTGCTTCAATGAATTCGGCGGCGCCGGACTGCTCTGCCGCGTTCCACATTTTCTTTTCGTCAATGAGTTCTGGATTGCCCAGAAGGACATTGTCCTTAATAGACAGCGAAAACTTCACGAAATCCTGAAAAAGGATGCTTACAAATCGATACCAATTGCTAGACTGAACATCCTTTAGGTCAACGTCATTCACCAGAATCTGCCCCCGTGAGGGATCATAGAATCGCAAGAGTAGGCTGATAAGCGTTGTTTTGCCCGCGCCGTTGGGACCAACAATCGCCAGATGCTGACCAGGCTCCAGCGAAAATGAAATATCTTTGAGTACTTCGGGGCTTTTGGCATCATAGCGAAAACTGACGTTCTGAAACTCAATTTTGGGCGGTCTAATCTCTGCGAAAGCGAAGCCGGGATTTTTCTCAGGAACAATCTTGGGCAGATCGAGGACAGCAAAGTAGAAACCAACATAGAGGTTCTGCTCAAAGAGTTTACTGATCTGACCCACCATTTCCTGGGAGCTTTGAGAGATACGATCCAGCATTTGTATATAGAAAGTAAAAGTACCGAGTGTGATCGCACCCGCGGTAACCGCCGGCAACTTCAGGTATGCCAATATGAATAGTATCCCGATTTCAAAGACAATCGCCAGAAAAAAATTGGGCAGAGAACCACGAAGCGGTTTGCGCGTTGATTCATAAAGGAACTCCTGGAGTTTACGAATGCGGGCGATCAATGCCGAACTGGCCTGAGCAACTTTCAGCTCCTTGATGTCAGAGGGGTCATCAAAGAGTCCTTGCAGGTACATCAACTCTTTCTGTTCAATAGTGTTTTTGTCATACCGAGCCCATTCAACTTTAATATATCTGTTCCGATAGAAGAACCGGGGAACGGTTGCCAGTCCCATCGCCAAAGGAATCCAGAAGCCGAACGGGATCAACACAATGAACGAACCAATGAGGGTGCCTAATGACGTGATGCTGTAAAAAAGGAAGTAGAAGAAATTGATGAGCCGCCAAGGGTATGCTTGCCGGGCTTTAATGATGAGATTCTGCGTTTCCGGATCCTCAAAATGCGGAATGTCCAACTGCGACAGCTTTGTAATGAATCGCAGTACCAGCGCATTATCAATCTTGTGTTCAAAGAGGTTGTCCAGGTACTCATAGTGGAATGTGGCTCGCAGGTTCGCGAACAAGTCCAAGACGTAACGAAACGCGAACAGTGACAAAAGCGTCGTTGTAACTGCCATAGCCGCATTTTGCGTCTTAATGATCTCGTCAATGACGAGTTTAAAAATGTAGCTGAAGGCGATCGGAACAACGGCGGCCAGAAGTACAAGAGCGACGAGTACGATAAACATAAACCGATCCGCCTGCCATGCGACGGAGATGATGCGCTTAGCGTTCTTGACGAACTGCTTGAGAGCGTCGGTTCGGGACATTATTTTCTTTCTTTGAGGGAAGACGCAATATCCTGGATGCCGATCCGTTCCTGTGCCATTGAATCCCGATCACGGATGGTGACGGTATCGTCTTCGAGAGTTTGGAAATCAACGGTAATGCAGTATGGCGTGCCGATCTCATCTTGGGCGTAGTAGCGTTTGCCGATGTTACCGCGATCATCCCAAGCAACCATGAACTCCTCTCGCAGTGAGTCGTATATTTCTTTCGCCTTTACAACAAGCTCTGGTTTGTTTTTAAGCAGTGGAAACACGGCCGCCTTATACGGCGCGAGTTTAAATGGAAGTTTGAGTACAACACGTTCGTCTTCTTCTCGATACGAATCCAGGAGCAAGAAGAGCATCGAGCGATCGACTCCCGCCGATGTTTCGATGTCCCACGGGATATAATTCTCATTTGTTTCAGGATCTCGATAGTTCATATCCTGACCAGAGAACTCTTGGTGGCGTCGGAGATCCCAATCCGCTCGGTGGTGAATACCCATCACCTCTTGCCAGCCCCATGGGCTGTCATATTCAATGTCAGTTGCGGCACGAGCATAGTGGGCCCGCTCATCATCTGCATGATCTCGAAAACGAAGACTTTCTTTTTTAAATCCTAAGGAAAGATACCAGTCCATCCGATTCTGCTTCCAGTATTCAAACCACTTCTTTCCCTCGGCCTCATCAGGCTTGATGTAATACTGAACTTCCATCTGTTCGAATTCTCGGGAACGGTATGTAAATCCTCCCGGCGTAATCTCGTTTCGAAAGGCTTTTCCGATTTGGGCAATACCAAATGGAATTTTAACTCGTGTCGAGTCGACAACATTCTTGAAATTCACTTGTACGCCGTTCGTTATTTCTCCGCGTAGGAAAATTTGGCCTTGTTCTCCTTCGATAACTCCGAGATACGCTTTTACAAGCAAATTAAACTGGCGGGGTTCAGTCCATTCAACTTTTTTGCCCGAGTGCGTCTGCTCATGCGCCTTGATCTCGTCTGGCTTGTCGGCTCGAAATCGCTGGTGGCAAGTTTTACACTCTACCAACGGGTCGGAGAAAGAAGTAACGTGGCCGCTTGCTTCCCATGCTTTGGGATTCATCATAATAGCCGCATCCACACCGACAACGTCGTCGCGCAGTTGGACCATATCTTTCCACCAAAGGTCCTTAATATTCTTTTTTAATAGTGCCCCCGCTGGTCCGTAATCCCAGGTACCGCGAAGACCGCCATAAATTTCCGATCCGGGAAAAACAAACCCCCGCCGCTTGCAGAGTGAAACAATTTTTTCGAGAAGATTTTGATTTGAAGTAGTCATGATTATTCCACAGTTCCATCGGCGGAACGATCTATCGTATCGCTGGTCGTAAGATCATCAAGATTCAACAGTACGCTTTGTTGAGTAAAGCTATCCGTTCCCGCAAATGTGCCGTTTTTGACAAGCGTCGGCGCGCTTCCTCGTTGCGTCGAAGATGGCGTAATACTTACCTGAAAGCTGACTTCATAGATGCTACTGGTACCGCTTCCGGATGGTAGCTGACCAATGCTCCAGATTACCTGGCCTTTGTTGCGGTCATAAGCTGGCTGGGATTGGCTGGTGGCAGACGACACGATATTCTTCCATGCCACGCCCGTAGGCAGTGTCGCCTTTACTACTGCGTTGTTTACGGCATTGCCCGGATTGACCAACCGCCAATGGACGGTAAACATCGTTTCGCTTCCGACATTGAGCGGCATCGGACCGAATGATCCGAACGCCGGATCACTATAATACATCGTCTGGATTACATTGGGCTGGGTGCTAATTTTTGTGATCAAACTGTCCTGTGTCGAGATCTCCTCGCCATCCAGACCGGTAGGAATATCGGACGTCACCAGAGAGGCGGTCGTTTTCACAAAGAAATTTTTAGAACCGAGCCCGCCGGAAAAAGATGACTTGAGACGAATACGAAAATCAACTTTCCCCGTCGCCGACGGTCCCAAGTTGCTGAAATTAGGCACACTGCCGGCATTCCAAACAATCGTCTGCGTGGCGCTGTCGTAGAAACCGCCGGTGGGATCAAGTGAATTGAGGTCATACATTTCGCCTTCAAGCTTCAGCAGAAGGTTCAGTCCGGAGAAGGTGTAGCTGGAGCTATTCCTATACTGGATCGAGTATGCCAAAATATCACCCGGACTGGCGGTGTAGTCCCGCTCGCCATTTACCGATATTTTTACGTCCAAGAGCGGGCTCGAGATAATCGTAGAAGCTTCGGCTCGTTCATAATTTATATAATCGCCGTTTATCTTCCGTTGAAGTATCATCGAAACGGTTTTACTGTCGCGCTCATTTCCGGATATTGTTCCCGTCACGGTGATGCGCGCGCCAGAATCTTTTTTGAGTAATTTAATATCCCATGTTGCGTCCCCCGTCGTTGGTTGGGGGCTGAAACGCTTTGGCGCAAATCCTTCGGGATAGGCAAGTTTAAATCGAAGATCTGCGATATCGCCCTGCGATTCATTGCGATAATCGAGCGTATAAGTAATCTCCTGGCCCGACACCGCGATTGGCGGAACACTCAAAGTGACCGGAACCGGCATCCCAATGATAGTCGTCGCCGCCGATACCGGCTTCTTTTCGAAACGAGAGCTCAATGTTCCCGCTTTATAGGTCATATCGGCTTTTGCGTAGAGAATGCTTCCCTTCTCTCCCACTAGAAATGCTTTAAATTCTTTTTCGCCGCTTTGGCGCGCTCCGACAGAATCAAGTTCGAATGTTTCTGAAGTTTCTTCTGAATATGAACCGTCTTCTTTAATCACGATCGCATGGTCGGGATAGAAAAAGCGGAATTTAATGTCCTTGATATCAGTTCGAGTCGTATTGCTGTATGTAATTTTATAGGTTGCTTCGTCGCCGGAAAGGGCTTGCTGGGGACCTTCTATTTTAAACTCGACGCCGCGTTCGCTGAACGATGAGCTCCCAAACCAAAAAACAAGGATCGCGGTTACAAAGAGCACTAATGCCACAATCACAAGGATCTTCAAGTATTTGCTGGATCCTGGCGATGAAAAGTATTCAAGTATATTCCTCATAAATTCAATCCTCTAAGTTTATCACATTCTACATGACCTCATACAGGAAGCGCAAGGAATTTAAGCGGAGGCTGAAAGTGTATTCATAGATAGTATCGAGTGGAGAGGGAAAGGTGGCCCCGCCATAACGGGGTCCCGCTGAGGCGGTGGCCACTGGGATTACCGGGAGTTGAGAGGCGTAACCAAGCACATTTAAGAAATCGGCTTGTTTTTCCCGAAAAAATGGCATCAGCGCTGATGCGTCCGCGGCATCCAGCTCAATTAAAAGCCTATATAAAAAGTTCCAGAGCTTTTCATCTTTCTGATTATCATAAGCGACGCGGTCGATAACTTCAAAGAAAAAATAGGCCACTGCCTGATGCGCCAATGATTTTCGAATGTGGCTGAAAGTATTCTCACTTTGAGCGCCGGTAATGATCGGCGTGGCGCGGCCATTTATTAAATCGAAATCGACAAGATTTAAAACATCCAGATGCATCCCCTGAATCGAACTTTCTTTCAGAGAACTTTTAGCGATCGCAGTCAGTTTGCCCCACTCCTGGCTGTAGCAAGTAATAAGCTGGTCATATTCCTTCGTCATCTGCTTTTTGATGATAATCGCTTTCGTTCTCATTTTTTAATGCCGATCCAGATTTTTTTACCGGGCGCGAGCTTGATTTCTTCTTCTACATCATATGCACGATCTGCTTTAGGCTGCCGTAATAATTCGGAAAGCACGGTATCCGTTTTGATTGCGACGGACCATTCGGTGATCGCATTTGAAAGAGCGGCATCTTCACTGTGCCAGTATGCCACGACTTCCTCATCAAAACGATAGCCGGCATCCTTGCGCATATCCTGGATCTGGCGCATCATCTCCCGCGCATATCCTTCCGCGCGCAATTCGTCGGAGATTGCGAGATCAAAGCTCAACTTGGCTTCGGCAGGCAAGCCTGCTTTTTGATAGCGGATGTCTTTTACATTTAACTCATCCTTAATCAATGCCTCGAGACCCGGATCAAGCGGATCGCTAGGAATAATCACCGCTTGGAGCGGCTGGCGCACTTTAAGCTGTTCGTTCTTGCGCAGGGCCAGCCCCTGTGTCACGAATTCCTGAATTCGGATCATCGCAGATTCCAATTCGCTGTTCACCATTTTCACATCGCCAATCGGCCAGCGTTGGAGGTGGACACTTTCTGTACCCTCGCTTTGTCCGCCAATACGCGCATAGATATCCTCGGCGGTATAGGGCGCAAACGGAGCGATCATTTTGGTCACCTCAAACAACAAGTATCGCAACACACCGATCGCTTCTGGTCGGTTACGGGAACGGCGGAGCCACCATTTAGAGAGATCATCAATCACGAATTTCTCGATCATACGGGCGGCGGTTGTCGGATCGTACGCATCCATCCGTTTAGTAGCTTCTAAAATAGTTCGATTAAGCCGCGAAAGCATCCACTGATCGAGCACCGTCGGTTCCTGTTCCTGGCCCCGCCTTGGCGGGAGTTTTTCATAGAGTTCATAAAAGCGGACGCAGTTTTCAAGGGTAGTAAAAAAACCTTTGAGTCGTTCTTGCGCGTCTTTAAGAGTCACCACCGTGGATTCCCCTGGCATGTTGGCGGTATAGAAGTACCACCGCGTAGCATCAACGCCGACGGCATCCATGAATTCATCGGGAGCGATGACGTTGCCTTTAGATTTGGACATTTTCTTTCCATGCTCATCGAGAGTATGACCAAGCGATATTACATTCCTGTAGGGAGCGCCCTTATTCAGGAGTGTCGAAATCGCCAATAAGGTATAGAACCAGCCGCGAGTTTGATCTACCGCTTCCACGATAAAGTCTGCCGGGAATTGCCTCTCGAATATTTCCTTATTTTCAAACGGCCAGTGCCATTGGGCGTACGGCATACAGCCGGAATCAAACCAGACATCGATGAGATCGGGTACTTTATACATCGGTCCGTCGCATTTCGAGCACTTTAAAACAATTTCATCCACGTATGGCCGATGGAGATCAACGTCACCCTGGTCATTGTAAGGATAGTTTGGCAGGGTCGCTTTCATGTACGTCCCCTGCTTGAGATAGATTTCTGATTTTTTCGCGAGAGTGTCCGCGTCGTCTCGGTTCATCATTGCGCTGGCAAGAATCCAGAGCGGGTCACCGTGACTGATAATGAGGATATTTTTGCCTTCGTATTTTTTATCCAGTTCCACTACAACCGCCATCATGCGGGCTTTAACATCGCGCCAACTGTCACCATCTCCGCGCCTGGCATCCATTGCCACGATAGTGCCTAGTTGCTCGACACATTGAGCATGTGTTTTTCCCTCACACGCCAATCCGTGCTTTATTTCGCCTAGCCGCTCATCAGTTTCTACAGGAATACCCAGAACTTCAGAGATAATCTTTGCCGTACCTTGGGTACGCTTGAAAGGTGACACAATGATAATGCCGATTTTTTCTTTTTTTAATTTATCAGCCATATCCGCTATCTGCTTCCGCCCTTCGTCGTTAAGTTCATAAATATCATATTCACCGGTATACGAATTGATAATCATATTCTTCTCGACGCTTCCGCGATCGGTAAGCCCATGACGCGCCAAAATAAATTCATTTGGCTTCTTAAAGCGATTTTTTTTCAAATCATCGAGACTCCCCGCAACGCGATATGTTTCACAATCGGCATTGGCGCATTGCCATACCGGCAGGGGCGTCCCCCAGTATCGTTCGCGAGAGAATGCCCAATCTTTGCCTTCTTTGATCCACTGTCCAAAGCGGCCCTCCTTTAAATGGCTCGGAATCCAGTTAATCTGATCGTTGTTTTTTAAAAGCTGCTTATTCACCGCTGACATTTTGATAAACCAGGATGTCTTGGCATAATAGATCAGCGCAGTGTCACAGCGCCAACAGAATGGATAATCGTGCTCATACTCCTCCTCTTTGAAGAGCGTGCCGGTGGCTTTCAGTTTCGCAAGAATTACTTCCGTAGTCTTGGCGGTTTTTACATACATGCCGTCCAGATCAGAGCTTACGCCGATAAATTTGCCCTGCAGATCTACCGTGTGCACTTTTGGTAAACCAAGCTCCGTGCCCAGAGCATAATCATCTTCACCGTACATCACCGCGGTATGCACGACGCCGGTACCGTCCGTAGTAGAAACAAACGGCGCGGCATAAATATGGTAGGACTTCTCTGATTTCAGTTGCGATACATCAAAGAGAGGTTCGTATTCAAGTCCCACAAGATCATTGCCGTCTATAAAACCCAATTCTGCCCCATCAAATTGCGGGAAAACTTTTAACAACAAATCTTTCGCTAAAATATAAGTTTCTTCGCTATCTTTTGGTTTTATCTTTACGTACCTGATATCCTTCCCTACGGCCAAGGCGACATTTCCCGGAAGCGTCCAAGGAGTGGTGGTCCACGCAAGTATAAAGGTGTTCTCCGAAAACTTGTCATTCTTGGTGAGTTTAAATTTTAGGTAAACGGAATTCTCCTTGACCAGCTTGTACCCTTGGGCCACTTCATGCGATGAAAGTCCGGTCCCGCAACGCGTGCAAAAAGGCACCACGCGATGCGCTTGATACAAGAGATCTTTATCCCAGATGGTTTTTATAATATTCCAAACGGATTCAATATATGACGTCTCATACGTTACATACGGATCGTGGAGATCAAGCCAGAATCCCATGCGTTTGGTCATCTGTTCCCACAGGCCCTTATATTTTTTAGCATTCTCTTTCGCCTTCTGGTTGAATTTTGCTATGCCGTATTCTTCGATCTGCTTCTTATTTTTAAAACCAAGTTCTTTTTCGATCTCGATTTCTATCGGCAAGCCATGCGTATCCCAACCCGCCCTTCGCAAAACGCTATAGCCGCGCATCGTTTTGTAGCGCCCATAGAGATCTTTAAATACACGTGTCAAGAAGTGTCCGATATGCGGTAGTCCATTAGCCGTCGGGGGGCCTTCAAAGAAAACAAAATGTTCCTCTTTGCTTCGAAGTTCCAGGCTTTTTTCAAAAATCTGCTCCGATTCCCAAAAATGCCGGATTCGCTCTTCAGTTTTCTTAAAATCAAAAACAGCCATGATGTACCGCCATGATGACTGAAAATAGGAGTTTTTTCAACCCCAACGGAATTAATCAGGTTGCCAAGTGCCCCAAAATTTCCTTTAATGGAAGAGTATGAAAATTGTTTTTCCAATCCTGGCTGGCTGTATTGTCCTGTTTGTTGGCATTTATGTTTCCGGCCAGATGGCATTTTATGAAGACTTCCCGTACTTTGATAGCGTCATGCATGTTCTTGGCGGGGCTGTGATTGGCTGGCTTGTGTTTGCTCATGCTTCCGTTAAAGGACGCCCCACTCCCTCGCTAGGCCTTGTGCTCCTTATCGCAATCGTCATTGGACTCCTCTGGGAACTGGCCGAGTATACCTCCGGACTGACAATGCAGGGAACCGTCGTCTACAAATACTTCCACGGCGGCGGACGCCTCGATTCCCTCTCCGATCTGGCGATGGCCGTCCTGGGCGCCACAATCGCCTTCATCCTCCACCCGAAGAAACTAGATTCGTTCAAGGGTCTTGATGCCTAGGAGCCCCAGTCCATTCCTCAAAACGCCTATCACCGCTTCGATAAGGAGAAGTTAAAATATTCAAATAGCAAAATGTTTACAAAACTAGATAAAAACGAGAAGGAGGTGTGGGATTGGGGTCTTGGGAAAGATTTTTCACCCAAGCTTTTAACTAATAAATTATTTGACTCAAGACGATCCTCTATAGAAAGGTTTATCGGGTCTTTCTTGAGAGAAAACATTGGGGAAATAATTAATCATTGTACTTGGTACGCTCGCGACGACTGGATAACGAAAAATCAAAGCTTTTCTAAACAATATTCACATAAATGGAAAAAAGAAGAGACTAAAGAAATAGTAGAGATATCTTTAGGTAATGATAAATTACTCATTTTGCCCGTATGCGGGTTTCCTCTTGAGAGATTTTACTTAACAACCCTGCCCTTATTGAGAGAACAAGACAAAATATCTGAATTGTCGAATCTATCAGAAATTTTCTCTCTTTTTTATAATAAACAAGGAAGTGAACAAGGAGATTGGGAATCCATGAGAGGGGACTTATTAAATAGTAACGCGAACCTCTTTCTTGCTTTTCTTTTAAGGGAAGAATATATGGGTAGGCTAAGAGAAAACTTGTCTCAGAAAATTTATTCAGAATTCCATAATAAAGATGAAATGTTGGTGTTCTTTGAGCAATGGTGCGTAAATGGTCATTTTCTACATCCAACTCCAAAATCAAAAACAGGTATTCTGCTTAAAGACCTCCTGAAGCTACTACCAGAAGCACATGTAACGTATAAACTTTATCTTATTGCATTAAAAAAAGATAAGGCACATTTCTTGTCGATCAGCGGTAGTTTCGATTCATTTTTTGTAAGATTATCGAATTCGCTTCATGAAAAAGTGAGGAAATATATTAAAAATATTAAAATATTAATGCTAATTTTGAAGATTATTACTTCATCCCAATCCACCCATGGCAATACGAGAATTTTCTTAAAAAAAGATTAGCAACAGAACTTGATAGTAATGATTATATCTTTTTGGAAGGAATCGGCGTGAAGGTACAACCACTTATCGCTTTTCGAACTGTATATGTTCCGGAGATGAGTGTTTATTTTAAGCTTCCGATAGATGTTCAAATAACAAGTGTTAAAAGAACACTCTCTTCGAAGCCGTGTCATAACGGTATCGCTCTATCTAAAGTTTTTGATATTCTCAAGAGAAAAGAATGCCTCCCTAATTCATTTGAAATACAATTAGAAATTGCTAGTGTCAGATTGAAAGAAGACTATCCTTCACATAAGAATTTAAGTTTTGTTACCAGGGAAGGCAGTATCGCAAATCTAACCGAAGAAGATTTAATTCTCCCAGCATCTGCTCTTTTTGAGAAATCACCGAACCTTCGTCGAGGGAAAATTCTTGAAGAATTGATTTCTGCTTATTCTTTGACTACTGTACAAAAAGCCGGAGGTAAAAAAGTAGTTTTAGAATTTTTTAATAATTACATCAAAATTTTATTGCCTCCAGCACTAGATTTATTAACTAAATATGGTATTGGAATAGAAGCACACCTACAAAATTCTATAGTTGTTTTTAGGAACGGAGTCCCCCATAGATTGATTTATAGAGATTTGGATGCAGTAAATATTTGTACCAAGAGATTTAGTAAGCATTCATTCCTAAGAAATGAATTCTATCCTAACTCGTGGACAGTATCTGAAGACGCGCAAGCCGCGCAAGACAAGGTGATGCATTCGCTAATACATTCACATATCGCAGAGATGATTAATCAAATAAACTTGATTTATGATTTGAATTTTGAGATATTATGGCGATCAGTTGCAGGGCTAATCCGCAACCATTTGGATAACCTCTCCAAAGATTCTTTATTCAGTAATGAGGCAAAAAAAGATATTGAATATTTTTTTTGTGAATTCACTTATATAAAGTCGCTTTTTCGAATGAAGTTACTCGGAAAAACTAATGAGTATATCCATATTAAAACCAAAAATCCTTTATATTTAATATAAAATATGACCATCGTTGCTTCAACAATACTGATAACAGAGTACGGCAGATTTAATGTCAGCTACCATAAAACAAAAAATGGTGAAGGTCTGTCAATTAAAAAGGGTAAGTTAAACACAACCAATCCCCTCTTAAGGATACAGTCCTCATGTATTTTTAGTGAATCTTTTCACTCCACAACTTGTGACTGTTCACTTCAGCTTCAAGGGTCATTAAAAATCATCAATGAATTTGGAAACGGTGCTTTGGTCTATCTTTTTGATGAAGGACGCGGTGCCGGTCTGCTTACAAAGATAAAAGCAATGGAGATCGAAAGACAGAATGAAATTGATACTGTCGAAGCATTTAAAAAACTGGGATTACCAGCAGACTTGAGAAATTATAAAATTGCCCTGGATATCTTGGAAGATATTGAAATAAACAAAGAACTCAAATTGATCACGAATAATCCAAACAAAAAGAAAAGTCTAGAAGAGAATGGATATAAAGTTACTGAAATCGTTAGATTGAATTTAGAACTAAATGATTCGGTAAGAAAATATCTAAAAATGAAAAAAGAAAAGCTCGGGCATGAATATATAGATTTAGAATAGCCATGCATGGTCAAACAGAGTTGGAAAAAACAATAGAGTCAACTTATAGGAATCTTGCCGAGAAGCATTTTAAGGATCTTTATATCTTCTGTTACCAAACAGGAAGTTTTGTGTATGGCGGCGGAACTCCCGGTAAAAGCGATTTGGACGTAACCGTTGTTTTTAAAGATTCAGTTTATAATTTACCCCCTAGGGAGCTCCTCAATCGTATTGAAGACTTTATTGTCGGTTATCTTAAACTACATGAGCAAACTGGGTATAATCCCGATATCACCTTTCCCGGAGAGTATGTGACGGAAGCGATGTTTATTGATGCTATAGCAGGTAGGGGGTTTCATGTTGAGAACGGAAGGTTATTTCTACCAAAAGCTTCAAGAGAATATTATCTAGAAGATTCTGAGCGAGGATTTAGAGCATGGTTAAGTCAATCAGCCTTTAATAAATTTCTTGCGGGTGATAGGAACACTTATAAAGATAAAAAAATAAAAGGTTGGTGCACAATTCTTAAATTTATATTAAAAGATATCGAATCTCAGGCAATAAATGTCTCCGATATTCTAGGACGACTTAGGATATTTGGGGTACACGATGATTACTGGAATTTCGGTAATATGGAGAGTTTGTGGATTATAAAAAGTTTAGAAAAACTTTCCGAAGATGGTTTTGTGATCAAGAGTGAGGGTTATTTTTCCCCACAGCCAATCAAATTACATGAATGGGAATCTGAAGTTGCATACGCAATAACAACAGGACTGATAAAAAAGAGTAGCATCCTCGTAGGGGCAGAAGAAACTGTGTTATTATCAAAGTATGCCAATGAGAATTAGATAAACAAGGAATCGGGTTTTAGAAAACTATGAAATCAATCATTGATACGTTATACAGTGCAATAGATGTGGTACTTACTGACATGGACGTCACAGACATTAAGTACTCGATAGAGTACCCGGAGGAATTGCTTTATGGAGATTACTCAACAAATGTAGCAATGGTGGCTGCGAAAGCGGTCGTAATGAATCCAAAGGAACTAGCAAGAAAAATTGTCGAAAGGCTTGGTTTTATTAATAGTATTTCGAAAATAGAAATTGCTGGGTCCGGATTCATCAATTTTCATCTTTCACGTGAATATTTTGCCGAAACCGTAAAAAAAATTGATGATAACTGGGGAAGAGGGTCTATTCTTTCCGGAAAAAAAATTCTTATTGAGAAAAGTGCACCAAATTTATTTAAACCGTTTCATGTTGGGCACCTCCTTAACATTTCTATCGGCGAATCACTCGCGCGGATTTTGTATTTTTCGGGTGCGGATGTTATCCCCGTTGCATATCCTTCAGATATTTCACTCGGCGTTGCTAAGACAATTTGGGCAATTTTAAAAAAACACACACAAGGCAAACTCACAATTAATATTCTCGGTGAATGTTACATTTACGGCACTAGGATGTACGACGAAGATGAAAATATAAAGCAGGAAATAATCGAAATTAATAAAAAGCTCAATACGAAAGAATCGGGTGTTGTATGGGACACGTATAAGGAAGGGAGAGAACTCAATTTACAGTATTTTAAAAAAATTACCGCGCGCCTTAAGTCAGAATTTGCAGATTATTTTTTTGAAAGTGATTCTGGTGTGGTAGGAAAGAAAATTGTTCAAGCAAACATAGGAAAAGTTTTTGAAGAGTCCAATGGCGCAATTATTTTTAAAGGTGAAAAGTATGGACTTCATACACGTGTATTCGTGACATCCTTAGGACTTCCTGTGTATGAGGCAAAAGATATAGGTTTATTAAAGCTAAAGTTCGAGAAATACAACCCAGATGTTTCGGTGGTAATCACTGATGTTGAACAGAAACAATATTTTGAAGTCATTAAAAAAGCGGCAATGTTGATTCATGAAGAGTGGGGTACGCGATCAATTTACTGGCAACACGGACGTTTACGTTTTAAGGGAGAAAAAATTTCTTCACGATATGGTAATGTTCCTTTAGTTGAAGATTTACTTGAACAGGTAAAGGGAGTCGTGCGCGAGAAAATGAATGTTGTTAAGCGGAAGGTACAAATTAGCAACAATGATATTTTGATTGAAAAGATCGCGCTTGCCGCACTTCGCTACTCATTTTTACAGGGTGGATCTGGTAAAAATATTATATTTGATTTCAAACAATCTGTATCGCTGGAGGGGAACTCGGGAATATATTTACAGTATTCATATGTTCGCGCACAAAGCGTGCTTGAAAAAGTGAGCGATGACTCTATCACGATACACGATACAATGTTGATCCCCAAAGAAATCCCAGTATTTGAAAGACTCTTACCGCGATTTCCCGCAACAGTAGAACGTGCATCAAAAGAGTATGAGCCACACTATGTGACAACGTATCTTACTGAGCTTGCATCAACATTTAACAGTTGGTACGCAAATGAGCGCATAATTGGCTCTGAATATGAATCATATAAGCGTGCACTCACAAAAGCATTTGCAACAACAATGAAAAATGGTTTGTGGCTCTTGGGTATTGATGCGCCAGAGAGGATGTAATTTATCTCGTATTTGGTCTTTTTGTCCATTCGTATATCTCGTGAGATATAAGGATGGGTCGATAATGGAATTTATTCTCCCCATCGGTTTGACAGAAGGAAAAATTTGCTTTATGACCATGCCCACCATAAGCATCGTTTCCTCTTTCTATATCTAAAATATTTTTATTTTCCAGGATTATGGAATTTGGTATGGTGTAATTTATTTTCCCAAATACCGATACATACATGGCGCGCTCTTTGTATTCTTTAGTATGGAAATACTTTCTTAGATCATCATGGGTTTTAAAAATAGATATATAAAAAATTGGGCTAAACCATTCTGTGTAGTTTTTCTCTTTTAGCAGATTAGAGACTATTACTGTTGGATATACTATCGCTTTACTAAAATCAATGATACCGCCGTACCGTATCTGATCAGAATTTTTGATAAGCATTGCACTTATTTCTAGAATATTTTCTTTATGAATAATTTTACCAACCCTGACCGAATGCTTAGTATATTGACCAACTTCTAATATAGTCAGCTTAGCTATAAGCAAATCTGAAAATTTCTTTGATATTGAAGAGTGAACAAATATAACATCGGGACCAGCACAATCCTGCCCGCTGTTAAAAATTCTTGATTGAATTGTTTTCTCTACTGCGAGATCGAGATCAGCATTTTGAGTTACTACTACAGGATTTATACCAGCACCATTGTATATAAAGAGTGAGTATGGTTTGCACTGTTCCAAAACTTGCATCGCGTTATTATAAGTTCCGGTGAAGATGACCACATCTGAGCTAGAGATATAGTCTTTTAAAAAAGTTTTCCGTTCTGAATGGGAAAACTCTATTTTTGGGAAAAGAGTTTTGAAATCCAGAATCACAATAATATCATCTAAAATATCTCTTGCGAGCAGGGGCGGGCGTAAATAGATATTTAACGATTGAAAACTAGGTATTACGGCAAAAAGTACTAAAGAATACAGGGGTAAATTTATTGGCAAAAAAACACTTATGCTATTTACACATACCGTTTCTAAATATTTTTTTTCTTTCCGAATATTCAGAAGGCAATCCAGTGACCGCTCGATTTCATTGTTTACTGTTTCAAAACTTTCATAATTCAGAAGGCAGTTTACGAGTTTTTCCTTATTCTTAAGAATCCTTACTACCAACTCTCGTGAAATGATGGATGTTTGATCTATAGAATAATTCGCATTCATCCAGTAATTATGAATATATTTTAAAGATTATATCAATTTTTTTCTAGGTTCGCTCTGAATCATGTAATTATTGTAGCATCCCGTTAAAAAAAAGTCGCTGGCCTCAAAAGCGGACTTCTGTCACCTGATTGAAAAAATTCTTCAAAAGCCTCATACTGAAGAGGTACTATGTTATATTCTCCATCATCAAAAATGAACAGTCACGATCACGATAAAGTTATTATTAATACCGTCAAGAAGGTTGCTCCTTCGGTCGTCAGCATAGTTATATCAAAATATATGCCGCAAATTAGAGATGTAAGCTCAACTTCCTTCTTTAATCCATTTGTGTTTGATATTGCCGATGATGGAGCAAAGCAAAAAGTAAAAGTGGGCGGCGGCTCCGGATTTATCGTACATCCCGATGGCCTTATCCTCACCAACAAGCACGTCGTCTCCGAAGAAGATGCGGAATATATGGTCATTACCAATGACCATAAAGAATTACCGGCCAAGGTCCTTTCGCGTGATCCTATCAATGACATCGCTATGCTCAAGGTAGAAGCAGTCGGCCTGCCGGCGCTTGAACTTGGCGATTCAACCCAGCTGGAACTGGGCCAAACCGTCATCGCCATCGGCAATGCCCTTGGCATGTTCAGCAATAGCGTATCAAAAGGCATCGTATCCGGCCTCGCTCGCACGATTTCCGCCTCTTTGAGCAACGGCGGCCACATGGAAAATCTCCGCGGCGTTATCCAGACCGATGTCGCTATCAATCAAGGCAACTCGGGTGGCCCGCTTCTTAACTTAGACGGCCAAGCCATTGCAATCAATACAGCCGTTATCTTCGGCGCCCAGAACATCGGTTTCTCTATTCCTATCAATCTTGCCAAGAGCGACATTAACGATATTCTTAAACACGGCCGGATCATCAAACCATACATCGGCCTCATGTATACGATGCTCTCGAAAGAGGCGCAAGAAAAATATAATCTCCCCGTCGACCACGGCGCATTAGTTATGCGCGACCACCTGCCTGATTCCAAAGCCGTCATTGATAAATCCCCCGCCGCTAAGGCCGGCGTGAAAGAAAATGACATCATCACGGCCATAAACGGCAAAGAGCTTGCAGGAGATGCAGACTTTTCCGATTTGCTTCAGGCCTGCAAAGTCGGTGACGAGATAGAGCTCAATATTCTTCGTAAGGATACCCCCCATAAACTCAAGCTTACCCTCGAAGAACGAACATAGCATGGATCTCACTCTCTTTTGGTATTTCAACGGGTGGGCGGGACACGGCGCCCTCTGGGACAGTGTTATTGTATTTATTGCGTCGGACTTGCAATATGTGCTGGGTGCACTGCTCGTTGTGCTCGTTTTCTGGCCGATACGCCCCGCCTCGCCGAAGACGATGAGTCGAGGCGGGCACATCCGCATGTTCGGAGCGGCGTTCGCCGCCGCCATCTTTGCGCGATTAGTGGTCAAACCACTCATTCTGCTGTTTGTGCACCGTGCCCGCCCATTCATCACGCTCGACGGCGTTCGCAACCTTATCGGAACCGACCCGGGCGAAAACCTTCAATCTTTTCCATCGGGCCATGCTATTTTCTTCTTTGCGCTGGCCACAGCGGTATATCGATACGATAAACGATGGGGATGCATATTTTTCGCGGGAGCACTTCTCATGGGCGCCGCCCGCATCATCGGCGGTGTCCACTGGCCAAGTGATATCCTGGGCGGCGCACTTATCGGTATGCTCATCGGCTGGTTAATGATACAGTTCATCCCACCGTTTCCTCGTGCTTCGTCTTCGTAAGAATAATAAATTAATTTACATAACATGTCTGATTTCACTACTAATCCACGCGCACACTTCGACTATGAAATCCTCGAGACCATCGAGGCAGGTTTGGCATTGCGTGGTTACGAGGTAAAGTCCATCAAATCCGGGAAGGTATCCCTCAAGGGCGCTTACGTTAAAATCATCAACGGCAAACCGGTTCTTCTGGGCGCTATTATTTCACCCTATCAAGCGGGTAATGTTCCTCCCGACTATAATCCCCAAGCAACACGCGAACTGCTCTTGAGCAAGCGGGAGGTTTCCGCCCTCGTCAGCCTCTCAAAATCCCAAGGTCTAACTCTTGTACCGTTAAAGCTGTATCCCAAGGGTAATTTAGTGAAGCTTCTTATCGGCGTAGCCCGAGGTAAGAAAAAACACGACAAGCGCGAAGCGATTAAGAAAAAAGATATCGCCCGCTCCCAACAGCGCGGAACAGAATAATATTATTTTAGGCGGGTTGACCCTTACACTCACAAACGAGTCGTTCCTGCCTGCCAGCAGGCAGGCCTAGTGAATGGCGAGAATTGTCATTTTATTATAGAGATAAGACGACTGTTTGGAAGAGTTTTTTGCAATACACAATGTGGCGGAACGCGAGCCATATCTCGTTAGTGAGTGTGAGGGTTGACATATCACCAAGATACGATAAGATGAAAACGTGATGAATCAGATAAACTACTTTACGTGGGTCAAGCAACTTATTACTCGATTTTTTTTCGGAGGTTCATTCGAGCTCTCGTTAGTCCCGATCCGCACCAAGCCAAGCAGGAAATAAGGAAATCTCGAATCAACCCCCGAATGCCTCGGGGGTTGATTGTTCCTTGGGAGATATCTGGAATATGAATCGAGAAGTCGCTGAAGCCCTCCGTCCTCGCCTTTTCCTGACTCTCCGGCATGGAAATCCGGCCAGCGTCGCGTTTATCAACTACGCCAATTCAGTGGTTGGCTATGATGAACGCGGAGCATTGCGCTTCCAGGTCTGCGAAACTCCGGAAGACATTCAACGAGAATTGGGATCGGGCGGTGATGACGATCCCCACACGCCAGCCGTCGTGGTGTTCGATAACCAAAACTTCAGCCGTCAGTTCCGACCTCTACCAGGGTCTCTGACGGACAAAACACCGATTGTCTCTTGGGCTCCATACGCTCACTGGGCGGTGATGCTGGGACCAAAGTCAGTGCCTCAACTCTGCCTCGAGCAATCAGTAACAATGTTCGTCAAGAACTTCGTCGCGCGGCGAACAAAGGGCCTTTACCCCTGGCAACAATGCAAGCCCCGGCCTCCCGTCGGCCTTCCAAGCCTGCGCACGAGCACTATGGGGATCTACCTCTAGTCTAGGTGCTCACCCTCGGGTGTCGCGCAACGTGCGCGGCACCCGATCCCTTTTTTAAAAATGCTGTGCTTGTCAATCGCTATTTTTCATGCTATAATGCTGTCTTGGGGATGATCGGTATCGACGTTGTTATTCCATCCCTCTGATGCCGTGCGTGAATGATCGTTACCACGTAAATCTTCGGTCAAACATAATAACTGGCAACACTTCCAGTAATTACGCTTTCGCCTAACCTAGTTAGGTAAGCCATTCCTCCCAGATGTTCGATATGGGATTAAGGAGTGTCATTATCGAGCTTTAGCAGGACGGATGTTCTCCCCTCGTCTGCTGAAAATCTGGAGAACTAGTGCGAGATTATTTTGTCGGTTTCCTACTCTCGCGTGAAACACCAAATCGGCTATCACGGTAGTACATCATTGGTTTGCAACAGCGGACGCGAGTTCGATTCTCGCCATCTCCACATCGTTAGTATTTTCAGTTGCAAGCTCCTCAAAAAGCCTCGGGGCATGCAGCACTTCGCTAGAAGTAAAACAGTGATATAATTTAGTAACATATGCGAGCAAAAAGATTAACTTTCGGCGATAAAGTTCTAAAATTTCATAAAACCATTGCTCTGCCTCGCACCTATTCTCGTAGGATCAAGATTATTTACCCGCACGGCAACGCAGGAGTTTTGAGGCATACAAAGAAGTTTCTTAATAAGTTTTTTCAAGATAAAAAAAAGCGTACTTTCGTTTTCGGAATAAACCCCGGAAGATTTGGGTCCGGCGTTACCGGTATCCCGTTTACTGACCCCGTGGCGCTTCAGGACTTTTGCGGAATCCCCAATATCCTCGAAAAACGCCGGGAACTTTCTTCTCAATTCATATATCAATTTATAGAACTTTGGGGCGGTGCTTACGTTTTCTATAAGCAATTTTTTCTGACCGCAGTTTCACCCATCGGCTTTATACGAGACGGCACTAATTACAACTACTACGATGATCCGAAACTATTCTCCGCATTGCGGCCGTTCATCATAAGCTCGATGAAAACACAGCTCGCGTTCGGTGCGCGGCGAGATGTCGCTATTGTGCTCGGCACGGGCAAAAATCAAAAGCTTTTTAACAAATTAAATCAGCAGTACGGCTTTTTCCAAAAAGTGTATGCGGTTGAACACCCTCGATTTATCATGCAGTATCAACGGGAACATGTTTTAAAGTATCTAGAAAAATACCAGCGAGTTTTCGCGAAGGCACTTTCGTAAGAAACCAGTTTTGTTGACAGTTCCCATGAATGTAGAGTAAATTCCAAGCGGCACGTAAAAGAATTTTATCCAAACAGAAAGGATAAGAAAGGAGACCGAAATTGCAAGAACAAGCGATTATCGAAGCCCAGTTAGAGTTTTTCAGGAAAGGCGGTGCCGGTTGCTTGTTTGCCGCCCACGCGGCAAGAGACCCGGGACGATTCGGCTGGAAACTGTCGGTAAGCGACACGGATGTGCAGAAGATTGAGGAGTTGATCCGGTCAGCCATCTCTGTGGCTGACGTTTCGACGCAGAGCATTATCTTCCCATCGGTCTTGAAGTGGCCCGACTTGAAAAACCTCCTTGCAGTTCTTCGGGAAACACCGCTCGTCGCTCTCGGGCAACAGGAGGAGTTCGCGGATTCGATGTGCCTTGGCTACCGCATCACGGTCGGCGAGTTCACATCTTGGGTCACTGGGTTTGGGGGCTTCGATTTCCTTCCCAAGACGCGCCAGTCGGTTTTCACGGAAATCACCTTCCGTTCAAAACCGAGACCACCATACGACTGGGTGATGAAGGAGACGCCACCGGGCGTTATCCATCTTGCCGATATGGACATGAAGGGCATGGGAGAAAACAAGTTTAAGTCCCTCTGGTACGGATCCTTCGCCCGCGTCAAGGAGATTCTTGGAGAGAAGCCCGACTTGAGAAGCGCGGCCAAGACAACCTTCGCCGTTCCTCTTGAGTTGTGGAGCAAAAAGTAGCCAACATCTTGTTCGGCAAGGGGCGCGAGTTTCTCACACGTAAGCAAGCATGAATCCACAACAGGTTCCCCTGGGGTCGCCATCGCAAGTGGCAACCCTTTTTCTTTCTGCTATATTTCATTGTTAGGGTGCGTACGATTTTTTTCCAAGCTTCGGCGAATAGGTCGCCCTATACTCAAAAATTGTATATACTTTGGGTATATGAAAAAACTCACGAGGATGCCTCCGCCATCGCAAGAAATGCTGATTCCCGCCAATCTGCCGGCGTTCAGCGGCGAAAAAGCTCTCCTGATCGCCACAGGCCAGCAAGACGCCATATTTTATCTGGCCCAGAATGGCATCTTAAAAAGTATTGATTCATTTTTGATCGAAGCGCCAAAATATTCAGATCGGGAAGGTCATTTTAAAACCCGCGCCGGCGGCAAAATTCTCCACTTCCGCGCCGTCTTCGAAAAGCGCAAAGAAAGAATAATCACGGACTTCATCAAAGAGTTTCAAAAACGTTTTTCCGCAATCTCCAAAAAATATCGCTTTGATAGACTGTATATTTATTCCCCCTCACACATGCACACCTATATTCGCAACGCCCTGCCGAAAGCCTTCCAAAAAAAAATCACTATGGAAATCGAAGGCAATCACTTCAAAACTCACCCCCTCGCACTCTTGAAAAAAATCCACGATAAGAGTGCCGCTAAAATGGTTACGCCAACCTCGCCGGAAGAACAGAAAATCATGACCCATCGAGCAACGCCAAAATCAGTTGTCACCGCCTCTAAGAAAAAATCATAACGAATCCTATGAGTAACGATTTCCTCTCAAAAAAATGCGCCCCCTGCGAAGGCGGAATCGCGCCAATGGCCGAAGATAAAGCCCACGCTTACGTGGCAGAGGTTTTAGGATGGCAACTTAACAAAGACGCAAAACAAATTTCCAAGCACTATGAATTCAAAGATTTTAAAGAAGCGATGATATTTATTAATAAGATTGCCAACCTCGCCGAATCTGAAGGCCACCATCCTGACATTGCCATCTCCTACAATAAAGTTGATCTCGTCCTTTCCACTCATGCCATCGGCGGACTCTCTGAAAACGACTTTATTCTAGCGGCAAAAATCAATCAGCTCTAACCCCTTCCCAAGCCTAAAAGATCATGGTAGACTAAAAAGCGCAAAAAAAATACATACATTTGCTTAAACGCTTACGAGTCAACAATCAGATACGTACGCCCGCAGTTCAAGTAATTGGCGGGAACGGTGAACAATTGGGGGTCATGCCAATTCTTGATGCGCTCAAATTAGCCCGCGAACAGGAGTTAGACCTAGTCGAGGTAGGTCCCCAAGTCCAGCCGCCGATCACAAAGATCATGGACTATGGCAAGTATATGTATCAGAAAGAACGCCAGGAAAAGAAAACTGGCGTCAAGCAGAAGGAGCAGGAGACCAAGACTGTCCGCGTAGGTTTTAAGACCGGAATCCACGATCTCACTTTTAAAGCTAAAAAGGCTGATGAGTTCCTTAGTGAAGGAAATATTGTTAAAATTGAGCTCACCTTGCGTGGCCGAGAAAAAGGTCACGCGGAAATTGGAAAGCAAAAACTCAAAGATTTCCTCACGAAGATCGCCGAACCATTTATAACTCAAGGTGATCCCAGGCGCTCCCCGTACGGATGGGTCATTATGATCCAAAAAGATAAAAAAGCTCCCCAACAAAAAAGCGGGCAAACAAAAACACAATAATATGGCAAAGGGAATGAAAACTAAAAAGGCGCTATTTAAAAGGGTGAAAATTACCGGCAGGAAAAAAGTCATGAAGCGACCTCCCGGCCAGAACCATTTTAATTCAAAGGATTCAGGCAATGCCAGTCGCGCCAAGCATGGCGACAAAATTGCTCCTAATTCACTGGCGAAAGATGCGAAAGTGCTTCTTTCGCAATTCTAAACAACCATGACGCGCGTAAAACGAGGAACAATCGCAAACGCCCGCCGAAAACGAGTCTTAAAACACGCGAAGGGTTTTATGTGGACCCGAAAGTCGAAGTTCCGACAGGCAAAAGAAGCATTGCTTCATGCTTGGTCTTTCCAGTTTGCCGACCGGAAGAAGAAAAAAAGAAACTTTCGCCGGCTTTGGCAGATTAAAATCAACGCCGCCGCCCGCCAGGAAGGCATTTCCTACTCTAAACTCATCGCTCAATTCAAAAAAGCCAATATTGAATTGGACCGAAAGATTCTCGCCGATCTCGCTGAACACAATCCCACGATATTCAAGCAAATCGTCTCCTCTGTTCAATAGAAAACTCACCGCCAAAAGGCGGTGTTTTCTTACTTAATACTTTTAATTACGCCGTCAATTAAGCCACGAATTTTAAAGAATTGCTGACGACTATTAACTCTGAGTTGCAATGTACCATAGGGGAGTAAATTTCTAGGTCGTTTTCGCTGACTTGCTCGACTTAAGGCAATATAGCACCGAAAATTAGAGCTTGGAATTCCGGAAACTTTGTTCCAGTAACTAACTGCTTCTCGGGGATTCATATTTGGGTAAATCAGCACTTGTGGTTTAATATCCTCAGGTTTGATATCCATAAATTTATTAAGAAAGACAATAAAAATTTTAATTAATTCTGGATCGGAATTAGCTAGACAAAGATGTACGTAACTCTTTTTTCCGAAATTCTTATACCCTTCTCCCCAATACAGCATTGCGCCCACTATCATAAGTTCACGGTCGCTTAGCTTTCCCACAAAAGATTCGTGCTTTTTTCTGATACTTTGATTTTCTTCTTCAATCTTTATTGTTCGCTGTTTATTAAATTTAACGAGCTCGAGATAACCATTTCTTGTTTTTTGAGCCAATAATAATTTAGCTTGAGAAGAAAGTTTAATTTCCTTGAACCAAGTACTTAGAGTTGACTTTGGAATCTTGAAAAGATCTCGAATCTCTCCATATGTCTTCCCTTGAAGACGCAGAGTAAGAGCTGCTTTATAGTCTCTTCGTGGGTTCATGCGGCCCTACGGAGAATCGAACTCCGATTTGCTTCTTGAAAGAAAGCCGTCCTAACCATTAGACGATAGGGCCCAACCAATACTCCTATTGTCCTACAAATATTGAATAAAATCAACATTATTGTAGACTACGGAGATAATGAAGTCATTTACTATACTTGCTATTGAAACATCATGTGACGAAACAGCCGTCGCAATCATTGAAGCTTCGGAAAACAATGACATCAGAATTCTCTCGAATGTCATCTCCTCACAAATTGCGCTCCACGCGCAATACGGCGGAGTCGTTCCAAGCCTCGCTTCACGCGAGCATGTCAAAAATATCCGACATGTCTTTGAAAGCGCACTCAAAGAAGCGGGTATCACGGACTTTCAAAAAGAAATTAATCTTATCGTCGTGACGCATGGTCCCGGCCTAGGTCCCACTCTTCTCGTTGGCATTACCTTTGCTAAAACATTAGCCTGGCATTATACCAAGCCGATCATCGGCGTAAACCACATGGACGGCCATATCCATTCCAATTGGCTACCTGGCCGGTCAGGCGAGCCTGCCGCGCCGCTCCCCGACTTCCCTCTCTTGAATCTTGTCGTATCCGGCGGGCATACGGAATTAGTTCTCATGAAAAATCACGGCGAATACGAAATCATCGGCGAAACTATGGACGATGCCGTTGGCGAAGCGTTCGATAAAGTGGCGCGACTCCTGGGCTTGGGGTATCCTGGCGGCCCCGCCATATCGAAACTTGCGGAACAAGGAAATGCAGAAACGTATCCGTTGCCAAGTCCCATGGCAAAGTCCAAGAACTATAATTTCAGCTATTCCGGATTGAAAACGGCAGTGCTGTATCTCTTGCGCGATCTTAAAGAGAAAGCACAAAATGAACAAACAAAAGCAGACATCGCCGCATCGTTCCAGAAAGCGGCTGTCGATGTCCTCGTTTCGAAAACTATGCGCGCCGCCCAAGAATACCAGGTCAACGGCATTCTCCTTTCCGGCGGCGTCTCGGCAAATAAGCTTCTGCGCGAACAGCTCCTGGATTCTTCCTCGGCAATAGGTATGCCATTTTTTTGTCCAAGTATGAAATATACTACCGATAACGCCGCGATGATCGCCGTCGCCGGATATTTTGCCTCGCTTTCCAAAGACAAAGCTGGTTTAGGCTGGCAATCAATTCGTATGGACGCAAACCTCCGTCTATCGTAGACTGATTTCATGATCGAACTTCCGAAAGCATACAATCCACAGGAAACCGAAAGCCGCATTTATAAGCTCTGGGAAGAGAGCGGTTTTTTTAATCCAGACAATCTGCCCGATAAAGGTAAGGGACGCTTCTCTATGGTCCTTCCTCCTCCAAATGTAACGGGCACTCTTCATCTTGGACATGCAGTTACCGTAACTATCGAAGACATTCTCGTTCGATACCAACGCATGCTTGGAAAGAAGACATTGTGGCTCCCTGGCACCGACCACGCCGCAATCGCTACAGAATCAAAGATAGAAAAAGAGTTAATCAAAAAAGAAGGTAAAAATCGCAATGACTTAGGAAGACCCGCATTCCTGAAAAGAGTTGATGCTTTTGCAAAAGAAAGTCAACAAACTATTTTAAATCAGCTTCGAAAAATGGGCGCATCATTGGACTGGTCACGCCTTGCCTTTACCCTTGATGAGAAACGGCAACGTGCAGTATATACCGCATTTAAACGAATGTATGATGCTGGACTTATTTATCACGGGGAATACCTTATTAATTGGGACAAAAAAGGTCAGACCACCGTGTCAGATGAAGAAGTAGAATACGAAACTACTAAGGGGACTCTCTATACATTCCGCTATTCTAAAAACTTCCCCTTCCCTATTGCCTCTACCAGACCGGAAACGAAACTCGGAGATGTTGCGGTCGCGGTCCATCCGTCTGGGAAATGGAAAGAATATATAGGAAAAAAGTTTGAGATCGACAATTTTGTCGGCACTAAACTTACAATCGAAGTTGTGGGCGATGAAGCTGTCGATCCAGAATTTGGCACAGGAGCAGTGGGAATTACACCAGCACATTCCAAGGTAGACGCTGAAATTGCGCAACGACATAATCTCCCCTCTAAGCAAGTAATCAACGAATTTGGAAAAATCATGCATACGGGTTCTGGTCTAGATACTTTAAATATCCAAGAAGCGCGAGATCGGGTAGTCGAATGGCTAAAGAACGAAAATCTTTTGGAAAAAGAGGAGATCATTGAACATAATATTGCAAAAGCTCAACGTTCGGGAGGTATTATTGAAATCCTTCCTAAGCGCCATCAGTTTTTTGTTAACGTAAATAAGCCGATTGTTGACCGTGATGGAAAAACTCTTAGAGAGCTGATGTGTGAAGCGGTTACTACCGGGAAAATAAAGATTATCCCCGAACGCTTTGAAAAAAACTACTTCCATTGGATTGATACCTTGCGAGATTGGAATATCAGTCGCCAAGTGTGGTATGGGCATCGAATTCCAGCATGGTGCAAAGGCGAAGAAATTAAAGTTGAGCAAGAATCGCCAGGAGAAGGATGGGAACCAATAGAAGATACTTTTGACACTTGGTTTTCATCCGGCCTTTGGACATTCTCTACGCTTGGATGGCCGGATGAAACAATGGACCTCAAAACATATCATCCTACAGACGTTCTAGAAACTGGATACGATATTCTTTTCTTTTGGGTAGCCCGAATGATTCTTATGTCCAGTTTTCTTCTTGGAGAAGTTCCCTTTCACACAGTCTATCTTCATGGATTAGTTCGAGATGAAAACCGAAAGAAAATGTCAAAATCACTTGGAAATGTCATAGATCCTCTGGTCATGACGGAGAAGTATGGAACAGATGCTCTCCGAATGGCTCTTATTTTCAACACCGCATCAGGTACTGATTCGGTTATTTCAGAAGAGAAAATTAAAGGCATGAAGCATTTTGCCAATAAATTTTGGAATATCGCTCGATTTATTCTCATGAATAATACTGGTGTCATGCCTAGTTCAAAACCCAAAGCACGCACCGACGCAGATCGAGTTATTCTTGAACAACTTTCGGCTGTTCGCGAATCAGTTTCGCGCAATATTGAGCAGTTTCAACTCCATGAAGCGGCACAAGCTATATACCAGTTTATATGGCATGATTTTGCCGATGTGTATCTTGAAGCGTCAAAACCGCAGTTGAAAAACGAGAATAAAGAAAACACAGAGCAAATTCTTCTCCATACGCTCTGTACGACTCTTAAGTTACTCCATCCTTTTATGCCGTTCGTAACGGAAGAAATCTACGCTCAACTTCCAATTACTGACAAAAAGCTCCTCCTTGTTGAAGAATGGCCTAGGTAGAACACTCCTCCTACGATATACTTAACGAAAGTATGTCGATTGCCACCTACTACATTATCCTCATTATTCTCGGCCTCCTCCCGAGTGCTATCTGGCTCGCCTATTACTTGCGCAAGGACTGCCATCCCGAGCCGAAATACCTGATCGCGAAGACTTTCCTCATGGGCATTATCGTCTCTCCGCTCGTTATCGCCGCGGGCTTTTTGATTATTTCGGCCGCATCAAAAATCTGCGACTGTCAGATTAGCATCCAAGACTATCGATTCCTTCTCTGGGCCGCATTCCTGGAAGAATTTATCAAATTCTATGCCGTGAAACTCCTTGTGCTCAACAGCAGTGAATTCGATGAACCGGTAGATGCCATGGTCTACATGATTACGGCCGGCTTGGGCTTTGCGGCTATGGAAAATATCTTGTATCTCTCCCGCACGATTCAGGAAGGTATCACCATCCACGCTACACTTGGCATGCATGCCCAGGCCACCTTGAGCGTTTGGCTCCTTCGTTTCACCGGCGCCACGCTCCTACACACCCTTTCGTCGGCACTCTTGGGCTATTTCTTAGCCCTTTCCTGGTTCTTCCAGCATCACCGGCGGAAATTATTCTATATAGGTCTCGTCTTGGCGACGATATTCCATTTTACCTTCAATATCCTTGTTTCTACGCCGCTCACTCCCGAATCATGGAATCCTCTCAACCGGCTTCTGGTAAATCAGGCGTATTCCACATTCTTACTTATCACCATGGCATTCCTTATTTCTATTTTATTTGATAAAATAAGAGAACGAAGCACTACTAACCCCACCCTCGCATAGAATCTATATGACAGATTTTCTCGATGAACAATTTGAAGCCGAGCTAACCGCTAAGACCCAGAAAGACACGAGCACCGAGCAAGAGGGCCAGTTGACGGTTGATGTCTTTCAGGATGATGAATATATCATCATCCAATCCACCATCGCCGGCGTGGGCCAGGATGATATCGACATCTCAATCACTAACGACATGGTGACGATCAAGGGCCGCCGCGCGCCCGCCGCTAAAATCCGTCCTGGCGACTACTTCTATCGCGAGCTCTACTGGGGAGCGTTTTCCCGATCAATCATACTTCCCGTAGATATTGACGCTGACGGCGCCAAAGCGTCAATGAAGAATGGACTTCTCACGATTCGCCTACCAAAACTGGAGCGCCTCAAGACTAAAAAGGTCAGGATAGATTCATAAAACCGGCAGCTACCGGTTTTATCTTGGTGGGCGAGGAGGGAGTCGAACCCTCACTCTCTTTCGAGAACACGGTCCTAAGCCGTGCGCCTATGCCAGTTCGGCTACTCGCCCAAAATAATCTTCTACAATACTATATTTCCTCTTTAAGTAAAACTCCATGTTGTTATAATATATAAACTTTATCAGCGTAACAGAATCCGCTTTACCAAAAGAAAGCTTGCAGTACTTATGAGCGGTATCAACTTCAATCCACCCACCTTTAATTGCACATAGTTTTTTAATCTCAACTCGTATCCAAGAAAGAAAAGGTTCGCTGGCCGAGAACAACCGAATCCTCAATTGAGGATGCCGGCTCTCTGGATGCTTGGCTATGTTGATATTTCCATCTCCATCAATACACCCTCTCATAAAATCTGCAAAGAATTTTTCTGGTATTGTTAGTTTCGATAACGTTTTAGATTTGGCCGGCGTAAGTCCTAGCGTAAGCAGAAATTGATAGAAGAGAACGTCACCGAATTGGATTACAAAGTATTTTTTATCTCTTGATCCGCCTCGTGCTTTTTTACCAATTCTATTCTTTAAATTAAGGCAATCCTTAAAACTCTGTATAAGTTCTTTGTCTTTTGAGGTGAAATTAATATGCCGTCCATCTTTAGATAGATTCCCATCCGTAGTAATTAAACCTATCGCATATGCAAAATTAGGAGACCACTCTATCTTTACCTTGCCTAATGGTTTTGGTCCTCGAGCACCCATGCCTCAATTATACTAAACCATATAGCGTTTGCCAATATATTTCCCTTTGAATAAAAATCACCCCGCTGGAAAGCGGGATTGATTTTTATACGCGTATCGCGGGAATTCCTATAAATTAAAGAAGTCCAAGTTAATCAACGATGCGACAGTTCGCAAGATAACACCGACACCCAAGACGATCGCGGCGCCGTAGATGCCATTTTTGATCATTTTCTTCGCGCCTTCAGCTTTTTCATCATTACCCGCGGCCGCCATCCACCGAATACCGCCTAAGATAATCATACCTACGGCAATAATGATGCCAAACGTTACCAAGAAGGTAATGATACGAAGGATGATATTCTCAATCGTTGTCAGCGTTACCGGATCTCCCAGATTTGGCGCCGCCGTAGGAGTTACAATTGCCGATGCCATCATAGGCGCGGCCAGCAAACCTACTGCCAGCACTCCAAAAACTACATTTTTTAATCCTCTCATAACCACACCCCCTTTCATGTTTTTCATATTATTTTAATTATACCAAATTATCTCCTTTCGCACGTCCCTCGCGTCGGCCCGGTAAACCTAAAATCACAAATAAGACCGGCACGACAATCCCGATCACCTCTGCATGTGGCTCCAACGCCTCCGCTGGAGAATCCTCCGGACCCAGATTCACCTTGGCTCGTTACGAATACACTGACCGTTCGGATAATTACCCCCGAACCTAGAATGATAGCCGCACCGATAATGCCACCCTTGAGCATAGCTTTTGCCTGCTCAACTCTTCCTGAATCACCGGCCGTGGCCCACATAAGACCGGCTACAATTAAGGTACCCATAGCAACGATCACGCTCGCCCAAACGAGAAAGGTGTAGATGCTAAGAATGAGATTCTCAATGGTCGTTTTTGTAATCGGGTTTCCGGCAGGGAGAGTAAATTCGGCGGCCAAAACAGATCCTGTGAGCAGGTATATTCCAAGAAACGTGATAAATAAATATTTCATCTTCCAGAGCAATTCAGCAGTGTAATATTGCTTGCACTGCCTCCTACTGCTACATTTACCGTTTTAATTATCGTATATGTCGAGAAAATAACCAAGATGCCGACCACTCCCCAGCCCAGCGCCTTCTTTGCTTCCCCTACTTTAGTGGGGTCGCCCTGGCTGATCAGAAACTTAAACCCGTAGAAAAGAACCGCTATGACGATAAGGATAATAGAGATCCGTATGAGATAGCAGGCCAACCCTACAATTATATCAAACAATTTCTGAATGGTTAAATCTACCCCCGGGGCTCCTTGCCCGGTTGGTGAGGGCGAAGCGCGAATAATAGTAGCGGCGAGTACAGGATCAGCTACCGTCGCTTGCAGTACAACAAATCCAAATAGTACGCCAAAGATCAAAATAGTTAGGAAAAAATATTTTAATTTCATCTTGGTTGAGTTGTGGGCGTTGCCGTGGTGGTATCCCCTAACTTTATGACACTATGCACTAAACTGACGAAACCTCGCCCGATAAATACGATTGCTAAGCCGATAACGGCATACTTGAGAATTTTCTTTCCTTCATCAACATTTGTAGGGTTCGCGCCGGCCGTTAAGAAAAGAATGCCGCCATAGATAATAAAGATTACGGCGATAGGAATAGCCAGGTTGAAAATCCATCGGCTTATCGTATTAATTAGGTCCAACAGATTTTGTTCCCCTCCGCCAAGTGGATTATCGAATTTAAAATCAAAACTGATAGGTCTGCCAGTTGGGCCAGGGCCCGAACTATTGGTTGAACCAGGACTGCCAAGTGGCGGTTCTTCTGCGGTTACTGGGACAATGGGGGATCTTACTTTACTATTTCCAGCCTTTGCCTCAAAATATACTTCAATCTGAGCATTCTCTTGAAATCCTCCTGCTGCTCTAAACTCATCGGAAGTAACGACGGTATTAACATTCAACCGGGTGCCATTTTGAGGAAAGACGCCCGACACACTCTTAATATGGTCATCCAAGCCAGGATCTTCATCGTAAATTTCAAAAGAAACTGCATAGCCGCTACAACCCTGGCCGCTTACCGACATGGTCATGGTCTGACCGATAACCACGGCTCCCGTAGTCCAGTAGGCTCCCGATAAAGCACATGCCCCTCCGGTAACAGTGATCCCCCCAGATGTAACTGCAAGTAATCCAGGAGCATTCGCCCGCACTTTGAACGTCTCAGTTTCTCCCTCTTTAACGTCCCGAGAATTAAAAATATATTGCCCCTGCGCCGTAGTTCCGCTATTGGGAAAGCGAATAGTGACAATATTAATCTCTTCGTCGGTATTATATACAAGAATCCGCGCTGTGATGACAAGGCCATTACATCCTTCCCCATTTAAATTAATGGGTACGGTTTCGCCAACTTGAGCCGAACTTTTCCCAAAAGTTACACTGGCTAAACTGCAATCAGCATACGAATCGGAGGGCCACAGGAACACCACTGCTGAAAAACTTAGCACGGCAATTAAGAATACCCTATGGAAAAGCTTTGAGTCCATTATCTTTATTATACTTAAATATTTAGAGAATATCCACGCGTCTATACCTAGAAGTTAACATGGATGTTGCCGCCAGTCGCGTTGGCAGGTCGGCATGCGGCGACATACTCATCCAAAAACGAAACTACCACTCCCGAAGTACGCGCCGCTTGATAGAATGCATCGATACATGATTGACTTCGCTCTATATTAAAATCGGCGCACGTCCCGGATTTTGCATTACCTGCTTGGTGGCACTGGGATATGCTGGGGCCACCGGAACCTTGAATAGTCGATGAAATTCTAAGTCCGCATGAACCTCCCCCGGCACTATTGAACGCGGATATAAATTGCTGTACTCGTTGAGCTGATCCCGAGGACAGCAAGCATGTCCCGCTATTTGACTCACATCCATGGCTAGCCGTGTATGAACTTACATCTACACAACTCGACGTGTCCGCACAGCCGCTTGAAGAAGAGACTCCGAATTGTTGCTGACACTCGCTAGTCGGAGGGGTTGTTTCCCCCGGGGTCGGAGTTATAAATGGCGCCGGCGCCGTAGTTCGACACTGAAGCTCCCACCAATGATTAGAGATATCGTCACGAGCCAATGATTTCAAAAGCGTATTTGTGGCCAGCCAAGCAAAAGATATCACCAAAACTCCGATAATCGTTTGCCAGAACATCCTCTTCGCGGCGCTCAATTCACTGGGCACAGCTCCCGCCCATATCATCCGGACCCCTGCAATCACAAAGAAAAGCGTGGCAAGTATCGGCGTGATCGCAAAAAAGATAAAATCTATGAGATTTTTGACGAGGCGTAACAGGTCACACTGATTACAGGGCTGGGTATAGTCACTAACCGTCTTAGAGATACCTACCGGCTGCGTATTCAGACCGCACGGGACAAGCGGCCACCATTGAGGGGCGGCGTACGATTCTCGCACAACGAGAAAAGACAAAAGAACAAGCGTTAGGACGGCGGTGATGCGAAGAAATTTGATCATCGTCGGCCCATGAGAATATCCACCTCTGACTCTGCTTCTTGCAGGGCATCGCGGGGAGAAGCCTCATTAAAAATGACTTTATCAATCATGTCTGCAAAAATTCCTTCGATTGCCGTATTGTCCGCCTGATACCAAGAACGGGCGGTTAACGCTTGTACGGCAAATACCCCCACGTCAGAATCATCTCTTTGAAGCTCAATAATATCGCGCCGCGCGGCCGGCCGCTTCGTAGCAGTTAGATAATCCAGCGATCCTTCACGAGATGCCAAGTAGGCGATAAACTCCCATGCTTCGTTGGGATGAAGGGAATTTATCGTTACTGCCGGCGCCCAATAGTTGGCATACGTTACGGCATCGGTGGAGCTTAACTGGGGCATCGGCGCCACCGAGAAGTTCAATCTCGGGGATTTGCCGCGAATGATATCCACTTGATGGGCATAGTTGAACATCATCGCCGTTTTCCCCTCCACAAAAGCATCAATAGAGTAATGCTGGGAGTTATTCCATGTGTATGTTTGCTTATTTGGATTGGTAAATTCCGTATAGTAGCGAAGGGCAGTCTCGCCGACATTGATATTTGAGACTGATCGCGTGAAGGTAGCATTAGTCAACTCATCATTTACCATCTGGACACCGCTTTGCAGCATGAGCGACATAAGGATGTCCGTCGAGCGGTTGATATTACGCGCTGAACCGATGGCGGCGCCCGATTGGATGATATTGCCGCTTTCGTCAAAGCGCGTCAGTCGAGACACATTGTCATTGAACACATCCCAGGTCTTGGGCGGTTCCGTGATAGCGGCGGCATTCAAGAGATCTTTATTATAATAGAGCGCTAAGGTATCCATATAGATGGGCATCGCATAGATCCGATTATTCGAGACAAGATCTTCGAACGCCACATCCACAAACTGCTCCTGGAATTCCTTCAGCGTCATGAGCGCCTTATTGTATCCGGGCAATTTGTCTTCCGGCATCGGAATAAGCTTATCGCCATGCTTAGGTAGCCACGAATTATGAATCATCGTAATATCGGGGCCAGAGCCGGCGGCAAGGGAATCGACGAGCTTACGCTCATAATCATTAAACGAGAACTGGCGATATATAATTTTTACATTCGAATGCTGTGACTCAAAATTGCGAATGACATTGTTGTAAGTATCGGTGGCATCGTACACTCCCCAGAATTCGAGGGTTATCCGCTCAGTTGAGTTTCCGCCCAATCCTCGCAAAATCAACACGATCGTGAGAAAAACTAAAAGAGCTATGGAAACCACAAGAATATAGAGTAGACGATTAGAACTGGTGAATGATCGAATATCCATCCATTTAGTGGGTAAAGGTCATAATGTGATGAAACTCGCCGATATGGAGATCCTCTCCGGCTTTCATACCTTCTTGCCGGACAAGGGTGTGAATGGTTTCTTCATCCATGCGCAGGTCGTCAGGAGGACCAAAACCACCCGTCCCTTTTCGCCACTCGATGAGTACAAGCCGTCCTTGCGGTTTTAAAATTCTCTTCGCTTCCTTGATAATTTCTGATTTCTTGGGCGATTGAAACAGGATATTGGCGACAAGCACCAGATCCTGTGAGCCGTCCGCCAGCGTCGAACTGCCGGGAGTTTCGAGATTTGCTCTGATCGTTTGGATATTTTCTACACCCTCCACTCGTGCCCGTTCTTTGACCATATCGAGTGGCGTAGCTTGTACATCGAGCGCATATACTTTCCCATTTTCTCCCACTTTTTTAGCCAGCATGAAAGTAAAGTGTCCGCCGCCACAGCCAAAATCAGCGACATTCATGCCCGGACGAATTAAAAGCGCGTCAATTAATGCGGCCGGTTGCAAAAGTCCGGATTGTAATTTTTCTGAATTCGTATGAGAAGTATCCATGAGATAAAAACTCTATTGTCATTTTATCACAAAAACATACATACTTATAAAGAGTTATCCCCAAAATTGGGCAGTTTTAAAACGCAATAAAACTCCACTCTCGCACGATGGGCGAGATTTTATCATAGAGAGAGACATCATTAAACTATACCAACACCACGGAAGCGATGTGATCGCCGGCATCCATACGCATAATACGCACGCCTTGGGTCGCCCGGCCCAGGATGGAGACTCCATCGATTGTAGTTCTAATAACCTGGCCTTTCTGCGAGAGCGCGATGAGTTCCCTATTTTCTTCGGAGGTAATGTGGGCAGAAACAAGCTTTCCGGTTTTGGCCGTAATTTTTGCCGTCATAATTCCCTTACCGCCACGCTTTTGAAGCTTGTAAGCGGAAATGTCCGTTCGTTTGCCGTAGCCATTTTGCATAACTGCCAGAAGCTGAAGTCCCTTCTCGGCTCCGGCGGGAATAATGTCCGTTCCGACAACACGCTCTCCTTTTTCAAGACGAATACCAATTACGCCGGAAGCGGTGCGACCCATCGGACGTACTTCTTTTTCAGCAAAACGGATCGCGTTGCCGTCAGATGTCGTCAGGATGACATGGTCCTTGCCGGAAGTCGAAAGCACCCGATGAAGCTCGTCTCCACTTTTGAGATTGATTGCAATCATACCGCTACGCCGCACTTGACTAAAGGCATCCATTTCGACTTTCTTAATAATCCCCTGGGCCGTAGTCATGAGTAAGTAGGACCCTTTCTTGTCTTTGGAAATAGGGATAACGGCCGTAATGCGGTCCGTTGATGTGATCTGGAGGAAATTCACGATCGCCCGGCCCTTGGATTGACGAGAAGATTCAGGCACTTCATACCCTTTCGTTTGAAACACTTTTCCTGAATTCGTAAAGAAAAGAAGGCTGTCATGCGTATTGGCCAAAAAGAAATGCTCTACAATATCCTCTTCTTTCGTAGCAATGCCCATCAAACCCTTGCCGCCGCGCTTTTGCGCGTGCAGCTCTTCCGGAGAAAGACGTTTGATATAGCCGCCACGCGTAATCATAAAGAGCGCATCTTCCTCGGGAACCAGTTCTTCATCGCCGATTTCCCGAAGGGCAGTCTTTACGATCTTAGTTCGGCGCTCGTTCGCGAATTTTGCCCGAATTTCCTGAGATTCTTTTTTAACGACGCCTAAAATCTTCTTGGGACTGGCGAGAAGATCTTCCAAATACGCAATCAGCTCTTTTTTCTCTTTTAACTCGTCATTGATTTTTTTGCGCTCCAGACCCGCCAATGCCTGCAACCGCATCTCCAAGATAGCCGTCGTTTGACGGTCTGAAAATTTAAACTTCCTAATAAGGTTTTTAAAGGCATCGTCTCGAGATTCCGATGAGCGGATAGTGGATATAATCTCATCGATGTGATCGAGCGCTTTCTTCAAGCCTTCAAGGATGTGGGCTCGGTCTTTAGCTTTCTGAAGCTCGAAGCGCGTGCGGCGCGTTACTACCTCGCGGCGGTGCTCAATAAACTTTTCGAGCATTTGCTTCAAGCCCAATATTTGCGGCTGAATGCCGTCCACTAGCGCAATCATATTAAAGTGGTAGGTTTTTTGAAGTTCCGTAAACTTATACAACTGGTTAAGAATTTTATGCGGGAATGCGTCCTGTTTAAGGTCGATAACAACGCGAATGCCTTCACGCGCAGACTCATCGCGGATATCCTTGATGCCCTCAAGCTTCTTCTCTTTGACCAGATCAGCGATATGAACGATCATCTCCGCCTTGTTTACCTGGTATGGCACCTCGGAAATGATGATCTGAAATCCTTTCTTGCTTTCCACAATTTCGGCCACGCCGCGAATGACTAGCGGGCCGCGGCCCGTCGCATAGGCATTAAGAATATCTTTCTGGTTATATATGATGCCGCCCGTTGGGAAATCGGGGCCTTTAACAAATTCCGCCAGCGCCGCCACATCCGCGTCGGAATTATCAATGAGATACAGCATTGCATCAATTACTTCCCCCAGATTATGGGGCGGGATATTGGTCGCCATACCAACGGCAATACCCATGGAACCATTTATTAAAAGATTAGGAGTGCGCGATGGTAATACGACTGGCTCTTTGTATGAGCCGTCATAGTTGGCCCGCCAAGGAACCGTATCTTTGTCGATATCCTCAAGGAGCGCCTCGGCAATGCGATCTAAGCGAGCTTCGGTATATCGCATGGCGGCGGCACTGTCGCCGTCGATAGACCCAAAGTTCCCCTGCCCCTCAATGAGCGGATATCGCAGTGAAAAATCTTGAGCCATACGGACTAGTGAATCGTAGATCGCGCTGTCGCCGTGAGGATGATAGCGACCCATAACATATCCCACAGTGTTTGCTGATTTTTTAAATTTTGACCCAGCTGTATTGCCGCTTTCCCACATCGCCCACAAAATGCGCCGCTGTACCGGTTTTAAGCCATCGCGAACATCAGGCAAGGCGCGGGAAACAATGACGCTCATCGCATACTCTAAGTACGAACGCTGAATTTCATCGGTGATTTCTCGGGTTGGGATTGCTTGGATTTTCTTTTTGTCTTCGGCCATATGAATCAGTTATCCTCCGAATGGGAGGATAACAATATTTGAAATGTATCTCGTTTTCTGGGGTCTGTCTACCCGCCTAGACTCGGCGAGGCTGGCCTGTTTAAATCGAGCGCATAATTTATGAGCTACGACTTAGGCGGATCTATTTCGGCTCCGACAGAGGTAACGGTAGCGCCCTCACCGAAGATCCCGGCGTTGGGCGCGCCGGAGCAGTATCGCCGCCATCTCCTCCAAAAATCCCAAAGATGCTGGCGCTCACATCCTTGAACGCACCTTTCATCAACGCAAACGGCGACTTCGTTTTCTCATCCGCCGCGGCATAATACCGCTGGTCTTCCGGATTTATCGTTTCAGGATTTAAGAGAGCGTACATATTGCTCTGAAATGACTGAAACCAGATCATTCCCACAAGCGACACCGTTGTTATAATCGAGAGACCAAACATCAGCTTTCTGATGTGCGGCGGCTGGCATCTGATTTCATGGAGAAGTGACATTGATTATAATTGGGGAACTATTAACTTCACCTCTTCAATCGGAAGCGTCTTCTTGGCAAGCTTGATTTTATCGACGTTTTCCGGCGTAAGGCCGACCTCTTTGATAAACCTATCGGCACTATCAAGTCGTATACTCAACCCAGGAACCTGATAGTGCATCGGCACAATCACCTTCGGTTCGATCTGGCTAATGATGTGGAGAGCATCTTTGAAATCCACAGTATAGACGCCTCCCACGGGAACCATAAGCACATCTACATCACTGATTTCTTCAATCTGGGAATCCGTTAGCTCATTCTGACCGATATCCCCTAGGTGGCAAATAGCCATGTCTTCAGTTTTGATAAGGTAAATCGTGTTGAGTCCGCGTTCAGTGCCTTTAGTTTTGTCGTGATGCGAAAGAATGCCCCGCACCTGAACACCTTTGCGCTCATACTCGCCTGGACCCCTAATGACGAAGGCTCCCTCATTGAGGCCATCAAGATTGTTATGATCCGAGTGCTCGTGAGTGATCAGCACTAGATCATCTTTGATTTTAGGAGGCCGCAATCCGATGTCCTTTGAAAACGGGTCAATCAGAACACTGACCTCTTTTGTCTCAATTCGAAAGCAGCTCTGTCCGTACCACGTAATAGTCATGTGTAGAGTATAGCAAAATCCCGCCCAGATATCAACCGATTTTCGGCATCGTACCTGGCTAGTTCCTTGCTTTTTTTCAAACCTTTGTATACAATGGGGACTCATATTGTCCGGAAGATTCTTCGGGCAATTGTTGCTTATGGAAATGTCCACAATGCCGGTAAAATCTATGAAAGAACTTCTCCTTAAGGAGGAGTTCAGCTTGCCAAAAGTCGGCCAGATTATTCAAGGCAACATAATCACTATTTCCAAGAGCAACGTGCTTGTGGATCTCGGATCGATCGGCATCGGCATCGTCTATCCGGGTGAATTCTATGACAGCCCCGACAGCATGCGCGCTCTAAAAATCGGCGCGACAGTTACGGCCATGCTTTTGGAGATTGAAAACAACGACGGCTATCGCGAGCTCTCACTTAAAGCCGCCCAGATGACGACCGCCTGGCAGCGCATCAAGGAACGCAAAGATTCAGGGGAGGTTCTTTCGACTACTATTATTAATATCAATAAAGGCGGCTTGATTGTTGAAGTGGAGGGCGTCCAAGGTTTTCTCCCCCTCTCCCAGCTCTCCGGCGAGCACTATCCGAAAGTTGAGGGTGGCGACACCGCCAAGATTGTTCAGGCCCTTCAGAAATACAAAGGCCAAGAATTTAAAGTGAAGATCCTTGATTTCGCCGAAGAAGAGAACAAGCTTATTGTTTCAGAGCGAGCCATCCAAGAAGAAGCCGCGAAAGAAGAACTCTCCAAATTGAATGTTGGCGACACTATTGATGGCACGATTACCGAAGTTACAGATTTTGGCGCCTTCGTGAAGCTTAGCGATACGCTTGACGGCCTCATTCATTCTTCGGAGATTGCCTGGCGATTTATTGAAAATCCTCGCGAAGTCCTTCATCCAAACGATGCCGTCAAAGCTAAGATTATTAATCTTGATGGCGGCCGTGTTTCCCTTTCACTGAAGGCATTGCAGGATGACCCTTGGTTAAAAGTTGAAGAGCAATACGTCGTGGGTCAGAAGGTACACGGTAAGGTTCTTAAGATTCGTGGCAATGGCGTCTTTGTTGAACTATCTCCCGAAATCATCGGGCTCGTCCCGGTAGCCGAGTTCGGCGGTCAAAACCTGTCAGATGCCGTCGAAATAGGCAAAGAGTATGATCTCGCAATCGTCAGTATCGATGTCAAAGATCATAAACTTATCCTTACGCTCGAGAAGAATGACCCCAAAGATGAATTGAAATAATCTCGCTCATCCTTCTCATTTCAGTCTTAGGTGATTAGACTATATCCCGCAGTGAATTGCGCTCCGCAATTTTTTTAAGGTAATATTGAACCATGAAGCTATTCGCAAAATATATTGGTATCGTCTTCTTGGTGCTTTTTTTGGCATCGGGATTTATAGCGCTCTTTAGCTCCCAATTTGAGAAACCTAAGACTATCGCCCTTTCGGAATTAATAACAAAAATTAATGCCCAAGAAGTAAAAGAAATTCTTGTTGAGGGCAACGATCTACGAATCACGTTCACGGATGACTCTCGAGCTACCGCAAAAAAAGAAGCCGGTATCTCGGTGTTTGAAACATTAGAGAATTTCGGCGCGGATAAAGGCAAGCTTTCGCAGATCGATATCGCTGTTCAAGATCCCAGCGGCCTCGCTGTTTTTCTTTCTTCTCTGATCCCCATCCTTGTCCCCTTCCTCCTTATCCTCCTTATCTTCTGGTTTATGTTTCGTCAGGCTCAGCGCGGATCGATGCAGGCTTTCAGTTTCGGTAAGACTAAGGCCAAGCTCGCTAATCTTGATGAGGGAAAGAAGAAGATTATGTTCGACGATGTCGCGGGTTTGATCGAAGCAAAAGAAGAGGTTTCAGAGGTTGTGGAATTTCTCAAGAATCCCAAAAAATTTCACAAACTCGGCGCGCGCATCCCCCGAGGCGTAATGCTCGTCGGCTCTCCGGGCACCGGTAAAACACTGCTTGCAAAAGCAGTCGCTAACGAAGCAAACGTGCCGTTCTACTTCGTCTCCGGTTCTGAATTCGTGGAAATGTTCGTAGGCGTCGGTGCCAACCGCGTCCGCGATACTTTTGAGTTGGCAAAGAAAACTGCGCCAGCAATTATTTTCATCGATGAAATCGACGCAATCGGCCGACACCGCGGTTCTGGTATCGGCGGCGGCCATGACGAGCGCGAACAAACCCTCAACCAAATTCTCGTGGAAATGGATGGTTTCGAAACGAATGATGCCGTCATTGTCGTTGCGGCAACCAACCGTCCCGATATTCTTGATCCTGCTCTTTTACGCCCGGGCCGTTTTGACCGGCACGTTATTCTCGACGGACCTTCTATGAAGGATCGCGAAGCAATCCTGAAGATTCATGCCTCCAATAAACCGCTGGCAGATGATATTAATATTAAAGTCATTGCCGAGCGGACATCGGGTTTTTCGGGCGCTGATTTGGCAAATCTCGTTAATGAGGCGGCGATTTTGGCCGCTCGCAAGAACCAGAAAGAAATTACCCAGGAGAATATGACCGATGCGGTTGAGAAAGTGATGCTCGGCCCCGAGCGCCGTTCCCATATTTTCAGCAAAAAAGAGAAGGAAATCACCGCTTACCATGAAGCCGGCCACGCATTGATCGCCGCATCGCTACCTAATACGGATCCTGTCCACAAGGTTTCCATCGTTTCTCGCGGGCGCGCCGGCGGATATACATTAAAGCTCCCGAGCGAGGATAAGCATATGCGTTCTCGGTCAGATTTCGAATCGGAACTCGCGGTGTTGCTGGGCGGATATACGGCAGAAAAGATTATGTTCAAAGAGATGACCACGGGCGCTTCCAATGATCTGCAGGTTGCTTCCGACCTCGCTCGTAAAATGGTTACCCGCTATGGCATGTCTGAAAAGCTGGGGCCCGTCACATTCGGTTTCCAAGAAGATATCCCATTCTTAGGTAAAGACAGCCCCAGCCAGAAAAATTACTCGGAGGCAGTGGCTTTTCAGATTGATGAGGAAGTAAACGTATTCTTTGCCAGAGCGCTCGCCACTGCTAAAGCCGTTCTCACGAAAAATATCGATCAACTCAACCACATCGCCAAAGTACTCATCGAGAAAGAAACACTTGAACAGAAAGAATTCTATGCGTTGATAGACAAACCGGTTCCAACGCAAACACCAGCATAGTTTTTAGTTTCCGGTTGTTAGTCTATAGTGGAACAAAAAATGCGCCTGTAGCTCAGCTGGTTAGAGCAAACGTCTTATACACGTTCGGTCCTTGGTTCGAATCCAAGCAGGCGCACAGGGGGCGCTTAGCTCAGTTGGTTAGAGCGACTCGTTTACACCGAGTAGGTCGGGGGTTCGAATCCCTCAGCGCCCACACTTATGAAGCTTAATATTGTCTATGAAGATGCCGATCTATTAGTTCTAAACAAACCGTCTGGCATTTCGATGCACAAAACCCACATTAATGACCAGCACGAAACTATCGCCGATCTCCTGATCAAACAATATCCCTTCCTTAAAGATGTAGGTGAAGATTTGCTACGCCCTGGTATTGTGCATCGCCTCGATAAGGAGACATCCGGACTTGTTATTATTGCCAAGAACAATCCCACATTCTCTTACCTCAAAAACCTCTTTCAGGAAAGAAAAATGATAAAGCACTATGTTGCTCTCGTATATGGCCATCCGCACAATCCAGAAGGAATCATCAATGTGCCCTTAGGCAAGCTGGGTACCAAACAGACTACCCAGCTGAAGGGCAAAAAAGACCTTACAGTGCGAGATGCTATTACCGAGTATCGAACGCTCAAAACATTCAAAGACTATACACTCTTGGAAGTCTCTCCAAAGACCGGCCGCACCCACCAGATACGCATACACCTCAAATCAATCGGAAATCCAATCGTGGGCGACCCGCTCTACGCCGAAGGCAAACCCCTGCCCGCAGGCCTGGACCGGCTGTTCCTGCATGCCCAGCGCATTGAATTCGTCACGCCCGAGGGCAAAGCGTTAGTTTTAGAAGCTGGTCTGCCGGAAGACCTTTCACAGGCGCTGGAGGATTTATCCCGTACGAAGTAAGCCGCCCCAAGGTGGCTGCCGCCACTGCCTCCGGCAGGGCGGACTTTGTACGGGATTTACAAAAAACACTTTCTAAGTTACAATAGCTTTTGCGTATTTTTAAAAGG
>ERZ1292625.241-Hain-H41-01um-R1-241-length-94332-cov-12_pt1 | contig 94332 bp, 149 predicted proteins | sample MGYA00564400_ERZ1292625 | MGnify/ENA primary metagenome ERZ1292625 (study PRJEB36523, sample SAMEA6512639) | groundwater metagenome | collected 2019-01-08 | study: AquaDiva: Metagenomics assemblies of 32 groundwater samples
GGCCGCGGTATTACCCGCGGAGAGACGCGATTACCGACGCGCGGCGGACCCCCCGTGGTTCCATTTTTTCGCCGCGTCCAGGGGGCCCTGGATCGCGAGAGAGACGACGGCTAGACACGAACCCAGCCACGGACGGAGACGGTACGGGGTTCCTCGCCGGCCCGCCCGGCGAAGAAATCCTCGTCGCGCTGCGCGTTTACGCGCGCCTCCGTAACCGCCTGATCGAGGGTCACTTGGGTGCCGGGAATCACCCGAGCGACTTGCGGCGAGCCCACCGAGAAGAAGACGCGGATCAAGAAAGGCCGGTTGTGCATTATCATGGTGGGCTCCTTTGGTCGGCGGCTTCATCGCCTCCCGACACCAAACATATACGCGGGGCCCGTCACGATGGCAAGGGAATATTTATAACTTATCCAAGTGCGACAAGAAGCCCGGTCCAAGTGACCACTTGCGTCGCTACGCTGTACTTGGCCTGCGCCTCGGCCGCCATCGCACGCCGGTCGACATCGGTCACCTGGGTCGCGGCGACGCACGCTTCAACGAAATCTGCGTCGAACGTCGGCGCGGACACGAGCGGGGTAGTGAACCCCTGAGCGCACACGCCCGTCTCGGCCAACGCGGCGAGCGGCGGGCACACAGGAACGCACCCGGCCGCCCGCGCCTCGCTCGCGGTCGAACAGCCCGTCTCCTCGAAGTCCGTCGGGTACGCCCACACGCCGGACGAGCAGAACGCCTGCGCCAGCTGCGTCGGGCTCACCATGCCATGCACAACCACGCCCGATTGATACCGCAGCGCCTCGAAATCACGACGCGCGGACTCATATCGCTGCGTCCATTGCGTGTCCGTGCTCATGGCCCCGAGGCATGCCGCGCCTCGCCAGCCGTAGTACACGTGCAGCTCGGCCTCGGGCAACCGCTCGCGAATCTCGGGCCACAGCTTCAACAAGCGAATCAATCCGCGGTCGGGACTCGACGCGTAGATGAACCGGTCGGCCTTCCGGGGCGCGTCCAGGTCGTACAGCGTCGGGTCGAGCGGGTTGTAAATCACGGTCATGTCGTCGAGTGGAACGCCGTGGCGCTCGTGCATGGCCTGCTTGTGCCACTCGCTAACCACGACAACGCGGGCGTACTGCGCCGCTACTTCTGGCGTCAGGTCGGGGTAGTAGGCATCTTGCAGCCACAGCACGAGCGGCACCGGTTCTACGACATTCTCGCGCAATCGTGCGTAGTGCGACGGCGAACGCGACACGACGATCACGCCTCGATCAATGTGGCGAACCTGCTCACGCGGCCAATACCCGACCGAATCGCGTACTTCGATCTCGGGCACGGGACCGTACACCGACGCCTTGCACCCAATGCCCGCGAGCGCTCGCGCAAACAGCACGATCGCCTTTTCGCTCGCGCCCATGCCGCCCGTGAGCACGGACGTAGCGTTCCAATCCCACAGCGCACTCGGCACCACGAACGACACGGGGACGCCCTTAATCCCAGGCTTACCGCGCACAAGTACGTTCATGCCGTCGCCGAGCGTAGTTTCGTGCGCCTCACGATACAACTCGACAATCGTGCCGCCTGCGTGGTCGACCACCGTCTCCATGTCGCGCGGCGTCATGGCCCGAACGTGGCCTCGATGCCCGCGTGGCGTGCCGTGTCCGGTCAATGCGGGCGGATATCCAGCGTCGTACGACCCCCAAGGCGTCGTGAGAAAAATCATGCCCGGCGTGGGGTTTCCTTCGGTGTCCCACAGCGTCGCCGCGTCAAACAACGAGGTTACCAGCACCACGGGATTCGGCACATGCTCGATCACTTCGGAGCAGACCACGACGTTGTAGCGATTGTAAAACTGCGCTATGTCGACCGTGCCAACAAAGCCGGAGGCTCGACCTACGAGCCCGTAGCGTTCAACGCGCTCCATCAGCGACGCGACCGACGCCGAATCGACATCCAGTCCGGTGTATTCGATGCCGGGGCATAGGCGCATCAACGGGATACCGATGATTCCGTCAGAGCAGCCGACGTCCAACACGGCCGTCCCCGCGGGCAACTTGCCGATATGCGACGCCATCCACTTAGCGCGCGGCAGGCACGTAGCCAGCTCCAACCATTGTGCGGGCGACGCCACAAACCCCGTCGCCTCGTGGTCGGCGTAGAACTCGTGGTAGGCAACCGTCGAATGCACGTGTACCGCCGTTTCGCGCAGTTTACGCGCCCATGCAAGTAGGACCGGATGATCCTGCAGCATCCACGGCGCCTGCTTCAAAACGCCGAGCGCCTTCAACGGCTCGTCATTGTCGCACAAGAACTGGCACATATCGGCGATAGCTAACGCCATCCCCTGCGCCTTGTGCGCGTTGCGTGTGCGAGCCCAGCGCGCCAGCGCTTCCCCGTGATCTGGCCCAATCATCGCGTCGCCTGCCACTTCGGCCAGCCGCATTTCGGCGCACGCCCAAGCCTGCAGAGCCGCGAGCTGCGTGCCGTGAGCCGCGCTGCGCACAAGTTGGGCGGCGTGCGCCTGCAGCATATCAGCGAGCAACACCTTGTATCGAATCGCATGATGCCGCGGCGCGACACCACTTTCGATGGCGCCCGCTGGACAACCCAACCCACGGTCTAGCCACTCGATCGCACGGTGCAGATCGCCCGCTTCGCGCCACGTCTCAGCGCCCGCAATCCACGCGTCCGGCAGATCAGCGCGAACGTGCGTCGCGGCACCGTAGTTTTCAAGCGCATCGAGGTACAACCCCTGGCGCGCTCGCAACGAGCCCATCGCCATCAGCGCGCGATACCGGTCGATCAACGACGTCGATGCAGCATGCCCGGCTGTAATGAACTCCTCCTCGCGCTCGGGCGCCAACACTGGCGCGTAGGCCGCGAGGTACAGGCACCGGCGCGTCGTGCGTTCGTGCGCGTTGTATTGGCGCAACAGCACGTCAAAATGGCGCGACACCGCGTAGTTCATGCTCGCGAGCGAAAATTCCCGCTCATGTAGGAACAGCAAGTGCGGCAGATCAATGCGCACCGCCGGTAGGTAGCCGGCGACGGGCACGAGGATTTCATGCGCCTTTTCGGCCCACCGCCATCGCGGCGGGCTCGTCCAACGCACGATGCGTTCGCGTTCCTGCCAAACAATCGCGGCGTCGTCCTTGTCGCGCTGGTACAGGTACGGGCACCAGATCACGTCCGCTTCGGGATGGTCGCGCTCGATCTGCACCAGCAGCTCTTCGAGCCCGATCACTGCGCCTGCGCCCTCCACGCGCGCCGCCCGCGGCTCCCAGCGCCCGTTTAGACGCAGCAACCGTTCGACTTCGGCGGGCGCCGGCAACCGGTCGTCGTGGTCAATCCACGCGCGCCAGCGGCCCGACGCGAGCGAGAACGCGTATTCGCGGGCAGAAGCCATGTCGTCGACCCACGGGTCTTCCGGCGTCCACGTGCCCTTCGGGCCTGCCCATTGCACCAAGATATCGGCGTACTTGCGCGCGATCTCCAACGTGTTGTCGCGCGACATCGTGTCGACCACGACGATCTCTGCGTTCGGCGTGCGCTCGCGCACACTCGCGAGGCACTGGTCCAACAACGCCGACGCGTTGCGCACGACGAGACACCAAGACAACACGGGCACTTCGGCCATACGACCCTCCGGTTCGCCCGTGTAACGGATATCGCGTCAGGTGTCTATTGACGGAACGCGAATACGGCCGGCAAGCCGTGGGTAAAACCGCTCGTCCAAGCAAAATCGCTCCGTGGTGCAACGCGACAAGCGCGCTTCTGCGATCTCGCGGTACGCGGCTTCGCGCTCGATCCCAACGAAGCGGAACCCTTCGAGCAGCGCAGCTTTGCCGGTCGAACCCGAGCCGCAGAACGGGTCGAGAATCAGGCCACCGGGTTGCGTCACGAGCCGGCAGAGGTAGCGCATGAGCGCGGTTGGCTTGACGGTCGGATGATTGTTCCCCTCCTCGCGGTCGGCCTTGCTCGCCTTCGCGCAGTAGATCAGGCGACGGCTATCGCAAACCAGATCCCCAGGCGCCGTGTTGTTCGGCGTGATGCTGAACGTGACAGGATCGGCAGAGCCATCGGATTTCCAGTGGCTTATCGTAATCGTCGTGGTGCCGGTCGGCCCGGACGTCGCCACAACGCTCACATGGCTGTCTGGCTGGAAACGCCTTCCGCGCAGCCACGCGAACGAGCACCCGTCGCCGATACTCAGGATCGTCATCATAGCGACCTCGACGAGTCGCCTTGATTCGTTCGGCGTTACGCGCGTAGTGGGTCCCGTCCATTCGCTTGATAGCGTTACCCCGAAGCCTGCCCAGGTTGCTGCATCGTTTAGAGCAGAATCGACGACACGGCTTGGCAGGCTCGAATTCTCGTCGACAGTATTCGCAAGGCTTGGGTTCCATGCCTGGATGATAGCCTTTGCGCGCCGAATAATCAACGCGCCGGCGTCGAATTCGCACGTCTTAAAAAAGCGAGCGGCGGAACCAGAGTCGCCATAGCCGGGGTCACCTGCCGTGTATTCTCCGGCAGGTACGATATTCACACCGCTTTTGGCCTTCTTGCCGATTCGCCCGCCTGACGACACGCCGGTATCGGGGAATAGCGCGACGACCTCGTCGCTCCCGTCGTGGATCAGGTTCGCTGGCCAGCGGCCGAGCGCCTGACCAAGCGTCTGGTGCGTCTCCTGCTCAGCGCTATCGCCGTACTTGCCCTTCGACTTCGCGGCCTCCGCGGACCGTGCGTGGTTCGTGACCGAGTCGTCGGTAGGCACGCGGCATCCGTCGATGTTCAGCGCCCCCGTGCCGTACGCGAGCACGTTCCGTGCGACCGTACCGACGAGCGGCTTCCGAGCGACGATGATCGGCTCATACGCCGGCTTCAACGCGGTGCCCCAGCCTTCCCAGCGGCGCGCGTCGTCGGTGGCGGGTGCGGTAACGTCGTTGGTGTGCGCGGCGGCATAAGCAGATGGTCGATACCCCAGTTCCGCGTTGCGCTGATTGCGCCTAACCATTCCACCATTCCCGCGGCCGACGACTTCGCGTTCCGCCCCCGCCGCCTTGTCGATCGCTTTGCTCACGTCGAGCGACTTTGGGAAGCCGCTCCCGTAAACCCACATGATCGTGTCGCGCAGCTCCCAGCCAGCGTCTTCGATCGCACACGCGAGGCGGTGAAAGGTGCGCGTGCCCCCGAACGCGAGCAGGTGCGCGCCGGGCTTCGCAACGCGCAGCGCTTCGATCCAGAACTCGACGCCGGGCACGCCGTGATCCCACCCCTTGCCCATGAACTCCAGGCCGTACGGCGGATCCGTCACGATCGCGTCGACCGAATCCGCGTCGAGCGTCGATCGCATGACGTCAACGCAATCGCCGGGCAGAACAACGAAGGCGGGCATCACTCACCACCCGTAGCGGCGCACATTTCAGCTATTTCCTGCCGCAAACCGGCAATCACCACGCGCGCCTCATCCATGTTTCGCGGTCCTTGCGGGCCAACGCCAGCCGGATCCAAGACGAATACGAGAGCGCCGCTCACCAAGAAGCCGAGGTAACATACGCCGACCCGGTCGGAACGCGTCGACTCGCCGACGCGCGCGTGGGCAACGTCGAGCACCGCCAAGACGTCGCACACTAATCCGATGGCGGCACCATCCTCGGCCGCTGCGGCCAACTCGGCGACTGCTTTCGGCGAATCACCCCGCATGATATCTGCGGCGTCCGAGATCATCTGCATCCACGCGGGCGCTTCGCTGCGGTCCTCTTGGCGCCACCATGCCGGGTCGCCATCGCGCACTGGTTCGCTCGCCACGCTCACAACCCCTCCGCAGTCGAGCGCGCCGCGTCTTTCTTCGCTTTCTGCACCTGCTCATAGTTGTTCATATGCAATGCCATGATCGAGCATTTGCCGGTGTACCGGTTGAAGGTCCAAGCCGCCGATACGCCATCGTCGCGCCACGTGGCGTCCTCGGTCCAGGCAGTGCGGTAAGGACTCGATGGCGTCGCGTCGCCCCATGCGGCATCGTACGCGCGCCGCACCGTCTCGCATTGCGCGATGCCATTCACCTGTACGCTTACGGCGTAAAGCGCCCCGTACTCGGCCATGCAGAACACGTCAACGGGCACGTCCGCCACCGTCGTCGCGCAGACCCAGCCGTTCGACTCCTCCGTGCAGTGCTCCATCGGTGTAACGATCGGCGCCGCCGTCCACGGGATCCCGAACAGACCGGCCGCAAGCTTTCCAGCGAACGCGGCCGTCACAAACAAAGACAGTAGCATCACTCCCCCTTCAATGTTGATCGGCCAGACCTGAGAGAATCGGCATATTGGAGCCAGCGTTTTACATGATCGGGCATGGGCTCTCCGAGGCAGCGGTGCCGCCCTTCGGGATCGACCCCGGTCAAGAAGACAATCGTATGCAACGGATTGTTCTTCACGTAGCGCCGCAACACGTCGGCCCAACTGTTGGCCAACGCCGCGCAGGTCGCATCATCGGGCCAATAGTCCGCCGCCGGCTTGCGGTAGAAAGTGAACACGGTTTGCACATAGCGCACAGTGAGCTTGTCCCCGTCCACGGTCGTAACTGCAGGATACTCGGGTGCGGGCACGCCAGCGATCGGCCACGTCGGATCGGCGCTATTCGGCTTGGTGGCCCACGTATGAATCTCAATCCGCGACATCGGACCCACCCGCTTCGCGCACTTCGTGAATGACGGCTTGATCCAAGCGCGCGGCAAGATGGCCATTGACCTCGGGCGCCTGATACGCGACGCGCAGCCGCACGCCCGCGATGGCTCGGATCGCTTGCTCTTCGGTGTCAAACAAGTCCGTTGCGGGCGCTGTGCCCTCGAACGGATATCGAGTCACGACAACGTAAAAGCCGTCCACGTCCGCGCCGCTTAGTGCGCGCCGCGCACAGTCCGCGGACACGCGAGCCACCGTGCTTTGTGCGCCCTCTATCTGCGCTGGAAACAACACGCGGTACTTCATGGCATCGACTCCAGCGCTTTAAAACGGCGCACCAAGTTGTCGATCACGGGCTGACCACCGCCAGTCCACCGCTGCCAGTGAACGTCGTTGGGACGATGGGCGTTGTGCTTCACGATCGCCACCGTCGCCGCGGCTCGCGTCATCACGCCCGCGACTTCGGGATCGGCGCCCTTCCGCAGCGCCGCCAAAAACTCGCGACGGATCTCCGCTTCCAACACCGCATCGAACTGACCGGCGCCAACGGCAATCGTATCGGCGGGACATTGCAGCACACGAACACTCTGCATATGTAGGTAGTATTCGTGATCGAGCGCACGCATCGCCGCGAACACGCGCTCTCGCCATTCGGGCCCCCGTGAATCGAACCACGCGACCCGCGAAACGTCACCGCTAGACATCGCGTCGAACCAATTCGCCGCCGTCTGCCGCGTAGATCGCCGCCAAAAACTCCGCGTGTTGCGTCACTTCCGCTGCCGTCGCGATTTGCACATTCCGAATGCGAAGACTTGGCACCGCGCTTACCCAGGTCTGTTTCACATCGTGTAGATCGGCGACTTTGCTCCACAACCAGCCCGACTTCGGCAATTCGGACGGGGTGACCGCGTAGGCGCCCCACTCCCCGCATTCGTCGTCAAGCCACGCGACAAGCAGCCGGCGTTCCTCGATACTGGCGTCGTTCACATCGACGGTCGCCCAAAAGGCGCCTCCAAATGAGACGATGTCGTATTTTACGTGGCAGCTCCCCGGTTGGGGCAGCGTGGGGTACGGCAGCGTGGGGGACTCGGTGTTCGCGGTGGTCATGGTGGCTCCCTGGTTGATGCCAAACATATAACCAACCCGCGCCACCTGTCCAATCTTTTATTTGGAATGCCCGCAAAAGGAAGCGCTCACTCAGGCGAACCCGAGTGAGCGCTGGCTGAAGGTGCGCATCTTCGGCGGGATAGTGCAGCAGGACGCTAGCCGAACGGCCAACGCACCCCCGTCATAACACGCGCACTTGTCACGCCACTCTAGCGAATGACGCTGTGATACACGATCGCGACGCATTCGACGAAGACCGTCGGCGCGCTGACCTGGGAAGCCGCAGCGTACCCGACGGTCAAGATGCTGGCGTTGCCGCCGGGCGAGAACAGCTGAATGCTGCCATTCGCCCCCAGGCCACCTTGCACGGAGCGCAGATTCATGTAGACGCTTTCGGGGTTGGTCGCGGGCAACGAATGCGCCAACGTCGACATCGTGAGCGCATGACCGCCGCTACCAAGGTCATCACCGGCGCGGGAGTAGAGCGTACGATCAATCAGGGTGCCAAGAATTGCCACGGGGCGCCTCCATTTCCGGTGCTGTACCGCGTCGTCGTGTTTGACGCGAGCGCCGTTAAGCCCGCGTCGTCCCTCTATGCGGCGGCGCTTTCGCCATCGTCATCGCCATCGCCATCGTCGGCGAATGCTCCGCCACCAAGCGCCTGAAGCTGTAGCTCGCCGCCCAGCTCCTTCAACGCGTCAGTAAGTCCTGGCGCGTCACTTTCGCGCGCCTCGCTCGCAAGGTACACCACTTCCTCGACCACGAGGTACGGCGGCGTGATCGCTTCGAGCGCGGCGTACCCGGCATCGATGCTAAGCGTGACGACCGGCAGCGCGTCGGCATGCTGCTCAGCGGATACTGCGGCCATCTGACGCTTCACCAGCTCAGCCTTGACCGCCTGGATCATGAGCCAGCGGTCGTTCGGTACGCGACGGCGAACGCGCAACTCGAACCAGCCCACAGGCAGATCGCCCAGGTCTTCGTCGTTCAGGGCGTGCTCCACGATGGTGGCCTCAACGTCCGTGGGGCGCAGACCGCTAAGCACACATTGATACTGGCTTTCCCGTTCCATCACGACTTCTCCCGGATTGAGTCTGCATGGGTGTATCGAATCCGACTCGCCAACTCATCGATCGATAAGGCCGACGCGACCTGCACGATGTTGCCGGCGAGCGCATCGGTGTACGCGACGTCACGGTCGGGGAATACATCGCGCATGGCCGCGCGCAGATCCCCGCAATGATCGATGTAGGCCAGCGTCACCTTTCCGCTACGCGCCAGCATGGCGGTCATGAGCGCGACGCGATCGGGTTGCGGCGCAATGTCGCCCCAATTTGCATGCCACGCCTGGGCGAACTGGAGAAACGCCGCGCGACCTTGCGCAAGCCGCGCCGCTTCCGCGTCCGCCTCAGCTGTCACGACGGCGGCGACCGCCTTGCTCGCATCGCGGCGCCGCGACAGCGCATGAAGCGCGCGCTGAACGAGCAACCCCCCGAGCATGAGCCCACAGACTGCGAAAATAAAGCCAAGCCAGTCAAGCCAGTTGCTCATTGCCGTCCCCTAGAACTGAATGTCGGATGGTAACGCGGGACTTTGCTGGAGCACCTGACACATGTGCTCGACCAACGTGGCGTCGGCGCCCGTTTCGGCCAGCGCGTTACGTACGCCGACGTCCTTGAAGTAGTGGTAGATCGCGCCTTCTCCCTGGAGCGCCGACGCCACGACCTGCGCCCAATCAGACGGATTCGTTTGCGTCAGCTGCTGCGCCAACGCGCGCAACGACTCGCGCACACGCTTTTGCGCCGCGAGGTTCAGCCGAGTACGCGGCGCCGCGGGCTCAATCTCCTGCCCCGAGCGGATGACGGGCACGGGCTCGGCCGTACGGGTCGACGTCATTTCTTGTGGAACGTACGGTGGAATCTGCGGCACGGAAGCACGCGCCGCGTGTCCGCGCGCATGCGCCTCGGCGACCTGCACCTGGGCCTTCGCGTCGATCGCCTTTTCGGCGACACCCGACACGTGCTCGGCGAGTGCCGATGCCATTTCGAGCCACGGCGCACCGCCACCACCGGTAAGGCTCTTCAGCAGCTCGGCCGGTTCGATCCCGGCGCCCTTCATGAACTCCAACGCCTTGCCGACCATCGCCATCGGATCGGCCGCTTTCGCGTCGCGCGTTGACAGCGTCATCATGCGCTCGGCGTGCTCGCGGTCGCGCTGCGCCGCCATTTCCAACTCCTTGATCCGCATTTCGTGCTGGCGTTGCCGTTCGGCCTCCAGCGCTGTCGACCGTTGATCCTCTTGCCGCTTGCGCTCGGCCAACTCGGCGGCCATCGTCGCCGCCTTCGCCGCCAACTCGGCGCGCTCGCGCTCAAGGCGCGCGTCCATTTCGCGGATCACCATCGCTTCGCGCGCACGGCGCTCTTCTGCGTCGGAGCGCATGCGCTCCCGCTCGCGCTGCATGTCCTGTTCGTGACGCTGCGCCTGCGCAGCCAACGCGGCTTTGCCCTCCAGCTCGCGCGTCAGCCGCTCTTGACGCCCAGCCTCCAGCTGCGACTGGAAAAACGTCGACGTGAACGACGAATGGTCACTTGCTCGCGCGCGCTCGGCGTTCAACGCATCGGCCGCACGCGCTCGCTCCAGCTCCAGCGCGCTCGCAGCGCGTTGCCGATCCTGCTCGGCCATTTGTTCGGCCATCGCTTGCAACGACGACGCGGCGTTGACGGCGATGTCAACGCGTTCGCGCGACAACTCGGCGTCTTGAGTGCGGATGCGCTCGCGCTCGGCGCGCAGTAGCTCCTCCATCGCGGCCGCGCGCCTCTCGGCCATTTCCAGCGTGCGCATCATCACGGGGTCGGGCTGTTGCGGCATGTAGGCCATCATGTGCGGCATGCCGCTCGCCTGCGCCGTAGAAGCCGCGCGCATGCGTTGCAACACCGCGTGGTGCTCGGAAACCACGACAATGAACTCTTGCCCGATCTCGTTGCCGGAAATGTCCAGCGGGCGCAAAACGAAGTGAGCCGAGCCCTCTCCCGCTTTCGGCATGGCGGAAAAGAACGTACGAATTAAGTCCTCTTCGGTCGCGTCCGTCGAGACTACGCCGAGCCCTTGTGGTATGCCTTGCACGCGGATCCACACGCGCAATTGCGTCACCTGCGGCGACAACGCCGATTGGCGATACAGCGGCGGCGAAACCGGGCGCCCGATCGGCGTGCTCGCGGTCTGCCCGTACATGTCGGTGCTTTGGCCCGAGCCCGTAAGCACGGGCGGCGGCGGCAAATGCGTCATGGACCGGTCGTTCAGCCCGTCCAACTCGTCGTCGAACATGCCGTCATCGTCCTCTTTGCGCAAAGTGCCCTCCGGAGCTTCGGGCACCCCTTAATCCGTGCCGTCTGACGCGCTCGCGTATACTATTCGACGTAGGAGGCGATACGATGGCATTCATACCCTCATTCCGGCGCCCGCCAGCCGCTGAAAACGCAGGTTTGTCCGTTCCCGTGGACGCCACAACCCACAATCAACCCGTGCCAACTGCTCCGGCCAGAACTTTCGCTAGACCAGCGTCACCCGCTCCGCCGGTCCCCGCGCTGGCGCCGCCCGTTTCTCCTGCGCCCAAACAACGAAAACAAAAGCCAACGCGAAAGGCTGCGGCCGACGAAGCCGTGTTACGATTGACGTTCTGCCTACCGGAAGCGGCTGAAATCGAATGGCGCCAAGCGGCTGAAAGAGGCGGGTTCGCCAACCTAAGCGAATTCATTCGCCATCACGTCACGACGTCAGCCGGCCTGCCTCAAATCCGATTCGCCGATCCAAAGCGCCTACGCACGCGGCGAAAGGTCAAGCGCTAAGAACTGGCTTCATTTTCGCAGTACTTAGCCAGCAAGTGCGCGAGCTGTTCGCGCTCGAAGCGCTCCTGATCTTGCGCTGCCTTGGCAGCTTTTTGGTTTGCTGCGTCGATGCGCGCTTGCACGGTCCGACCACACTCGGCGCGCAACTCCGTGATCCAGTCGGCGTCGGGCATTCCAAGCCACCGTGGAGGGAAGCGAATGTACCGCTCGTGCGCCCACTCGCCCTCGCCACAGTAGCGCTCGATCGAAACCATCACGCGCGCGGGCGTAATCTCGACAGCGCCAACACGCGCGCCCTTGTCGGGCACGCCGCTAATGACGCTACCACGCTTCACGATGGCGATGGCACGCGCTCGGGCGCGTGCCTCCGCGACTTCCGCGGCCCGGATTTCATCGCCGAACAGCCGCTCAACTTCAGTCTTGATCTGCTTGGTTCGTGCACGATGCGCGAACAACACTTCGGGGTCAACCATATTTCACCTCGCGGCGTGCTGCGGCCAGTGCATTCGCCCGTAGCCCGACGTAGCATGGAAGGACGTATTGCTTGATCAAGGCTTTTGCGGCGGCACGCGTCGGCGCGTGGTCGCGAAAGCCGTCCCGCCAGATCACGCCCTTCCGCGGTTGGAAGCAGTCGGCCGTAATCAAGTAGCCGCCGCCGTCGTCCTTATGGATGCGCCAAAGGAACAGGCCGAACGGAATGTTCATGTCGTCCGCAGCTGACAGCGGCAGCGGGGTTGCTTGTGCGCTCACGGAGCCGCCTTCATTTCGTACGCTGGCAGCGTGCATTCTGACGCCAACACGACCTGATAGGCCGCGACCCTCGCTTCTTCGGCGCCATTGTCACGTGCTCGACATGCGCGCACATGGGCGAGGTACTTCGCACGCGCCTTGCGAGCGCTTGCCTCGTCGGGCCATACCGACGCCATGAAGTCTGAGCGGTGGTACCCACACGTACTTGGTATGTGAAACGACGCCGATACGATCAAGTACGCGGGCTTGCCCGAAGCCGACGCGCCCTTTACGATATATCCTTGAGTCACGCGAGCCTCCTGGGTACGCCGCGAGCTACGCGATCAGCCGCGATGCGCATCACTTCGGCTAAGCGTTCATCCGACACATAGGCTTTGAACGCTTTGGTTCCGCCCGGCTCGAACACCGCAGCGTACAACCCGCGCTCATCGAGCCCCCAGCCAACGACCGCACCGAACGCATGATCTTCTTCTGCGGCTTGAGTCATGCTGGCCCCAGACGCATGTCGGCGTACATGTTGCGCTTCCCATCGAGCCACGTCTGATACCCCTTTCCGTCGCAGCGGTAACAGACGCCACCGGGGCCGACGGGCTTGCCGTTCACGACGCCCGTCACGAACGAGCCCGTCATCGCGCAGCGCCGACACGGAACCTGCGCCGTGGTCGCTGCGCGCACGTAGGCAACAGCAATCGCCTCTGCAATCGTCTCTGGATCTCCACTCTTCGGCAGCCGCAGCGCGGCGCCAATCGCAGCAAACACGTCCGCATCCCGCGTGGTGTCGTACCCGAGGTACGCGATTGCGACGGCGTAGTCAGCGCGCAACTCATCAAGCCCGTCACCGCGCAGCTTGATGCGCTCGACGATGGAACGGTCAAAGGGGCGTCCGAAGCTAAATACGCGTTCGGTGGTTTCGGCAACTGCGGTCACGATGGCCTCCCGTTGGCACGTCTTAGTTATAAGTTATCGCCCGCCACGTGTCCAATCTTTTTTCGCAGGTATGCGAGCCGAGCCCGCGCGATGTCGCAGAGGGGAACGAGTCGCGGTTGTGCGCGCAGAAGCAGCCAACCAGCGCCAACCAACGACCCGTTCCGCTAAATCTCCGTGCTCGTCATCGCGCATCCGTCTCGGCAACTAAGATTTCCCCTTGGGGATAGTCCAAGCGTGCCGCATCTAAGCTGTCATATACGGGCAGGAAACCTGCCATCCCTGACGGCAAGTCCATGCGAACCGGATTACCGCCGGTACCTAGCTGCATCGCGGGCGACGATAGCTTCATCACGACGTACAACCGACGCCCCGGCGCAACGGGATTCGCGGCGCGCGTATATTCGACATCTGGTTGTGCAGGCCGCTCCGACCATTCCCGTTCGATAGCGTCTGCGAGCGCGTTGAGCGTCGCAGCTTCGTCGGCATCGCCGTAGCCGAGCGGAAGCACGATGTAGCGGAAGCACTCGGACGCGCCGCTGTTCGGATCGCGCAGCCACGCAACAATCGGATCACGCACTTTGCATTTGGTCATGGTCCATCCTCATCGGGCAGATATTCGCCCGCTTCGATCGCGTCAGCGAGCGCTTTTAGTGTGGCCTCGACGTCGATCGCGTCGGGATCCTCGTGCATGGCGAGGCGCGATCTCGGGTAGAACCGCAAACAATCGCCCGCTGAGCTAAACGGCTCGCGCAACCATGCGACAATAGCGCGTTCGCCTACCACGCGGGCACCCAGAGGGGCCCTTCGACGAACAGGGCGTCAGCCACGTCAGTGAGCCACGTCGGGGGCCGACACCCGGAAACTGCGGGCGTCGTCATGATCCATTCATCTAGCGTCTCCGCGTGCGCGCGCGTGAGCCGCCGACCGGTAAAGCGAATTCGGCCCGCAGCTGGCTCGAACACGACAGCGCGCAACAGCTCCGCGATTTCAAGCGGCACGTCAAGTGGCCCAACGATCGCATCATTCACTCGCGAAAACGAATCGTGCACGGCATCGTCGTCGGTGCAGTCGGGCACGATGCGACGCCAAGGCACGATGCGACCGCCATAGCGGACGTCTCCCGCAATCTCGCACAACGCGCAGTCGTGGCAGTTGATATGTCCTGTGAAAAGCACGCAATCTTCGTTGTCAACCACAACCGGCGGCAAGGCCATCGCATGCCAAATCCGCGCATTTTCCCGCAGCATAGACGCCGTTACGGCGAACGCATGACGCGGCACACGGTGCGCCAGAACATCGGGTGTGAGCTTGTGTTCAATCGGCATTGGCCACTTCGCTCTTCACGTCATGCCAATCGGCGACTGCGGCCACGCCTTCGCACCACGCCATCGCAGCGCCGATGGCGCTATCCGATACGTCCCCGAGCCACAATTGAGCGTACGACGTCCCGTTGCACGACACTTCGGCCTCGATGGAGTATTCGTCCACGTCGGTGCGAACCGTCTGCACCAAGAGGCGGTATCCATCCGACGTTTCGCGAATTCGCGTGCCTTCAACGTCTGTCCATCCACGAGCACGAAACCAATCCACCGGCATGTTGAACTCCATTGGTTTACTTGTCCCCTCGTTGCACAATCGCTCGAATCTGGTCGAGCATCGCGGCGAACGCGTGCACCTTATCCAACTCGGTACCTTGCAACGCCACCGCAATGCGCTCTGGAGCCGTTTTGGCCTGGATCTCGTCGAGCAGCATCGCGTAGTGCTGCCTCTCGACTGTCAGCTTGAATAGATCGTCCTGCAACTTCCGCAACGCCGAGCGTTCACCCGCGGTCATCGGTTCATCTCCAAGTGCGCATCTTCGTTGGCGCGCATCGCCTCGAACGACGGATGATCCCGTCCTTTCCGCTGCGATTCGGGCCAATCCCAAAAGCCGGCGTAGGGATAGTACGGCGAGAACAACACCTTGAGGTTCGCGAAGCCGACCGCGACGAGCATTCGCCGGTCATCTAGGTACCAGTAAGCCAACGCTGCGCGCACTTCAGCCGGCGCGTTGGCGAACACCTCGTAGCCGCCAGCCACGGCTTCCATCCGCGTAGTGAATCCTCGCGCAGAGAGGACTGCGACGCGCAAGTTGCAGCTACATTGCCGATAGTAATCTTCGTTGGGCTGATTGCGCAAGTCCCGATCGATGTAGACCGTTTCGCTGGTATCCGTCTTCGCGAACACTGCGTAAGGTGCCAACGCTTCGATTTCTGCGGCCAACGCGTTCCTCTGTGTAAACACGGCATCACGCCGCGCCAGAAAGGGTTCAAACGAGGTAAGCGGCACATCGCGGCTAATCCCGTGCTTGCTGGCCCACGTCATCGCAGCCGAGAATCGTGCCATGGCCCGCGGCGCCTCGAATGCAGGTGGCTTCGCCTTCGGCCTTTCCACAGCCATAAGCGCAACCAGCTCGGCGACGGCCGCGTCGAACGCCGCGTGCTCTAACGCGTCGATCGCGGGCAGCAGCGCCTCGCGTTCACGCAGCTTCGCCGCGAACGCATGCCCCGCTTCGAGCCCTACGATCACGACGCGCCGCCACGCCGCGCGAACTCGGCTTCGATGCGATCCATCCGAGCGCGCATCGCATCATCGGGCCGCAGCCCATTTGCGTCGAGCAAGCGCAACTCGCCATTCTCGCCGAGCGTGACGCCCGCATCGCGCAGCCGCGTGTTTAGCGCGCCTAGCCCTCGCTTCGCAAGCGCGTAAGCGACGTCCGCGCCCTCCGCGCCGAACGTCACGGCAGCTCCGGCCGCGGCCCGTTGCGCCAGCCCAACGCACGTCTGGATCAGCACCGCGAACGGGGCGAGCGACGGCGGCAACTCGCCGGGTACCGCGACGATCGGCAACGCGGCCACGACCCAAATCGCGGCTGCTACGGTGCGCTCTTCGAGCGCCCACGCGGGCAGCAGCAGGCGATAGGGTTCGGCCATTTCCAACACGATATTGCGCACGACGCGATAGGCCGCGCCGTTAAGCGCTGCGTCCGCCGACGACGTGGCCAGCGCCTTCATACGTTCGATGGTCGTGTCAGGGGGTTCGGGGAAAGGGGGCATGGGGATAGCCATTGTATCTCCGATCTTGTTGGCGGGTAGAAGCGCTAAGCCCCTAGACCATAACGTGAGCGTGGCAAGTGTCAACCGCGCACGTCTTACTTAAAACCGGCGTAGGGGTCGCGGGTCCAGACGTGTTCCATGGCGATCGAGTAGCCTTGGTGCGGCGCCCACTCCTGGAATCGGACGCTCACGACACGCGAGCCGGTTGCTAGGTACTCGTCCTCTAGGAATTCTCGCGCTGCGCCGGGTGTCTGGGGGATCACGCCCTCGTAGTACGTACGACCGGACGCGTCTGTTTTCCCAAGAGGCCGCGGTCCCGCACTCGCGCCCGACCCCAACACCTGGGTGTAGAAGCCGGCCGACTTGTCCCGCTTGAAATCCCACAGCGAGTGCATGACCATGGCGTACCGAGTGGGCCCAGGAGGCCGGGCCGCTTCCAACAAGCGGCAAATATCGCACGTCTGCGCATTCTCGGTGCCGTGGGTGCAAATGCCGTCTCGTCTGATTATTCCCATGCGATCTTCCTACTCGTCAGAAGCGCCCATGTCGGAATCGTCGGCCGACATGCCGCTGATGTCCGCCAAAATCTCGGCGAGCAGCTTCGCGGGATCGGCCGTGCCGCCGAGTGTCGCGCCCAGGCCGGAGAGCGCGCCCGAGCTTGCGACCCGTTCCATCGCGGGTAGCTTGTCGATGACGCGGCTCGCGACGTGTTCGAGCACCGTGCCGGCGCCGATCACGTAGTACAGCACTATTTCCGTTGCTTGCCCGAGACGCGGGAAGCGGCCCTCCCACTGCTCGATCTCGCCCGGCTCCCACGGGTGCCCAAGGAAGAACGCCGCCTGGGCGCATTGGAACCCGTCGATACCCGTACCCCAGGCATGCCCGGTGCCGACGAGCACAATCGGCCGTTCGGAATCGGTGAACTCGGCGAGCATTTCGCGACGGGCGTCGGCCGAATCGTCGCCCGTTCCGGCCAACACGACCGCGCGCTTCCTCAGGCGGCCCGATAGCGATTGCGCAACCAGCTTCACGAGCCACTTCCGCACGGTGAAGATTACGACCTTGTGCCCGGCGTCGACGTGCTCCTCGACCTTGTCGATAATGGCCGGACGGCAACGAGTCGCCGCGTCGGCGATGTCGATCTCGAATAGCGCTGCGGCGCTCTTGCCGGCCTTCGCGCGCTCCTTTTGAAATCGCTTGTCCTCGGCTTCGGATAGGTCGACCATTTGATCGCCGTCGACATACAACGTCTCGCGCCGCATCGCAGGCAGGTGGCGGCGCACTTCCTCGGCGCTGATCCGGTGCACGCAGTAAGCGAGTCGTTCGATCAACTCGGCCGCGTGTGTGAGCCCCGTCGTGTCGCGGGCCAACGCGTTGTACGCGTGCGGCTTGCTCCCGGCGTAACGCACCGACCAATCGGTCCACGAGCCCCACCCGAACGGGTCGCAAAGCGTCAGCTGCGCGTATAGATCGCGGATCAAGTCGCGAATCGGCGTCGCCGTCGTTAGGCACACGGCTCGCGCTTTTTTCGCTAAAGCTAGCGCAGCCGCGGTTCGGTTGTCGGCCGACGAGATCAGCGCTTGCGATCCGTCCTCGTTCGTCTTGACGAATGCGCCCGAGCCCGCGGCTGCGATGATCTGCGCGACCATTGCGGCGTGGCGCTCGGCTTCCTCCTGGCTCGCTTCGGCGCTCAGCACCGGCAGCGCGTCGACCTGCCAACGCTTCCAGCTCTTGAGCAGTTGCGACTCGTCTACGACGAGCGTGAATGGGCGTCGCTTGTCGAGCACGAGCGTCGACCAGTAGGGTAACGTATCGTGGCCGGCAACTAGCCACGGGCGCTGCCCCTTGGCGTCGCACCAAGCCAAGTATTCGTCGAGCGACGCCCAGCGGTCCCGCTTGCGCACGAGCGTGCGGGCCTTGATGATGAATGCGCGAACGTTGGCGTGTTTCTCGATCGCGTGCACGTATTGGCGGCATGTCGACGCCCGCGTAGCGATCACGGCCATCACGGCTGGCGGCGCGAGTGCACAAAGCAGAATCGTTTCTAACGTCTTGCCCGAACCCGTCGGGTGGTGGAGCAGCGCGCCGCGTCGCATGGCCGCGAAACAAACGCCGTCGCGCTGATACTCGCGCGGATAGTCACCCAGGTACGCAGGCTTGACCTCGCCTCCGACGAGTAGCGCCGACTCGACAGCCGCCCAATCGACGGGCGGCGGTGGCGATGGCCTCCACGAGACGCGCGTAGCCGTCAACCCGAGCACGCGCATTTGCCGATCGACCGCGAGCACGGCATGCTCTGGCACTTGCAGCGTGCCGTTGCGAAATCGTGTACCCGGAATGCGCAACACGACGTCGATCACGTCCGCGGTCACCGCGGGCATATCCGCGTACAGGACGGGTCGAACCGGTACGATCACGGCGATTTTTCTGCCGGCCGATACGTGATGTACCCGCCGAAACACCGAGTGCGATCGGTGCCGCTATACACGGTGTAGTCGCAAGAAGGCCACGCCGAGCCGAGCACGTGCCAAACGTCAAACTCGGCATCAAGCACATCCGCCACGGCGCGCGGAATGCCATGATCGGGGTTAGCGTCGGATTCAACGTTAATCGTGTAAGGCACGCCGCCACGCCGCGTGCCCCAGCCACCCAGGATGATCTTGTAATGCATCATAGGCATAGGCTAGATCACGGCTGGCCTTCGCTGTTGTACGGAAACAACGCCACGGCTTCCGCGTTCCCGCGTGCCCGAACCTGCGAGTCAGCCGGCGCGCTGACGTCGTCGAACGCGAACCATTTGGCGTCGCCCGAATCAGCGTTCGTGCACCATGCGCCCTTTGGAGTAAGCCGCGTAACGAGCCAACGGCTCCACGTACCATCCGTGTAGGTCCAGCGGGTTTGATCTTCGGCCCAATCGTCATGGCTCATGCTCACCTCCAAGATGCGTGCCATCGTCATAACAACACGGCCGCTAAGTGTCTCTAAGCCGATCCGCAAATGCGCAATCGCGCTCCAATTTGGCAGCAACAGCGGCTTTATCCGCGCCCTTTGCCAGCGCGACAGCGGCGCACGCGGCCGCCTGCGCACGCCACCAAGGCGCCTAGGTTGCGTCAACGCGCTCACCGCGCAGCTTCACCGTACGGTAAACATCAGCCTGGACCGACGGCGAAACGAGCGCCCAGCACGCAGGGCACATGAGCCGCCGGGGCGGACAAGCGCGCGAACATCCTGGCGCGTGGCAAACGTGCTCATCACTTCATCACGCGCAGATTCCGCGCACACCGGCGCTCGCGTTTCAGCTTCGCGGCGTTCATCTTGGCCACGTCTTCGGGCGACAATGGCCGGGGCGGATTTGCGTCGTAACTCAGTAGCGCTTCCTCGAACCGCCGGGCCCTCGCACGCACCGGTTCATACTTCGCGCGAACCGATTCATACGGCGCTTCCACCGCTTCCAACTCGTCGCTACTCATTGCAGCTATTGCCGCAATCATCCAGGGATTCATGATGCGCACTCCCTCACGAAAATGGTTCTAGTCGTTCAATCGCGCTGCGTGCGATGTAAACGCTGGAATGCCTGCTGTGAGAATATCCTCCGGGCCTTGATTCCAGGTATCCGCCGCGGTAGCGCTAAACGCCCGGCCGATAGTAGCCTCGGCGACGATGTGAATGTCCTTACCGCCCGACGCGGCCATAAGAGCCTCGCCATCGAGGTCGAGTACGAACCCGAAGGCAACGAGCTTCTGTTCGCCCTCCGTGCTTTTGTCAGCGCGAAGGATGAGGTTGATGCGGACGGGCTTGTGGCTCAGCCGATGCATATCGCGCAGACGAAGATCGTTCATGATGCACTCCCGAAGCGTTCACGCAACGCACGCAAGACGGATCCCGCCGAAACGCCGTTGGCGACGATCACCGGCTGATCGGCCGCCTCGCGCCACGCGCCCTCGCGATGCTCCTCGATGGCCCATCGCCGAAAGCCCTTTTTTCCGCATAACGTAGCCGCGGCACTATCAGGCGCCTGCGCCTTTGCACGGATCGGTCCGCGCCCTTCGACGGCTACGGCCGCCGTCACGGTTGCTGTGGCCACGGTTTAGCCCGCAATCGCGCGTAGCTTCGCGGCCACGTCATCGGCTACGAAGTCGAGTACCGATAGCACAACACCGCGCCATGCGGCGACCGCATCGTAAATGCGGCTTACGTACGACCCAAATAGCGGATTTTTTCGCAACGGCTCCATCTGAGCCAATGCCTCCTTCATGTTCACCGGCGACTCCTTTTGGTAGCGCGCGTATAACTGAACGCGCGCCAAGTAGCCAGCGGATTATCGCCAAGTGTCCCATTCGCCGTTGTCCGGCGTCGTCTGGCACATGCGCCATGCGGCAGCTGCGTCTTCGCACGGCTCTTCGGTGACCCACAACGAGCCGTCGTTGAACGCAACCGACCACATACCCTGCGATTCGCCATCCTCATCGGGGTCGTCCGTGTACGTGATCTGCGGCCACGACTCGGGCGGCGTCTCGCCGCGCGCATCGTACGCCACCTGAATCGCGCACTCGTTCACGCCACGTTGCGCGTCGACGTACACCTCGAATGCCTCGCGGCACGTTTCCGCAGGGTACGATGCCGTCTGCTTCCATGCGGATCGCGCGCGGGCCACGACTCCGAGCGCGTCATGATGCGCCTGAACCGCTGGTGTCACGCGGCGCAAATGCACCGACGGGAGTTTACGCCCCTCATCGTCGATGATGACAAGACCCGCGGCGTCGATGCTCTCGATGACGAAGATCGTTTCCGGCGGTTCATTTGCCCAGACGACTTTGTCGCCGACGCTGAACATTTCGCTCACTGTAGCCTCCTTGGCTGACTACCTAATAAGGCGCCGCGTTCACTTGTCCACTACTTTTTTATTGCTTGACGCATGTTAGTTGTGAGCTATAGCAGCAACGTAGGAGGTTGCCATGTTGAGCATTTACTATGTAGAAGGCACCATGCGCGGGTACGACACTTACGATTCGTTCGTTTGCGTCGCCGAATCCGAGGAGGAAGCGCGGCGCACGTATCCTAACGGCAACGACGACTATACGTGGTCGGATGCGCGCGAACGGTGGGAATCAACAGGGGGCTGGAGCTTCCACGCCTGGGACGCCCACATCAGCACCGTGTCAGCTCGCTTGATCGGCACCGCGGCCCCCGGCGTTGAAGTCGGCGTGATCTGCGCGTCCTTCAACGCGGGATGAATGGCGCGAACGACCGCCAAACCCATACTCCATCGGTCCGAACGTACCAAACATTGTCGGTCCAGCCTGCTTGCCGGGCGTGATCAATCATTATTCGCATCTGACACTCCTAAATGCGCCCGGATGGCCTCAACGACGACTCGCGTCATCCAGTCCGGCGGCGGCGGGACGCTAGGGCCAAACGCCGCGATAGCGCCCTTGTGCAGCGCCGTTTCCACGACGGGATACAGTGCGGCCACAGTGAGCCGCGCGTCAATCTTGCTTACAGGGCGCATAAACGTGCCTTTAGATGTTGGGTGTTGCGGTTAAGTCGTCGTCGTGGTCGCAATGCGCGACGAAGCCGTGTTCGTACCAGAAAACCTGAAGCACAAATAACGATGGCATGACCTGTTCAAACAGCGTTTGCACTCCCATGATGCCGTGTTCACGTGGCGGCATTTCGTGGCCGTACACTCGCATGGTTGGCGGCGCAAAAGCGCCGACGTCGGCGTGATCGTTCGTCACGTAGCTATAGTGCAACTCCATAATGGTAGGCGGCATGACAAACGTGCCATTAATATACATGGCTAGCGGCTTGCCCAGCTCGGGCCGAACCGCCGGTGTCTGCCACACCTGAATCGTAACTCGCTTCATGGCGTCTCCGCTTTACGGCGCTGCTCACAGTACGCGCGCCAGTTGGTCAACGTTTGCGTTGTGTCGATGCGATGCGAACCCGACGCCAATGATCCCACCCAGAACGAATAGCCATGTTGGCCGTACGCGCTTCGCGGACCATTTGGCCACTTGCCGCTGATACATCACGGTGACTCCTTGGGGTCATCCGACGGCCACGCCGCTTCAGCGCGCGCCATTGCGATTCGAAGCAAGTCTAGCCCCTCTGGCATGTCGGGATATTGCTCGGTCAACTCGGCCAGTTGGCATCGATGGCGCTCCCGCAAGTCGGCAAGCGTATGGCCCATCGCGCGAATGGCAACACATCCGTTGAGCACGTGGCTCAGCTTCACGACCACCTTATCCATTACGCGCACCCAGCGGGCTTCTGCGACCTGTTGCGCTTCGTATTCGCGGATCATGGTAGAGACGACGCCTGGAAACTCGTCCTCGATCTGTTGTATGGCCGTCTGCTCGCGGCGTAGTTTGTCAGCAGCCTGTTGCAACGTGATCCCGAATGTGTTCGTGTCGCCAACGTAGGCTTCTACGAAGTCGTGGACGACGGCGTACGCCATGATGAGGCCAACATTGAGGCGATCCGGTGCGCAGTCCGCGGCAACCAACGCAAGCATGATCGAATGATCAGTGTCGCTTTCGGGTGTGACGCCATCTTCGTGGAAGGTCACACGATCCACGCGGCCGAGCATGAGCGAGCGCTGAGCAAGGCGCATAGCCCGGTCGACGCGGCGTGAATTGGCGATCATGGCGGCTGCCTCCTCGGGGTCAATCGGTCGCACGTCGTAGATGTGATGCTTGTCTGGTATCATGCCTTCAACCAGCGGTGGCACACAAAATCGGCAAGCGCGCTGTGCCATGTGCCGCCACGCAGACCATTGTTGTCGGTGTCGAGCGCCTTGCGTGCCGCTTTACGCATCGCACGCGCTGCGGGCTTGACGTCAGCCAACAGCAGGCGCGGTACCAAGCTGAACGTCGACCGAGCCGCTTCCAAGTCAGCCGCGGCGTGCCGCACTTCGGACAGGTGGCGCCCGTTGCCCGCGAGCAACACGAAGGTGGCGGTTGACAGCTCGCCGTCGCTATCCAGTCCGACCGCGTAGCCGTCTCGCGTGTGCGCCCATTGCGTGTTCATGGCTTAGCTCCAAGTAGGATGACCGCTAGCCCGCAGATTGGACCCGCCCACCGGGGCATCAGCGCCTAGCGGTCATGTTCCACTAATAAGCGATCAGCGCCAGCCGTCAACGACCTTGATGCAAAAAGTTGCGCGCATCGCGGCGGCGAGGTCGAGCGCTTGTAGTGGCTGCTAGAGGCCCCCTGGAGACGTCCGCGGCGCTAACCGGCCAAGGGTACGGTTGATGGGCTCGGGCATCTTCTACTGGCCTTCACGGTCAAACAACGGCCTATCCTGACGGCGGGTAGAACGGCGACCGCTGAAGCCGTCGGCCCACGCGTACAAGTAGCCGCTGCGAACGACGTCGTCGCTAGTCAACTAGCTATACCTATTCTATTAACCTAATAAATATACTATATATATATACTATAATACCCTATTCCTAATATATATATATAATATACCATTAAGTTGATAGCTTATCATCATAACTGATTCTATTATGGCTTCCTTACGGACCCGTTGTGAGATTCGATATGAGGTATGCTAGAGGTCTAGCGCACCACGATGGAGCCGTTATTAGGATTGTCAGAATAGGTATGCGGGCGCTTGCCGCGGCTCGGTGCTCGCAGTATGAGGTAAATATGTTGGGTAAGCGAACCACTTGCGGCCGGTCGAACGGCGCAGTATGAGGTAAATATGTTGGAGGAACCATGAGCCGCGTGCGCACGTCCTACTGGTCCGAATTCGCCGATTGGCTGATGATGCGGGGCATCGCGCCCACGACTGCGACCAACTATTTGTCGCTTGTTCGCCGAGTTCAGCGGGATTGTTCCGATCCGGCGGACCAAGGAACGCTGACGGCCTACGTTGACGCGCTGTTGCCGCAGACGGTGCGGAACCCGCTGAAGGCCGCGTGGACGCAATACGCCGCATGGAACGCGGAACAGGGCAAGCCGCTGCCCGTTTACGCGGGCGGGCCCTCCATTGCCATACCCGCGGGCGTCGGCGCGCAGATCAAGCAGATCGTGGCCGCGGGCGTGAAGCTACACCATGTGCCGAAGCTCCGGTGGTTGTTCAACCGCGATCCGGGCATCGCCGCCCTCGCGCGCGGGGATCAGGTGTGGTTGGCGGCGCCGTTAGAAGCCGGGCTGGATTGGGCGCTGTGCCCGCTTGACGCGGGGCTGATCGACGAGATCAAGGCCACCATGTACCCGGATAGGCAACCGACCGAAGTCGACCCGCTAGTACCGGCTGCGCCGAATAGTACCGCGCCGATGACGGCGACCCAGCTGCGCGCGGCAACGAAATAACGGAACGTGGTCACTTGACGCGTTTTCGTGATGCGTTACTAGAGCGGCGTGACGGAGGTGGCGCGATGGCCCAGCAACCGAAAATGATCCGAGTACGCGCCAACGGCGTGATGCTTTGGGTCCGCTCGTCGTCTGTGGTAGCGGTTGATGGCATATCTGTATGGATCCCCGGTATCAAGGGGTGCTACGACGACGGGTCTTGTGAAGCGACTGACGTGTGCAATGAAGATGAACTTTTGGCTCTTCTCGGCTGGACGACGCCGTCTCGCAAGGCGGTAGCGCACGAGGTCGTGCAACTCAATACGACTCAGACCTGGATTCGCGGCCAGATTGGCGTGACGGGACCCATGACCGAATTGGCCCTACGCGCGAAGGCGCCGGCAGACGACATCTGCCCCGACGACATCACGGACGCGCTTGAGTCGCTGTTAGATCAAGGCTTAATCGAAGTTGTCTCCCAGCCGGGACACCCCGCTGTGTGGTGGATACCGTTGTGAGTGAACCACATATGCAAGCGGACACCGCGGCGAGTAAGTTGGCCGTGACTCCGTATTTATGGACAACGAAGCCGACGCCGTTCATCCCGACCGACGCGACATGCGAGGTGATGGGTATAGGCGCCGTCATCGTAGGCTCCAACGGGATTCAGTACAAAGAATCCTCCACCACTTGGCGCATGCTCGCGGTATGGAACGGCAAGCGCTGGCTACGGGCACGCTGGTTACCGGCGACGGCGATGAACGTGATGAATGTAGGACCGGGCGTCGCGTACCATATCGGATATGCGAAATCGGTCGTTGACGCGCTCGCGATGGTCGTTGACTATGACTGGCATCCCAGCCAGTCGGAGGCAAAGTCCGTGGCGTTAGAAGCGCAACCCGTGTCCCCGTTGGCGACGGGTAATAGTATACCGGCGTCGAGCTTGATACTGGAACCGGTACCGCTGGTGATTGTGACGCTGCCAAGCTGGTGGCCGAATACCGCGAGCGATAACGCGGCCGAAAAGCCGCCGATAGTCGATCACGCGGCCGAAGAGTTGCGTGCGGCGGCCGACGCGGTGTTGTCGGGTGCCTTGTTCCAAGTGAGCAAACGGCTCGTCGTCGACGTGGCCGCGCCGTATCGCGATCGGCTACCCGCCTGGGCGTTGAGCGACCCAGCGCTGACGCTGGCGTTGTGGCTGGTGAGCACGTTTGGGGCGACCGCGCTGCCACGCACAGAAGGGCCGTACGGCGCTGTGCGCACGGGCCTGGAGCGCGTCAGCCTTGGCGCCGCGGTTGCGGCTGGCGCACTTGGCGCCGACGGCGCGTACGCGCTCACGAGCGACGTTCTGCGTGCTCTACGCGACCGACTCGGACGTGAAGGGTTGACCCTGCGTGACGACGGCGCGCTCGACGTCGCGCCCCGTGTAAGGGCGTTGCCGGACTACGGCGGCTTGGATGCTCGGCTAGGCGCGATGGAACGTGAGCTTGCCGCATTGGATGGCGCATGACCACGAAGATCAAGATGAATCGAGACGGAACGGCAACTTACTGGAGCGAATTCGAGTTGACTTGGCATCACCACATTCCGCTAGACGGCATCCCTGCCAGGGTGCTTGCGACGATGTCTGACGCTGATTGCATCCTGGTCCATAAAGCGCGCCAACGTTGGTTAACGTTTTGGCTGACCCAGGAGAAATCATGCCCGAGAATATGACCATTGAACCCGAGCAACTACCGCCAAGCGTGCTGCTCGCAGTTGAACTGCGCATGCGGCGTTTGACTGACGCCGCCTGCGCTGCGACAGATGACGAAATGTTGGCGTGGATTGACGCCGTCGCCGCGGAAATGGCGCGACGCGGAACGCCGCCCACGGGTAGCGCTTGCTACGCCGGCATTGACGTGTTGCTGCAATCGCAGCTTCCCGGTGTGTGGCAGCGTGAGCTAGTCGAGCGCGCGCGATTGAGCGCTCAGCGAGACATAGCATTCGTGCCTGATGCGTTTCACCGCCGCGCTCGCGTGCGCTTTGACGCGGCACACGCCGCCGAGGTCGCGCGCATGCGTGACCGCGGCCAGCTTGCGCATGTCTGTCATTGTTCCGGGCGCGCGGGTAGTATTGCAGCCTACTACGGCGTGCGGCCCGTGTGCCGTTCGATTGAGTTTAGAGGGGAAGTAGCTTCCCTGCGCGGAGGCAACCCATGAACTTCTTGACGCTACCGTTTTTGTTGATGGCGCTCGCCGTCGATGGCCCGGAGGCGCGGGCGCAGAACAAGCGCAAAGCGCCCGAAGACGAGGAGCCTCGGGACGCGGCAGAACCCATTCTCGCCGTCTTCGCGCGCGAACACTACACCGACACGGCCGAGCTATTCGCCGCTGTGCGCGATCAACGCTTCGGCGAAACTCGGGTGTACGACCCGGCGGGCTTCTTCGCCGACGCGGCGGCCTACCCGCGCCGGCCACGTTGGAGCGCCACGCGTGCGTTTGAACCGAGCGCGCGCGGCGCAGTCAAGATCCCGCAGGAGGACCGCCGCCAAGCGGCCGCGGACAAGCGCGCGCGGCGCGCAGCCAAGCGAATCGCGAAAGCAGCAAAGGAGGGCTAGGTGTTCAAGATCGACGAAAGTGGCGCGATGAAGGTGATGCCCGAAGGGTTGGCCCGCGCCATGTACGCGGACAAGCGCTACGGCATCGCGGATTCGTACGCCGACGGGCACCTAGCCGTGGTCGTCGGGCACCTGCGGGCCGGCGGGTTCGACGAAGATGTGGTGACCGCTGGTTGGATGCACGACGCGATCGAAGATGGCTTCGCGACCGAAGCGTTGATCGAAGCGCTGTTCGGCGCTCGCGTGGCACGCATCGTCGCCGCGGTGACCGACAAGCCGGGGCACAACCGAGCTGCGCGGCACGCCGCAACGTACCCGGTGATGCGCGCGCTGGGCGGCGCTGACGCGGTCGCGGTGAAGGTCGCAGATCGGCTCGCGAACATGACAGCATCGTCGCCGCGCCCCTCGATGTATACCAAGGAATACCCGATGTTTCGCGAGTGGCTGTACGACCGCACCGACCCACCCGCGACCCTCGCCATGTGGGCGCAACTCGACGAGTTGACGTCGTGAGCGCGCTAAAGGTCGGAGAACGCGTGCTCGTGATCACGCGCAACGCGCCTCCATTCCGTGCGGGTCTTGTCGTCGAAGTTATCGGCGATCGGAGCATTCGCGTGTTGCACGACGCCCCTGCATTTGCTGCCAATCCTAAGCGAGACTTCAACTGGTCGTGGACCGAGGTCATGCGGTACGATGGCGAAGACGTGTTCGACGAGTGCGCGTGTGGCGACGTGGATTGCGGGCATCCCGACCACGCTCGCCTGCTCACCGAAGTGGGCACGCACGAGGTTGTAGCCCGTATCGCAGGGCGCGCCGCGCCGCCGCGCGTGGACACGCCGGGTTGGACACGATTCCGCTTAAAATAGCCCTTGCCGGTTGGCGCGAGTCTGTTATTAGCGTAGCGCAAATGGAGGAACCCGCATGAACCCGCATGACCCGCAGGTCGTAGGCGCCGTGCTCGACGAGATTGGCAATGGCGCCACGCGGTGGACGCCCAACGCCCGCGCTTTGGCGTTGCAGCTGTATCGCTGCGATGAAGCCGACGCGGCTGAATATGGCGATCTCGACCTGACGCACGCGTCAAGCACTTTGCGGCGCGCATGCGCTAAGCGAGCCGCGACTCAGGGCATGCTCGCGGACGCGGGAGTCACGCCGCAGGCCGTCGTGGAAATCGTGCCGCTGCGCAAGCAGATGTATGTAAAGGACGTGATGAATCGGCTGCTCGACCAGCTGCCGCAGGTCAAAGCCGCCAGTTCGTACTACTTGGAACATTGCCTCGTCGATTTGATTCGCACATACGTGATCGATTCCGTGCGCGACGGCGGCGAGTTGATTTGGGGTTATGATCCGCGTCAGCGCGCGCAAGTTTATCGACGCGATCTGGAAAGCGAGCGCAAAGAGCGAGAACGTCGCGTCTACGACGACCTGTCGCATGTTCGTCGCCAGATTGAGCAAACGCTTTACACCTGCGAGGTCGCATGGGCTCGTACGCCATGGCAGTGCGAAGCTCGGTTGCCGTACCCGGACGAGTTGCGCAAATTCATGGCCTACAACGCGAAGCCGATCCAAGAACTGCGTGAGTATCCGAGTCGGCTAGATTTCGTACGCACTTACGCAAAGGGGCAGGGTGTAACCCACGTTGGCGACGATATCGACGTCGAGGAACGGCTGCGAGTGCACGAACGCCAGATCGAGCGCGTGATCGCATTGCTAAACGCTACCAAGCAAGATGAAGTGCCGCCACACGCGTTCAAAGTCGGTGACTTGGTGTGGTTGCCCGAGGCGCGCATCATGGGGTCGTACGCCGCTCCGCGGTTAGCCGTTGTCGAGAACGCGGGGCTCATCGACGGGCGCTGGCGCGGCATTTCGACCGGTGATGTGGGCTTCTACGCGCCAGAAGAGCTAACTCTGGTCACAAGTGTTGGTTTTACCGCCAAGAGCTTCTACGCGTTGCTGCGACACCCGAAGTTTGCGCTGTGGAATCAGCCCGTTTCCGTCACGCGCGTGGGCGACGACATTGTCTGGCAGTCGCAAGGACCAGACGGCGAAATGCGCCGCTTTGTCATCGGCATCGACGCCAAGGTGAAGACATCAATCGTGAAGACGAAATGATCCTGGGGGTATGTAATGGCTAAGCAAGCTGTAACTAGTGTGCCCGCGTTGGGTTGCGTTTCGCGCATCGCATTGGGCATTGGCATCATCGCAACGGTCACGGCCGCGTGGCTCTGGAGCCAAGGGGCTGATCCGCGTGCGTCCGTGGAACAGGGGCTCGTCATTGGCGCTTGGGTGACCGGCGGTGGCTGCGTCCTGGGCGTAGTGGCGCTTCTGTTCGTCATTGCCATGCATATTTGTTCGTGGTCCCGATGACGCAAGTCTACATCGTGTCAAGCAACAACGAAGCCGCGCGCGAGTTGCGGGACGCACTTAGGGCACGCGGCGTTCTGGTTTTTGGCGTACCCTGGTTCATGCAAACCGCAATAACGCCGAAGCGCGAGGCGGCTCGACACACGGTGACGGGCATCGAATGCGCGGACCTCGTTGTCGCCATGTCGCCATGCGAGTTGTTTGAAGTCGGAATCGCAATCGGCGCTGACACAGACGTCTTGTTCGTCGGCGTGCCGAGCGACGCCTACATGTTCTATCACGATCGCATGCACTGCACGGGCGCGAGCGGGCAAGCGCTGGTCGACGAGATCATACGCCGCCTGAGCGAGCGCACGCCGCACGATGGAACGGGAGGCACAAATGCGGGATGACGGTGGCACACTGTTCGACGACGTCAGCATTGTGTTCGATGGGGCGCAAGCCGTAGGGATTTCGATCCGCACACGGACGAGCACACGGACAGTGGGGCAGCCCGAATACACGGCGCAGCCTGGGCGCGTGCGCGTGCTGTGTAGTATCCGCGGTGTAGGCGAACCGATAGCCGTAACGATCGAGCGACTTGACCAGCACCTTCCGACGGCGCTGCTTGCGCTGCCGATCATGTTCGAACCCAACGCTGGGAGGTGAATTGTGACCAAGGCTGAAGCGGAAGCGATCTATGCCAACTGGAACGCTTACCCGGACGACAAAGACCGGCAGATCGTGTCGGGTGAGAGGTTGTGGGTGAAGCTGTTGCCGCACGGCCTTCGGGGGCTCAACAACCATCCGCTCGATCGCGCGCACCGGTGGCAAGACATTCGATTCGGGGCCAAGTTGGTCTATCGGCGCTGGAACACGTCGATTGGCTTCGTTTACAAGCCGCGGGTTGGGCTGGACGACTTGGCCACGCGTCAGCTAATCTGCCAAACGTTGAAGGCGGACGACGTGGAAATCCACTTCTTTTGGGCCAGTTGGGGATACGCCGAGTTCAAGTCTGCGGACGACGCGGCGTGCCGCGCGCGATTGGCCACTCCCCTGTTGGCTGACGTGGTCACCAACGTCGCGCCGCAGCAGGCTGGGGCGTGAATGACGCACACTCCGCGGGGCGCCGCATGGCGCCGAAACACTACCAAGCCGCGCAACACGCTGCGGCTTTCGATCTACTTGCGCGATCACTTCGCGTGCGTCTACTGCGGGCAGGCGGGCGCCGTTGATGGCTTGTCGATCGACCACGTCGACGCAACCGTGGGCAACACGCCGAGCAACCTCGTGACGAGCTGCTTTGCATGCAATCGGCTGAAGCAATCGTTTAACGAAGATATCCGCATACTTGCACAGCACATTGCGCCCCATTGCGGGCGAAGTGTAGCCGTCGTGTTGCGTGCCGTAGCGCAGCAGCAGGCGGTGCCGCTTACGGCGCACACACGCGCCGTGGCCCGCGCGCTAGCTGCGGAAAAGCCCGATTGGTTGATCGCGATCAAGCGGTTGTCCGACCAGTGTGAACGCAAGATTCCATTCTAAAGGAGAGTGCTATGTTGTCGTTGCCTTCGATTCCTGGCTGGGCGTGGTCGCGTGACCTCCCGGCGGCCATGTCGTTTGTCGCTCCGGCCGGCATTTTACATGCGCAGCGCCAATACGCCGACGAATGGCACATCATCGTGCCGGACGACGTGCGATGGGAACGGTTCACCCTGTACCCAGGACGCTGGCCAGATGTACCGGGCCTGACCCTAGCCGACGCGGTCGAGCAATCGGAGGAGCGCGGACGCGAGGTAATCGCCATGGCCGACGAAGCACGATTTGCGGCGATCGGCCGGGCGGTCGTGTCCTACCTCCAGGATGACGACGAACGCGCGACGCGCCAAGCGACCGCAGAGAACATTGTGGCGTACCTCAGACGTCAGCGCGACGAGCTACACACCCTATCGAACTGCCACGCGCTCCGCGTGGGCCGGCACATGCTCAACCTGCGCAGCGCGCTCGCCGACGCGGATGCCGCGGCTTGATAAATAATCGGTTGACGTCTGGCGCGTGCCGGTTATGACTATCGTGTGAGGCCAGCATGTTGAGCCAGCAATCGATAGAGTGCCTTTGGTGCTGCGAGCCGACGCACAGCAGCGACGTGCTTTGCGCGGAATGCCGTGCCGTGAACGACCATCCGCCGTTTCATTGCACCGTGCCCGGTCACACCGTGCCTACGTTGGGCCCGCGGTGCGCCGAATGTGAACAGATCGAGTGGACCAACAAGCGGCGACGCGAAGCCAACGCGCCCCGTATCGCAGAGCTGCAGGCCATTTTGAATCGGCATATGGAGGGTTGGTACGAGCCTTGGCCGGGCTGCGAATACGCGAAATCGTGGGTGGGGAACATGATCCTGAGCGCTATCCGCGACCTTGGGGGCGACGCCACCATTCCGCCACCGGGGAAGGTGCACCCGATGACGCGGCTACTAGCCGATGATCCCGTGGCATATCAGGCTTACGCATCGGCAACGCTGGCCGCGCGGAAAAAGGTATGACCGTCGTGTCAACCTCTCTGCGTCGACGGAGCTACTTCCGCGCACGACCGTTAGCGAAATTTGCGCTGCGCGTGATGCCGCCATTGCGACCTAGCCTTCGGAGGCCATGATGCGAATGGCAGACTTCGTGAAAGCAGAGCAAGAAAGCCGCGCCGCACGGCGATGGTGGATCGTCACAGAGGCGAACGTCCACGTTCGCGCAGACTATGCAGAGCCCGTGGCGCTGCTGGTGTCGGCGCTTTGCGCTGCGCAAGCCTGCGCTTTGGCCGCTGCGACCTGTTGGGACAACGACAACGGACTACAGTCGCCGGCAAAATGGTGTGCGCACTACGTAAATGGCGACTTGCCAGACGCGCCGAAGCGGATGATCGGCGTTTGGGCGGCACCAGAATACGTGTGGGCCGCCCTTGGCTATGAGCCCTCCGACGACTGGCAGCGGTGCCATCTTTGCGGCGAGGTCAAGTATATTGATGGTTGGTCGCTTGAGGGCGACGACTGTGACGAGTGCGAGCGTGACAACGATTCGGAGGCAACATGACTGACCCCACATGGTATACAGATGACGCGGCCGACCCAGATGCCGCGCGGTGGGCCGCCCACGTCGAGGCGTGTGTCCGATGGCTTGCGTCGCCTGCGCCACGCATGAGCGACGATGGGGGCTACATCATGCAGACGGCGCTAACTGCCATTGCACTGCACAGGCATCGCACGGGGGGCAACGGCGTTCTGCAATGCCGCTTCGACCTGCTCGATGATGCCGCGGAGGCCATCGTCATCGTCGGGTGGACCAAAGATGAGGTCGTTGACTCGGCGCACACCCTCATGCAAACGCAAGAGATCGAGCGTCTGCGGGCCGAGATCGCGGCGCTGCAAGCCTGTCGGGGTTAAGCGCCCTGACGCCGTACTTCCTTGCGGCGAAAGGAGCTACCCCGTGAACAAAGTGATTTTTCGCATTACCGTGAACAAAAGCGCCGTCCCCGCGCTGAAGGCCGCGTTGCTTACCCCCGGCGATTCGGCCGCGCTCGCGACGGCGCTCGACAACGTGCTCGTGTTCGAGGGCGTCGCAGGCGCCATCGTCGAGAAGCTGGATGGGCTCGCTTTTCAGGAACTAGCACAGGTAATCGTCGACGCGCTCGACGAAGCCGTGTAAGCGTTACGCCAACCCGAACAGTGCGTGAGCTGCGCGCACTTCGGGCGCGTTTGCGCTGTTGCTCAAAAAGCGGGGCGGCCAAACCTTCCCGAAATGGTCCTTGCCGCCGCCTACGTATGCGCCGACTTGCACTTCGGATCGGAGCTTTCCGTTTTGGCCTAATGTGCTCACAATGGCCCGCACAATCGCTTCGGTGCCGTCGTCACCGAGTACCTGAAAATCAATGTGCGCGATGTAGCGATTGTGGTGAAACACGCCACGTTTAACGATGCAGCCCTCGGTTCCGGCCTCGTGCCAGCAATCGTCGGCCTCGCACCATGACGCGCCGAGTCCGAGAGCCGCAATGCGGGCCAGCGTGCGTTTGGCGATGTCTACCCCGAACATCGCGTCAAACGCGGCGGCTGTGGCCACTACATCGGCATCGTGAATGGCGGTGCTCATGGTGTCTTTCCTGTGGTTACCTTTATATTATCCGATTGGTGTCAAGCGTCAAGCGGTCACGCGTCGTGCCATTTCCATGTGTGCTTACCGCCCGTGGTGGCACGCGCGTAGCGCTGCGGGAGGAAGCCGCCGTTGTCAGCGAAAAACTTGTCGGCGGCGTGCTCGACATCGTACGCCCACGTGGTCCACGTGAACGTGGGCGATCCCGCACCTGCCGTGTACTCGACGACGTACTTGTAGAGCGTGCCGTGTGCACCGGGCTTGGTCAACGGGGTGTGAATGCTGGTGTTGTGACGCTGCCGCTTCTTGTTCTTCATGGGAATCTCTTTTGGTTGCTAGTCAAACCAATCGTCGTCGTTGGGAATCGACTTTTTGGTGCGAATCGGCCACGAAGTTCCGACCACGATGTATTCTTCGTCGCCCGCAAGATCGCCGAATAGCTCGTGACTCATGAAGACGTCGGAGCGCTGGATGGTAGCGGTAACAATGACGCCGGGTGGCGTTACGTATCGGCGCGCGCCCGTTTCGTAGCCCGACCATGACGCCAGGATGCTCGTGTGCAGCGTGTTGCCGCCGGCAAGGATCTCGGCTGCTTGCTTTCCCGATATGCCTCGGTACAACGTACGAGACGTCCATGGGACTAGTTGTTGACTGATCTGTCGGGCCACTTGTGCGTAGCGCGCCCATTCGCCCGTTCCAGTTGCTACTGCGTGCTTAACGGCCATGGCCGTAGGCTCTTTGTCCGACTCGATCCAATCACGCACGAATTGTTCGTGACGTTTGAGCAAGCCCGCTTTACGCATGGCACTCGTAACTTTCGTCGGTAGGTCGACGATTGTTAGCCGAGACGGCGCCAATTCGACCGCGATTTTTGCCTCGCGCTCGACGTCAGCTGCCTCTTTCAGGGTAAACGGGCCAAGCACCGTGGCGTAAGCATTCCACCCGTTTGCGGGCGCCTTAGCCCACTTTTTCTGAAAGGTCACGACTGTGCCATCAGGCGTAATGCCGACGAAGTAGCGCACGGGGCCTCCTAGAACAGTCGAGCGATGGTCTTGCGGAACGAAAACAGGAGCAAGAGGCCGACCGTTCCGCCGACTGCCCACGCGACCTTGCCTTTCAGCGGCTTCTTGAGGTACGCCGCCACGGCGACCGGAGCGAGGGGCAGGAGCGCACCCGCGGCGACGCTCATGGCTGCCTTCGGCCCCTCGGGGAGCGCCGCAACGCCATCGCTGATTGCGTTGCCGATCAGGGCGCCTGCGATGGGGCCGTAGCCCGTGCTGCCGCCGAGGTGAGCTGCGATCTTCTTGTCGAGCGCGAAGCCCGCCATCGTGCTCAAGAGCAGGACGCTGTTGTCGACCATGCCGAACCGACTCCACCGCGAAATCGTCGCGTCGCCGTACGACCCCGAGATCGCGGGAATGGTCGCGATGGCGTTCGCCGCCATGCGCGCGCGATCCTCGGCGTTGGGCACAACGCGCACCTTGGCCGGCGCGGCGGTCGCGGGATCTTGGTTCACGGGCGCGGCGGTTGCGACGGATTCGGTGCCCGACAAGTAGCCGGGAGTTTGCTCAAACATGAGATTATTCCTTCAGCTTGCGCCATAGATTGAACGCGGCGGCGAGCACTTGCAGATCGCGCTCGCGTCCCTTCGGGTTCGCCGTCAGCGCAATGAAGTCGCGCGCTTGCGACTCGGTGAGCCATTGCAACGCGGCCGTTTCCCAATCCGGGTACTTGCGGCCGGGGAACGGCCCCACTTTCTTGGGCGGCGGCGAATCGAGCGGCGTCAGATTCTCCGCAATGGGGCGCATGAGGTAGTAGGACGTCTCGGTGGTCGTGGCCTTGAACTTGCCGGGGATGGGGGCCACGATTTCCGCGTCCCAGCCCAGCTCCTCCAACGTCTCGCGAATGGCCGCCTGTTTGGCTGTTTCGCCGGGATCGACGCCCCCCTTGCCGAACGTCCATTGGTAGCCGCCAAACTGGTTCGTCGGCTGACGCAGCAGCACGCGACCACGGCTGTTGATCAGCACGCTGCCGGCGCTCTGGGAGTACTCGAACATGGGCATGGGCATGGGCGGTGTGCTGCCGCCACCGAAAAGCGCCGCGAAGTCGTCGGATTCAGCCGCGTGATGGCTTTGGTTGAGCGGCGATTTGGGCAGGTGTCCAGTTGACGCATGCTTCTTGGGCGGGCTCGCGGACGAAGCGCTGCCGTGGCCGTGGCTAGATAGCGCGGACGTAGAGCTGCTTCCGTCGTCGTATTCGATGCTGATGTCGACGGGCGCGCTGAAGCGCATGCGCAGGCGCTGGACGTCTGACGCCGCGATCTTGGGGTTCGCCGTGTGCTTTCGGCCGACGACGCGACCTTTGCGGCGCGCAACAACGAAAAAGGGCATAGGGTTCCCCGATTTCTCGTTCCTACCTCGCGCGATACGCACCGGCGATGCTTCGTGCGCGCCGCCGTCCCTTGTTTTTTTGGTTGACGCGTGACGCGGACCAGTTATTAGTCATGCGTCGAAAGGGAGCGACGGACGAAAACCGTGTGTCACCTGTTGGTCGTCAAGAACAAGTTTGCAGCCCCGTTTCGGCAAGGGGAAATGGCGCTACCATGAACGCGTTCGAGACAATGGCGAAAGTAGCGCAGGATGCGGCATTAATGCGTATCGTGGGCGCTACAAACCAAGTGCGCTACATCGCCACGCATCATTCCGCGTGGTTGCCCGTGCTAGAGCACACGCTGCTTTCGCGCAGTGACACGCTGCGTGATCTGCTCGACGGTCTTGATGAAACGGGGCTCGTCGGATGGCGCCCGCTATGGGGCCATACGTCCGCCATCGCCGAGCGCATGGAGTTCGCGGCTATGTTCGTGGGACACGCAATAGTGCGCAAAGTGCCGCCGACGCGTAACGCGGCTCAGCTAGTTGCGACGTTCGACATGTATCGAGCGCGGGAAGCACAGCGCGCGGTGAACGTACCCGAGATTGACGCGGCTACGCGCCTATTGCGCGATTGGTGGTACGACGAAGGTTTGCCGACTACGCGCGATTGGCGCGAGGAGAGTTGAGCGATGTGGCTGTTCACGACGTTAGGGTTTTTTTCCGTTGTCGCCAAGGGCGCGCCCGGCATGCTGTGCGTCCGTTCGCGTTGGCGCGCGGACCTGGATGCGTTGCGCACTAGATACAGCGCGTTAATGCCGGATATGACTGCGATTGAGGGGCATACCGGAACCGACTATGCGTTCCGATTCTACGTGCCGCAAGCCGAATTCAGCGCGGTCATGGCGGCGACCGCGTTGGACATTGCGGCGCCCAACTTCAAGACCGCGGTCGGGGAAGTAAGCCACACGCGGGCGAGCCTGCTGGGCCGCGTATGGCAAGTCATCGCCGACGCGGCGTGGGCGGATCACCGTCAGCCCCGGATGTTGGACCGGCGGCATCCATGAATTTTCCGATCAAGGTCACGCCCGGAACCCCGAGGATGACGCCGATTTGCGCGTGGCCGCGGCAGCGCTTAACCTCATGTAAGCCGACATAGGAGCGAAAATGAGCGCGTGGCAAAAGACAGCGGACGGCTACGAAATGAAAGTGCGAGTACGCTACGCCAACGGGCACGAGTCGGACATCACGTTCAGCTGGGATCCCGATCAGTACGGCGGCGCCGTCTGGAGCAGCGACGCAGGGTCAAGCTACATCGCAAACGATGTGACCGACAAGGTCGGCGCTACTGCCGCGGTGCTCGACCGGCTGGCCCGCTCTGTAAGTCGGGGGTACGGCGGCGCTTGGCCGGTCAACCGCGTGTGGCGTCAGGCCATCATCGAGGAGTTCGGTCGCTTGGCCACGCGGCCACTTACGCCGGAACGTTACCCGAACATCACATTTCGCTGGCTCCGCCATACGTCGGGGAATGTTGTGCTGGCTACCCGCGTCGTGCCGCTGTCTGCGAAGAACATCGCGAAGGTGCATGCGTTGACGCAAGCTGAATGGGAGACGTCACGAAAGAGTATACCGGACGCGGCACGCATGGATTACCACTACGCGTTGACGTCGCTCATCGACGTAGAAGCGCACACGCCCGCGGGCGCCGCGGTCGAAGCTGCGGTCAAAGCCGCGACCGCGGGCGCGTCCGCCAAGGGCTCGTCGGTGCATGTCGATGCGCACGATCGGCGTTGGCCCTGGTTACGCCAAAAAACGCGTGTATTCGTGCGCGAGTACACGCGACGCGCGCCGTAAAGCGGCTCTCCGGCGGTCTGCTCAGTGGTTTGACGAATGGCGGCGTAAAAGCCCGAAAGCCGGCCGACGCGTACCCCACTGCGCGTCGGCCGGCTTGTGCTCTTCCGCGTTGCGCCTGACCCACCAATCCGACGCATTCAAACGATATGCGAACGATTCGGTCGTGTCAAGCGCCTACGGGGTTGCGCACGTAAATGGCTTGGCCGCCTGCGATCGTTAGACGCTGCAACGCGCGCTCTTCCACAAGCCCGTCAAGCACTTCCATAAGTGACTTGCGCTTAAACTTCGTCGTCGTGAGGATATGCCCGAGCGTCGTCGGCACACCCACGGTGAGCGCTTCGAGCACCGTGCGCCGCGTGCGCGCTTCGGGGTGCTCGGCGAGGCGTTCCGAAAGCGCACAAACGCTCTGCAAGTACAGCTCTGCGATGGCGATGGCAGGTTCAAGCACGTTGTGGTCAATTTGCCACGGCATACCGAGGTCAGCGGTGCCGTAGTCCCATCCGAGCAGCAGCGCGACCTTCAACGCCATGACGGGTGCGCGTGTCCGTGCGCCCGCGACCAGTTCGGGTAGCTGGCGCGCGTGCACGTCGCGGAACCAGTTGTTCCAGGTGACGCGTGCGCTCGACGTCGGACCTAAGCACCAGCCTGCGGTATCTGCCGCGGCGTGCTCGGCGATCCACGCGACTAGTTCGGCTTGGCCCGCGTCCGATCCGTACGGCCATGGGTCGACGCGTTCGCGCGCCGCGAAGATAAGAAAAAATCGGCCTAGAAAACCGCCTGTCCAGTCGACCGCTTCCGTGTGCCGCTCCAGAAACGGGAGCGAGCACGCACCGAGCAGCGACAGTCGCGGGTTATCGACGCGGATGGTCGATTCCTCGCCTGCTTTTTTCTTGGCCAGCACGCGTTGTTGCGGCGTTGCATCCGCCAAGTCCGTCAAAACAGCCTTGTAAGGTTCCATGTACCCACGTTGCGTCGACGCGAGTAGCTTGCCCATTTCGGGGTAGATCAGCAGCTGTCGCGGTTGAACGGACAGGCTTTGGATCTGGCCTTCCCACGAGCCCGGTTGGTCGCCAATGAGTTCGGGTCGCGCCGCGAACAGGATTTCGCGCCCGATCTGGATGGCGGTCGACTTCTGGTCATCGCCGCTTCGCCCGGCGAGCATCACGAACAGGTTGGGCCGCTGGTCCACCGCGTACCGTGCGCCATAGGAGATCGGGCATGTAACCGCCATGAGGGAGAGGCCGACCCCGATATGGTAGGCGAGTGGAGCGGTCGTTTGTCGCGCGGCGTAGGCGCAATATTGGCGTAGAAAGCCGGCAGGCGGCAGAGCTGCAAGCGCCTGTACCTCTGTGATCATTGACCATCCAGGCGCGTTGTCTAGCGGGTCGCATTGGCACTTGTCAATGCGATACTGCGGGATAAGCCATCGCGTGCGCGCGTCAAGCGCACGGGAGGCCGTATGATCCATGAAAACGACGACGACGATGCACCCACGTTGGACCTGGAGACGATGGCGCTGACCGCGTTGTCGAACGCGTCGCGACTGCTGAGCATGGCCGAATCCGCCGTCAATAAGGAGCCGGCGCGATCGATGGCGCTGTCCGCCATCGCGCAGGGGTGGGTAGGTGTCGCGCAAACAGGCGTGTCAATGCTCGGGATGACGGCCGATGAAGACGACGACGTGTAAGAGCGCTTCGCGTAGCCAAATCTTTTCGCTTGACGGGTGACGCGGCTTTGTTATTAGTGTGGTATCCGAATAAAGGAGCACACGATGAACATGCCCGTCATTCATAGCTTGAGCGAAGCTCGCCAATCTCAGTTGTCGGCGTTGGAGGGCGTAGGGATCGAGCTGACGCCCCCGATCGTAGCGCCGGGGACGGAGTTAGACGGAGCGGCGATTGCGAATCGTGATGTCGCCCGCCGTCAATACGCCGCGATGCCGCCGTGGCTCGACGGTGCGAAAGCGGTCGTGGCCGCGATTCGCGCAGAACAGCGCGAGGACGTCGTGGTGAACCTCAAGTCGATGTGCATGACCGACGCGGCGCGGTTGAGCGCGACGACGGCCACGGGATCGGTCGTGTTTCCGCTGGAGGAGCGGGGGCTTTACACGCTCTGCGCGCGTCTCTCCCCGGTCGTGACCCTGCGCAGTTTCGACACCCTCTACCGGCTGTCGCCGATTTTGCGGTCTGCCGCGTTCAACCACCTGATGTTGCGGGCGGCTGTATTGCCCGACAACGCGCGGTTGAAGCTGCGAACCCGCGTCGGCCCCAATGGGGTGCGCGCGGTTTACGCCGTGGTTGGCCGCACTTTCACGGAGTATGACGCGGCGGACTACCTGAGCGATGTCGTTGAACAGTTGGGCGCCGACGCCGAGCTGGCACGCGGCTGGGTCAGTTACGACCCGTCGACTACGCGGGTGCGGTTCAACGCCGTTTTCAACGAAATTGCGCAGTTGGACGCTGGGGCCGGCGACGTCTATCGATTGGCGCTCGTCGGCGTGACCCGCGATGACGCGGGCGCCCGTTACGAAATGCACGTCGCGGCGCATCGGGACGTCGGACTGCAACAGTGGGCGTGCAATACGGCGCCGCTGGTGAGTCGTGTGCATCGGGGCCCGCAGGACGCCGCGCAGGCACATATCGTCGGCCAAACCGGGCTCGCAACGGCCGCGTTCCACAAGTTCATGGGCCAGTTTGGCGCTATGAATACGCTCGCGTGGAACGAAGCTCCGAAGCTCGCAGCCGCGGGCAAGACCTTCGCGAAGGCGATGGCCACGTTGTGCAAGCAATTCAAGCTCGACGCGGATGTCGTGGGCGAGGCGTTCAGTGGCGTGCCGACAGTGCGCGGCATGCTCGACGCGCTGCTCGCCGGAGCGGCCGCACTGAACGATGACGACGTGTTGAACGCCGTCACGTCGTTTTGCACCGCGACGGTGCACGGCGTAATCCAAGCTAAGGCCGCGCCCGAAGCGGCGTGAGGGAGGGGTTATGCGATTCTTTCCGCTGGTGTTGGTTGCGTGTGCCACCATGGAAACGGGCGCCATTTCGCCATGTGAATTGGGCCTGGACCACGCGGCTGCGATTGAAGGCCAGAGTGACGCCGACGCGGTAGATCCGCGTTCGTATCCGGTGATCACGAGCTGCACCACGTTCGGCGACCCGCACACTGACGCCGACGTCGAGTACATGGATTGCTTCGAGCATATTATCCAATGGGACGGCGCTTGGTGCGTCGGATAGGGCAGGCAACAATGGGCGAGGATCTTTCACTCGGGACACTCTACATGTACATGGTTGCTGATTCCCAAGCGACGACACGACTGCTGTTCAACGAATACTCCCTATGGTCGACGCTTCACTACGCTGCGGAACGGCGGCCAAAAGGCACGGCTCGCCAACGGCGGTTGACGCGCCAACGCCGAATGCAGGCCGCTAGGCGGAAGCCATGATGAAGAATTGGCACAACAGCCCGTTGGACCGCGACATCAAGACGATCGCCATTGACATGGTCGACGCCGGTCTTCCGGCCGCCTTCGTGCTCCGGGTGCTCGAACTCGCGCGGCAAAGCGAAGGGGTCGGCGCGACGGGCAACCGCGGACACTCCTCCGCGCTCATCTATCAGCCGGCGCAGGTGTTCCTTCTAGGCCAGCCACACTCAACCGGCTCGCAGCTGCGATGGACCTGCCTACTCCTCGCGAACGATCGATGAATCGACGCGAGGGCCTTGCGGCCGTTCGACATCTGACGTTAGCTAGGTGTCAGGAAAGGGAAAGGGCACCGCATGCCAGCGCTGATCAACACCGGGCCGTCGCCCAACGGGATGCACGCAGCGGAAACATTCGCGATTTGTCCTCGTCGACGCGGCTTCAACGCGCATCCGATTCCGGGGGCGCCGCGATTCACCGACGCGTTGGCCCGCGGCACGCTCGTGCACGTCGGGCTCGCGCATCATTACGCCCGTATGCGTGCGAAGCAGCGAGGCGAGGATCCCGACCGGTTCTACCCGGTCGCCGACGCGGTGCGTCTGATGGTTGGCGCGGTCGAGCCCGTGGAGCGCGCGGTCATGGCGCGGCATGTGGCACCGGTCATGGTGGCGCTGGCTGCGTACGACGCGCACTACGCAACCGAGATCACGACCACGGAGATTGTAGCGGTTGAACAGGTCGTCGAGATTCCGTTGCCGGGCTTTGGCGGCGAAGGTGAGCCGGCCGCGAAGACGGCGCGTATCGACCTGATCACGCGCAAAACGACGCCTGGGTCAAAGCTGCTGTTCACCGACCACAAGTCAGCGGCACGTATTCAGAGAGAGCAGGCTTGGTACTACGCGCGTACGTGGCAATTTCTTGGGTTGCGCTGGCTAGGTCGCGCGCTCGGCGACGTGTTCGGTGGCGTTGTGCTGAATCAAGTGCAAGTGGGGGTAGCCGGGCCTGCGTTCCGTCGTCCTTCCATGGATCCGGTGCCGGGATTTTTCCTCAGCATGCCGGCTGGATTGGCCTACTTCGAGCGGCTTCGTTGGACATTCGAGAAATCTGGGCTACCGCCAGCGTTGTGGCCCGCGGTTGCGAGCGAGCATACGTGTCGTGGCCGCTACTCGCGATGCGATCATGCCGCACGATGCGAAGCGGCGTATCCGCAACCGACGCAACCCTTAGACGTAACCGTGTCGCTTACTCGTGTGGAGGGATAAGTAAAATGTCGTTCGATTCGGCCGCTGCGGCGCCGCTCGTCATGGTCTGTGGGCCTGCGGGTTCGGGAAAGACGACGGATATCATGCGCGCAGTCGGCCACGCCGCGGTAGTCGCGTGTACCGCAGGCGCCCTGAAGCCTGTGCTACCGCTGCTCGGCGACGATGCGAAAGCAATGGCCGAGCAAGACTGCGACTCGATCGAGGGGATGATCGCGCTTATCGACCAGATCAAGGCGTTCAATGCAAGCGCAGCGGGCAAAAAGAAGCCGGTGAAGTGGTTCGTGGCCGACGAATTTAGCCACGCAGCCGAGCGGACATTTCAGGTGCTTGAGCGCAAGGTGAGTGGGCACAAGCTGTGGGGCGAAATGCGCCGCATCGCGCTGGCGTTTCGTGACGCCGCGCGGTCTGCCCAGATCGGCGTCGTGGTCAATGCGTGGGAACAGGGCCCGCAGACCAAGGCCAACGGGAAATTCATCCGAGGGGGGCCGCGGCTTCCGTCTGACCTGCCCGAGCACTTTCCCGGCATTGCCGATTGCATCGTGATGGCCGAGCACAACGCGGACGCGTACCCGTTCCCTTGGGTGTACCGCACCCAGGGGGACGCAAATTGGGCGCTCAAGAATCGCGACGCTACTACGCCGAACATTGCGCCATTGAACATCGGCGAGATTTTGCGCGCTGGTGGCTATAGCGTGCCGTACCCGGTCGGGCTACAGCCGTACGACCCGTGGGTTAGCGCCCGCGCAACCATCTTCGCAGGCATTCCTGTCCCGCAATGGCGGCAGGCGTGCGAGATCAGTTTCCAAGAGCTTCTGGCCGAAAGGCTAGATACGCGCCGGGCAAAGTGGCTTGTCTACGACGCTTATGCGCGCGCTTACCTCCGTGTCGCGGCGGCACAGAGGCAATCCACCTACGCCGCAGGGTGAATGACATGGGACAGCCGTTTCAGTTTCCGTTGAATGTCGTGAATGTGGCTGCGGCCACGGGTGGGGGCCCCAAGCTCCCCACGGGCTATTACCGGGCGCGCGTTGTCGAAATGGAGCCCAAAGAGGCTTCGACCGGCCGCGTGCAGATCATGTACCGCGTCGAGATCACCGACGCTGCCTACGCGGGCGTGCCGCGCACCGGGCGGTTGAACCTGCCCGACGCGACCAACCCCAAGGACAAGGCGCCTTTGTTCTGGCGCGCCGCGTTGGAAAGCGCGGGCTACACGGCCGCGCAGTTGGACGCCGGGCCGGTCACTATCTCCGGTGGCGTGTTCATCGGCCGCGACGTGTTTGTGCACTATGAAGCGGGCGATCAGGATGCGGGCACCCGCGATCAGCTGAACATGGTGACTCCGGCCGTCTTCGATGCGGGCAAGGCCGCAGAGTCGGCCAACGGGGGCGGCGGCGCAGTGGCGACGCCGACGACCGGGCTCAGCGGGCTCGGTGGGCTCGGTGGCGGTTCGCATTTGGGCGGCGGTGGCGGCATGCTCGGAGCCGGTGGACTCGGCGGCGGGCTGAGCACGGCGACGAGTGGCGGACTTGGCGCACCGGCTGGCCTGAGCGGCGGGCTCGGGAGCGGCTTAGGCGGCCTCGGCGGACTTGGCGCATCGGCGGGCGTCGGACTGCCGAACGGCTCGGGCTCTCCGTTGACGGCCGGTGGTCTGCTCGCGCAGTTGAACGGCGGCCGCTAGATCGATGTCGGAGGCGGACCCGCTGAGCAAGATGCGCGCATGCGGCGCGGATTGTGAGGCGTGTCCGCTTGCCGAGTTGCAAGCTCCCATGGAAAGCGAGCCCAATCCGGGTTCGCTTTTCCATTTGGTGGGTCCAGGGCCTGCGATGGACGAGACGCGTTCGCTGCGTCCGATGACGGGCATCGCGGGGCGTGCGTTACAGGGGGCGCTCAAGACGCTTGGGGTTCAGCGCGGACACGTGTCCTGGGTGCCTACCGTGGCGTGCTACGCGGAGGATTTGAAGGGGCTCACCGCGAGTATCGAGCGCGCGAACCGCGAAGCGCAGCGGCTCTATCGGCGTGCGCTCGTCGCGTGGACCAAGGAATACGAGAAAAAAAAGGCTAAGGCCGTGTTGCACGGCGACTCGATGCCGGCCGAAGATATGCCCTGGCTACCGACGTCGTTGCGCACGCCGCAGGAGTGCTGTCGCCCTCGTTTGATGCACGATCTCAAGCACGCCCACAACATCGTCGCGTGTGGGTCGGGCGCGATCAAGGCGCTGCTAGGCAGTGGCGCGAGCATGACGAAGCTACGCGGCGGCATGATCGAAGGCGTGCTCGCCTACGATGCGGCTGCGAACGCAGCGCACGTCATTGACGTGGGCCCTGGTGTGGTTGGACAACCAATCCGGCTACTGCCCACGTTCGAACCGGGGCACGTGCAAAAAGAACCCAGGTGGACGCGCGCGTTTCACACCGACCTGGGGCGCGCCGTTTCCTGGTTCCGCGGCACGCTCACGTTCGCCGAGCCCGAGATCATTTGGCACCCGAAGGCCGACGTGCTGCGTGCGTTTTTGCATGCACCCGGCGCGCTATACGCGGCGGACGTCGAGACGGACGGTATTGAAGCGTTGAACGCGTCGCTGCGCTGCATCGCCATCGGTAATAGCGAACGGGTCGTGCTGGTCGGCGTGCGCTCGAAGAACGAGCCGCCGCGCGAACCGCTAGACACGCCAACGCGCGGCGCGTGGCAAAGCTCGCCATGGTACACCGCGGACGAACTGGCCGCCGTGTTGCAGGTTCTGTGCGATTGGCTAGCGGATCCAACGACAGTCGTTATCGGGCATAACTTCGGTGTATACGACTTTTTGAACTTGCTTGGTCAGCTTGGTGTGACGTCATGTGGCATTATCGACACGCTGCAACTGCATAAGCTCGTCGAGCCCGAGCTACCGCACAACCTGGGCTATGTGGCCAGCGTGTTCGCGCCCGCGGTCAAGGCATGGAAGGCCGACCGCGACGGCCGCAAAATGGCCACCGAGTCAGAATCCGACGAGGAGCTAGGTCGCTACTGCGCGATGGACGTGTGCCAAACCTTCCGCATCGCAGCGCCGCTGTATGCCGCCGTTGAAGTGCGCCAGCAGGCGTCGCTCATTGCCAAGGACCACGCGGTCCAGCGAATCTGTAGCGAAATGAAATGGGTCGGCATGTGGATCGATCAGGATGCGCGGCAAGTCGAAGAGGACCGACTGGTCAAAGAAATCATCGCGCTACGCAAGCAGCTGCAGCACGCGGCGAGCCTCGCGGACTTCAATCCTGGATCGACGCAACAGCTAAACGCTTTGCTGTTTGACGCGTGGCAGATCCCGAAGCCCGCCACACTGAAGGCAAAGGAGTGGTGGACGACCGGCGGCGCACATTCAAGCAAGGACGTCGTGCTGCGGTCACTGCTCGCGCTGCCTGCGCTGCCGCAGGACATCCGCGCGTTCATCCTGCTGCTACGGCGCTACCGCAAGCGCTGCAAGCTCCTGGGCACTTACGTCGCGAAGCTACGGCCTACGTCAGATCGAGTCACGTTCACCGAGTACGACGAGGATGAGGAGGACGAGGAGGGGCGCGCCGAGGTCGAATATAGGGAAAAATACGGAATCGAGAAGCGAGGCGTGATCTGGCCGAACGGCCGCGTGCATCCCGGCCACAACAACCTTACGAACGTCGGGCGGCTGAACTGCGGCAAGCCGATGAACGTGTACAACGTGCCCAAGGCGCTGCGCCACCTGTTCCGCGCGGCTCCGGGGCATGTGCTCGTAGGGGCGGACGCCGACACGTTCCATGTACGGATTTTTTCGGCTCTTTGGGGCATCAAGATGTACCTCGAAGCGTTCGAGTTGGGCGAGGATGCGCACGTGCGGACCGCGCGCGCGACCTTCGGCGCGGACGTGTTCGATTCGGCGCCGGGCCGCCCATGTGAAGCCAACGGCTTCGAGTGGACCGATCAAGCGGGCACCATGCGAAAGACGGGCAAGGTGGTGCAGTTTGCGTCTGCGTACGGCGCGGGTGACGAAACCGTGCACTCCGTGATCACGGCAACCGAGAACAAAAAGACGGGTGAACTGGAGTTTTTGCACCTGACGTTGCCCAAAGTGCGCTTGTTGCGCGCGAACTGGTTGTCGCAGGTGCCCGAGTTGATGGCGGGATGGGCGCACGAACAAGCGCTGTTCGACACCTACGGCTTTCTGGCCGATCCAATCGACGGACGGCGCAAAGACTTTCTCGACGGGCCGACGCCGAGCGACCTCGCCAACTACCGGACGATCGCGTGCGAGGCCGCGCTCATGAACGGCGCGATGATCGAGTGCACGAAAGCCGTGCCTGCCGAGTGCTGGGGGCCGGGTACCGGATTGATCGTGCAGAATTACGATTCGATGCTGTTTGAGGTTCCGGACACCGGCGTATCCGTGGGGCCGAACGGTCGACTTGTGGCGGCTAAGGGGTCGCCCGCGGACTACACAATGGAAGTGTTGCGTTCAAACCTCAACTATACGCATCCGGCGTTGCCCGGCGTGCGGTTCACGTCCACGCCGAAATTGGGTATGACGTGGCGGGACGTGTCGTAATGCGTTGCATCGTGCTTACCGACGCAACGGCCGATCCAGCCTACGTGAACTGGCAAATGCAATCGTGCGCTAAGCTCGTGGAACTTGGGCACGAGGTCTATAGCGCTAGCGCCGTGTTCGCCGCATTCGAAGCGCGGGCGGGCGGCAAGATCCGAGGCGTTCGATGGGGCCCCTGGAAAGACTTTGTTTGCGCGAATTTCGACGTGTATCTACGCTTGTTCGACGTGTCCCTGGGCGCGATCAACGGTTCGATTCTGTATCGAGTTGTGCGCCGAAAACCCGCTTTGTTCTTGCCGAGCGAGTACGCCGCGTGGGTTCCAATTGTCGACGTGGAAGAGCACGACCCCGAGAACTGGACGGCGGGGTGGGCGTTGACGGTTGGCTCAAACTGAATACACTATCCCGCGTGTGGGGACGAAACCATGGCACGTGCAAGCGCCGATGAAGAACTGACCGCGCAAGACGCGGTGAAAACGTTGCGCGAACGCGGCCTACCAATGGACGCTATTGTGGCGCTTATGGACCATCGCGTCACGGCACGCACGCTGTATCGTTGGGAAGCGGGCGCGACACAGCCGCAGAGCCCGTCGGCGCTGGCGAGCATCCGAACGCTCGCGCTAAAAAGCGGATCGGTCGCGTTGACACCTGACGCGTAACGGTTAACCCCTACGCTAGGGGTGGTCGTGAAGTACATCAAGCGCGTTGCAACCAACATGCGGTGTGGCGTCAACGTGGCGTTGGGCCCGTTGACACTCGTGGTCGGGCCGAACGAAGCGGGCAAGAGCACGACGCTTAACGCGATTGAGCTGTGCGCTCTCGGGGGCTGCTCGAACATCGGCGTGGCCGCGTGGCGTGCGGCCGGCGTTGAGCTGTACCAAGCGGTAGCGCCTACGTTGGACGAGCCCATTTCTGCGCTTGTCGAGTTGGACGACGGTGGAACGGTGCAGCTGATGCTTGAGCCGAATCTGGCCGGCGGCTGCTTCGCGCCCGTGCGCACAGGCATAGGCAACGTGCCGATTACCATGCCGATGACGCCGTTCGTGAAGGGCGTGACGGGCAGCGCTGAGTCGGTGCGCACCTTCCTCTTGCGCGAGATCGCAAGCGTCGTGAGCCTGCAGGACGTCTACGACCGGTTCGACGTGACGCTACATCCGTTGTTGGACCGTGCGCGAGTCGACACGGGCACGCCGCTGGATCAGTTGATCGAAGTGACCAAGCTCGCAAAGAGCCGCGGAATGGCGGCGACCCGCGAGTCGAACACGATCAAGAACGCGGCGAACGGTGTCGCGTCGGGGTTGGCGCCGCGTCCGCTTGAAGCGATGGTGGAAGCTGCGCGTGTTGCGCGTGATGCCGCGCACGAATCGCTCGCGCTACACGCGAAAACCACGCCGCCTCCTGACATTTCCGTGTTGGCCGCAGCTGAAATGCGCGCGGCTGCGCGCGTGCAGGGGTGCGTGGACGCGGCGACCGCGATCACGCGCGAGTACGAAGCGCTGCGGGCCGAAGCGAAGCACACCGACCACACCGTCGGGCCAAATAACAAGATCATATCGGCGCTGTCTACGCTGCTGGACGCGTCGGCCCAGGCGGTAACATGCGTGTTGTGCGGTGGCGAGATTCCACCGGGTGCCGTTGCTGCGCGACAAGCGGCTGTGGCAGATACCGTTGATTGCACACGCGCGGTCGAACGGGCAATCGAGCTACGTGCTGCATACGCCCAGGTGTCCGCCACCTACGACGCGGCATGTGATGTGTGGGCCACGGCCAAAGCTGCGTTGGCCGCAGCACAAAACGTAGTCGACGACACGGCCGCGGTCAACGCCGCGCGGGCCGCCCACGAAGCATACGCCGACGCCGAGCGTGTGCACGCCGCGCTAGTCAAGCTCGTCACGCAACATGACACCTTGACGCCCATGCGTACGCAGGTGACGGCGCTGACGGAGGACGCGACGCGTTGGCACGCACTACACGCGGCCGGTGCCGACGCAATCAAAGCGCTGCTCGATAGCAGTCGCGAAGGCTACATCGCACGGGTCAACGCGCTGCTCGACGGCGACACATTCGATCTCGTGCTTTCCGAAGGGCCCGAAGGCAAGCAGCGGGACGTGTGCATGTACGGGCTGCGACGCAATGGCCGACTGCACACGGTGTCCGGTTCGGCGCAGGCGCGTTTGCTCGCGGCGATGGCCGGAGCGACGTTGAAGCCGTTGGACGGCGTGACGGTGCTCACGCCGCACATGGACGTCGACATCGAGCCGGCGACGCTGCGACACCTGATGGTCGCGTTGACGCCACTGGCCGACCGAGGCGTACAGGTCGTGTTGTTCGCAACCAAGCTGCCCAGCGGGCGCACCCCGAAGGGGTGGACGATTTCACACTTGACTATCGGGGAAGGGGGCTAAATGGACGGTCACAACGCGTCGATGATTCCGAGCGAAGGCGCATCGCTCGCCGAGCGTCTGTACTGCACCTACAACGCGAGCGGTGATCCCGCGTCAGCTGGGCGCAATTACCTGGGGCTTCCATGTCCCGCGTGGAGCGCCCTGCCCGAAAACGTGCGTGCGAAGTGGGAAGCCGTCGCCGACTATTACATTGCTGTCAACTTGTCAACGTAGATGCATGGAGGCCACGTGGCGACAGTAGAACGAACGACGATCCGCATCGCAAGCGGGAAGTGGCAACTGCGTTGCTCTTCGACGGACGTGCTTCACGTCTGCACGATCGACAACGAAATCAACGTGTGGTATCGGCGCGACGCCGAAGCGGAAGCGGGGCCTGGATGTCACGTGGTCCTGGTCCCTGACGGCGGCACGATCCCTACGGAGGGCGTCTACGCGGGTACGCTCGTGCTCTACGCGGGCACGGTCGTGCTTCACGTGTTTCTGCAGACGGAGGCGCCATGACCGCCGACATTTATGGCGTCGATCGAAGTAGCTGGCCAGCGGGTCCGTGGGATTTCGAGGCCGAAGACCGATTGGAGTGGCGCGACGCGGCCACCCGGTTGCCGTGCTTGATGGTGCGAAATGGCAGGGGCGCATGGTGTGGCTACGTGGGCATGCCGCCTGGACATCCGCTACATGGCGTGAGCTACCACGACGCGCGCGATCAAGACGGCGCGTGGATTGATGAAGCGCACGGCGGGTTGACCTATAGCGCCGCTTGCGACGGTCACATTTGCCACGTGCCCCAGCCCGGCGAACCCGAGGACGCGTGGTGGCTCGGTTTCGATTGCGGGCACGCGGGCGATCACGTACCCGCGTTGGCGTCTACTTCGTATGGGCGCTATCGCGACGTCGCCTACGTGAAGGAGAAGGTCACGAGGCTCGCGCAAATTCTCGTTGATGGGAAACCAGACGCGGCGCGCTGGGATGTGCCATGTCCCGGCTAATTCTCCGTCGGCGCGCGGCACCTTTGGCACGCTTTCCTGACTGGCGACGATGCAGCGTTCGGCGATCGATACATGCTACGACGTGACGCCGTCGACGCGTTGATAGACGAGTGGCGCTGGCACTCGACGCAAAAACCGAGCGAGAAGCTACCATGAGCAACATCGAATACGTCGAAACGCGTGACGCGCCCATGGCGCATCACCGCGCTGGTCTTTCGTGGACGCGTAGCGGGTACGGCTCGAAGATCCCAACCGCCACCCAGGTCTACTACGCCGGTCGATGGCGTCGCGTCTACACGACGATTTGGAGTAACGGGGGTACATCGTGGATTGTTGTGGCGAAGCAACGCCACGTTGTCTGCGGCGGGGCTGACGGCATCCGCGCAGTCGCGCTCATGCCTTGGATGGCTGATGGCGCACCGACCAAGGCGACGCCATGAGTACCGACGATCACGGGCGCGGGTACGTCAGCGCCGCACTTGCGTTCTTCGCGTGGCTTTGGCTGCTCGCCACGCTCGCCATGCTCGCGCAGATCACCGACGACGTACGCGAGGTGCGCGACATGCTGCGTACACAGCAAACGTGCGAGGCGGCGCCATGAACGAGGCGGACCTTCGGTTTCGTGGTGCTTGGGCTCGCGGACGTGGCTGGCGGGGTGCTCGGGACCATACAGGCGCTCGGAGTACTCATGCGCAACAAACGACTACGGGAGGATCGATGAATACGATCGGAACCTGTTCGCGCTGCGGCGGCCCCGTCCAGGCGCCTATCCTGTGGTTGGCACCGCCGATCCCGACGTGTACGACGTGCAAGGCCGTGGCCCACGGTGTGCACGGTCCGATCATCCTGACGATGGCGGCCGAACCGCAGGCCCCAATCGACTCGCTTGGCGACCCGGTGGCCGACATGCCGGGAATGTGAGCATGGCAACGGCCGACGTGCTTATGGTTCAGGCAGGGCTTGCTGCGTCAACTCGCGCGTTGTACCTGCGTATCATCGATCGCATGACGCGAGAAAGCGGCAATCCGGTCGCGTGGTTTGCGTCTCAGGTCCGCGCGGGTCGTTCGACAGGCACTTTGATGCCGCTACGGGGCGCGTGCAAATACGCGCTGATGGCCACGGGCGTCGACGAGTTCGATGCAGATCGCGCGTTGGCGAAACCGAAGGGCAAGGCGGTCGTGGTCCGCGACGCGCTGTCCGAGGCGCAGCTGACGCGCTACAACGCGGCGGTTGAACGACTCGCCGAGCCTTACCGCACGCTGTTGCTTCTGTTGCCATTGACGGGGCTGCGCATTTCAGAGGCATGCGCTCTGCGCGCACTCGACGTGATGCGCTACCAAGAAGATTGGACATTGCGCGTACTCGGTAAGGGCGGAAAAACGCGCAATGTTCCGTTGCCGCAGGCGGCGAAGACCTTGCTATCCGTTTTTATTATCCGCGAGAATCCAAGTGGCGCGCTCTTCGAAGGCGCGCGCGGTCCCGTGTCGGCGCAATCGGCGCGCGCAGCGCTGCACTCTGTGTTGACGGGCGAGTTGAGTCACGTCGTGCCGCACCAACTGCGACACACGTACGCGACGCGGCTGACGGAACGTGGTGGGGACTTGCGCCACGTGCAGGCGCTTTTGGGGCACGAGTCGATAAATACGACGGCGCGGTATACCCACCCGACGGCGGCTCGATTACGTAATACGGCGAAGCTGCTAGATGACAAGTGAGGCGCGACGGTCATGGGCTACGAATGGAAGGAAGGACGCTTGTACCGAAACGACGTCGCGACGGATTGGCGCCTGCGGGAGACTGCCGACGATGGTTGGTGCGCAACGCATCCAGCCACGTCCACGCACGCCGAAGCCTGCTACTACGACGACACCGAAGCCGAAGTGCAGGCGATGGTCGAAGGGCTCGAAACACACCGCGTGCTCGCTCGATTGCGCGCACGCCGCAAGGAGGGCGCGTGAGCGCCGAACACGACGTAATCAGCGGTGTGCGTCTCGTCGAAAGCATCTTGGCACGTGTGGATGTGCCGAAAACACGGCGTGCGCTGACCGCTTTGCTGCGGCTTGTTGAGGACTGGCAACAAGCCTGCTTGAGCTGGAGGTCTAATGCTGTGGGATTTTATCGTTAAAGTGCCGGGTTTTCTGTGTTTGCCATGTGGCGGTAGCCGGCTCTCAAATGCGATCGATGGGGATCCGTTTGTGGATTCGAAGCCGACCTTTATTCGCGTTGACGAAATTGCGCTGTTGCGCTCGGTGTCGTTCGCGCTGCCTCTACCGTCCGCGAGTTCGGAACCCTCGTTGGCCAGATCGCGGGATGACATACGTTGCTTGATTGTGTTGCGCGGTGGCGAAAAGGTCGAGATTGATCAATCAATCCGCAAAGTGGCGCTGACGATTGCAGACGCGTCGGCGACGGCCGTGTTTGAGAAAGGGTTCAGGTAGAAGGGGGTTAGATGCTAGAATTCAGCTACCAACCGTATCCATCGACACTGAAGATTCTCGTGGAGCCGCATGCAATCAAAGTAATCATGCACAAGGCGGATGGGCTGGGCAAGGTACTGTGCTTCGTGATGAGTGATCGAATGACGCGACAGTACACACTGTCGAGCCTTACGCCGGAGCGCTAGGTGGTCAAACGCGTCTACATTCAGCAGCAGAATAGAACGTATCTCGCTCCGTGCGGCTTTTCGTGCCACGAGGGCTTTCGGTTCCTTGGCAAGGACGTGCAACCATTCGAAGAGGCGCAGCTCCCCGACCTGTTGCTGACGTCAGAAACGCTCGTCCACGGCTGGGTCCGTACGGTCCAACAGGCTCTTGTCCAGATGGGGAAGGCCATTCCGGCCGCGCTTGACTACCCCGATGAGCTGGCGAGCTACCTCGCGACCCCTGTGCGCATGACCACGCTCGGCGAGGTTCACGCCGCGTGGCGTGCGGAAACCCCCGAGCCGGTGTTCGTCAAGCCCGTCGCCCAAAAGCTGTTCACCGGACATACGGTCGAACGGTTTAGCCACTTGGCCGAAACAACGCCCTTTCCACCCGATACGCCAGTTTGGGTGGCGCAGGTCGTGGACCACGTCAGCGAGTATCGTTGCTTTGTGCACGAGCATAGGCTGGTCGGGTTCAAGCACTACCGGGGCGACCCGTGGTTGTTGCCCGACAGGCGCACGATCAACCAAATGATTCGCGACTTCGCGCCCGCTGCTCCGATCGCGTACGGGCTCGACGTGGGCCTGATTGAAACGGGCGACGGGCACAAGACCTGCCTTGTCGAGATCAACGACTGTTATGCCCTGGGGAACTACGGTTTCGACCCGATCGCGTACTGTGAAATGCTTGAGGCCCGATGGCTCCAGCTAATGGCGGGCTAGTATGCCGATTCGCCCTCCTATCGTTCAGTCGGTAATCGACGAACGGCGCAGAAATCCGGCTCGTCCCCGCCCCGACATGCAAACGTGGCGCGTGCCATATTCGGCCCTTGAGAACGTGCTTTTAGCCGCAGCTGGTCTTGACGTCGTCATCGCGCATGATATCGTGCCGAGCTGCGGCTGGATCATCGGTGGCGCCGATCTAGGGACGTTTCTCGAACGAATGTACCCGGAGGACCTATCAGGCTAAGCCATCGAGCAGGCGATTCGCACGGTCGGGCGCAATTTCTTGCAGGCGCGCGTGGACGCGCAGCACGAACGGCGGCCGTTCGGCGAGTTGCGCTGCGGCCCGCTTGGTTACGGAAAGCGCCGTAACCAACAGGTTAGTGTCGAGCTGCGTCAGATCGAGTGCCGCCAAGAACGCGTCGCATCGCTCGAACGCGCCCGCGGATAGCATGTCGTCCACGTGGGCGAGCAGCACGTCAATCGCGCCGTCGGGGTCGTGTTGCGCAACGAGCGTGTACACGTCCACCGCGGTCAAATTGCGAGCGCCATCGCGTTGAACACGTCTTCCGTCGCGATGTCGAGCGCGGTACGGATGTCGCGGTGCGTAGGCACCGCTTCGGCCGCTACGTCAGCCGCCGAGTGCTCCCACGCCCAATGCGTGCCGTCGTTGGTCAGCGCGCGCCATCGAATCGTGGCGTGGCCTGGGTGGTGGCGTGTTTCTGCCATGGCTCTCTCCAGTTTTGCCTAGTTGAGACGAGCGTATGCGTACGGCACGCTCACGCCCTCTTTCTTAAGTCGCTGGATGGCTACAGCGCGCGTGACGCGACCACTGCGGTACTCGGAGTACCAGTGTGCGATGGCTCCCGAATCAGGGTGCCCACGAAAGCGAGCGTTGACCTTGTTCCAGTCGGTGACATTGGCGGCGTTCCACAGCGGAAACTCCGCGTCCACCGCGTCAAAGACGAAGGCCCAACTCGTCGAAGGATTCCGGTGCGACCGCTTGGTTCGCGCATGCGCATTTGCGTTCCGACGCTTCCAGTTCGACGACCAGCCCGCGGCGGTTGCTACCTTTCGTTCGGTCGAAAGCGCTTCCTTCAGCGTGAATGGGCCGAGCACGACGTCATAGCTGCCCCACGCGCCCTCCGGTGCTTGCGCCCATGCTGCGGTGAAAACCTCGGACCATGCGCCGTCATCCTGTACTGCGACGCCCACGAAGTATCGTTCACGCATGGCGAGCCCCCTCCAGCTTCGCTGGAAAGCTATCTCGTCGCCTTTTGAACCGCACGTTGGTTCGTCCCCCGACGCTGCCTAGCTGCGCGCGACCAAGCACGCAAAACGATTGTCTCGCCAAAGTGGGCATTAAACCTCGATTTCGATAAAAAAATGAAAATGTGTATTTTCATATTTTTCGCAAAAGTCCGATTCCAAGCCGCAAATGCAGCACGCTCGTTTTGCGCCTTGCGCTACGCCGCCCAGGCAGTCGGCACGTGGTCTTCGACGGCGCGTTGACGGCGCTTGAACGCGAGCACGCGGGGCATGGTCTTCGACGGCGAACGCGGCCTACGTTATTAGAATGGTGTGCGAACGAAAGGAGACACCATGCCGACCAAACCCGTGACCCTCACCGAGAACCAATTCATCCTGCTCGATGCGATCATCACCGACGATTTCCAGAGCAGCGGGACAGGTGAAGACGCAGTGTGGACCTGGAGCCCGTGCGAGGCGTTGATTAAACGAGGCGTAGCGAAGGCCAGCCTCGGCGGCATCTTTGCAAAGGCTCAGGAAGCCGGCTTGATCGGATGCCAGGGACGGGTCGGCACCAAGGCCCAAGGGGACGACGATGTCGTTTGGGCAACCACGGCGGGCGTCGAGGCATGGCGCGCACGAAAGGCTGTCTAGGCGTTGACACTTTGCGCGGTTGCGTTATTACAATGGCATACCCCGAAGGAGCGACAATGTACGCCGTCCACCAGTACAACGCGAACGAAGACATGGGCGCAATAAGCCGCCACCGCACGTTGGAAACCGCCGTAAGAGCGGCGCGGCGTCGCAACGTCCAACACCGGAAGCAATACGGCGCGGGCTCGCTGGTGTCGTTCGAGGCTCGCCACGGCGACGGGTCGACAGTCAATCCCGACGTAGCCGAAAACGCGGCCCGCGCCGCAGGGTTGATCTGATGATCGCCGCATTTCATGCCCTGCTGACCATGCCGGGCTGGGCCGTCGAGCCAGAAGTGCTTGTGTTGGCGTGCATATTCACCGTCTTGTGCGTGTGGCCTGCCGCGCGAAATATGCGGGGTGTGTGATGACGGTGCAAACCGAGTTGCAGGCGGCGTTTGACGAGATCGAGGCGTTTGAACGCAGCGTCGGTCAATCAGATACAGAGCGCGATGTGCTATCGGTCATGGCGCATGTACGCGTCCGCGGATGGCGCGCGCGGCACGAAAAGCATGGCCTGAGCGAAGCCGCCCAATTGGCCGTGTTCGCATTGTTGGCCCGGCTGCGCGCGTTCAACGCGGCTGCGCGCGTGGTGCAGTGAGCGACGCCGACATTGCCATGCCACAGGTGCTCGGCAAGCTGATTGCGCACGTGCGGAAGCGCGCTGAAGCGACCCAGGTGGATTTGGCCGACGCTGCATGTGTCTCGCAATCGAAGATGTCCCGCGTCGAAGCGGGCGCCGCGCCCAACGTCTTCGAGCTGACGCGGATTGCGGCGCGGCTGGGCACGACGCCCGAGGCACTACTACGCGAAACGCGCCGGGTCGTCGCCCACGTGGACACGATCGTGGAACAGGTCACGGGGCACGAAGCCGACTGGAACACGAACGCGGCCGCCTACGACGGCCTGATCACGTTCGTACTCGAAAATATTCGCAAACCAAAGGGGACATCGCCATGACGCCGGATACATCGACCGTTGCCGCGCTTGATTGGCTGCGCATGCGACGGTCGACGCGTGGCTGACCGATCCGTACGTACTCGCGCAGCTGGAGACGCTATGACCCGGATGTAGCCAGCCTAACCCGGTCGCACGGTCATCATGCCTTGCGGCGTCTCAAAGCTGCCGCCGCGTCCGGCCATTGCCTGCTTGATGACGCGGGTAGCGGTCGAGTGGTTGCGCCAGTTTTCGAGCAGGTAGGTCGCGGGCACCGCGTGACTGCTACCAAATTCGGTGCTGACGATCAGGGTCGTATGCTTGCCGTTGGTTCGAGCGCGACTGCGGTTGGTGCGCGCCGCCTGGACTTCGCCCGGCTTCTCGTAGCGCGTGGTGCCGTCGCTCCAACGCACATGCAGATAGCGACCGCCGTGTGCGAGCACGGTGCCCGTGCGGTGCCCGTCCGTGACGCGCGAACCCACGGGAAACGTATTCACCGCGTCGTACATGAAACGAATCGGTTCGTGCGGGTTCTGGAACGGCTTGGTTGGCTTCAGCTGCGCTTTGACGAGGTTTTGCGCACTGCCCAGCACCATGCTCGGAACCTTCGCGGCCTGACGAAACAGCTTCACCGAGTCGTTCGGCCCGATGATGTCTTCGGCCGTGGCCATCACCTTGCCTAGCTCGGACTTCGTCAACACGCCTTCAAGCACCGAGCGCTGCACTGGCTGCATCCAACCGCTCAGCGCCCGGAACAGCCGCTTGCGCCGCGGATCGTTGTGCACGTCGTACACCAAGATGTAGTGCTCGGACGCCGGGTTCGTCAGGATGCGTTGCGCGGTCGCGCTGACTCGACGTTTCATATTGGCCGCTCTCGGGTTACGCGCCTTTTTAACGTACCTGGGAGCCGCCTTGCCAACCCCCGATTCGTCGTCGTCCCGCGGCATCACTCCGGAGGTAGCCGCGCGCTACCTCAAGGTGTGCGTCATGGTCGAGCGCGGAAGCACACCCGAAGAGCGGGAAACGGCCAAGAACGTGAAAGAACGGCTGGAAGCGCGCTACCCCGGCATTGCGGTGTACGCCGCGTTTCGCGAACAGCTGAACAAGCAAGCGGGCGCGTCTGGTGCCTCATCGGCCGCGCCGCCGCCTGCACCCGGCAATACAGCACGCGTGGTGTTCGACTTTTTCAAGGGCGTGGTCGGGCAGGTCACCGAGCGCCAACGAGTCGACGCGATGGCCGCGACCGTTCGACCGCGCATCGTCATGGATCACGACGGCAACGTGAAGGTCGCGTTTCGCGTGCCGTGGGAAACGATATCGGCAGCGGCCTCGGTGTCGGATCTTGGCCTATACGCGCTGTGCGAGTCCATCGGGTCGCAGCTGTCCGAGGCGCTGATCGCCGAACTGGAAAATGAGCTGTAGCCCTGGACGGACGTTCGGCCGTCGGACATAATCGATTCGCTTTACCGCTTTCGAGGTCCGATGATGCCCGTGCACGCCAGAGTCTACGAGGTCGACGACTCGCCTTCGACATGGCGCGAATTGCACGTTGATTTGCGCTTGATCCCAGGCGGGCCGGCGCTTCCGCTATTTCGGCGCAAGTTGAAGGACGCGTAATGGCCGACGATCCGACGATTCAGGTCGCCATTGCAGGCGCCGCCGCTTCCTTGGGTGCCGCCATCATGGCCGGCGCCACCAAAATCTACGATGCGCTGCGTCCTTCGCCAAGCGACACGAAGATCGCCGAGCTGGAACGGCGTCTGACTGGCGTCGAAACGCACATACGCGACGTCGAAACTCACATACGCGACGTAGATAACAAGCTCGATACCGTGCGCGAGAACCTGGGCTACGTGCGCGGTGCGCTGGCGCAACTACTCGCAGCGATCCGGGAGGGATCCGATGAATCACGTGCGCCAACAGCTTCGACCCCATATCCTGAAACTTCAGGCGGCACGCGAAGCGCTTGAAGACTGTGCCATGGCATTGCGATGTGATCGACGCGAAGCCATTATTTCCGCGTCGACCCTCCCCGCGTCGACCATCCCCACGTCGACCATCCCCGCGTCGACCCTCCCCACGTCGATCGACCATCCACGAGCAGCACAGTCTACATCGCGCTAATTTGTGTGTGGCTTCGGGGGGCCTGTTCCCACGCTGGGAGCGACCTTGGATGCGTACACACTAATCAGCATAGTAGCCAGTTGCGTGCTACTTTGGCGAGATATTGCCCGGAGTCGCGAGCTTACGAAGTTGCGTGCTCATCGACGGCATGTCGAGAACACCGTGCGTGCGACACGCGCGGCCGTACGGCAAGCGCTTCGCGTCGCCCATGACGCCCTACCGTTCGAGGCGCGCGCCGATCTGGCCGATGAGTTGCGCCACTGGCACGATGGCAACACATGAACAACGAAATCCTTTTGATGGTGACGGGGCATCGCCCGCACAAGATCCCTGGCGGCTACAACGAGGGGAGCCCTGGCTGGCTCGCGATCCGGCATTGGCTCGGGGAGCAGATTCAGGCGCATGCGCCGCGTGCCGTGATCAGCGGCATGGCGCTCGGGGTTGATACGGTGTTCGCCGTGGCTGCGTTGGAGTTGGGCGTGCCGCTGGTGGCCGCCATCCCATTCCAAGGGCAAGAGGCACAGTGGCCCGCCGCGTCCAAGGCCCGTTACCAGCGTTTGCTGGCGCGAGCTGCCATCGTTCACGCCGTATCTCCGCCGGGCTACCACGTGAGCAAAATGCACGTGCGCAATCAGTGGATGGTCGACACGTGCACGCACGCGTTGGCCGTCTGGGACGGGTCGAGCGGTGGAACGGGCGCGTGCGTGCGTGCGATTCGCGTCGCCGAAAAGCCGCTTCGCGTGTTTGACCCGCGCGCCATCGCCGGACTCTTGAGCACTACAATCGAGGAGTCGCCATGAAGCCCATTTGGTCCGCATTAATGTCGTGGTTCTGGCCTCATCCGCCGGACAAACGGCCGTTTATCGATTTATCGCTTGATCCAGCCCCAACGCGCGATCCCGACGATTTGTTTCGCGTCAATCCGGAATCCGATCCGTCCACCGACGAATCCGATCCGTCCACCGACGAAACGGTCTTAGCAGACCTGGACCCGCCGCTGGCAGCACTCGCGCAAAGCATGTTGCCGCCCATTGGTATGGATTGTTGCGTATTCGTGGCTTTGTGGGTTGTGCGACGTTCGCACTTGGCCGCGCAAGTACCAATCGGAGCGACGCCCGAAAAGACAGTCGCAACAGCCATGAAAGTAACGGGCGCGTGGTGGGAACGCGCTAACATTTGGCGCGAGGCTGACGGCACCGTTGCGGACTGGTGGTCCAGTGTTGTTGCCGCTCAGGAGTACCTGGGCGGCACGTTGTCATCCGCTGTGCCCGCGCATGCGGTGATGCTCACACCTGGGCGGGTTCACGTGTTGCAACGCTGGAATAAGACGCGTACAGACGGCCATACATGGCTTGCTTACGCACTACTTGACGGCGATAATCGTTGCGTGACCTACCAGTCGTCACGCAAATTTGGATTTCGCACAGCTCCCACCGTCGGTGCATGGACCGATAAAGGCGAACAGTACGAAGTCATGTGCCTAACGCTGCCGGCAACGGTGCAGGTTTCCTAGCCATGACGTACGTGCCGCATGGTGTCGTTTTTCGCGCGGCACGAAGTCGACAAGCAGGGCGCCGGGTGGGGCGTTGACTCGAAGGGCTATCAGGCGTGGCTGCTTTGGGGCGGCGACGCGGGACGCGCCTGGGCGCTTCGCCTGCTAGGGTAGCGTGGCGCTCGGCGCGGGCGGCGGAGTGAGTAGTGCGTCGAAATCGATCTCACTCATTTCCGCGTCGGACATGTCCGGCATTTCGATGTCGTCAACGCCGCCGAGCTTGACCCAGAGCGCGCGGCGCTGGATGGGCGTGAGCGCGAAGCCAATCGCGGCACCTCCGCTCAATAGCGCCGCATAAAGTGGCAGCGGCATGGGCGTCATCGCGCTAAGGCATGCATCGCTCACCCCAACACCCGCGACGTTGAGCGCGATAGCCCAACTCGTCGTCTTCCGCGCGGTGCGTACGTCGACCCCTTGCGTGGTTGGGCCCCATGCTTGTGCCATCGGTTGCTTGTGACACGAGTCAACCAGATCAAGTGCGTTGGCGAGCGCCAGCTTGAGCTTGACGTCGGGCAACCCCTTCATCACGCAGGCCAGAAAGTTGCGGGCAGCGCGATAGTCGGTCAGGGTCACGTTCGTTGCGGTCATGGTGGGCTCCTCTTTGATCGGGGCGGCGTTGCCTTCCGATGAATGGATAATAACAAGCGTGCGCCACCTGTCTACCATTTATTTCGGTAAATGCGCTGGCCGCGGGTAAACGCCAGTTGTATCGGTCGTTTGCACGTCGTCCGCGTCGTAGTAGATGCGAAACCCGAACAAGCGCTCGGCCTCGTCGTCCGCGGCCTGCTCACCGTGATCATGACCGCGCCGTAGTAGCGACGCGTGGCCCAGCTCGTGCGCGAGCAGTGCCACGATGCGCGCCGCGGGCTGCGCTTCCAGGTCAGGTGCGACACCGATGGAGTACACGCCCTTGATCGGTTCTACGTGGCAGAACGCGAACGCGCGCGGCTCGACGAAGTCGTAAACGCCGCCCACGTACAGATCGGTGTAGGGCAACAGCCGCGCCGTATCTTGCAACTGACGGAATGCAAGCGCCGTCGCGGGCCCTGCCGGGCGGCGTAAAGGGGGTCCCGCCGCGCGCTTCGTTCGTGGACGCATAATGACCTCGCCGGCTACAGCGTAACCAGCCAGCATGAGGCGCCCAATGAGCCAGGATCTAGCCGTACGGCACGACCGCATCCTACAGCACTTGATCAACGTCTGCGGCATGGACGAGCGCGACGCGCGCAACGCGTTGGGCAAGGGCGAGGGCGAGGCTTCTGACCGCCCTACGCTGACGCCCCAGGGCATCGAGGTGTTCGAGCGCGGCGTGCACAAGTACGTCGCGAGCAAGCCGCTACGCACACTGTTGCTGCTGCTCCCACGCACGGGCATGCGCGTAAGCGAAATCGTTACGCTATCGTGGGACGCGATCTTGACCGACAAGCCGGGTCAACCGCGCCTGCTAATCGTCGGCAAGAACAGCGACGTGCGAACGATTCCGCTGACGAACAAGGCGCTCGCGATCTTGGAGCGCTACGAAGCCGAGTACAACCCGCGCGCCCGTAGCGAGCATTGGATCTTCCCGGCGAAGTCGGGCCCGAACCACGTCGATACCGATCGTGTGCAACGGGCCGTACGACTGCTTCGACGACGCGAGCCAGGATTGTCGGAGCTTACCCCACACGTGCTCCGACACACCTACGCGACGGAAAAGCTGCACCAATGCGCCGACTTCGCGACCGTGCGCCAATTGCTCGGGCACAATGGGCGCAAAACGGCGCTTCTGTACTATCACATCTAGGCTGCGTTTGATCTCGTGTTAAACGCGTGCGCAAGGGGGCGAAGCATGATCGCAGCTGCCACGTTCGTGGTGCATCTTGACGCCACCACACCTACCGGCTTGCCTGCCCCGGCTGCGCAGTGGGGCGCGCTGGTGCAGCTCGTGGCACTTGCCGACGCCCGAGGCGCCCGACTGTCGCTCGCCGCGACCCCGCAGTGGGCCGCATGGTGGTCGGCCGGTAGCGCCTGCACGGTGCCGCCTGCCGCGACCCGATGGGGCGCGACGTGTGACGCAGTGGTCCGCGCGTGGCTTGCCGAGGGGCACTCGGTGGGGTTGCATCGGCATCCCTACGGAGGGCCCCGTTGGGACGGCTACGGCGACGTGCTGGCAACCACGCCAGGGTACCTCGGCACACCCGAGGATGCGGAGGGGGCTGTCGCTGCGTGGCTTGGCGCGCCGGTGCGGTGGGCCGCGTCGACCGAGTTTGGGACGGGTACCACGGTGAGCTACACCGCCCTGGCAGGGGCAGCAGGGAGCGACCCCGCCTCCGGCGGCGGATACCTCGTGTCGGCTCCCTGTGCGCTCGAAGTCGATGGGGCGCAGACTTGGCAGGTGCGCCAGCGGTCGGCGCATGTGCTTCTTGCGCCTGAGGTGAAGACCGCGCTGAGTACATGGTGGCCGACGCCGGGACTGCTCGGGGTGGCAACGCACCCTGGGGATGTCGATATCGGGGTGCTGACGGCGACGCTGGACGAACTCGGGGCAGCTTCGGTGCCGGTGCTCGACGTGGTGTCGGCATCGCTAGCGGTCGAGGAATACGCGGCCGGAAGCCCGGCCATCGCGTGGCAGGGGTGCAGGTGATGGCCGGCATGACGTTTCCGCGCGCCATAACTCGGCTTCATCAGATCGAGATTACGTCTCGCTGCAACCTGAAATGCGTCTACTGTCCAAGCCGCGATATCGTCGCGGGCAAGTACCCGGCGCGCGCCGCGGTGGACATGACCCCTGCGACGTTCGAACGCGCGTTGTTGTGGGTCAGGTTTTATGTCCGAACGGCCGGGCAAGCCGAGCTGAACCTTGCGGGTATCGGGGAGAGCACGCTGCACCCTGATTTCGTCTCGTTCGTGCGTCTCGCGCGAGAGGCGCTTCCTCACGGCAGGCTGATCTTCGCCACAAACGGGTTGCTCTGCGATCCGGCGATGATCGAAGCCATCGCGCCGTACAAGCCCGAGGTGTGGGTGAGCTTGCATCGACCCGAAAAGGCGGGCATCGCGGTGAAGCGCTATCGCGAGGCGGGGCTGTTGGGCGGGGTGAGCGCCGACCCCAGCATCAACGCGAACGATTGGGCCGGGCAGGTGAAGTGGACAGGGCGCGGCGCGCCTATGCCCTGCTCGTGGTTGCGGGAGGGCAAGGTCATGGTCTGCGCGGACGGGAACATCACCACGTGCTGCCTCGACGCGGCCGGCGTGGGCGTGGTGGGCCACGTGTCCGACCCAATTGGCTCATGTGCCGTGCAGCCCTATTCGCTATGCGCCTCGTGTCATCACGTGGTGTAGAGACGGGTCGCGCGGTACCTCTAGCGCCAGACCCGCGCGAATCTCCGCAGCGAGCGCGACGTACGCCTGTCGGTGCTCCGCACTACTTGCGGCGAAAGCGTAGATGATCGCCATCTGCCACTGTTCGCGCGCCGACAGCTTCGCGCTTACGGCTTCGCGCACCATGGCCTCCGGCGCGAGTCCGAGCGCGCGCAGGGTTTCAAAATCTGCACGGTTCAAGTTCATTCTGCACCGTCGAAGAGGACGCATTGACCGGGATGCGTGCTCTCTACGTCCAGCATTGCGACCTTGGCACGTGCTTCGGGTGTTAGGCTCGCGCGCGGAATGACGAGGCGCACCATCGCCATGACCGGTCCTTCCATCGCGGCCTTCGGCGGGCCTACGCTGCCGGGCACGATGATGCGAGACGCCGGGGCGATGCGCGGCGGCGCAATCGGCACCGCGATTGGCGCGATCATGAGCATGGCCACGCCATCGTCCTTCAGGCTGATCTGCTGATGCGGCGTCACGGGCTGCACTGGCGCGACCGCCGGGCACACCACGGCGACGAAATCCGCCGCGACTTTGCCGTTGGCCGCAATCGCCGCAATCTCCTCGGCGGAAAGATTCGAAACAAAGTACGCCATTGAACGGTTACCTCCTGCCACTCGTGTAACTGATAGCCAGCGTGCGTCAACTGGCATCATAACTTTCGCCGCTTGGGGCGCCGCGTCCGGTAGCTCACGACCTGCCGAATGCGCTTCGGCTTGCCCAAAATGGCGCCCATGTCGGGGCCGAGGCGCAAGCGTTCGAACGTCTCGGGGTGAAATCCGGCAGCGCGCCGCAACTCGGCACGTACGACCTTTTCCGTTAGCGTGATCGCCGCTGCCTTGTACCCGTGCAGACTGAGCCAGCGTGTCACCGTGTCGCGGTCCCAATTGCGCCGCGAAAACAAGAACGCGTGAACCTTAGTGCCCACGGGCAACTCCGGGAAATCCGGCATTTCGAGATCGGCTTCTGCCGCGGGTTGGCCACGCAGCCATTCGCCGAGTAGACCAGTTGCGTCCTGTCGTTCGATGGCATGCGCGCCAATGGTCTTTGTGATTAGTTTGCGTTTGTGCTCGATAATCTCGCTGATGCGGTCATCGTACGTATCAGGCACGAGCATGAACCAAATGAACGTCTCGTGCTCTTGCCCGATGCGGCGGATGCGATCTTCTGCCTGCTCCTCGGCGGCCGGCGTCCACCAGCGCTCGACGAACAGGGCGTGGCGCGCTCGGTGCAACGTGATTCCTTCGCGCGCGGCCTGCGAGCCCAGGAACACCGATAGCTGGCCGCTTTGGAATCCGTCGATCGCGCGTTGTCGGTCCCTTCGCGACGTCGAGCCGTCGAGCCGGCCGTACGGGATCTTGGCCCCGTCGAGCACGTGCGCGAGCGCATCGAGCACGTCTGCGTGGTCCGCGAACACCACGACGGGCTCGCCGGCGCGCAGCTGGCGGACGATCCATGCAGCCGCGGGCAACGCCTTCGCGCGCCCCAGGATGCGGCGCAGATACCCAACTTGCGTCAGCGCCGCGGCACCCATGGCAGACGTCACGGCGGCGCCCACGTCCACCACGCCAGCCGCGCGTAGCGACTCTTCGAGGTAGGCCCCAAACTCCTGCTCAGCACGTCGGTACTCGCGCATAGCGTCCGCCGGAATCGTAACATCCAAAATAATCCGCTTCTTGGGCGGAATGTCCGGTGCCGCATCTTCAAGCAATCGGCGTAGCATGGGCGGGTTGGGGCCAATCAAGTCCTGCACCGTCTCTAGCTCTTCGACCACATTGATCAGTGGCGTACCGCTGAGGAGAATGCGGTGCGGAATGCCGGCGCAGAGCCGTGCGGTCGCGGCGCCCCGTTGCGACATCCGGTTGCGGGCATAGTGGACCTCGTCGCACACGATCGTGCGAAAGCCCCGCTCTGTAAGCGCGGCCTCGTGACTCGCGAGTAGGTCCCAAGGGCACACGGTGATGTCCGCCGCACCCAAGCTCGAATGCAACCCTTCGACGACCGTGACGTCCATGCCGGGCGCCCACCGACGCGCCTCGCGTCGCCAGTTCCAGGCGACGCTGGACGGGCAGACGACCAGCGCAGGTAGCAGTCGGCCCTCGCTCTCCGCGAGCGCGACCAACGCTTGAATCGTCTTGCCAAGTCCTGGCGCGTCCGCCAACAGCCCGTTGTACTGCCACTTGCGCAGCCAATCGATGCCCTGGCGTTGGAACGGCCGCACTTCGGGCTTGCCGTGCTGGCCGCGCATGGCCGCGAGCACCGATGGACGCGGAGGAATCGGCCAGACAGGACGTGCCATGCCCGGCGTATAACCTATCGAGGCTCACCGACAATGGCGCACACGCCATCGGTCAAGGCCACTTGCTTGAACGAGCCCGGCCGAAACGCGCTCGCCGGAGTCATCCGGATACGGAAATATTTGTCAGTCGCCTCGGGGGCCTTGCGCCCGTACCCATTGCGTTCGGTCCAGTCACGCGCCTCGCTCGCCGATGCGAACGCCGCGCGCGGAAACACCAGCACGTTGACGCGCGAGACGTCGGCGAGCGCACTCGGCGGTGGGCTGGAAACGTGCGCAGGGTTCGGGGTGTGCTCTGGGTGCGAGGCGAGCCAGGAAGGCGGATAGGGTGGATGGCTGTAGATCCAGCCAGCTAGTTGCGCATCGGTCAGCTTGCTGTCCTTTTCGAATCGGAACATGTCGGAAACGAACGGCTCGTCGTCGGACGAAACGCTAATTACCTCTACTTCGCCTGTGTGCGCTCCGGTTACAGGTCCATTGAGCGTGCCGCCTGGAAGCAAAATAAACCGCATATCTCGCGTGTTGCAGCGCCATCCATTTGTGGACTGGTCACCCCACACGTAGGGATGCGCGCTCCAGTGAGTGCCGGTGTAACTGTTGTACCGCTGAGGGAAAAAGTCAAAGAGCAAACCCCACACGTTTGCCCATGATACGTGCGCATTCTCCGGTATGGGCGTAGCGATGCGCTTATCGTATACGCTTTGCGGCTTGATGGCCGCCAAGCTGAGTGCACTCGACGGGGGCACCAACTCGGGCTGCGCTATCTTCGTCCAGGCCAGTTCACCCGCGCGTACGAACCCGTAGGGACCATGCGCCTGTGCCTTGATCCACGCGTGTATCGCCGCTTTCATGCGCGTAGTAATCGCACCACCCGCGGTCAACAGACCGGCAGCGGTCAACGCGTTCATTTGGGCGTATGTGTAGGCATTCGGTTGGAATGACCCAGTTTGCGTAGCCACGTACGACGCCACGTCAGGAATGCCGCGGTACACGGGACGCTCGCCCGGATCGATGATCGACGGCCACATACCCGCTTGCCGCGCTACGACGAGATAGCGTAGATACTTCGCCGCTCCCTTGTTGGTTTCGTTGTCCCAGGCTGTATGCCCTCCCGACGAGTGCATGCCATGGATCGCCTGCTGAATCTGGGCCTTGAGCGCTTTTTGCGCCGCCGTGCCAGTCTCCGGAGCGGCATCGGCACCGAGCGCTTGGCGAATCGCGGCGTAGATATTGCTTACCAATTCGTTGTGGTCGACGTTCAACCTGAGTTGGCCAGGATTGGCCAAGTGCCCGCTCCAAATGCGACCCAGCGGAATGCCCGCGATGTCGAACACGGCGCCTACGTTAGGCAGGTGCAGCGCATTACGCGTGCGCACGTCCGAAATGCGGGGCAAACGCGCCGCGTGGAGCGCTCCGTAGTTGGCACGTACGCGAACGGCCGGGCGTCGCGGATTCTGGATCAGAGCGCCCGTGTAGGGCAGCTTGTTACCGCCTTGGATCGCCGCCCGCATGGCCGGCGTGAACAGCGCTTGAATCGCCGCGGGAACGTTCGTCGCCGCGAGGTTGGCCCACGTCGCGCGGTCGGTCAGCCACGTCCCGACGACGGTGCCTGCCTGCGTCCCCTTCGGCGACGTGATCTCGAATGGCTCGGCCGCAGCGCCCTTCAGCTTGGGCTGCCACTGAATCGCGTTGCCGCTGATTTGCAAGTCGGCGGCGCGGGCCCATGCCCACCCGGCCGGCATGGTCGTGCCCGTCGGGCGCCACACGTCGACCATGTTACTCGGTGCGGTTAGGATCGAAATGAACAGGGCGTTGCCGCTTTCGTCCGTACCCTCCAGCGTAACGCCCGATTGTGCCGTACCCGTGGGCATGGCGCCCAACGCCTCGATAAATGCGCGTGCGCTCGAATCCTCGGGCGTCTCTCCTAGCGCCCGTTCGATGGCTGGGATTTGCCAGTCGCCGGCTTGCGTCATCGTGAGCAGCACGCGTGTTCCGTCCGTCACGAGCGCGGCGGCGTACCCCAACGTGAGCTTCGGAATGCTTGGAATCGACGTCGGGTACTGACTCGCGACCTGCGCCGTCGTCCACGCCCCGCTCGACGTCCGAACGGGCATGGGGTTGAACCCGGTTTGAATCTGCGCCTCGGCAATCGTCACCGTCGGCCACAAACCACCGTGTTGCAGCACGTGGTTGCCGCATGCCTTGAACGCTGCGTCCAGCGTCATCGCATGCTCGGTCAACGCCATCGCGGCCGACAACTCCTTAACGTTCTGGTGCGTGCCATCTGTGCGCAATACGCGCCACGACTGCGACGTGATCTTTGCGTGCACCGCCAGATACGCGGCATCGACCTTGACGATGTAGTAGGCACCCCAGCGAGGCAGCGTCAGGTAGAACCCGTCGTCATGTGCGGTGAATCCGCCGCCTGCGGATATGAGTCCCGAAGCGCGCACCTTGTCCGCGAATAGCACGTTCGCCGGAGCACACGGTGGTACGGTCGGAAACTGTAGGTGCAGAACCGCAAGCTCACCCGGATCTGGATCGGCGGATGACAAGTAGCGGACGAAAAACCAATAGGCCGGTGCCGACTGCGGTGGCGCTTCGGCCAAAATGCCTGCGGGCGTAACGGTATGAAGCCCGTTGACCGCCTGGAACACGGGCGTCCCCGACGCGGCGCCTGGGTAGCAGGCAAAGAACAGCGCGCCAGCTTGCGTGGTCGCGAGCGCCGCTGTGTTGTAGACCGGGATCCACGTTGTCGTTGATTGGGGCGTCGTAGAATGCGTTTTGCGCGGCGGTTGGGGTGATGGGGGTGCAGGAGCGGGGGGTGCAGCGGGGGGTGCCAATGTACCGAGCCACTTCGGCTGATCCATCGAGGGGCTTGCGGCAATGATCGCGGCTTTCACCGCCTCTATGGAGGCGAAGCCATGTCCGACTACGTGTGGATGCAACCCTATGTCTTTCGCTTGAGTTTCCGTGTGGTACCAATGGGGATCGGTATTCAGAACGAACGCGCCTGCGTAACCCGCGTAATGCGCAACGGACCACCAACGCCCGTCGCTATCTTTCCATTGAATCTCGTTCGTGCCCTGCACAACAGTACCTGCCGGAAGTGACGCGTACGCATCGCTCGGAACAATGGGAATCGGAGTATGCGCAGGCGCGCTCGTTGGAGTATGCGCCACCGAACCGGCTGACGTTCCGCCCATTTGCAGCATGATCGGTTGATACGTCTGGTGCGCGTCGGAACTGTTTTCGTAGATTGTGTTGGCCTTGTTGATCGCAACCTGAAGCGCCGTGAGTATGGCGTTCACTTGCGTACTCGGCGTACCTACCCACACCACGAATACGGGAGATCCGACGGGAGATCCGACCCACGCGGCGGCCTGGAACTTAGATATTTTTTGCTTAGTCTTGATGCTGAACTTGCCAGTCGATGAACTCCGCTCGGCCACAATGTACCAATTGGTGGTGCCTGCCGCGCCCTTGAGCATGACGCGATGGTAGCCCCATACTACGGAGCGATGGGGCAACGCGTCGAGCGCACTCTGCATGCCGTCAGGCGATAGCAGCGGTGTCGCTGGCGTCTCCACGGGCGCATGCGTCTCCGCAGCGAGTGTCGACGCCGAAGTTGCGGCGGGGCTGAACATCGGGGGAACGGTCCCCTGAACGTAGCTTTGCGCCGCCGACTTTATCGCGGCTATCGCGTCTGGCGCTATCGGCGCGGCGGCCACACCGCAGAACCACGCTTCTTTTTGATTCATGTTCGTGATGTAGTGCATCTGCACGGATGCAGAGTAACCATACGGCGCTGTATCCGTTTTGTACTTGTCATCCGTCCATGACGCTAACGTAGCCCATTCTCCGCCATTTATCTTGATCTGGATTTCTTGAGTACCCCACAACACCGAGCCGACGGGCAACGCATTGTACGTTTCGAGGCTCAGCGGAATGAACTTGGGCGATGTGACGGGAGTCGAAGCCGAAGTAGTGACCGATGCAACTGGCGTATGCGTTGATATGCCGAATATCAGCGGCGGTGTAGTACCCGGAGGATGCAACGCAGCAACCTCCTTTATTTTGGTCAGATCGGCGGCGCTAGGCGAATTTCCTTCGAGCTGCACTTTGCCTACGTTCCAAGCACGCTTAGGACTCGTTTTCGAAATGTCCTCAATCTGAACGTACGACGCATACGCCGTTGCGCCAAGATAGACACCCCACTTATCGTCTTCCCGGCCCACCGTGACCCACGCGTCTGAACCCACTTTCACTTGGATTTCGTTAGTACCCCACAATACGGTACCAACGGGCTGAGCGTCGTAGATTTCAATCGTTATTGGACTATACAGCACAGCGGTGTCGGACGTCGTGGCTTCCACAGCCGCAGCCCCCACGGGCGGCTTCTCCCACGCCACGAGCGTCACCTTCACGCCGTCGGTTTGCATGAGCGACAGAATGCCCTGGGACGTCGTGGTATCGCCCGCGTTGCGCCGCCGATGTATGCGTCGTTTCATGAGTCCAACCTGCGCCACACGCGGTTCATGGGGTCGTCAGCGTCGCCAGACACCATCATCCAACGGTCGCTTACGCCCGTACCCGTCGCATTCAACTCAATCACGCATCCAGGGCCGAGTCGCATGAGTTGCTTGTCCTCACTAATGGGCGCATGCGCGTCTTTTACCCCTCGGGGTAGCGCTTGTGTGCGCGCATCGACCGCGATGGGGATCCACCCGTCGCCGGTTATCGGGGCTAAGACCAGCAGAGGGAATCCGATGGTTGCGGCAAACGAGCTGTACGACTGCCACGGGAGGTCTGCGTGCGCAGCTTTCCACGCGCCGTTCACGAGCTTGGCACGTAACTTGACGGTTTGGTCAGGACGCATATCCCAAATCTCGAACGCACCTACGATGGTGACTGCTCTATTTTCCGCCTCGTCACCTGCGCTAACGATGGCGAGAACACTCGTCGGCTTCACCGGTGCAATGGCTGCAGGATACGCGGTTGCGTGATCGGTGACCCAATCAAGCGCACGCAATTGTGCCAAATTCAGATTGGTCAAGAGCGCGTCGAGCCCACCGAGCGGAATGATTTTGTCACCTAACCTGACGAGGCGAACCGGATACGCCCGCGACGAAAGCAAATCCTGGACTTCCGTACCTGAATACGTGGTCCACCACACAGCGGTTTGACCTGCTTCACGGACAAGCACGGTGTATGGCACGTTGCTGATTTTGACGATGCAACAACCATTGCGGTCCATGAAGATAGCACCGGGCGTCGCGATTGCCAGCGCTTCCGCAACGTGGTCTTCGCTCGGTAACTTAAGCGTCCCCTTCCATCCCGCGCTAGCCGTGGACGCGGATGATGCGGGCGCGGCAGCGGGTGCCGGAGAAGGCACGTGCACAGGCGCAGGCACTGGAATCGCGTCTTGTAAGTGCGCCAACGCAGCTTGATCGAAGACCGACGGACCCGCCGTAGTCACGATCGCGCGCAACTGCGCCCGTACGCCCTCTGCCCGCTTCAGCAAATGTGCGTGCAGGTCCAATTCAGGCGTTGGCGACGTCTGCTGAGCACGCGCTAACGCTGTCGCTAGCTCCGGAGACGGGTTAGCCAGCAGCGCTAATGCGTTGTCGAGGTGCCCCGCTGCGACTTCGAGCGCGGCCGACGCGGCCACTGGACCAAGTTTGGCTGCGGCCAACCGAAACGCCTGCTGGTGATTCCACAGACCAAGCACGTGAGATTCGGTACCCCACAATTCCGCGCTCTTGTGCTTCCCGCCAGCACGCCAGTACAGCGCGCCGCCGAGGTCGAGCCGTACGGCATGGTGGTTGTCTGCCGTTACCATGATGTTGTCGTTCACAAGTCCGATTACGTCATAGTTCGCGAGCCACCCGTCTACGGCGATGCCTTCTAGCAGCGTCCGCGCCGTCTGCTTTGATTGCGCGCTCGGATTGAACGGCGAGAGCCCGTCGATCCATTTGACGACGATGCCTTCCTTGTTCCCAATGGTCGCCGTGCGCGCAACAGATACGGGCAATCCCAGCTCGCGGTAGATCATCGAGCACAACTGTTCGGTGTCTGCCTGCCCAGCCGCTTGGTACTTGATCAGTACCTTTTGCTCTAAGCTAGAAATCTCGCCGTTGGTCGTAAGCTGCGCGAAGCATTTCAGCATGCCCACGAAACCCGGCAACCCGCCGCCCGGCTTCAGCCCGACCTGTTTGACACGGAACACGGGAGAAGTCGTATTTGGTAACATGAACGCGGAAGGAAGCGGAATGACAACAGCCAGCTCATCGGATGCGAGCGCTTGGGGTGCTTGCGGTATCGGTGTCGGTGCCTGCGTCGGCGTTTGTATTTTTTGCAGCAGCGTATTCAAGTGCGCGATTACTACATTCGCGCGCGCCACTAGCGTCTGAATCAAGCCACTCGCGACGTTTTCGTTTCCGCTCGCATCCATCAGCTTTATGGTAGGGACCACGTTGTCGCGCAAGGCGCTAAGCGCGGTGACAGCCTTGTCCAACGCGGAGAAATCGATGGCCGACGCGCTCTGCGGATTCGCCAGGATGTGGGCGAACCACGCAAATGCCGTAGCAGCCGTTTTGTTTTGCGTCGGATTGAGCAACCCGGTGATCGATGTCATGACCGCAGCGTTGTCGCCCGTGAACGTCTTCTGGCCACCAGTGCCCTTGAACATCATGGCGCCGCCCGCGTCGACCACGACGAGCGATTGACGCACTTGCGCCCACCCAACAGGATTGGGCATGGCCACGCTCACCAACGTATTGTCCCACGGCGTAGCTACCCCAGCTCCGATGACGTCGTAGTCCGCCAGCCACGCGGCAGCTGGGTACAGATTGGCGCCCAAGAACTTCAACTGCGACGCCGAAAAGACGCCATCGGACGGCTTGAACCCCACTACTTCGGGGCTGATTACCGCGCCTGAACCCCACGACAGGTCTGCGATGGCGTACCCGGCCGAGATACCCAACGCGCGATAGAGCGATAGCGCCAGCACTTCGGCCTGTGCGCGTGCAGCCCCCGGAAACTTCACGTAGTAGCGCAACCCGGTGACCGGGTCGACGCGCCAACCGCCGCGCGTCGAGCCCAGCGCCGCGCTTGACGTCGCATGCCGCAATCGAGCGATGACGTCAGCCGGAGTATGTGCGAGCCAGGGCGACGGCCCGATGATGCCTTCTGCGTCAGCGGCCACGCCTACGTAGACCTTAGCCTTGTGGACCGGGGCCGGTGTTGGCGCAGGCATGAACTGTACGGGGGCAGGGGCAGGGGCCGGAGCTGGGGCCGGGGCCGGCGCTGCCACAGGCGCAGGCATGAAGTGAGCGTACGCCGCTTTGCGCGCATTCGCCGTGCTTACGTCGGCGCTGAGCGCCACGACGCGGATTGGCTTGCCAGCGCCATCCTTCCACACGGTAGCGTCGTCTACGCCGATTTTTTTCTTGTCTCCGTCGGGCGTGAGCGCGTGCCAGAACCCCAACGCGTCGGACCACCAGAACTTTGCGCCCGTCCACACGATCGAGCCGGCGTCGGCGGACAACGCTTCGAGCCCATCCACGCTAGGCACCGTGTCTCCGACGACGAACCCATGAGCCTCGTCGTCCTCGTCATCCGGGTTGCGGCGCCGCGACCGCTTGAGCAACAAACGCGGTTGCGGGTCTGCGACAAGCAGCAGCTTGCCGCCGTACGCATTCCACAACCACACCCGTTGCCCGCTGTGCTGCGTCGCTTGCGGCGCTTTCCCTACAGCCTTTGCCACCAATGCCTTAGCGCGCAGCTCGCCACCTGACGCTGCGACCGCTGATAGCAATGAGGAGAACGAAGGCTTCACGTCATTCCGCCTGCAGCAAGGCTCCTACTACGTTTTGCGTGCCACTACCACCGTCCCAGCGCACGTCGTACAAGTCGCCCGCGTGTGCCTTGCGCACGACGCCGCGCGCCTGCGTCGGAACGTACAACACGCGCTGCCCGACGCGCAGATGGTGATTGGAGCGCGGGCTGCTCGCGGGGTTGCCTCGGGGCGGCGGGAACACTTTCCGGTCGGGACCGGGTGGCTTCTGGTTCACCCAATGGCCCTGGTCGCTGACCCAACTCACCCCGTCGTTATCTCGTTCGAACCTCGTGTGCCGATCCAAATCCAGCAGGTAGCGCTTGGCAGCAGCAGCGCTGGAAAACGGTCCCGTGGAGAGCTTCAAGCCGGTCAAGTAGCTGCTCGTGTTGTGCGCCCACCACGCCCCGGCATTCGACCGACGCGAGGTAGCCGCGGTCGCCAATTCGCCATTTGGCCGGTGGCGCTTGAGTGCGCTCTCGGCCATGCGAATCAAAGTGTCTACACGCAGCGTACGCGGATCGTAGTCGTACGCCATGGTGCGAGCTTCGCCGAAGTCATGACGGTCGTGCATGCCCGTAAGCACGGTGTAGTAAGCGACGCGTGGCTTGAACCAGTAGCGAAACCAACCATCAGGCGTCGTCGCATGCCGGATCTTCAACGACGGCGACGACAGCTTCCAGCCTTCCTGCCCGAGCGCGTTGAACAGCGCCGTTTGCGCCACTTCGTACGTGGGCAGCTTGCCCGCGTTGCGCCGCGCTCCGCCGTTGCCATCGGCTGCGTTCATGGCCGCGGCCCGCGCCCGCGCCGCTGCTTTGTCGGTTGCGTCCCGTTCACGCTCGGCAAAGCGCAGCGCGACGTTGTCGTACACAGCCCAGGCCCGATGCGCAGGTGCGCCGTGAACGCGACCAAGCACATAGCGCACGCCGGCGTTGCGCCGCGCTCGCTTCGGGTTGGCCTTATCAGCCTCCACCAGCATGATGCGACGTCCGGGATGCGCGCTGAACTTGCGCATCATGGTAGTGGCGCGAACGTGCGAAAGCGGCTCGTCGTGCATGCGTATCTGACCGCGCCCCTTGGACACGCCAGTACGCGAATCGATCGCTTCCGCGACCACGTAGTACAAGCGTTCGTCATGCTTGCTCATGGCAATCCTCACATCGACAGATATAGCCCGGTAGTCCGTTCGAACAGCGGGCGCAGCTGCTCGGCGTAGATGTCCGTGAAGTCCTTGACGTTGATCAGCTTGTACCCCGACACCTTGCCGATCCGCACGGCGTAAACATCGAGCGGGGTCAACGTGATGCGCGCGAAGTTGAAGCTCTTGGACCCCTTGAACTTGAACGAGAACGCGGGCCAGCCCGCCTCGTCGTAGCCACGCAGCAGGTCGTACGCCCCGACCATCGTGCGCAGCCGTCCCATGCCGCCCAACTGCGAAATCACCGTGCGTGCCGCTTCCTCGGTCATGGCTCGGTGCGTGGCCGGATTGCGCCCATACCGGGATCTTCCGAAATCGAGCACCGCTTCGACGTCGATCAGGCCAGACGCCTTCGCCCGTTCGACAAACCCCGCAGGAGCAAACACGTAGCGAGCGAACGCTTCGCGGTGTCCGTGCTTGTTGGTGCCCCAAATCGTGTACGAAGGCGTGGTGGTATTCCCGCGATGCGACCGCTCGGCCTGCCCGTAGGCATACTCGTCGTGGTCGCGCGCTGCACGCTCCCAACGTGCGTCTTCGTCCTCGTCGGGCACTGCCTCAACGGCGGTCAGGCCCGCGCGTTTCGCTTGCGCGATGTAGGGCTCAGGATCGTGCACGCCGCGCGCGTAGGGCGTGCGAAACGTCCCATCGGTGCCCCAAATGGTGTACGTCATTTGCCCCTCCCGCGGCGAAACGCCACGCGTTGTTCCAGCGTCTTCGGCGTCGGCGCCGCTAGCGTCGCCTGAACCCCGTCTTTCAGCGGCACGACGCGGAATGACTCGCGCTTGTACGCACTCGGTTCACCTTGCCGGATACGAAAATGTTCGTCTGTTTGGTCGATCTGAAGCGCGCGATACCCGTTGTCGAGCGCCCAGGCGCGCGCTTCCATCGGCGACCAGCCGAAAACGGGAAACAGGAGCGCTTGCACTTCGAATCCGCGCATCTTGGTCGGCGACAAATGCGGGTTGCGCCGCCGCTTACTACGCGGATTCGAAGTCGGCTGCGCGTGCTTCTTCTCCGCCAGCGCTTTGCTCAACAACGCGGCCGTCGAACGAAGCACCGTTTCGTTCGTTCGAACTCCGTGGCTTAGCTTCGACATGCCCCATCCCACGGGCCCGCCAACCCACGCATATTGGCTGCTCAGCTCGGCGAGCGTGCGTAGAGCCTGCACCTGCTCATTCGGCGAAAGCGTCTCGAATCGCGCCAACCACGCTTCACCTGCTTGCATGGCGGCAGCAACAAGTGCCTGTACGGCCATGCCTACGATAGCGGGCGTGTTTGCGCGGTGTGCCATCGTTATGCAATCGCGAACGTGCGTACGCGGTAGAACACTTCGACGATCAGCGGCGAATCACCCGCCGCGCCGAATGGATCCGCCGACGCATGGATCACCAACGCCGCGTTTACCACAGGGGTTGCACCCGCCGCCGCGAATGGGATCGCGTAGTGCGCGTCGGCCGCCGCAGTGAGCAGCGAGGCAGAAGCCACCGCCGCCGTACACGCGGCGCCAGAGCCATTCGTGTACCGCATGATCGTGGTTGCCGCGGTGTCGTAAGTAGCGGTGGCATAATCCAGGAAGAAGTGAACCGACACTGGCTCCAAGTAGAGGCCGGCGCCTGGAGCCGCTACCGCCGTCACGGGCGTCGAGTTGAGATCGCCTACGTTGCCTGCGCCGTTTCCACCTGGAATCGTTACGAGCGCGCGCTGCACGAGGTCGCGTGCCCGAACCGACGTGTTCGCCTGGGCGAACGTGATTACGCCACGCGTCGTTGAACCCGTGCCCGTCGCGATCGCAACATCGCCGGAGGTAACACCGTTACCCGTACCAATCGTCACAGTGCCGGTTGTGGCGTCTGCGCTGGCCCCTGACGTGATAGTCACCGCGCCAGAGTTGCCCGACGTGCCGAGTGTCGACGTTGCGGCGCCAGAGCCTACCGAGACGGCGCCAGTAGCACCGCCCGTACCGCTTGCGTGGCTGCTGTCAGTCAAACCCGACGCGATCGTTACGACACCCGAGTTCCCACCCACCGCGGCCGTAGCCGTCGTCGTGGCCCCAGACGCAAGGGTCACAACACCAGATGCCCCTACGGCGGCTGATGCAGCGCCCGACAAGACCTGCACAGCTCCGGATGTACTGGCGACTACGGCACCCGATCGGAGCGTGACTGCGCCGGAGTTGGCATCCGCCGAATCTCCCGAGCGAAATAGCGCAAGGCCGGATACACCCGACGTACCAAGCGTCGAGGTTGCGTCACCTGACCCTACGGTAACGGAGCCTGACGCGCCACCTGTACCGCTTGCGTGCGTCGAGTCCGTGGTGCCCGTCGCAATCGTGATGCTACCTGACGCACCACCCGTATGTGCCGTGGTCACTGTCGAGCCGCCCGTTGAGAGCACCAAGCCACCCGACAATCCGCCGCTGACACCCGTCGCCGTGACTGCGCCCGTCGTGACGGCCGCACTACCTGAAGCCCGCGCACCCGTGGTGCTGGTGGCCGTGCCCGTCGTCGCCGTCAAACTGGCGCTGGCCGCGTCCGCAGTAGCCACCGTGTAGATTTGCAATTCGGTCAACGCCGAGTCGTACTCAATCGAGCCTACGCTAGATGTACCAAGCGTCAGCGGCACGTCGTTGGGCAGATTGATCGCCGTCGACCCGCCCGAAACAGCGATGCGCTCCCACCCGGTCGTGGTCCCGTCGACATTGAGCCACAGCGCAACATTGGTGCTCGTCGCGTTGTTGCGCACGTACACCGCTCCGATCTGGCCAGTCTCCAACGCGGTATTTGGGTTCGCGGTGCCGACGCGCAACGCCATAGGCGTCCACTGAACGATGAGGGCCATTACAGGCTCCAGTTGCGGCGACGCCGCAGCGCAAGAACTATCACAAACGCGGCGCCGAATGCGCCGGCTACAATCCAACCCGCGGTCCTATCGACCGACAAGGTAGGCAACCAGCTCCCTCCGCCACCTCCACCCACGTTCTGCACGTGCAAGTGTGGCGGTGCATGCTCGACAAGCGCGGACGCTCCAAGGCTTTTAGCTGCGGCGGCGACTGCGTTAACCTGGGACGACGATAAGTTGGTCGTCCGCATATCGAACGCGTCGCCACGCATGTGGCGTGACGCTAGTACCCCCGAAGCCGCGAGTTGCGTAATCGCGACTCGCCAACCCGCCTGCGAACGCGGCGCGTTGAGCACAGTAGCAGCAATGGCCGCGGGATAGATCGCGCGAATCTCCGCTTCCCCTCCTGGGGCCAGCAGCTTCTTCCACATGGCGTCGGCTTGCGCCGTCGGCGACCGCACGCCGCTTGTGATATGCAGCGGAATGCTTGCGTGAACAGTTGCGCGTAGGCGGGTCAAAAACGCAGAAATCGCCGGGGTAATCTCAACTCCCGACGATGCGGTTACCCCCGTTGGCAGCGCGCCGCCCATTCATGCGACCCCGCCAATGTGGTAGTCGAATGTGACGCCATTCCCCACAGGCGCCGTGATCACTGCACGAATCCAACGCACCGGAAGCACGTAGGTCGTCAGGCTCGGCGTGAGCAATGTCAGCGTAATCGGAGCAATCAACGGCTGCCAATCGACAACAGGCCCTTGCGCAATTGCACCCGCGAATTGCAGTTGAACCGACGCACCCGTGGCTCCGACCAGTTGGTAAAACCACCACATGCAGTTGGGCAACCCGATGACCTGTACGGACTCGGTGGTGTGTACTGCGGCGGCAGCCAACACGATGGCGCTGTTGGAAACCCACGTACGCCCGCGCGCTTGCGCTTGACCGCCGCCGATGGATGAGACGTGAGGCATTAGTAATATGCCCCCGTCGCAATCAGCACAGGGTCGCTTCCGTTGTCCACCAAGTAGTCAACGGTGATCGAGACGCGCCAAAACCGCACCGGATAACCGTCTCCTGGCGGCAGAAACGATAATATGTCAGACGGCGCCACCGATGCTAGCTCGCACGTCACGTCCTCCCCGTCGTTGATCTGAATCAGCTGTTGAGGATTGATCACATGCGCATATTCGGTGCTTCGTACGCGGAGTCCGACCTTGCTGGACGTGAGGCTTGTCCACCCAACCAACTGCACCCACAGGCGCCCGCCAGACCCTAGCGTGCGCCCCCAAATGGGCTGTGTATTGCTCGGCGCATAGCCACTCGAAGCTCGGAATTCGGGTCGAAAGTCGAACGTCGCAGACTGCCATGTCGCAGTGCGCACCACGGGTGACGTGCCTGAGGAGAACGTAAGCGGCGTAGGCGAGCCGGACCAGAAGCCGGGCAATCCGGGCTTAGGCGGCGGCTCTGGCGCGTACCCTTGCGGGTTGTCATGAAACGCGGTATGCGCGTAGGGCGACGGCGGGTGTCCTGGCACGGCTGTCGACGGCGGCGGAAAGTTGGCCCCTGCCATTTCGCCCCCTAGCGCGTGTAGTTGGTCGGCCCGCGCACTTCTTGCACAACCAGCGTGACGTCAATCGTCAGCGCCGCGATGAGCGGCGTGATGCCGAGTACGAAGTTGGCGCCGCTGTTGATCATCCAGCCGAAACCACCGATCTGGCCCGGCCGCTCCATCGTGCCCACCACGTTTTCCGCTAGCGTCGCGTCGATGATCAGGCGGTCACCTTGGGTGTATTCCGCGCGAAAATACCAGCACCCGCGAGGAGTGACGCCCACGGGTAGCGCGTTACCTGTTGCGGTTGAAAACGCGCTACCGTTCACGGCAATCAACATGCCGGGAATGTCGAATTGCACGGTACGAATCGCTTCCGTGCCGACCGTATAATCGGTTTCCGTCGACAAGAGTCGCGCTCGGTAGAACCGAGTCAAATAGCCTACATCCGGCCGAGTGCTCTGGTAGGGCGCGGTCGGATAGTAGGGCGCACGAATCCACGGAGGCGCCGGACCCGCGCCGCCCAAGTCTTGTAGTTTGGGCATGACGGGCATGGCGGAACCGGGCGAAGGGCCCGCGGGCGCCCCCGTATTCGACGGAGTGCCGTAGCCCCCGTCGCCGTAAAATCCGTGCATGTAGACCTCGAAGCCCGAACGGCCTAGCCGATTTCGATGACGTTCTTGTAGTAGCCGAAGAGGGTGATCTTGACGCCCATGGCGTTGTTGGCCGTGATCGTCGCAGCGCGGTTGCCGAACTGGATCAACATCGCGAAGGTCGTCTCACCGGGCAGGCTCACGGGGTGCTTGCGGTAGAGCCAGATCGAGCCCGGCCCGTTGCCAAGATGTCCCGCGCGCTGCTCGTTGTTCGCGACGATGCCGATGGAACCGAACACGCCACCGCCGGACCCACAAAGCGAGAGCGGCGCCACGTCGATGCGGGTCTGGGTGAAATCCCAGGTCAGCACGGCGTTGTACATGATGTTGGTGGCGTTGGTGATCAACACGTCAGAGTTGATCGTCGCGTCCCAATCCGTACCTGCCACATCGGTTGCAGCGGTTGCGGCCATGATGTGCGCCGAAATCCCGAAGACGTCGTAGGCGATGCCGTTCGGCACGCGCCCACCCTGCTTGATGTTCGTCTCGCCGATGGTCAGCCCGCGGGTGAAGCCCTGGCCCGTGCCGCCGATCTGCGTCTGGAACGTACGGTTGACCGACTGCGCGACCGCGGCGCTGCCGGCAAAGAAGTAGGTCGACCAAATGGACTGTTCGCCGTAGCGGAATAGCGATGTCTGCTGGTCCATCGCGACGGAAGGCGGCCCCGCCGTGTCACCCGAAGGCATCGATGCCATGCCGGGCATGCCGTAAAAGCTCATGTGAGACTCCCTTCGGCCATAGGGCCTAGCCGATCTCGATGACGTTCTTGAAGTAGCCGAAGATCACGACCCGAAGGCCAATGGTGGCAGACGTCGACAGAATCGCTTCTGCGCGGCTACCGAAGTTCAGCAGAATGCCGAACGTGGTGTTTCCGGGCAGCGCCACTGGATGCTTGCGATACATCCAGATGGAACCGGGCCCGTTGCCCGCCGAGCCCGAGTTTGCCTCGGCGCCGGCTCCTGCGTCATCGACCGCGTAAGCGCCGAAGAGCCCGCCACCCGCACCGATCAAGTGCAGAGGAGCGATGTCCACGGTAGTCTGCGTGAAATCCCACGCAAGCGAGCCCGAGTTGAGCATGTTGACCATGTCACCGATGCTCGCGAAACCCGCGGCGCCTGCGCCATCAGCGTTGTACGCTACGTCCTGATTGCCATCGTCGGACGCCGCATCCTGTGCCAGAAACTGCGTGGCGATGGCGAACGCGTCGTACGCCACACCTTGCGGAATGGCGCCGCTGATCTTCAGGTTCGTCTCGGCGATCGAGTGAACGCGGACGCTACCTTGCCCTACGTCGCCGATGGCGGCCGAGAAGTACCGGTAGCTGTTGTTCGCGATCTCTTCGGTCGCGGTCCAAAAGTACGTGGACCACAACGCCTGCTCGCCGTAGCGAAACACGTTGACGGGCTGCTGAATGGGGAGCCCTGCAGACGACCCGCCCGTCACGAGCGGCATGCCCGGAGTACCGTATTGCATGAAAAGCTCCCTTAGCCGATTTCGATGACGTTCTTGTAGTAGCCGAAGAGCGTGGCCCGAACGACCGTGCTGTTTGTGCCGACTGCCGCAGCTCGCGAGCCAAACTTGGCCTGCAAAGCGAAGGTCGACGCGCCCGGCAAGGCCACTGGATGCTTGCGGTAGAGCCAGATCGATCCGGGGCCGTTGGCCACCGCGCCCTGCGAGGAGTTGTTGACGGTAGTACCGATCGCGCCGAATGCACCGCCGCCCGCGCCCACAAGGTCCATCGACGCGATGTCAATGACCGTCTGGGTGAAATCCCACGACCAGCACAGGTTGTATTGGAAGTTGATCAGCTCATCGACTTCGGCCACGGTGTTGACCGCAGTTGTGACATCGCCAGCGTCCGCCACGCCGTCGGCCTTGTAGAAGCTGGACGCGATGCCATAGACGTCGTAGCCAACACCCGTCGGCACGCGGCCTGGAAGCTTGATGTTGGTTTCGGCGATGGTCATGGGGTTCGTGAACCCCTGGCCCGTACGCCCGATTTGCGTCGCGAAGAACCGATAGGTTCCACCCGCTACGACGGTCGCACCGACCCACAGGTACGAAGACCAAAGGGCCTGCTCGCCATAGCGGAACAGATTCTTGGGCTGCTCGAAGGGCACCGACTGGTAGTCACCAGCCCCCACCAGCGGCATACCCGGAGTACCGTATTGCATCGAAAGCTCCTAGTAGGCCGAGCCGGCAAAGAGGGTCGCGCCATAGCCGAGGCCGGACATGTCGATTCCCGGTTCCACTTCGAAATCGGCGCCGCCACCACCAGCCTGTGACACGGTCGCGAGCGCGTCAGACTTCAGCCGCGCGATCAGTGTCATACGCGGTCCAGCCGGCATGCTCGCGATCTTGCGTACGCCATCCGTGCCGACGAGGGCGTACAGCCATCCCCAACGGTGCCCTTCACGCCCCGCGTGACGCGAGTAGATCGAGGACGTGCGCCGCACGGACACCGGAGGCGGCCCGAAGCGCGCGCGCCACGCGGCCGGACCGGCCAACGCAGCTTCGCCCTCAAGTGCCGAGAAGTCAGCACCAGCGTACGCCGCGTCGCCTAGCGACGCATCTGCGTAGTCAGCCGCCAGCCCATCAAGGCTGATATCGCCGAAAGGGACGACATCGTATGCCCCCCCGTCGCCAATCCCAGCCACGGCATCCTCGGTGAGGTAGCGGTACATGTCGACCACCGCTCCAGCAAGTACCGCGGTCGATCCAAGCACGGCCCGGAAGCGCATCGTCAGACGCGGCGCAAAGCCTGCGGCCGTAGCGACGGCGACACCGCCCAGAGTGTAGGCAAACGGCTGCAGCATCGGAGGCAAGTAGGCGCCACCAAACTGAAGCGCGAAGTGAATCGGAATCAGCGCCACGGCGCCCGTGATCGCAGGAGCCACGAACTCAGCGGCGCGCTTGCCGATAAACGGCACCTTGCGGGTCCACCGAGTCAACATGGCCGTACCCGGCAGCCCCTTTGCGGCTACGCCGTTGCGACGACGCTTGCTGCCATTTGTGTGCAGCGCGAGGCCATTGTGCTTGTACTTGCTGTGCTTCCGCGCCTTCCGGTTCGTACGCAGCGCCAGTCCGTTGTGACGCTTTGCGCTGTGACGCTTTGCGCTGTGACGCTTGGCGTTGGTGCGCAATGCGAGGCCGTTGTGACGCTTGGCAAAACGCTTGATAGCCCGTGCGACCCGTGGGCGTGCAACACGCGCATGCTTCATAGCTGCGGCCTTGCGAAAGCGGCTAAAACGGCCGATTTTCGAAGCGCCCCCTGCCTTGAACCGACTGAACAGCTTCGCCTTCAGCGGCCGCGCCGCTGAGCGCATCTTCATGAAGCGTCCGGTGAACGGGTTGCGCTTGGGAGTATGCCGCCCCTTGCCCTTGCCCCTGCCCTTGCCCTTGCCCTTGCCGTTGGCACGCAGGCGCGAGAGCAGGCTGGCAACCGCAGCGCGTTTGCCCCCGCTGCCGTTGTTGCGGACGAACAGCGCGCCCGACTTGGGAATTGGCATCCCTACCTCCGTTGGTGTCGTTGCCTTTGTGCCCCACGCCCTGGTACAAGGCAACAAAGTTAAGGGCTTACGAGGGACGACCGCGGGACTACACGGTATTATGTGCCTACGGGGTTGACAATGAATGACACAGCAACCGAGTCAGATGACGCGACTACAATGGTAGATTTCCACGTACGCATTCGACGCAGCGCTATCGCAACGCTCGAACGTATCGCAAATGTGGAAAGCGTACGAACGGACCGACGCGTACACGTCGCCGATCTCATTCGAACGAGCATTCGTCGCTTGATCAACGATTCAGCGAGTGATCCCAGGGGCGGGACACGTGTAGCTACCACCAGCGAGCCATAGCCTGCCGGTCGCATCCACCGTCAACGCGGGCGGGATTCCGCCATCTTCGCCCATTGCGTGAATGTAGCTCGAACCCCGCGTCGCGTCGTCGTCGCCCTTTTTCCACGTGCGATATACTAAATCTGTCAATACGCCAAGTGGCGTGACTCGCAGATTGGGATAATCATCCGCGGCGTGACGACCCCCCACTTTGTGCGCGATCGAAGCGAGCGACCCCCCCGAGCCTGCCCCCATTTGCTCGGGCAGTCGAGCCGCCACGGCGCGCACTGCGGACGGCAACAGCAAATAAATCCGCTGATCTCCGTGGTGCGGGTCGAAGGCCGCGAACGACGCATTTTTGTGCGCATCCGCGACTTCGAGCACGATCGGTTTTCCCTGCAGCGGCGTCACGTGCAGCTCCCACAAGCGCCCGATTTCTACCAAGTAATCGGGCATATCGGGATCGGTCCACTCGATCTCTTCGTCGTGCCCCACGCCCCAATGCCAGCGCTGGTACACGGCGCCGAGATCAGCGGACGTCTTCGCACGTAGCCACGACTTCGGGTCGTCGGTCACCGGGTTGCGCCGACTACGCATGGCGACAGCCACAGTTCTGGCGCATTTGGCGCATCGTAAGCGCGCGCCGCTTGCGGCGACCTCGCGTAGCCTGTGTGGCCACGACGGCGACTGCGATCCCAGCACCGAGCCACGCGACACGCGGCCCCCAAACCTGGAACGCAGTGGGCTCAGGCTCGGGCGACTTGTACCACCACGCGAGCCATTCGACCAAACTGCTCATCTGACCTCCCCAGCATCGTACGACCGGTCATACGTCGATGCGCGTCGCGGCGGCAACAACACGAGCGCCAACAGGGCTACGCCTCCCGCGACAGCGACAGGCAACACCCACGGTGGCAACGCGGGCGTGGGTGGCGGTAGCTCCAGCGGCGACTGCATCGACGGAGGCAAGAGCGCGTTGGGTACGAGCGACAGCGCCGTGTTCAGCCTGCTGCTCGATCCGCCCGCACCCGCGCCCTTCGCGACGCGCCCCATATTCAACGCGACCGCCTGGGCCTCGTCCAAACGGTTCAGCTTCGGAATCAGCGAAACCGCGACGTTGTAGCCACTCGACCCGGCCGGAACCGCCGACCACGCACCCGGCGGCCGCATGGAGAACACCGACCCGTCGCTCTGGCGATAGCGGTAGTAAGTGCCCGTCGCATCGGGCCCGTACACGCCAGACGCAGGCCGCGTTGCCATTTTCCAAAGCCAAAGCGTCTGCATGGTCGCTCCCTACTTGCGCGCGCGCACCGTCCACCACAGCACACCCATTACGCCAACCCCGACGAACGCAAGCGGCAAGAGGTACGCCGGGGGACTAGCGCTAGCGGGAGGGGCAGCAGCCACCGGCTGTACTTCGGCGCGAATGCGCGCCACCCGCGCCTGCCGTTGGTGCACCAAGATCGCTTCGAGCAGCGCTTTTTTCGCCTTACCCTTGCGGGTTTTCGCGTTCTTCATGCCGTTTAACTTGCGCTGTACCTTGTATTCGTCCCATTTAAGCGCCTTTACCACGAATCCAGGCACTTCGTCTGGATCGGGCAATCCAAGACTTTTCGCGGCCGCAACCGCATCCGCGCGGCGCATCTTGCCTTTCGCGATGCCACTCACGAGCGACACGAGTCCCGCGGCCGCTGCCGTAACGCCCGCTGCCGCCCATCCAGCGACCGGAATCGCAGACATGGCGCCCGCTGCCGTCAACATGCCCGCCACCGAGCTTGCACCGGTCCCTACTGTCGCGACAACGCCCGACGCAACGTCGCCACCCGCGCTGCCTGACGCGACGTAAAGCGGAACCGAGCCGTAGAACCCCGTGCGCATATCTACCTACCTTTGGCGACGGGCACGCGACAAGACGAATCCAATCGTGGCGGCGCCGAGGATGATGCCTACACCCGCCGCGGCTTGGCCCAACGTACGCCACTGATCCGTGGCGCCTCGATCTCGCAGCGCCGCCGCGCGTCGCGCCTCCAACTTGTTGATCTGGTTCGCGTAGAACAGCTTCATGCCTGGGATCTTGCCCTGCATCGCACGCAAATTTTCGATGCGCGCCGCCAGCTCTTCGGGCGAATTGCCACGACTCGCCATGAACGTCGACAACACCTCGGACGCTTGCAACAGCTCGACCGGGACCGTCGCGTCTTCGTTCGCTTCGTTCGCTTCGCCGTAGCCAGCGGGCAAAGCGCCGCCCGTAAACCACTGGTTCATGACCGTTTCTCCTGCGGCTTTCCGCGCTTTTTCCGAAGCAGCAAGATGCCCGCGACCCCGAGCACGAACACAACTGGCAATACGATCTCGGGGCGCAACTGCAGTCCACTTGGAGGCGGAAGCGGCGGTGGCGGCGGTACGTACGCGGCTTGCGATTGCGCCACACGACGCGCCGCCTTGGCCTGCGCTCCGGCAATCGCCAACTGCGAAACAGCGATTCCCGCGTTCGCCAGCGACGCAGCCATGTCCGGCGAGACGTACATGGCTACTTGCTCAGGTGGGCGACGAGCGCCAACGACCCCAACACGAGCCCGCCACCAATCCACCACATCGTCGTGCTTGAGCCCGCCGCGACGTCAGCTTCGTTTTGGTACTCAGCAGGCAACGGCTGGGCTGCGATGGCGGCTGCGATGTCCGGCGACAGCACGGATAGCCCGTTTTCCTCCGCGCATTTGCGGACGTACTTGGACTGCAGCTTCAACAGCTTTTTGTCCGATCGCTTGGTACCTTTGGCCTTTTTCTTTTCGATCTGGGCCAGCAGCTTGTCGCATTTCGCCACGGATCACCTCGACGCTATTACCAGCACGAGGCCCAACGCCGCAGCACCCCCGATCAACCACGCGACCGCCGGAATCCCAGAAGACGGCGCGGGCGCTTCGGGCATGTAGTCCTCTTGCGGCGCACCACCTTGTGCGAGCTTGGGGAACAACATAGGAAGCGCGCCCGGAAGCGCCGACATCACCCCGGCGGCGATGCCCGCGGGTACGTTGCCCTTTCGGTACTTGATGACCTGTGCGTACACGCTCGGATATGCCGCGTGACCCGGCGCGTACACAGTCCCGACGTTCGCACGCGACCCTGGCAAGACCTCGATGCGTCCATTCGACCGCCACCGATAGATCATGCCGTTCGGCACCCGCACGTCGACAAACGGAGCGCCCGACGCCTGCATCGCGGCATTCGCCCGATACGACTTTTTCGCCGCCTTCTCGTACGTACGCGCGATGTCCGGCTCACGCGTCAAGAACGCGAACGGCGTGAACGGCTTTTTCTTCTTCTTGGCGACGTCTTCCGCGGTCATCGCATCGACTGACGGGCTAAACTGGATGGTGGCCGCCAACCAGTCCAAATCAGACGTTGCGGCTTCCTTTTTCTTGAACAACGTGCCGAAGCCGCCCAGCGGAGCAAGGCTACTCGTAGCCAAGTTTCCAAGCCCCACAAGCCCAACAAAGCCAGCAAGTACCTTCGCGCCTTTTTCGTAGTCACCAGTTAGGTCGCGACGCTCGGCCGCAGAAGCGCCTGACAACATCGCTCGCTCGATTCGATTCGCCCCTGCGAAAATGGCGCCACTTGCCAGCAACAAACCGGCCGACAACACGATCGGTGCGCCATACGCCGTCGGCGGTGCGCCATACGCCGTCGGCGGTGCGCCATACGCCGTCGGCGGTGCGCCATACGCCGTCGGCGCAATAGACGCGCTGATTGGTTTCAACGTAATCGCAGCTTGGGGGCTGATCCCCGCGGGCATGACGATAGAAGGCTGCCCCTTCAGCGGCGCGGCGAAGGCCGGCAAATTCGGCCCACCCTGCCACAGACTGTGCGTGCCGCCCGACGAACGGTACGGCGCGCGCATCGACGGCCAGTTGGGCGAATCCTCCACGACCAAACGGCCCATAGCAGGCGTCAAACGCCCGTACGGCCCGCTTGTGTGCTCGCCGTAGCCGGCGGGCAATGCGTCACCTAGATCGGTCCACATTGTCACCCCCTACGCGCGATCAGACTTCGCCGACTTCACACCGCCACCGCCACTACCGCCGCCGCCCTTGCCGCGCTTCGACAGCAACAAAGCAGCGCCGCCAATGACGACGGCCCCGCCGACGAGCCACAGCGGATTGAAGCTGGGTGCCACGGGCGCTTCGGCGGCGTACGTTTCGGCGGCTGTCTCAGCGGCCGTATCCATCGACTCGGTGTTGTCCATTGCCTCATCCTGTGCGTACATGGCGCTGACCGGAATGCTCCGCGACCCCTGCGTGCTCGGCGGACGTTGCATGTTGCGTTTACGCTGCTGCGGATGCGGCCGCTTCCCGGCGCGCTTCTGCGGCGCTGGTTTACGAGTCCAATCGCCCGCAATGCGCCGCTTCACTTGGAGCGCCGCTTTTGCCGCGTCTTCGTCCAGGTTCAAGCGCTTGATCTGGCGCTTCGTTGGATCCTTGCCACGCGCCAACCGCTTTTCCACGCGGTTTTGCGCCATAAGGCGCTTCTGTTCGGCGCGCTTTTCAGCCCGCGTCATGTCCGACTGCCGCTTTTCCTTTTTCTCTTCCTTGGTGCGCGGCCCCCAGATACCGAGGCCCAAGTCGCCGTAGCCGGCGTAACCCGAGTTTTTCAGCATCTTGCCGATGCGCTTGAGCAACGACGCGGGATCATCGCCGCCCTGCTGCTGGCGCCCGCCACCACCGCCGCCACCGCCTCCGCCACCGCCGCCGCCCCCTCCGCCACGGCGCCCGAGGTCGCCGAACGGCAACGCGATGTCGAGCGCATCCAACGCGAGCTTGCCAGCGCTTACGAGCGCGACAACGCCCGCAGCCTGACGCAGCCCCTTGGACGTCCCCTTGCCCTTCGCGGACCCGGCTCCAGCGTAGAGCGCGCCGCCCAGGACCAGTCCCAACAACGGCCAACGCCCGGCCATGTCCGGCAACGCCAACGAAAACGTGCCAAGTCCATCGTACGGGTTGTTTTCCAGCTTGTTCCTGGCTCGGTTGAACGCGCGGCGCTTGCCCCGATTTTCGCCACCCTGGCTGCCCCCTTGGCCGCCACCTTGACGCTGCCGTTGGCCTTGGCGCGTCGGACGCCCGCTACCGCCGCCGCTCTGCCGGCGCTGGCGCCGCTTCTGCATCATGCGCATACGCCGCTGCATGCGATTGCGGCTTCCCCGCCCTTGTGACTGCTCGCCCTCGCCCTCAACGTCCTCGTCCTCGACGTCAACGTCCTCGTCCTCGACGTCTTCGCCGTAGGCCAATCCGTAGCCACTTAGTGCCAAAGGGTACACGCGCCCTCCCAAGGGTATCGGGAGTAGGCTACGGCGCTCGCCTAGAGCGCGCTAGGGTGCACGGGACCTGCGAGGGACTACGTTACGACTGAAGGCCCGCCAGCTCGGCCGCGCAGCCATAGATCCACTTCAGCTGTTCGAGCGGTTCGCCCTTGTCGGCGAACGTGAACGCCTTCGTCCACAGCTGCACCTCGGTCAGCTCGACCGTGTGCGAGAATGGGATCGACGCTTCACCGCGACGCCGGTACTCGCCGATCTGCGCCTCCTGCAGCATGGTCATGATGTTCGAACCGCGTTCGAGCACCAGCATCAACCGCGGGTCGCGAGCCCGCGCCGCGCGCATGCCGGTTTCCGCCCAATTGTCCTTGTGCCGTCGTTGCGCCTCGATCGCGCGCGCGTAGGCCCGTTCAACCGTGCGGTTGTTGATCCATTCCGGTAGCTCAATCGCCATCTTCCGCCTCCCACGAAACTCGATGAACGTAGATTTGTGCGCTGGCCACGCCGATCAACGCGGTGTGTACGCGCGGATCGTCCGAGTAGACATGCACCTCGGTCGCCGCGCGCTGCGTGCCTTGTGACGTCGTGCGCCGCAACTGCGCATATAGACGCACCGCAGCGGCGAAATCCGCAGGCCACGTATGCGCGTCGGGCAACGGGCCAAACGATTCCACGGCTGCAATCGCGGCGGCAGTCGTACGGGGCTGCCTGCTGATCCAGCTCAGCATGGCTGCAATCGGCCACATCGACACCACGGCGCGTTCGCCGACCAGCGACGTCAACGCGTGAATCGCCGCGGGCCGCGCAGGCGCACGCATCGCCACCTCGGTCGCGTAGCTCGGATCAGCCTGAAACGCCACGTCGGCCACGTTCGGGAACGCCAGCCGGGCGCGCCGCAACCCCTCGTCGACGTCGAGTAACGAAAACAAGTCCCAAATGTGCACGACGCACGGGGGCGGTGCCGCAAGCACGACCATTCGACCTCCCAGCTGACCCGCGCGGCATATAACCACGCTAGTCGCGAACGGTCACCGTTGCTTACGCTTCGCCCACGCGTCTTGTAGCTTCGTCACGAGAAACCCAGCGCTTAACGTAGTAATCGCGCCGACGACCGTCCCGATAACCAACCGACGCCACTGCAGCTCTTCGACCAGCTCAGCCCGCAAGAGCGACAACTGATCGGCGAACGATTCCGGATGCGCACTGTCTTCAACCAACGTTTCGCCCAACTCGGGCACGGGAACGCGCTGCCCGCGCTGATGGGCATGCACGACGTCCCAACCCAACGGCGCCCCTTTCAACGTGGGCTCGGCGAACGCCCACAGCTTCGGCGTAAACGCGGGACGCCCGACGCAAACGTAAATATGCGCCCACGTGACGCCACGCGGCACGGACTCGCCTTCGATCCAGCGCACCGTCTTGCCGGCGCGAGTCGCACCCGACAAAACGAACTTCCAGGGCAAACGAATCGTTTCGTACATCGACGCGAGCAGGATCGCGAGATCATCGCAGTCGCCGTGCCCGACGCGCAGCGTGTACTCGGGCGATTGCAGTCGTTCGCCCGGCTCGTTCGCGTAGTACACGTTGTCCTGCACCCACTTGAGGAGCGCCGCCGCCTGCGCCTTGTAGTCGCGGGGCTCAGCGCCGCTCGCACGAAGGATCTGGATCGTCAGCGCCGCGACGCGTGGGTCACGGCCGTAGTCGGCAACGATCTGGCGCAATGCCGCTACGCGCTTCGCGTCGTTTTTCCACGCCCACGACGGCAGGTGATACAGCTGCGGCACTGGCAACTGAACGCGCTGTGCGGGCAAGCCCCCGACGTGTGCTGGCGCCCCGACGTGCATGCGAACCCCACGTCGCAGCCTAGGGACATTATCGCGCCGCCGCCACGTACGCGCACGCTACGGCGGGACGACGCGCCGTCAGAAGATGCGGCAGACGACGTGTTCGACCACGCATTGCACGGTTCGCGTCGTCCGCGGCCAATCCGCGACGCTGCGTTTGCACGCGTCGCAGACCCATAGCGCCGGGTCATCAAGCCGCGCCGAGCGAAGCACGTCGTGAGCCTCAAGCTCACGAGCGACGTCGCCGGGCTTGCTCGGTGGTGCGCAGCCGCTGCAAAAGACGTAACCGCGGCGGTCCACAGTCCACGTCAACAGCTCAACGGCGACAGGTTCGATGGTGAGTTGCGCGCTCATGGCGTCCCCCAATCAGCCGGATGCGCATCATGCGGGCCGACCTGCCACGCTTGACCAGTCGGCAAGTAAACACGCAGCGTGGCCGGCAACGTGCCATTGTTGCGCAACAACGTGCGCTTCCACGCCCAGGTGACAATGCGCGCCTGCCATCGCGCCGGCAGCGCATACAGCAGCATGTGCCAACCGGTGTACTGCGTGATTTTAAGCTCCAACGCCATCAATCCTCCTCGGCACAGGGCCACGAATCATTGACGCCCGCGCGTATGGTCCATCCCTCGTTGAGCGTCCACGGCTGCAATAACGCCAGCAAGCGCGCGTGCTCGTCGGCCGCCAAAGGGCGTTCAGGCCAAATGGCCACGAACAAACGACCCCAAGTACGAAAGGCAAAGTACCCGCAGCCGCGAACGGGCAACGACGGCGCACACTTCGGTTGCCCGTGAAATGTCACCCGAACGGGCAATTCGCTTACCAGCGCGCGCCGCAGCGTTTCACGATCGGTTTGAATCACGCCGCCTCTCCGACGCGTTCGACGCGCCAATCAGCGATGCCAATGCCGCCAATATGCCGCGACGGTGAGTCACCGAGCCATAGGCCGTCGACCATCTTCGTCAGCGTCGCGTAGGGCCCATTGGCCCCGTCTACCCGGACAATCCGCGACCAGACGGGCAACTGGTTGGCTTGCACGCGGTCAATCACATCCCCGACTGCGACCGACTTTGCGCTCACGCTGCCTCCCGCGCACTCCGTCGCCGCGCCCTTGGTTGCTTTGTTGACCATCGTTCCCCCGACGCCATCTATATACGCAATAGACTGTCAGGTGGCAAGGAAATATTTCTAATGTGACCCAAGCAGCTTTTCGCGCGGCACTTCGTAGCGCGTGACAGCACCAAGCGCGCTTATCAACACGATGAACGCGGGCACGTCGAGTGTCCGCGCATCGTGCCGAAAATGCTGGCCGTCTCGATACGGCAGTTGAGCCCACGCAGCTTCCAGGCTGGTCAACTCCACGGGATGCGACCCCATTTGCTCGGTGCGGTTGAACGGTACCGCCACCACATGCCCCAGGAAGTGACGATAGACGAAGTATTGCGTCCATACGCGCTTCCACGCGGACACTTGGTTGCATTCCATGTCCATGCGCGGCGCGTCGCAAGTGTCGCCCGTGAGCATGATGTGTTCGCGCCATCCCGGCTCGATGCGCGCGGCGCGCCCTTCGGCCGCGTCCACCGCGCGTTTCAACCGTTCGATCTCGCGTTCCAACACGTCAATTGCAGTGTCACCCATATTCGCCTCCAGCAGCTAGATCAGGCCCACGGGGGCGCGTCCGTCGGGCCATGCGCAATCCAACGCTCGACTGCGTCGCGGCGTCGCCTGCACAACTCGCGGCCTACGTGGTCCGACCACACGGCGCCAAGCGGGTGCGGCTCGAATGCGCAGTAGTGCCACGCGATCGAGCACGATGTCGACCCCAACTGTGACCAGCAGACCCCAAACAATCTGGCCGTCGACCATTCGGCGGTGGACGCATCCCTCAAGGCTGGCCCACGAAGCCTCTTCCTGACAATAGACGCTCCACCCAGCGCCGGCCCCGTCGGCCGCCGCGAACAGCGCCTCGACCCCGACGGGGCCGGCGCCATCGAACCTCGCGCCGGCCGGAATGTAGTCGCTCGGGGCCTCGAATTCGGTCGTGGTCATGGTTCTCTCCTTTCCATGCGCTGGCGTCATCGCCGCCGCACCACATGTATATACGCAATAGACCGTCAGGTGACAAGGAAATTTCTAGTTGCTGCACCAACCGCAGCGGCCGTGGTGCTCTCGCCCCTGCTCGGCGTGGGCCGGGCAGAAAAATACGCCCGACCCCCCGTCCCCACACTCAAACTGGCGTTCCCGCCAGCCCTCGGGCATACGCCCGACGGGGAAAATGGCGGAACACTCCCCGTGTTCGTCCTCCCCAGAACATTCCTCGTGTCCGGAGGGGGGCCAGCACGCCTCCGCGACGGCCTTCAACAGCCCCTGATGCTGCGCCAGAAGCGCGGCGTGTTCCGATTCGAACGCGCGACGCGCCGCCAGCGCCGTCGCAAAAGCAACAGCGGCAGCTTCCCGGTTGGTGAACATGATCCCCTCAAGCTCCGCATTCCGTAGCGGGGTCGCCGCATCGCCCTCCAGCCTTCCCCCGGCCCGCACGACGCGGGCCAAGTCGGCCGCTACCCTTACGGCAGCGGCCGATCCAACGGCCGCTCTCATCCTTCCCCCCGCAGGGCGGCCGTCGTTGCGGCCGCCGCGAAGGCGTGGAATTCAGCAGCCCCAAAAAACGCCATCCCGCCGGCAGCCCGGCGGCGGGCGACGGCGGCCGCCGTCCCGGCGGCGTACGCCGCCATTTCCGGGGCCGTCATCGGGACCCCGCCGGCGTTTCGCCCATCCCATTCTTCCCTTTCCGGCGCTTTGCGCCGGTCCCCGGCGAATTCTCGCCGGAAAAAACTGTCGTCTGCGCGGCCCATTCGAGCCTCCTTCCCGCCTTCGCCGGGCATAATCGCCCGCCCAGGATGCGCCGCGTGGAGGCGGCGGGTTTGCATCCCTATCGGTTACAGCCGCCGTTCTTCGGCGGTTGCGTGTCCGGGAGGTCTGTGTGGATCCCCACGACTCACGCAAGGACGGCGGATTACGTCCGCTAATGATGCCCCTACGACGGGGCCGCCCCTTGCAACCGATACAGTCCAGTCCGAGCGCAC
>ERZ1292625.36-Hain-H41-01um-R1-36-length-216418-cov-11_pt2 | contig 94158 bp, 123 predicted proteins | sample MGYA00564400_ERZ1292625 | MGnify/ENA primary metagenome ERZ1292625 (study PRJEB36523, sample SAMEA6512639) | groundwater metagenome | collected 2019-01-08 | study: AquaDiva: Metagenomics assemblies of 32 groundwater samples
TCCTTGGATGGATAGGTGCTAAATCTGATGGAACAATTACTGATGGTTGGGAAAACAATTGGAGTGAGAGAGTTGTTTCAAATGAGCCGGGAGGATTTGATAGATTGCACGCGGCCAAAACCTCAAGTGATGGGACAATTTATGTAGCAGATACTTGGAATAATAGGATTCAAAAATTTTCAGATGACGGAAAATTCCTTGGATGGATAGGTGCTAAATCTGATGGAACAATTACTGATGGTTGGGAAAAAGCTGGACTGGCAGGGGCTTCAAGTAAGCTAGGAGGTTTTGATAAGCCTATAGCTTTAGATCTCTCTGAGAACGGAGATATTGTAATATTTGAGTTCGGAAACGGAAGAGTGCAAGAATTCTCAAAAGAAGGGAAGTTTATTGATGTGCTTGCCTCAGGATTTAATGGGGGTTATGATATAAAAATTAGAGAAAAAAAACTCTATGTTGTTGATACTGGAAACAAGATGGTTAAGATTGTTCCTCTATTATAGTTACTTTTATAAAGCGCTTTAATTAGCCTTCTTCATGAAACCTAAAGTTCTGGCAGCATCATGGTATCCTGGCGGGATAAATCCAATAATTCCTGTAATAAGCAGTTTACAACGTGACGCTCAAGTTGATGTCTCTGTTGTGGGCTATGAGTATTCTGAAAAAATCCTTACTGATGCTGGCATAAAACATAAAAAAATTTCCGATTATGGAATTGATGATGTCTGTGTTGGGTCAATTGAAGTATTGCTTGACAAAGAAGAGCCCAATCTTATTTTGACTGGAACAAGTATGCAGGAAAAAGACAGGCCAGATACGATAGAACATTCATTGATTCTTGCTGGCAAAGAAAGAGGAATTTTTACTTTGTCCGTTCTTGATGTATGGGGGGCATATTCAGATAGATTCAATGATTTGCATACTGGTGAAAGACACAAATATATTCCAGATTTAATTGCCGTTATGGACAAATATGCAATAGCAGACATGTTAAAAGAAGGGTTCGACTTGGAGAAACTAGTGATAACTGGAAATCCTTTCTTTGATGGATTAGGATTGGAGGCAAGAAGATTCACTCAGTCGGATAAAGAAAAGATAAGGCACCAGATTGGATTGGACAGGCAAACACAATTCTTTTATGCAGGTGCAACCGCAGATTCAGAACAGGACATGGAAAGATACGGGTTCTGGGATCTGGACAATGTCCAGATACTTTGCAATGTTTTAGATGATGTTGACACCACACAGAATGGGGTCGTTGTTAAATTGCATCCAAGAATCAAAGAAAGAGACTCCAACAAAATTTTAGACTATATAAATAATCATCAAAATTCAAATGCAATTTCATTGGTTTCTGAAATAAATCCAAGACATCTTATTTTGTCATCAGACATGTGTCTTACTACTTCTTCAACACTTGGAGTAGAGGGAGCTTACATGGGCAGACCGTTTATAAGTTTACAACCAAACCTAAAAGGAGAAGATTGCATAAAATTATTAACTGAAAAAAAGATTATTTCGGCAGCATATACTCCTTCTGAATGCAAAAGGTTAGTCACACGAGCATTTTTAAGCGAAGATTACAGAAGAGAATTAGCTGAAAAAGTTTCTGATTTTAAGGTTGACGGTCACGCTACAGAGAGAGTTGTCGGATTAATTTATTCACAGCTTAGCTAATTTACCCAAACATTCATCATTTTCTAAAAAAATCTTTGATACTCTTTATGACAAATTCTTGTTCACTTTCTTTTAATGCTGGATAAATCGGAATGCTTAAAATTCTACTATAAAACAATTCGCTTTCATGACAGAGATTTTTTTTATAGCCCATTTTTACATAGAGTGGGTGCCAATAAACTGGAATATAATGGACCTGGCATATTATTCCCTTTTCTTTCAAAACTTCATATAGTTTTTTTCTTATATCACTGTTTTTTAGCTTGATAACATAAAGATGATAAGAATTAAACTGGTTTTTTTCTTCAGAAATAATCTCCACATTATTGTCTTGAGAAAATGCTTTGTTGTATAAATCTGCAATTTCCCTTCTTCTTTTCACAAATTTATCTAGCTTATTAAGCTGCGATATTCCCAAAGCGCATTGAATATCAGTTAGTCTATAATTATTACCTAACTTACTTATTTCATAATACCAAGGCCCGTCATTTCTAGTGAGCTCTTTTGGATTTTTTGTCATGCCATGGTTTCTCAACATAACCATTTTTTTATAAAGCTCTTCGGAATTGGTTGTTATCATCCCTCCTTCGCCGGTTGTTATATGTTTTACAGGGTGGAAACTAAATACACACATATCAGAATTTTTGCAAGACCCAATTTTCTCTTCTTTAAATTTTGCCCCAAGAGCATGGCAAGCATCTTCAATTATTACTAACTTATGTTTATCAGCAATATTTTTTATTTTTTCAAGGTCACAGGTTAGCCCAGAATAATGTACTGGTATTATTATCTTTGTCTTATTGTTTATTTTTTCTTCAATTTTTTCAGGGTTTATCAATCCTTGTTTTGTAATATCAACAAAAATCGGCTTAGCCCCACAATAAAGAGCGCAGCTTGCAGAGGCAGCAAAAGTCATTGGAGATGTTATTAACTCTTCATCTTTTTTTAAATCTGCAGCCATACATGCAACATGTAATGCAGTTGTTCCATTGCTAACTGCAACCGCATATTTTGCCCCAACATATTTTGCAAATTTTTTTTCAAATTCATCAACTTTGGGCCCAGTAGTTAGGAAATCTTCCCTTAGAACCTTTGCGACTTCATCTATGTCTTTTTCATCAATGTACTGTTTTCCATAAGGTATGCTCATAGATTTAGGTGTTTTATTCCGCTTATAAAGATTATTAATCTTTCATACAAAAACTTATAAAACACTATTTCCTCGCAAAATCATGAAGATTTTAGATATCGGATGCGGGAATCACAAAGTAAATGGTGCTGTTGGATTGGATAATGTGAAAATGCCTGGAGTGGATGTTGTTCACGATCTCAACAAGACTCCCTACCCCTTTAAAGATAATTCATTTGACCTAGTCTTTGCCAATCACGTTTTGGAACATCTTACCTTGGACTTAGACAAAATCATGATTGAACTTTCAAGAATATGCAAATCTTCTGGAAAAATAAGCATAGAAGTGCCTAATGCACCAAGCATCGGGGCTTTTGCAGATCCAACCCACAAAAAATACTTTTCTTACAGAACTTTTGATTATTTTGGTTCAAATGAGCAATCTTATTACACAAAAGCAAGGATAAAAATACTCAAGATAAAGTTAATCATAAACCTTGGTAGGTTGGGGAATATTATGTTTAAACCTATTGAAATGTTGATTAACATGCAGCCAAAAATTTATTTGTTATTTCCAAATATCTTTCCAGTGACTGCATTGCGTTTTGAACTTCAGCCAATAAAGAAATAACCTCATTCCAAATATGGTCCCGAATCTTTAAGAGTTTCTTTCATAATTTCTTTTAGTTCTTCTTTTGATACAACCGAATCTTTTGAGCTATACTCTTGCATCTCTAAGGGTGTTAGGCGGTCCATTTTCAGGGCGTCATTCTCATCTTTGTCTATCCATGGGTTGATTATTGCAGGATTTATGACAAAAAGTCCGTTGAAAGAATAAGTACGCGGCACTTCTGCTTCATTTATCATCAGCTCGTGTATCTTTTCTCCAGGCCTTATTCCCGAGACCTCAACCTCACATTTTTTCTCTAGCCTTTCCATTAATACTTCAATCAAATCTGAGATTTTCATAGATGGAAGTTTTGGCACGAAAATTTCTCCACCTCGCCCATATTTCACTGCATTGAAAATTAAATCGACCGCCTGATCTGAGCTGATAATGAACCTGGTCATGTCTGGATGGGTTAATGGAATTTTGTCTCCTTTTTTTATTTTGTTTGTAAAGAAAGGTATTACTGAACCAGTACTTTCTAAAACATTTCCGTATCTTACTACTGTAAACACAGTTTCAGCATTTCCTTTGTTGTAATTGCTCTCGGAAAATATTCTCTCACTGACAAATTTGCATGCCCCATATGTGTTCACAGGAGAGCATGCCTTGTCTGTAGATATAAAAACTACTTTTTTTACAGAATTTTCTAAACAAGCCCTTACAACATTCAAGGAACCTATTATGTTTGTTTGAATTGCTTCTTCAACATTGTACTCAATCATATCAATTCTTTTTAGTGCTGCAGCGTGGATTACTATGTCCACTCCCTTTGTTGCTTTCAAAAGCCTCACATAATCTCTTACATCTCCCACAAGATTTCTAATTTTTCTATTATTGAATATTTCCTGCGTCTTGTGATGTTTTACTTCGTCTCTACTAAACAATCTTATGCTTCTAACTCCTGTGTTAAGCAGCTTTTTTGTTATTGATCTCCCTAAAAAACCAGTTCCACCAGTTATAAGCACTACTTTGTCTTCAAACAAATTTTCCATTAACATTCTGCAGTTGTGAGCTTTTAAAAATCTTTCTTAGTAAAAATACTCATTTAAACTAGCCTTTTTACTCAAAATGTTTTTTATAAAATTAACAGCTCTTTCAGACGCTTTTCTGTCTAGAATATCGAAGTGCTTTTTCAGAGATTCTTGCCGGTCCAATGAATCTTTCGTTGTTTGGTTAAGACATTTTCTAATAGATTTTTCCAAACTTTCAGCGTCAAAAACCTTGTCTATTGCGGGCGTGTCTTTATAGGGGTTTATTGATTCCAAATTTCTAAAAGTAAAGCATATAGTTGGTTTGTCCAATAAAAGGGCCTCGAGCCCCATTGTGGTATGGTTTATTATGACTATATCTGAATCATTTATTAGTTTTGTATTATCTGTTTTTTCTATAACCTCAAAATTGCTAAATCCCTCTTCCTCTGCGACCGCTCTTGGAAGGCCTGCCATATCCCAGCCGGGTCTTATCTTTAAAATTAAACTGTATTCAGGAAATTTTTTTAACACATTAAATACAGCCCTTAGAGCCATTTTCTGATCTTTTTCTGTTAAATGTGTTCCCGGGACTAATATATCCTTGTTCGCGACTTCCATTAAGTAGATAATTTTTTTTGTTTTTTTTCTGTTCTGTTGTGGCGTTAAAAGGTCATACCTAGGACATCCGATGGGGATTATTCTGTTTTTATCGGCACCATTTTTTACAAAAGATGTTTTATACCTTTTTCCAAAAACAAAGACATATGTTGCTGTTGGCGTGACAAAATCAATTTTCATTGAAAGAATGCCATGCATGAAAACAATTGAAGGGATTTTAAACACTTTTGTAGCTTCAACAATTGTTTTTGCAAACTGATTTGTGTCTTCAGATAACAAAACTAGGTCTATTTTTTTTCTTCTAGCAAGTTCTTCAATTTCATCTATCCAAGAAAATGATGCTTTGACATTATTTTTTAATAATTCTTTTAATTCTTCCCTTAGCGCCCCCACAATTTCCTTATCAATATTTGGGAAATTGTAATTTTCTATTTTTAAGAGCAGAATTTTTAATTTTTCCTCGTATGTAAAAATAGGTTCTTTTTTTTTGTAAAATTGATAAAATGGTATGTACTTATTGTCAATGAAAAAACTTTTCGACAATCTCTCTCCAAAATGGATAATCTTATTTTTTTTATCTTCTAAAAGAAGCTCTATGACTGAGTTTGAGATAGTTTGTGGTCCAGAAATAAAAATTTTATTATCCTCTTTTTTTGAAAATTTTATCCTCAAACTCGCAATAATTTGCTGAACTAAACCTCCGAGTCTTATAAGTAAACTGTCTCTTATTTCAGAGATTTTCTCAGATTCATATTCTATGCATGTTATTTTTTTGTTAAATATCTTTCTTAGTATAAAACCCGTGTTGCTTTCATCAGTTAATTTGCTTTCCCTAAAAAGTAATATTTCGGTGGGATTTTCTTTTTTTATAATCTCTGCCAAAATTGAAAGTTTGACTTTTGCTAAAGTTACAAGTGTGCACACCTTATAATGGAAAAGCGGCAAAAGACTTATTCCTTTGTATCTAAAGTCAATTTCTTTACAAATTTTGTTGGTAGCGAGTAAAGATTTTTCATTCAATTCTTCAAAATAAAAATCTTTTTCATAGTCTGCTTCAGTCAAAAATTTTATCCCCTTTTTTTTCAAAATTTCTTCCGCTTCAAAGTGTAGTGTGATTGGCTTAAAACTTCCAAATTTAGTTTTATTCTTAACATATTCTGAGGCCTGGTCTTTATTTTCTATCAATACAAGTTTATTTCCCATCATCCAAATTTTACAAGTTCATCTTGCGTTTTATTTAGCAATCCATGCCAGATGGCCATGTAGTAAACAAAAATGAGGCCTGGCTTTTTCCAAGACAGATATTTTATAAATCTAAAGGCTGCAAAAATCGTCGCTTCAAAAAAAAGAATCATCAAAAAATAAAAAATATTCTTATTTTCCTTTATTACAAGCAACCAGTTTCTTATTGTGTAATAAGTGACTATCTCGTTTTTGTTTTTTCCAGATTCCAGTGATGCACTAACCTTGTGCCAAACAAGAGACTCTGGAACGTAAAGACACTTGTAGCCGGCATTTACTGCCTTTAAACACCAGCCAGTAAACTCTTGGATTATAAACAATCTTGGGTTTAGTAAGCCTATTTTTTCCAAAACTTCTGTTCTAAATATTAACACGCAGTCAATTCCATCCACATATTTTTCTTCTTCCTTTTTATTATCAATTTCTCCTTGTCTCAGTGGTTTATACCCTTGCATCCTATACTTACAGCCAGCACACCAAATTCTATTCCTGGGCTCCATATAATTGATCTTAGGACCAGACACTGCAACTTCTGGATGACTCTCCATTGATTCAACCAAGATACTCAGAAAGTTTTTCTTTACTTCCATATCATTATTCATCGTTAGGATATACTTGCTTTTTCGTCTAATCGCTTCTCTTAAACCAATATTTGTTCCTTCGGCCAAACCAAGATTTTTTTTATTTTCTATTAAAGTAATCCCTCTTATCTTTCTTAAGGCCTCCCGAGAATCATTAGTAGATTTGTTATCTATGATAATAAGGTCATAATTTTTGTAATCTGTTTTCTTTAGAGATTTTATAAGGGCAAGAGTATCATCTTTTCCATTATAATTGACTGCAATTACCGAAACTTTAGGTTGTGGTTTCATTTTAATCAAGCAATCCGCTAAATTCATTAATTGCTTTTTCTGCTACTGCAAGTTCTTTCTTATCATTGAAACTAGTCCACAATCCGTCATAGTAAAAAGAAATAATATTTTTTTCTTCTATCAATTTTCTAAAAGCCTTTTCTTCTATATTCCCCCCAATTAAATAATCTTTTATTTTCTTATTAAACACATAAATTCCAGTGTTAATAAGCAATCCTTTCACTTCTCCCTTCTCTTTTAGGTTAGCAATTCTATTCTTGTCATCAACTTGCACAATTCCAAAGTTGGTCCTTAGATTAGTAGTAATCATGGTTACTGTTGCGTGTGAAACTAAATGTTTGTTTGTAACCCCCTCAAGTTGTAAGTCAGTAATCTGATCGCCATTCAATGCATAAAAATTTTCATCATCAATTTTAGATTTTTCTATTGCAGTCTTAAAAGCATCTTCAGTTCCACCATTTTCATCATGCTCGGTGTATATTATCTTAACTCCTAATTTATTTCCATTTCCAAAATAATCCTTGATCATTTCTTTTTTGTATGCAACACCAATCACAATTTTCTCTACGCCATTCTTCTTTAGCCATAAGATTATTCTCTCCAAAATTGGTTTTCCCGCAACTTTCACAAGGGGTTTAGGTAACCCTTCTCCAATATTCCCCAATCTTTCTCCTTTTCCTCCGGCAATAATTACTGCTGTTTTAAATATCATAAATTACCTTACTAATAATTCTTTAAAAAGATTGTGTAATTAGGATATACCTCTAGAAGTCTAAATCTTTAAAAACTAATCTCTATAGAACTTTTTATGCAACCAATAAATTCAAAACTTATTGATGATCTGTTAGAGGAAGCAAAAAATGAATTAAGAATGAGGAAAACTAGGGTTCTAAAACCAGAAAGTTATAGTGGTGTAAGGCCCTTGTTAAATGCTATGTTTCCTGGGACCTATATCAGACCTCATAGACACGGTGAAAGATCAGATGAATACTGGTTAGTCCTTAGAGGTAAAATCGCCCCTGTTTATTTTACAAATAGGGGAAATATAAAAAACTACCAAATTGTTTCAGAATCTTCTGAAGAGGTATCGCCTTTAATTCATCTTCCAGAAAAAGAATTTCACTCTTTAGTCGTTATTGATCATCCTGCAGTAATCTTAGAAATAACTCAGGGCCCCTACAATCCTAAAACATACAAAGAATTCGCTCCCTGGGCGCCATTAGAATCAGACGTTGAAGGATCAAAAAGATATCTTGATAATTTGATATCTATATTAAACATTACTTGATGTCAATAAAGCTTATAAATCATAAGTCTTACTCAATCTCATGAGAGTTATGATTACTGGCATAACTGGTTTTATAGGAAGCGAATTGGCCCATAAACTAGTGAATGAAGGCCACGAAGTTTTCGGAATTGTAAGGCATGTTATAGGGAGAAATTTAGAAAGCATAGAAAATATTAAAGGCAAAATAAAAATGATTGTGTGCGACATTACTGACTATACGTCTATAAAAAATGCCATTCAAAAAGTCAACCCTGATGTTGTTTTGCATTTAGCAGCTCTATCCCCCGTAAGATTAAGTTTTGAACATCCAATTGCATACCAAAAAGTAAATTATCTAGGATCAGTGAATATAGCTGAGGCTATTCTTGAGCTTTATGGTCCTGAAAAAGTTAGGTTAGTAGTGGCCTCAACAGCAGAAGTTTATGGGATAAAAGAGTTTACTCCTTTCACAGAAGATATGTCATTAGAAGCCTCAAGTCCATACGCTGTAAGCAAAGCAGCAATGGATATTTACATGAGGATGCTAAATAAAGTTTATAATTTCAATGTGGTCATTTTAAGAAATAGCAACACGTTTGGAAGAAAATACGATCCGGGTTTTTTTACCGAGTACCTCATAACAGAGATGATCAAAGGAAAAGATATCTACATAGGTGCTCCAGATTCCATAAGAGACTACATGTATGTTGATGATCACGTCAACTCTTACCTTTTGGCCATGAAAACCAAAAACATCCAAGGAAATGCATTTAATATTTCTGGAGGAAAAGGAATTACAAATAAAGAGTGGGCGTCAAAAATTGCTAAACTCATAGGATTTCCTGAAAGCAAGTTGCACTTGGGAGAATTTCCCCCCGGATATCCTAACAGACCTTTGGCGTCAGACCAGCCTTATTTGGTCTTAGATAGTGCACGAGCGAGAAAAATCCTACACTGGGAACAAACAGTTTCACCAGAAGAAGGATTGAAAAAAACAATTGATTACTGGAAGAGAAAATTTGATTCCTAAATAAATAACATTACTAAACTTAACATAATAAAAATGAAAATAGCAATGGTTTTTCCGACAAGAGAATCTGAAAAGGCGATTTCCGGTTATTCTGTAACCCTTGTTGATAACATTAAAAATCAAGGAGAAGACATTAGCAATATAAACTATACTGCAGGTTCTCCATTCAACGTTTTTAAAAAATTTAGAGAAATAAAAAAATATGATGTTGTCCACATACAGCATGAATATAATCTGTTAGGAGGTTATGGGCTCCCTTTTTTTGCTCTTTTTTTCCTGCTTTCTTTTTGTAAATGTAAAGTTGTTACGACAATGCATACAGTTTTATCCCAAAAAGAAAAATTTAAAGGCAATAAACTAAAAACTTTTTTAAGAAAGTTTTTGTATTTTACACAAAATAGAGTTATAAATTGGTGTTCTGACAAAGTTATTGTTCATGCAGAATTTTTTAAGGATATATTAATAAAAGAATATAATTTTTCTTCTTCAAAAATAGCTGTTCTTCCACAAGGAATAATAGAAAACGTGCCTTCTTATGATAAATTAAAGACAAAAAAAGAGTTGAAATTGTCTGGTCCGGTTTATTTATTCATGGGAAGCATGGTTCCTGATCATGGCCATGATATTATTATTCGCCAAGCAGATAAAATGGGCGGAACAACTCTTGTTGTTGCAAATCCAGGTTCTGTAAATGACCGAAACACAGATAGAGTAAGAGATTATATAGAAGAAAATAAACAAATTGTTAAACAAAAAAAATTGGAAAAGTTTGTGCGTTTTGATATTTTTGACATAACTGATAAACATCCTTTATGGTGGAAGTATTTTGCAGCCGCAGACTTGGTTCTTCTTCCATACCGGGGAGGAATTGGTAGTGGGATTTTCGCACATTCAATAGCTGCTAAAAGGCCTATAATTGCAAGCAACATACAATTTTTCAAAGAAGCGTCTAAAAATTTTAAAGGAATCGCTATAGCAAAAGATGATGAAGATTATCCAAGGGTTATAAAAGATTCAATAAAATCCCAAAATCTTAAAAGAATGGAACAAGAATGTGTTAACTATTTTAAGGAAAATGGATTGTCTGCAATTGCTAAGAAATACAAAAAAATTTATTGTTCTTTAAAATGAAAATAGCCATAATCGGTGCAGATGGTTTCCTAGGAACTAAAACTGCAGAAGTTTTGTCTAAAAACAATGAAGTTATAAAAGCGGGAAAAAATTCTCAAGAAAATAAATTGGATGCCTTGAACATTTCTGAGGTGAGAAAATTTTTACTAAAACATAAACCAGAAGTCATTTTAGACACAGTTGCTTTGACCAGCTCCACCAAGTGTGAGAATGATCCTCAACTTGCTGAAAATCTAAATTATAAAACCGCAAAGAATATTTCAGAAGTTGCCAATGAAATTGAAGCATGGATGGTTTTTATGTCCTCTTCTTATCTGTTTGACGGGAAAACTGGGAATTATAAGGAAAATGATAAGACAACTTCAATAAATGAATATGCGAGAACAAAAATTATGGCTGAAAAAGAAATCTTGAAAAATCCCAAAGGAATTATCCTTAGAGTGGACATAATGTATGGTTATAACAGAAAAGATAAAAAAAATGGGGTTTTTGATACAGTTTTGTCTGGCAAACCCATAGAATTACGGGAACCTCATCAAGTCAGACAACCTATTTTTGTTGACGATGTCCCTAGAATAATGATAGAACTAATAAAAAAGAATCAAAAAGGAATTTTTCATTTAGCTGGCCCTGATAAAATGGAAATAATTGAACTGTTAAAAAGACTTGAATCTATTGTGAGAGATAGTTCTTTAATAAAAATCAATCAAACTTCTAAGATTACAATAAAAATTCCAAAAAATGCGACTTTGAACACTGCTAAGATAAGTAGGTTTGAGATTAAATTTACTCCTTTTGAAAAAGGATTAAATGCTATTAAGAAAAGATTGATGGAGAATTAAGTTTTATCGAGGATCTTGAAATCTGGAAGAGCGACTACAAATTTGCCACCATTGTCAAAATATTCTTTTTCCTGATTGACTATCTCATCCAAGAAATGCCAAGTGTTTACTAATAAAATGTCTGGGTTTGCTTCTCTCATTTTTTTAGGAGAATCTATAGGGATTAAAGAGCCAACTGTCTTTTTGCCCCATTTATCTGGATTCATGTCTGCTATGCTGTCAATCAGCTCTGGCCCAAGTCCAAAATATTGGAGTATAACATTCCCTCTGGTTGAAGCTCCGTATATCCATATCCTTTTACCTTTTTTCTTTTCTTCTCTCAAAAAATTCATCAATTTATCCTTTATGTCATCAACTCTTGACGCAAATTTTATATAAGGAAGCTCTGAATCTAATCCAGCTTTCATTTCAGCTTCCTCAACTTTCTTTAGTCTTTCTTCTGCTCCAGAAAATCCTACAATGTTTTTATTACCACTAAATCTTATGTAAGTTCTTATACTTCCCCCATTTATGTTGCTCTGCCCAACATCAAATATTTCCAAACCCTGTTTATTCAAGAGTTTTTTTAAGGAATAGATTGAATAATATTCTCGGTGTTCGTGGCAAATATTGTCAAAGGCGTTTTGTTCAAGCATAGTGAGCAGGTAATTTTGTTGTATTATGAATATTCCATCTTTGTCCAATACGGACACTATATCATCCAAAAATTTATTTGGGTTTTCAAGATCGTAAAACATAGAAATAGCTGTTATTATTTTTGCTTTTTTGTTTCCGAAATCTTTTTTAAAACCGTCTGAATTAAAAAAGTCATTTATTACTTTATGTCCCTTTGCTGAAGCTTCTCTAGCAACATTTTTAGACGGTTCAAATCCAACTAAATTAAGATTTTTCCCTTTGTAAAAGTCAAGCATAGTCCCGTCATTGCATCCAATATCAATAACAATATCATTACCATTTAACTTGGCTAACTGCTGAGCCTTTTCTGCAATATCTTTCAAATCCGCTTTTATAGTGCTGCTAATTCCTGATTTATACCAATACTGATCACCCCACATGGCTTCCGGAGGAGCGTTATGTTTCAGTTGCATAACTTTACAGTTATCGCACAAAATCAAGTCTAATGGAACCTTTTCTCCTTGTTCTTTTTCTGACGAAACAAAATTAGTAATGAACTGATTTCCTAAGGAAAGTATAGGCACGAAATTATTTGCTCCGCAAGCCCTGCAATTCTTGACAGCTTCAATTGTGTTGTCCATTTTATTTTTTCAAAGCCTCTTCATAAATCTTTTTTAGCTTATTGTTTCTTTCCTTTATAGAGAATTTGCCGTTTTTAACTTCTTCTATACAATTTTGCGACATTTTATTCCTAAGCCTTTCATCTTTTAATATTTTTAATGTTTTTTCTACAATTTTGTGAATTAATACTTCTTCATTTTTACCTAAAATTTCTGGATCAATATTACCTCCCTTTTTTATTATAAATCCGGTTTTTCCATCGCTGACAACAAAATTCCTTGAAAAACCTTCAACAGTCACAATAGGTAATCCAAAAGATAGTGCTTCTACAAAAACAAATCCGAACGTGTCGCTATAGCCAGGGTAAATAAATATATCTGCAATCGGAAAAATTTCCTTTATAATTTTAGAACTAGACATTAGTCCATGTATCTGTATTTTTTTATTGTGCGAATATTTCTCTCTTATGGCTTCCGGGATGTCTGAAACCAATATAGCTCTAACATTCTTCTCTTTTTTAGTTATTCTATCGAAAACTTCTAGCGCATGCAATCCTCCCTTATGGAAGAAATACCTTGAGACAAACAAAAGAACTTTTTCTTTTTTATTTTTCTTTTTTATTTTTCTTAATGGCATCGCAAAAGTCACAACGTCCAGCTTATTCTTTATTTCTGGAAACTTCTTCTCTATTTCAGTTTTTGCGTCTGGAGTCCATGTTAGTATTTTTTTACACTCTTCTTTTTTTAGAATTTCCAAAACTTTGTTCCTTCCCCCTACGCCGTCTCTTCCTGAGATCCACATTTGCCATAATGACTCGAAATCTGCCACCCAAGGTTTGTCTGAATTTCTACTTAGACAATGAGCACAATGAATAAGGTCAAAATCTCCATTTGTTTTTGTGAGGCGGGAATTAACAATAACCATCCCAAATTTTTTGGTCCAGCTTCTTATTTGTCTTTTCAAAAAATTAAACCAGGCTAATTTTTTCCCCGAAGATATCATGCCAATTCTTGATGTGGTGTTTTTGTATTCTACTCCTTCTGGGGGATTTTCTATCAAACTTTTGTAATATTGTGAATCAGAAATATTCCATGGAAATTGGAGGTATACCTTAATTTTTTTCATCTTAGTATTTCAATTATTTTTTTACTTAAGCCCGGTTCTCCGTACGGATTTTTGAAAGGTTTAATCTTTATCTTGTTGTTGTCTAAACTTTTTATTATTTCCTTTGCTTTTTTTACATCCATTGTGAGAAAATTAATCCCTGTTTTAAGTCCTTCTTGTCTTTCAGTTCTATTTCTTAGGACTAAACAAGGTTTTTTAAAAACAAGGCTTTCTTCTTGTATGGACCCTCCATCTGCAATAAGGTACTTGCAATTTGCCAACAAAAAAATAAATTCGTCATAGGTTTTTAACGGCGTTATTAAAATGCTTTTTTTATCAATCTTGTCAAAAAGGCCATACTTCCTTAAGTAATATTCTGTATTGTCGTGAAGCGGCCATATGCCTCTTGTTTTTATAGAATTAATAATCTCCACAATTTTTCTCAAATTTTCTCTGTTTCTTAAATGTTCATGCCGGTGAATGTTAATTAACACATACTCCTTTTTCTCTTTATTGAATTTTTTCTCTATTTTTTTATATGCGTACAAAGAAGAATCAATAATAGTATTTCCCGTCTTTAAGATTGTCTTATTATTCCCATAACTTTTTTTCAGATTACTTTCTGTAAGATCTGATACTGCCAAGAGTATGTCAGAAAAAGAATCAGAGATTCTCCGCGATATTTCTTCAGGAAACGGTTCCCATAAAGACCCAGACCTTAATCCAGCTTCAAGATGTACGTTTTTCCAAGCCTTTCCAGGATTAAGAATTTTACTTGATCCAATTGCAGCAGCGGCAGTGCTCATGGTGTCTCCATGATACACAACGTATTTTGGACTTATTTCTTTTACAACTTTTTTAATCTTAAATATCATAGAAAAAAACCATAAAAAAGAAATTTTGTTAATTTTTGACCAAAACTTCGTACTTATCTTTGGTTCAGGGCTCAAAACAAAATCTGGTTTTTTCAACCCTAGTTCTAGGCACATTTTACCGAGGGGATGTTGACCCGTACTCACAAGAAAATAATCCCTATTTTGCTTTTGGAGCTCTACCATTATCGGCATACATTTGATTAACTCAGCTTTTGTACCTATAACAACAGCTATTCCAGAATGACTTTTTTGCATACTAAACTTTGACAAAACTCATTTTAAAGCTTTATGTATCTGAGAAAGTCATTTCGTAAAAGTTAAGTTGTCAAACTCTCCAAATTTCCCGTCTTTTCTCAAGAATTCTTCTCGGCTTATTATATTGTCCGGATAACTGACTTTCCAAATTTTCATTGGACCTCTAAATCCCTGATAATAAATAAAGTCTCCTATTCCACTAACCCCTTGCGATCTTATACTGTTTATTAATGGATCTGGCTCAACGTGCGCAAGGTTTAGAGTTGGATATTTTTTTGAAGGATCGTCCATGAGGTAAAGCTGTGCAAAAAGGCCATCTTGCACTTTTTCAGACAAGTAAATTATTCCACCAATATTATTTATTCTCAAACCTCCATTCTGGTTGTTGTCCAAAGTTGGGATCAAAAATATTGTAGCATTTATCCCGCTTCCAAAATCAATCAACTTACTGTTTATGTAAAGCTTTTCTATAGGAATTCTAAACTGTTGCCCATTATATACAAAAACTCCCATCGGCTGAGCAATTTGATCACTATCATTAGACTTTTTTGATTCAAATATAATTGCTGCTAGACCTGCTTTGCCTTCAGGAAGGAAAATATCTTTATCTCCTTGTTTGTAAAATAAGTCCTTATCGAGAGCGGTCCCTCCAGTGTAAACAGTTACTGTGGAATTGCTTGTTTCCTGAGTTTGTTTTGGATCAAGCAACATCATTGGGATCCAAGACATTCTGTCATTTTGGTCTTGATTATTTCCTATGCTAGAGTATGCAGAGTATTTTCCCAAATCTGTTTGGTCTATTAATAAATATGAAACGTCATGTGTTTTCATGAAACTAAGTGCAGTTTCTGGATAAGGGGTAGTTAATACATATCTTCCGATTAAATGATCCCAATAACTTATTGGATGCCCGCCATCAGTCACGCTCGGCCGCTCTCCTATGGTCTGCACCCAATATCCATAATCCCACCAATGTACAAATACACTTCCTTCAGTAGTGTTTTCTCTGACCCAAGACATTGCTCTTTGCCAGTATTGTTCATAAATGCCAGGAACTGTGGATTTTGCTTCCGAGTACGTGCTGCTAGCATTGTTTATACAAACTCCTAAAATAGCTAATACAGACACAAAAAATAAAATCCAAAGGAAAAGATTACCTTTTCCCTTTTCTTTTTTTACTTTTATTGAATGAATTATCCTAACTGGAATGTATGCGGCGATTATCGTAATCAATGGTGCAATTATAAAAAATAATCTTATTGCTCCTCTTGTTGAAACTAATGCAAAGAATGCCAGCATCAAAATTAGAATTTCATCAACGTCTATCTTATTGAATCCTTCGAGAGTCTTTTCATCTCCCGATCTTTTTGCTTTGTGGTAAGTATAAACTATTGCTCCTATGAACAAAATGATCCCACTCAAGTAAAATATATCAGAAAAACTGTTGTTACCATTTAATAAACTGCTAGTTGAAATTCTTGAAAATGATAATCCTGCCAACAATAACACAAAAAATGCGGTAAGTATTATCCTCTTTTTTTTATCTAGCCCTTTCATTGCCTCCCAGAATATTACCAAACTTCCTATCAGGAAAATCCAAAATAGATTTCCAAAGTTACCCAATATTTCAGAGAAGTATGGAACCTTATTTTCGGCGACCGTTACTCCAACTCTTCCTCGCCCGAACGGATAAAGAAGGCCTTGAGTTAGCCCAGAAGCAGCATTTATTAAAAAACTAGGATTGAACACTAACAGCAAGAGAACTACCAGTAAAATGTTTAGCGCTATGCTTAGAAGACTTCCGCTTAAAGGTATCTTTTTGAAAAATTTTTCTTTTAATCTTGCCTTGACAACTAAAATATCTACGAGGAATATTGATAATATAAAAAGAGCAGAGCCTGTGTCACTTACCTTAATTATTATTGCTGAAAGACTTTTGAGTCTTAAAAATTCTAGTATCAATGCCGGAATAATCCACGACAAAAATATATAAAAATTCTTTTTTCTGTTTTTTTCGAATAGGAAGAATACAAAAGAAGTTGCACTTACTGCCATATACAGATATCTATATCCTCCCCATGTCCAAGACATTAATCCAGTAAAAATTCCTGCGATAATCCCGTAAATTATCCAATTTTTCTTGTCTTTATTTTTCCAAGCAAGAGTGAAGAATAACAACGCGAACCAGAACCAAACCATTCCCAAACTTTCAATCTCTGGAATTCCCCCAGTTGTTCTGTGGAGCATCTGGGGTAAAAATGCATAAATTGCACTAGCCAATATGGCCACAGATGTTGAGAAATTTTTAGAGAATTTTATTGAAAAAACACTTCTATTAAATAAAAAGAAGCCAACTATTGATACCAAAAAGAAAATCACTGGGGCTATGTTTGAAGCATATTCTAATGAAATGTTGCTGAATATAGAGGTTATTTTGAAAACAAGCACAAGCGCCCAAGGCATTAGATTACCAAAAGCGTAGTTTTCCGAACCAAGAGGGACGTATCTCATCATGTCTGGATTGTGAAGAGTTCCGCTCAATATTTCTTTAGCGTGTCTCAAGTATAGAAACGGATCCAAATCTGGCCCAAGGGTATAGTTTCCAGTAGTTATATCCTTAAGCTGTTCAAGATTTGATGTTCTTACATAAGCTGTCGTGAGCATTATCCAGACTAACAATGGCAAAAACATTAGTGAATACTTTTTAAAATAAGCACACGCCGTAGATAAAATCAACATTGCAAAAAGGAACCAGAAAATCCAAGTTGGAAATAAATTGACCAGGCTACCAATAACATTATTCCCAAGATTTGCCTTGACTAGGCTTAGAACACTAATTATCAAAACTAAAAATGAGAGTATAGAAAAAACCAAGACATAATTATTTTTATTTATTACTCCAACAAATTTGGAAAAATCAATTTCATCGTTACTTGCTTTGTGGTGAACATGTTCATGAAGAACTTTTTTTTCGTTTTCCGCATTACTTTCTTCGTCGGCCATTCAGACATTAAGAATAAGGCATTTTAAAGGTTTATGGATTTTGTAAGGTGTAATTTACATCACTATAATCATAGAACTGTCAAAAATCCAATAACAATAAATACGATTTGGAAAATATTTACTAAATAAACAACATCTCTCTCGTAAACCTTCTTGCTTGGCTTTATTTTTTTCAGCACGGCAATGGCAGCATGTTCTAACCCATATATTTTTGGATAAGGCATTTCTAAGCTTCCATCTTTGTTTAAGCTGGCAAAACTTTCTTTGTTCAATCTTCCTCTCACTTTTAACACAGTTTGGATAATATACGGAACAAAGAAGATTATTGCTATTTTCTCTACGTTTCCCACAATAGCCACTGCTGCTATCATCGTTCCTGTAAGATATGTTAGGATGTTTCCAGGAAATATATCTGCAGGATGTTTGTTAAATATATAAAAAGCGCTAAGGGCGGCCACTCCACATAAACAGATAATTGCTACCCAGCTATTTCCGGTTATATATGTTGCCAAAGCCAGGGCTCCGAGAATTAAAATTCCTTGACTTGACTCTAACCCATTGTACCCAGCCAAAAAGTTGAATGTTGTTGTAGCTCCAACAATTCCTAGAGGGATTATCACCAATGGAAACAATAACCCAAAATTAACTCCTCCTATGATAGGCAATCCAACCGAGTCTATTCCCGCATTCACTACCATTAATGGTACTGCCGCAAAAGCTATGACAATAAGCCTTATTTTCTTTGACAATCCCTTTTTCCAGCCAAGAAGATCATCCATAAGCCCGACAATAGCACTGATCAAAACAGAACTTAGTAGTGCAAAAATAAAAACAGTTTCTCCATCCGATTTAAAGTAGAATGTTTTTAGGGCTATATATGACAAAATCCCTATAGTTAGCCCGAACAAAACAGGAATTCCTCCATGCTCAACCACTCCATTTTTATCATTTTTGTGCATGTCTCTTGCAGTCATTCCGTTCTCTCTGGCCTTTTTTATCCAGTAAGGAATTATCAAAAACGTAATACTAAAACTTATAAAAATCGTAAGAATTAAAAGCATCTCCATAGGTATAAACTTGAAAGATTATTTTTAAAGATTACTTATTTGTCCTATCAGCTAAAAAGTATTGGAGTGAAGTACACTTCAATGATTCCTGCTACAATTAATATCATTATCGCTATAAAAAGCAAAATAACTACATTTTCAACTATTCTTAAGAATTTTGGACTTTTTACCCCGTTTCTTATTATTCCCACTCCGAATATCCCTCCAGCTAAAGCTGTTATGAAATAAGCAGTTATTTCTGGGAATCCATGGATCATATATCTTAAGAGTCCAAAAGGAATCTCGCTAATCTTATAATTTGTGAAAATTCCAATTGCAGCAGATATGACACTCGCGTTCCACGCTAAAACAAATATTGCTCCGGCACCAAAAATAAGAGAGAAGATAAGGGTAAATATCATAACGTAGACGTTATTTTCTATAATCGAAAGAAGTCTAAGCTCTTTTGTTGCAGCACCGGTTGGAGAAATGGTGTTTTCTATATTGTATCTTGCAACACATCCCTCTATGTTTCCTGGGCTGTTTATCAAACAATACGTTTCTACTTGTGCATTGAATAAATTTGAATCGTGCAATATCATGTACCACAATGCGAAAGATATGATAAATCCCAAAAAAAGCCACATAAAAGAGTATATTGCATTTTTGTGCATTTTCCATACGCTAAAAAAACCCTCAACTTCTTCGTCTTCTTCCTCTTCCTGCTTTATAAGATAGTACATAAATGGCAGTGAAAACATGACACAAAAAGTTACAGTTATCATTCCAGAAAATTTTGAAAGGACTACATCCCCTCCAAAAAACCATTTTACCAATAATAATGAAAGAGAGCCGTATATCAAACCTATGAAAAGCATCTTCCATGATCCTTTTTCAACATTCTTTGGATTTATAATAGACTCAAGCATTCCTCTAGCACGCAAGAAGAATTTTTAAAGTTTCGTAATTGATTAATGTCATGGATATGTCAAAAAAAAAGAGAATTCTTGATAAAACTATCAAAGATATAAAATCAGTTAAGATTCAAGGAGCCAGAAACATTGCAAAGGCTGCTTTGAAGGCTTATTCTTTAATTCCTACGCAAGATTCAAAGAAAAAACTTCTTTCTTCAAGACCAACAGAACCAATGTTGGCTAAAGTTTTGGATCTGTACAACAAACTGCCTTACAAAGATATTGTCTCTCACTTTGATAGAACCCAAAACAAAATTAACAAAAACGTTTTGAGTGTCATAAAAAATAAAGATAAGATTTTTACACACTGTCATTCGACAAATGTTGTTGATTCTTTGATTTTTGCCAAAGAGAAAGGAAAGAAATTTGAAGTTGTGAACACCGAAACTCGTCCCCTATTCCAAGGAAGAAAAACAACAAAGGAGCTTGCAAAAGCCAAGATAAATGTTACCCAATATGCCGACGCTGCAGCAAGAATCGCAATTGTAAAAGGCCAAGGAAATGTGCAAGTTGATAAAGTTTTTCTCGGAGCAGATGCTTTGCTAAAAAGCGGAATAATAAATAAAGTTGGCAGTGGGATGTTCGCCGAGATAGCGTACGACAATAAAATCCCCATTTACATTATTGCCGACTCGTGGAAATTTTCAAAAAATAAAGTTCCTATTGAACAAAGATCTTTGAATGAAATTTGGGACAAAGCTCCGAGAAATGTTAAAATAAAAAATCCTGCGTTCGAGTTTGTGCCCAAGAAGTATATAACAAAGATAATCAGCGAGTTAGGAATATTAAGTTATGGTGGGTTTGTAAAGAGAATCAAATAATTTTATCTAGATTTTTTCTGCGCTTCCTCGAAAGTTCTGGTAATCTCTTCGTTGACCTTTTCAAGGCTATCCTCAAGTTCTTTCTTTATGTCTTCCAATTTTTCAGATTGAGTTTCAATAATGTTCTTTGTCTCTGGAATGCTCTTTTTTACAAAATTTTTCCCACCTACGTCCACTATTAGGTCGTCTGACAAAAGTTTTGCCTTTACGAATATACCTCTTCCGATATTTGCAAGAATTTCTTTATCCTTTCCGTTTTTTATTTCATTCAAACCGTCATTCAGATTAGACAATTCAAACACTGCCTGTTCAACAGCTTCTAACTGGTTCTGCAACAGCTTGATTTGCTGTTCAAAGTAACTAAGTTTAAACATTAATTCCTGTTCTGGATTTTCCATAGTCGAAAAGAGAAATAAGAGGTTATAAAACTTTCCTTAAACAATTTTCATAATTTTTCTAAGAATTGCACTTATAATCAAGCTGCCTAAAATATAAAACCAAAGCCAGCTGAAAAAACCAAATATCTTCGGATTTCCTATAGTGTTAAAGAAGTCCATGAACCACCTGATGAACAAAAGCAAAGGAATTGCAGTAAATACAAATGCCCTCATGCTGAGCTTCATCATCTTTATGCTTAAAGGGGCCATTTCTTTTTGAATCTCAAGCATTTTTTGCGGGTCGCTTCTGTGTTGTTTGGCTTTTTCATTCATTTCTTTTTGCTGTTTTTTCAGGTCTTTCAAAGTTTCTTGGTCTGTTGTATACTTTTGGACTACTGTAGTAATGACAGTTATCAATAAAACTACAATTGTCATACCTATGTTGACGTTCCAGTTTATCAAAGCTCCAAGAGTTGGATTCAAAACAGCGTGCACGCCATTTCTGAGAAAATTCAAGCTATTCCAGAAAAAGGCAATAAGCATAGAAATTATCAACACGATGACTACTGGTTTGAAACTTCCTTCTTTATTCATTTTCGTTAGAAAAGGAATTTACTCCTTCATTTATTTTTTGTAGCATCTTGTTCATTTTAGTGATAAGGGAGTCTCTCTTTTAAAGGTTAGCTACCCATGAATTTTCTTATTGCAGGATTCATATCTGTTTGGTGTTGCTGTGCAATACTTTGGTAGAACTGGAACATTATCATTACGACTAACAATATTGCAGTTCCTGAAACTAAAGCTCCGAGCAAATCTGTTGTCGCTGCCAAAAACCCTACGGCAGCCCCACCCATTACAGTTAAAGGCATTATATACCTTGACAATATAGACTCAAGAATTCTTTCATCTTGTCTAAATCCCGAGACCTGTAATCCCGAGGATGAAATCTTGTGTGCTTGGGCTTTTGCATCCATTCCAGATGTCTTGACCCAGAAGACGGAAAATATCATCGATAAACCTATGAAAAACGCTATATGTGTCAAACCTTGAAGAAGATACTTGGGCAAAAGTCCTCCTCTTATTATCAAATCTAAAATATTGTTTGAACCAACCCAGAATGCTAATCCTGAAACGGGTTGTCCATTTACAAACGTGCCTAAAAATGTCAAATGGGAAGCAAAGCCAGCCAACGCAGAGCAGGTTCCTTGAGCACAGCTCAATGCCGCGTTTTCAATCAACCCTCCAAACAACTGCATGTTTGCAACCAAAGCAGCAGTAAGGATTACTGGAATATTAGATGCGTAGAAGAATGCAAGAGGCCATTTTACCGTGTATCCTCTTATTCTCCCGAATGAAAGAGGAATTTCAACTTTAAGAGACTGAGCCCAAACAACAAGCAGCGTTATTCCGATTGTTGCAAGAATTGCGGCCAGTGCAGAGGTTAATTCGACTGGAGCTCTGTTCACAACCGACTGAACAAGGACAAGAACTTTTCCTGCGCAGGGAGTGTTACTAAAGTCTAAAAGACAGTTTCTTCCTTGTTGATTTATGAATTGGAATCCTCCAGTAATAAGTCTCCATGAAACTCCTGCAGCGATGAACAAACTTACTCCGCTTCCAAAGCCCCATTTTGAGGTTACCTGATCCATATAGAATATTGCCAAACCTCCGAGCACAAGCTGGAGTATGACAACTCCCGTTAGTCCCGGCGCCGCCTGAAGTCCTTGCATTATTACGTATATCAACGCCTCAAAAATTATGAAGAAAAACACCATAAGTGTTTGTATTCCTTGGAAGAATTTTTTCCCTTCTTCTGTAGTCTGGTCAATGTTCAAGATTCCTGATCCGGCCAACAACTGCAGAATAATAGAAGCCATAACTATCGGCCCTATTCCCAACGAGATTATACTCCCAAAATCTGTTCCAAGGATTATTGCAAGATATTCAAACCTAGAAAGTGCATTTGCACTCAACCCAAAAAGAGGAATGTTTGCCAAGACAAAAAAAGATGCAAGAATAATCAGAGTCCACTTGAGCTTAACATTAAAGCTGAGTTTTTTTTCCTCAGGTTTTTTAACCTCAGGTATATAATTGAATATCTGCTTAAAGTTCATTTTAACACACTCTTAAATTTATCCTTCTTTTTCAATCTTTTCTTTTTTTCCAGAAAGGATTATTGAACCACCAGCATTTTCAACTTTTTCAATTGCAGATTGTGAAGCTTCTTTAGCTTTAATTACAAGTTTATGGGTGACTTCTCCTTCTCCAAGTATTTTGTATTCGTTTAAATCCAATTCCCACTTATCTCCGCTTTTTTTACCATATTTATGCAGATTGTTTGATATGTCTCTCAAATTTATTTTCTTTCTTTTGTCTCTTCTTGTTCCTCTGCTTGTTATTCCTTGCTTTCCAAAATATTCATGACCATAAAGTTTTTGCACAAGAGTTTTTTTCTGGTCAGCTCTTTTTCCGGTTCCGGCCATCCCCTTTCCTCCTCTATGGCCCTTACCCTTTCCTTTCTTTCTGAATCCTCTTCCATGGCTTCCCATTCCTCTTCCATGCATTCTTGATGACTTTTTACGTTTTTTTGTTTTCATTTTATAACATCCTCTCAATTAATTTATTAATCTGTTCTTTATTATTTCCCAAAACTCCTTTCTTTATCCCAAAATGTTTTCCGCTGTCTATTCCGCCCCTTGGAGGATGAAGTCTGAAAAAAGGTTTTACATTCAAATCTTCTAATTTTTTCCCCTTTTTGATTTCTTCCACAACTTTTTTCACATCAACTTTTTTATTTTTATCGATTAGTTTTCCTCTTTTTTCTATTAGTTTGTGTAAAGTTTCATCATTTATTTCCCCGTAAGCAACAAAGCTAGCCAGTTTTTTTATCACTCCAGTATTGACATGATCTGGCTTGATTAGTACACAAGAATATTTTCTTCTGAGTCTGACTCTGTAAAGTGTTTCTTTTATTCTCGGATCAATGTTTACTTCTCCTTTGATTCTTATTAAAGCGATCATTTTTTCTTCACCATTGTTTTTTCAAGTGCGTCTACACAAGCTTTAACCAAATTGAACGATGTTCTTATCTGGCCGAAAGTTTTGCTATAAACATCTTTAATTCCTGCTAATTTTAAAACCTTTTTTAATTCATTTCCAACGACCAAACCAGTACCTTGTGGGGCCGGAATCAAAATTACTCTCACGCTACCAGATTTTCCCTCAACTTTAAATGGGATAGTATGGAGTTCGTTGCAGTTGCAGTCAAATGCGGAGCACCCTCTTCCAACTTTGATTATGTTTAACTTTGCTTTTCTTATTGCCTTGTCTCTTGCAGGAAGAGTTTCTTTTGCTTCCCCCATGCCGACACCAACATGCCCATTTTCATCTCCAACAACAGCCATTGTGGAAAAGGTTGGAACATTTCCTTCTTCCGTTTTTCTTTGAGTTTGTCTCCAGGCCCTTCTCTTTCCGCCGCCAAATTTTCCTTTTGATTGCCCGATAGAAATTAAATCTGATTTTAGACTAAGTAAATAATCAACGATCTCTTCTTCCAATATTTTTTTATTGTTCTCTAGTATTTCGTCTATATTATTTATTTTTCCTTCTCTTGTTTCCCTTCCAAGCTTTGTCTTCGGTCTCCATCCAGCTACCTCTTCTTTTATTTTTTCCTCTATTACTTTTTTCTCTGTTTCTTCTATTATTTCTTCAGCTTTCTTATCCTTTATTTCTTCATCAATCAACTTTATAGTAATCTCTTCAGGGTTTTCCGATTTTTTAACAGCTTCTTCTTCTGAAAATGCTCCATACGCCTCTATAGTTTTTTTTACATCTTCAAATTCTTGTTTTTTCTCTGTTTTTTTCATTTTATACCTTTTCTATTTTTGATTTAATATCCTCAAACTTAAGGCCTGCTAGGTGTTTGCCCTTTTCTCTTACTTCCTCTGGAAAATTTTCTTTTTTGTCTTTGATTTTTATTCCAGCGTCGATCATTCCTTTGGCAAAAGAATGAAGCTTTGTTTTTGGTAACACTCTGTAAAGTCCAAAATCAACTATTGGAGTTTTCAATTTATCTTTTATGATCCTCTTTCCGGTTAATAATCCTAAAAAGTAAGCAGCAGTAACACCCTTCAAGCTTCCTTCCAGATTTTCTGGCCAGCCATGGTTCAAAAGTTTTCTTGAATCTATTCCAAAGACTATTTTGTCTTGTGCCTCTTTGCTTTCAATGTATTGTGAAATCAAGTATTTGTTTGTCTTTCTGAAAACTACCCTAGGTATTCCACTTTTGAGCATCTCTAGCCTTTTCAAATAATTTGTTTTAGATTCTTTTCTTCTTTTCTTCTGTATCCTCATTTGTTCTCTCCCCATTCTTTGTTTATTTTTTTGATTAATTTTACTAACTCTGGTTGCAGTTCATTTTTCCATATGTGAACACTGTAGTCAATAAACTTTCCTTCTTCCGTTTTGTCTCTTGTTAAGCTTATAAGTATATTCTTGCTGTTCAATTCCATTATTTTTTTCATCATGTTTGTTATTACTCTTTTCTCTTCTTGATTGAAAAGTTTGCTTTCACTTAAATTTAATATGTTCTGAGGGTTTGGCATTATCAAACCATGCAAGTAGTCATTCCACCTTAAATAAAACTCCATAATCCTGTACGCCATTTGTCTGAACAAGTTTTTGCTTACAAAATCATCTTGAAGTATAATGTCTCTAATAAAGAATATTTCATCAATTTCATCGAGGCTCGTTTTAAATTTCAATTCCTGTTTCAACTTGCCGAATCCTTCTTCAAAATCTCTCAATACTTTTTTCTCTTCCATTTTAATATTCCTTTATTTTTAACTGCTCCTTGAAATGTGACTTGCTTTTAAACTGTTTATTTTTTATTTTTTTCCTTAACTCTACAAAATCTTGTTTTGAGATAATCCCTTTGTTTAGGAGATCTTTGACCATACCCCTAAACTTTCTGGTGAGTACAACATAATTTTTCTTCCTTTTGTTTACATTTATCTTTACTTTTCCATAACCTCTTCGACTTTTGTTTTTCTTTTTTGTGATTCTTCCTTTTATTGTTTTGATTATTATTGCACCTTCTTTATACAAGTCTCTTATATCTTGCTTGGTTATGGCTTCTTTTATTTCATCCAGCCTTGGCTCTAAAAAAACAATTCTTTCCTTACCAACACCCAGAGTTTTTGCAGCTAATGTTTTTTTCTTTTTTAAGTTCATTTTTCATTTCCCCCATTCTTCTTCAGGAATCTGTTTACGTTAAGGTTTAGCATTGAAATTTTCATTTCTTTAAGTTTTTTTACTATCTCTAATTTTTTCTTTTTTCCGATCTTACCAATCAAAACAACTCTATCATTTTTCAATCCTTCAAGCTCTTTCATATTGTTTATTACTACGGGAGTTTTGTCATTGATCTTGCCTTTTATTTTTTTATCTGTTGAGTATCCTACGCTTACAACCGCCGGATATCCTTTTCTTTTTTTCCTCATCTTGTTGTGCCTTCCTTTTGGGCTTCTCCAAACTTGTTTTTTCTTTCTTCTTAATCCAAGCTTGGAAAATCTGTTATGGCTTCTCCTCAAAAAGGTTGTCATTATATTTCTCTCCCAGCCTTGCTTGTTATGTAAATGCCGTCTTGGAATACTCTTCTGTCTCTATTTTTGACTTTAGTGGCCTCTTCAAGATTGGCTGCTGCTTGTCCGGCCAATTCTTTGTCAGCAGATTTAATTGTTATATTTTGTTTGTCTATCTTGATTTCAACGTCTTTTTGTACGTCTACTTTCCTTGGGACTTTTTCTCCAAGGAAATTCTTTATCAAAATTTCATTGCCTTTTGCTTCGACAGTGAATGGGAAATGGCTAAAGCATACCTTTAATTGATACTCGAATTTTTTTTGCACACCAATTATCATGTTCTTTATATGTGCGGCTGTTGTGTTGATTATTTTTTTCTCGTTTTTTGTTGCCTTTTTTCTTCCGATGACTATTTTTCCTTCTGAAATTTTAAACTCTAGTTTATTTAGGTTCATCTTTCTTGTTATTTCTCCGTCTTTTCCACTAATTTTTAGCACATTGCCATCTACTTTTGCGTGAACTCCTTCTGGAATGACTATCTCTTTGAATATTTCTTTTTTCATTTTAGTAAAAGAATGCTATTACGCAGCCTCCAATTTTCTCTTCCTCGGCCTCTTCGTGCGTCATGAGGCCTTTGTTGGTCGAGATTATTAATGTTCCCATGTCTCTTGAGGGGAGATATCTCTTTCTATATTTTTCTAACTGGTCTCTGTTGACTGTAAATCTCGGCTTCACAGCTTTGCATTCAGTTAAATCTCCTATAGAAACTTCGAGAGATTTCTCTTTACTTTCAATTTTGTATTTCTTTATTGCTCCTTTCTTCTTCATTATCTTCAGAACTTCGATTAATAGATTTGAGATTATCTTTATCTTTACATTTTCCTTTCCCGCTTTGTGGGAATTCCTTATCATGTTTAGTGCATCTGCAACAACGTCGTGACTCATTTTTTCTCCTATGAATATTTTTTAAAGCCGATTTCTTGGGCAATTTCTCTGAAGCAATGTCTGCACAGGTGCAAACCATAAGATCCTATATGTGCTCCAAACCTTCCACATCTTTCGCATTTTTTCGATGCTATTCCGATCTTTCTTTCTTTTGGTTTGCAGTGCTTAATAAACTTCTCCATTACTGCTGGCTTATTTTTTAATTGTTTGAGTATTTTTTTCCAATCGCTTGCTGTCATTTGAATGATCTCCTGTAATTTCGAATGATTGAAAATATTTTATTTGCTTTCATTTTAAATAAATTGTGTCTGGAATTTTTCTTCCATAAATTTAATTATTTCCTCTCTGGATATGATCTGTCTCTTTGGAATTTTTCCTTTTTTGATTTTTTTTAATCCAACTCTTCTGCCTGCTCTCTTAAAGACAACTGTTATATCTAACCCCATAATTCCTATATCTCTTTGATATTCTACTCCTGGGATTTCGATATATTCTTTTATTCCGAAAGAAAAATTATTTTCGCTGATTTGCCTTCTTTTTAGCGTATTATCAATTGTTGTTAACATTCTCTTCAAAACATTGTCTAGGTCTTTCCTTAAAGTTACAACTGCTCCAACAGCAAGATTAGGTCTTATGTCCCAGGTGGGGATTCTTTTACTTGATTTCATCCTGGCAGGATTTTTTCCAGTGAGGAATTTTAGCAACCTAAAGCCTTTTTCTAAGGTTTCTCCCATTCCTCCGACGTTAAAGACAACCTTCTCTATTTTTATTTTTCTCATAACATTCTCATTTTTGTCAGTCATTTTATTCTACCACCATTATCTGTTTAATTAAAACATTAATTTTGCTGCCATCGGTGTTCAATTCAACCATTTTTTTGTCGTTATCAATCGACTCAATGACTCCTTCCTTACCTGCGTGCTTACCCGCATACACTACAGCTTTTGCTTTTTCTTTCAATTGGATGACTTTTATTATCTTTTTATCTCCAAAACTAAAAGCAACAGAATCGTTAACATTAACTTTTCCATTATACAAAAAGTTATGGCCGTCATTTAAGTTAACTTGTACCTTCTTACCTTTCAAGATTTTTTTGTCAATCACTTTCACTATCTTTTGATGTCCAGCTTCTTTAATTTCTTCAAACACAAATTTTCCAAAGTTTGACAATAAAAGTTTATAATTTTTATGTGTCGGAACTATTGTGATTACATCAAAAAGTAAAATATTGTTTTTTTCATCTTTTATCTTTTTGTTGTTGAGCAAAACTTGTTTCTCATGAATGGCTTTTTTCACTTCTTTCCTGTTCTTTGCGAGTTTTAGCATATCTCTCAATGCAATCAATACCGGGACTCCTTGGTTTGTGCTAAAGTTCGGTTTAACTATGTATTTTGTTCCTTTTCTCTTTATAGGCCACTTATTTGGTGATTTGTGTCTTTTCAAATACATTTTATTTTTTCTCCTTGTTATTTTTATCTATCGTTTGAGGAACATTTGATTTTCTTTCTATAGCCTTTATTCTTTTTTTGTCGTCTAAATTTAACTCAATTATTCTTAGGTTTGAAGGTCTGAATGGAACGTCTGCCTTAGACCCATCTCGTTTTTTCACTTGTATTCCTTCGATATAAACTTTCAAGCTCTTTCTTTTTATCTTGTTCACTTTACCTTCTTTCTTATTCAATTTTCCAACCATTATTCTTACGGTGTCTCCTTTTCTAAGAGGGATGTTCCTTTTTCCATATTTTTTTCTTAATTCTTTTGAAAGATTAACACTTACCAATTTTTTTATCATATGGATTGGAGCATTAGCTGCATATTTTCTTTGTTTCTTGGGATTTTTCGAGGCTTTCCAATTTTTATAAAATTTATTTTTCATTTTAATACACTAATGCAGCGATTTTAGCGACTTGCTGCCATCTCTCCATAACCTCCCTTGCTACTGGACCTTTAATCTGGGTTCCTTTCGGATTTCCTTTTTCATCTTTTAGTATTGCAACAGCGTTATCCTCAAACGCAATTCTTTCTCCGTTAAGTCTTCTGTATGGTTTTTTCTGTCTTACAACAACTGCATCAAATACCTTTCCTCTCATGTCTGGCAGCCCTTTTCTTACGCTAACTTTGACCCAGTCTGCTATTTTTGCAGCTGTTTGCTTTCCTTTTTTTGCCTTGCTTCCCTTAACACCGACGATCTTTACAATTTTTGCACCGCTATTATCTGCTGCCACAGCGTAGGCTCCCAAATTCATTCCTTCTGTTCCTTTTGCGCTTATTGCTTTCATTTGAATGATCTCCCGTGATTTCGAATGATTGAAAATATTTTATTTGCTTTCATTTTTTTACTCCTTCATCTTTATCTTTGATTTTGTTAAGAACTGCAAAGTGTATTATTTTACTTAAAGGTCTGCATTCCTGCACCCTTATATAATCTCCGATATTAATTTTGTCGCTCATGCAGTCAGGAAGCCTGGCATGGATCTTAGTTCTTGATTTTTTGTATCTTTCATATTTTTTTACATATGTCATTCTATCAAATTTTATTGCAACTCTCTTTGGGAATTTCTTTATTACAAGTCCATCAAATATCCTTCCTCTGGTTTTGAGGCCCCCATGTACATGACAGTTAATATCGTTGCATAGGGCACCAGCTATTTTTGGCGTTCCTTCTTCTTTTGCTTTTGTTTCTTTCTTTGTCATTTTTTGTGTATTTCTAATTTATGGATTCTTCGTCAAAACCCAACTTGACCAAGACACCTTTTATTCTTTTGGTATGATCTCCTTGAAGCTCGATCACACGGTCTTTGCAGGTGCCTCCACAAGCGAGTTCGTTCTTCAGAGCTTTTGCGGTTTTTTTCACATCCACTCCGTCGCCGAATCCAGTAACGACAGTTACTATCTTTCCGTATGTCTTCTTGTCTGTCGTCACGGTTATCTTTTGTGAACTTTTTGCTATCTGTTCACATACACATGCTTCTTTGGGTAATCCGCACTTTGGGCATATTTCCATAGTTATTTGTGTTTCAACGCCTCCCTGTTGGATTTGTTGATTGTTAATATTCTTGATATCGTCTTTTTAATTTCTTTAATTTTTGAAGTGCCTGCTTTAGATGCTCCAGCTTTCGCTTTTATTAACTCAAGCTTAAGCTCTTTGATTTTTCTATTTAACTCTTCACTGTCCATTTTAGCTATTTCTTTTGATTTTAGTATTGCCATTTTATTTCTTCTTTATTTTCTTTCCTCCATTATTGCTTCCTATTAGACTTTCATTGACTCTTAGTTTGCTCAAAAGATCTTCATTGACGTTTATTCTGTCTTTTAACACGACATTTGGGGAAAGGATACTTACTTTTATTCCGATAGTTCCTGTTTTAGGTTCGGCCCTTGATTGGGCTCTATCAACAACCTTTGCACTGTCTCCTGTTTTTTTAAGATATCCTTGGGCGAATCTCCAGGTCTTTGCCCTCGCACTTGGTAGTTTTCCACTTAATCTTATTTCTGTCCCAAGAGCTCCAGCATTCATTATTCTCTGAAGAGATTTGTATGCTATGACCTTAAATTTTATTGGACCAAATCTTTCCAAACCTAAAGCTATTTCGTCGGCAACAAGTTGTGCGTCAAATTCAGGGTTTATAATTTCATCTATTTCTATTTGGGGATTTTCTAATTTGAATTTGGCTTTTATTGTTCTTGTTAGTTCATCTATTCTTTCTCCTCTCTTTCCGATTATTAATCCGGGTTTATTTGTTGAAATAATTATTTTTTCACCGACGGGGGTATACTCTATCTTTACTCGGCTTACTTTTCCTTTTCCTAAAGAACTTTTGATGTACTCTCTCAACACAAATTCTGATTTTTTGAAGTCAATTGTTTTCTTTTCTTCCATTTTTCTAGTTTTTTTTGTCTCCGACTGTTTTTTTATTTGAATGAGTTTTTTCCTTTTTGTCCATAGCAGTTATTTCAACATGACTTCTTTTTTTTCTTATGGACCCGAATCTTCCATAAGGTCTTGAAGCGATATTTGCAACAGCTTTGATTATCATTGGATTTTCCAACCCATTTGTTTCCGCATTTGCTGAAAGAGTGCCAAGCAGTTTAATGAAAACCTTCGAAGCTTTCTGAGGATATCTTCCCGGTCCAATGCCTTTTCGGTGTGGAATTTCTCCCTTCATTGGTATCGCCCTTCTTAGCTGGGAAACTTCCTTTAGTTCTTGAGTAGCTTTCTTGATTTCTTTCCATTTGATGAATCTGCATATTGCAGCAGCTTGTTTTGTGGACATTTGAAGATTAAATCCATTTACCACAGCGCTTGTTTTCTTTTTTACTTCTTTTTTCTGTTTCTCTTTGGTTTCCTTTTTTTCTTCCTTGGCCTCGCTTTGTTCCGAAACAAGTTCCTCACTGGGCTTGTTTTCCAGTTCTTCTATTTTCTCTTCCTTGTTTGGTTTTTTATTTTCTGTCATTTTATTTCTTAGCCTTGTGTTTACTTCCCTTTGTAGCACCTATTCCTGCACTACCGTGTTTTACTTTTCCTCTAGTCAATGAAAATTCTCCCAATCTATGGCCAAGCATTTCTCCACTTATTTCCACCGGAATAAAATTATGTCCGTTGTAAACGTTAATTTTCATTCCAATCATTTCTGGAACGACGACTAAATCTCTTAGATGAGTCTTGATCTGTTTGTTCTTCTGAATTTTCTCTTTTGCTCTGGCTAGGAATTGTTCTATGCTTTGGAAATTTCTCAGAACCGCTCTTCTAGCTCTTGACTTAATATGTTTTGCAAATTCTCTGACTTCAAGTTTCTTTAGTTCTTCAATATTCTTTCCTCGGTATGTGAAATCTTTTTTCTTTTCCATTTTAAGGTTTACCTGTTCTTCTTGGTCTTATTAATCCGACCTTTGCACCAGGTGGAGCGTTTCTCTTCGCAATCTTACTCTTGATTCTCTTTCCTCTACCAGAACCGAAAGGATGGTCTATTACATTCATCTTGACTGCAGAAGTTCTAGGCCACAATTTATTTCTTGACTTTCTAATATAAAAATTCTTTCCGGCTTTCACGATTGGCTTTTCAAGTCTTCCAGCCCCTGCGATTGATCCGATTGTTGCTCTGCAATTTCCATGGAATAATCGCTCTTTTTTTGAGGGCATTACAACAAAAATATTCTCTCCAACGACTTTGCTGATTTCAGCTGATGTTCCAGCCGTCCTTATGAAAACCCCTCCATCTCCAGGTCTTGATTCTATATTATAAATCGGTGTTTTTACCGGAATATTCCTTAGCATAACAACATTACCGGTTTTAATTTCACTTCCTCCAAACTGTATTGCCTGATTTTCCATCATTCCTTTAAATGCAGGCATGAAAAAAACTCCTTCCTTGAATTTTACTTTTGCCAACGGTGCTGTGTGTCCGGTTGAATTTAATAGCTTGATTATGATTCCCTCTCCTTCTAATTTTTTTGGATATTTTATTTTATACCTAAAAGCATTCCTTCTAACTCTGTAACTGTTGCTTCCATGCCCTCTTGCCTGAACTATTATTCTTTTACCCATTTTATATTAGCCCCAGCTTCGTTGCTACGTCCATAGCAAGGAACTTTGGTTTTAATTTAACATAAGCATACTTCTGGTTTCCTTTTATATGTGTTCTTATTTTTTCCACCTCAACTTCCAAAACTTCTTCAATCTCTTTTGCTATCTCTTTTTTTGTTTTTCTTTTTTCAACTTTGAATGTTAAAACGTTCTGCAATTCAATCAACATGACTGCTTTTTCTGTGACTATAGGTTTCAACTGTATTACTTCTCCAATTTCAGACGTTTTGTTTTTCATTTATGCTCCTGCACTTTTATTTTATTTTCATTGGATAATTTGTTTTCAATCTCTTTGATTGCTTGTTCGGTATAGAGGGTAAGTCTGCCCAATCCACCTTTTGCAAGATCATTCACACCAAGATTTTTCAAATTTTTTGTTTCAAACAAGTTAGTTTTTAATTTTTCATTATTGCCTACAACAATTAACAAACCAGCATTGCTTTTGTATCTTCTTCCCCTCATTTTTCCAATTCCTGCTCTTTGAGTTTTGACTTTCAGTGCAATTTCAAATAAAGTTTCTCCAAGTATTTTTTTAATTGCAGAAATAAGATCTTTTGTTTTAAGTGAAACAATTTTTCCCTCGACGATAAAAGGAAGGTTGGATATTTTGCTTTCCTCTAGCCTTTTATATTTTAAAGCGAGTATATCTGCTCTTGCGGTAGCACTCAAAGCCGAAATTAATGCCATTCTCAATTCTTTTTTGTTTATTCTTTTTTCACCAACCATAGCCATAATTTTTGGGGGATGAGCTCTTCTTCCACCCCTTGTGGAAGCAACTTCAGCACCCACCCAGTTGAATTGTGTTCCTCTTCTGGACATGACTTTTCTAGGGATTCTTGACCTTCCACTTCCATAATGCGTTTGCCAAACGTGTCTCCTATGCCTCATTTTTCCGCTTGCAGAATGATGTTTTCCTCCAGTAAGTGAAGGAGCATAGGGCTGCTTTGTTTTTTTAGCTTCCAATACTTTCTCAACGATATCTCCTCTTACAGGCGCAGAAAAAACACTTGGTAAAATTATTTCTTTTGTTTTCTTCCCTTCGATATCTAAAATATGTGATTTCATGCCAACTCCATAAATTCATAGTCTTTTTTTAATTGTTTTCTGTTTGGTCTTAAGCTTTTTGTGAGAATAAGTTGTCTTTTTGATGGTCCTTGGATGGATCCGTAAACGACGATATAATTTGTATTTACATCTCCATAGTTTTTTATATTTTTAAGCGGACTATCTGGTGTTTTTTTTATGGCTATAATTTTGTTATTGTATGTTACCCTTGTAAACATACCTAATTGTCCTGCTTGTGGGACCCTAAAGGTTACTCTTGCAGGATGCCAAGGACCAAGACTTCCAGCTCTTCTTCTTCCTTTTTCAGATTTGTGCGACTTAAGCTGTATTCCAAATCTTCTTACAGCTCCCTGAAGACCTCTTCCTTTAGTCAAACCTCTAGTGTCAATCAATTCTCCAGCTTTGAAAACATCTTCGACGGATATTTCTTTTCCAAGATGGGTCTTAACAAATTCGAACTTTTCTTTTATATCTCCTGAAAGCCCAATCTCGCTCAAATCAGGGATTTTCTTTATTTCAGTTTTTTTTGCCTCGGAATACAATATAGCCCTTATATCGTCATATTCGTGCTCTTTGACATCTTCCAATTTTCCAAATTTCTTTTTTGGAAGTTTTATTTTTTTGGCTAATTCCTTGTCAAGGCTTTCCGCCCAGATTTCTTTCGCGACTATTCCATTTTTATAAAATCTTACAGAAAGTATCTTGTTTGCAGGGCATTCAAGAATTGTTACGGGGATAGCGATCTTTTTTCCCTTAGTCATTGAATCAGGAGTTTTGTCTTTTACATGCGCAGACATCATTCCAGCCTTGTAAGCTATAATCCCTTTAAGTCCTTTAGATTCAGTATTTATAGAATTCCAGTTAACACTAGGCAAAAACTTACTGGCCCTTTTTCTCGGCCAATACTGTAAACTTCCCTTTCTCGGTGATTTTCTTGTCGGCATTTCTTACTATATTTGATGCGGAAATCATTTTAATTCTACCCTGGATAAATTACTGAGAAAAAGTTGATTTATAAAGCTTTTTATGATGAAGCATGGCAACATTTTTAAACTAATCTTCACGGGACTTTTGATGGTTCAAAAAAAATACAAACGAGTGAGCGTTAATGGGGCTTTAGAGATTGCTGGAAATAGCCCCGTTATAACAAGTAGATTATTAGAACTTGTAAATGGAGAATACATTCCTCAAGATGCCTTATCAAGGTCAGTAAGAAGAGATAATGCTTATTCATCAAGACAAGGCTATACAATTCCCCCTAAAGAAACTGTTCAAAAAGTTTATGACCTGGTAAACCAAGATAGAAAGGATGCTGCAAAAGTCCTTGGCTTTTCTTTGGAGCGTTTAGATGAAGTTCTTGTTGATTATGGATTAGTTCAGAGAGTAGAGGCTGCTCAGAGAATAAAAACAGTGGTTAATTCAATTAGAAGATATAGGCCAAGCTTAAGAGGAAAAGGGTCAAGAAAATCTGTGAAGAAATATTAAGCCTCAAAATTCTTCTCACTTAGAAATTCTTTTCCATCAATCTTTCCTTTTCTTATTATTTTTCCCTTTCTTTTTGCTTCTTCTCTTATCTTGGCAAAGTCATTGCTTTTTTTTAGTTCAGGAGAAACAACAATATCAGTTATAATATAATCGTGAGTCATCTCTGCTTCTTTAAATCCTGGCTTTTCAAAGACAAAACTTTCTCCCAAAGCTTTATCATCAGTAATAAGCTTGCAAAAATCTGGTTTTATCGCATCTTCGCCCTTTGTTCCCGGTTTTCCGGACTTTGGAAGTTTTGGTTTAATTTTTAGAGTATTGTTTCCGAAACTGAAAGTCAATGCAAAAAACGCCTTTGGAAATTTGTCTAGCAAAGAAAGAATCTCTTTTCCAGACATCTCTCCTTCTATGATGTACTTTTTAACACCTTGAAATTGTTTTTTGTCTTTAAATTCCAATTGACCGCTAAGATCAAGGGTTGACACAATTATTCCAGTGACTGCCGTCTTGTTGTTCCCAAGCTTTTCTGCACATATCCTAACAAATTCACTTGCAAACTCTGTGCTTGTCGAAATGCTGAACTTTCCCCCACTATTCTTTACTTTGACGACAGCTCTTCTTTTAAATTCGCCTTTGCTGAATTTTTGGAACTGACTATGGACACTATGGTCAACTTTTTCCTCAAATATCTTTTTTATGAAGTTCATAATGTAAATTTTTGTTCAAAAACCTTTATAAATTTCATGCACTTCTAGTTAGTAATAATAACATGGAAGAAAATTCTTTTAGAAAAACATTAACTATAATTCTTATAGTGGGCCTTTTGGCTCTTTCTTTTATAGTCTTAAAACCAATTGTGATGGATATAATAGTTGGGTTTATTCTTGCATTCATCTTTTATCCAGTCTACAGGTTCCTTTTTAGGTTTTTAAAAAGAGCTAACCTTTCAGCGTCGATAGTCACAGTTATTTTGCTTCTATTGATTATTATTCCTATATGGCTTTTTACTCCAATATTAATAAATCAGTCATTCAAATTTTATGTCACTGCTCAAAAACTTGATTTTGTTGGTTTGCTTCACAAAATTTCTCCTTCCTTTTTTGCTTCAGAACAATTTTCTTCTGAAGTTGCAGGAACAATACAGTCATTTATTCCAAAAGTGGCAAATTCAGTGTTAAACACATTTTCATCTTTCATTCTCAATCTGCCGAATATACTGCTCCACATCCTTGTCGTGCTATTTACCTTTTATTTCGCTCTTAGAGACAAAGACAAAATTTTAGAGTATGTAAAAAGTCTTTCTCCATTCTCAAAAGAAGTCGAAGAAAAAATATTCAGATATTCTCATGATATGACCTCTTCTATTCTTTATGGCCAGGTTGTTTTAGGATTTGTCCAAGGAGTGGTTCTGTCTATAGGACTATTTTTATTCGGTGTCCCTAACGCTTTGCTACTAAGCGTGGTGGCAATGATTGTTGGTGTGTTCCCTATCCTTGGGCCCATGTTGGTCTGGGTTCCAGTGGTTATATACCTTTTAATTAATAATCGTACATTTGATGCCTTCGGAATTTTTGCCTTCGGAATAATAGCCTCGAACATAGAACATTTCTATAGATCATTTTTCATTTCACGAAGACTACAAATTCCATCTGCAATAATCTTAATTGGAATGACTGGAGGAATATTTGTATTCGGTGTTCTTGGACTTTTCCTAGGTCCTTTGATACTCGCCTATTTGTTAATAATCCTTGAAGTGCTCAGAGGGGGGCATAAGAATTTTTATTCGACTTTGTTAAAAAGAGATTAGATAAATATAAAAACAAATATCCTTTTTTTATTTAGATTACTTATTTTAAAAGAGATGGAACTAAAAGTTAAGCTACTGAACTGGTCTACAGGATTTCCAGTAGTGGTCATAGATGAAAGAACTGCAAACAAGATAGGCGTGCCTCCTGGAGGCAGGGCTTCATTAAAATCTTCGTCTACATCAAAAGAAATATCTGCAATCGTTGATATAGCTTCAAAATTCATCAGGGAAAGTGAAATCGGGGTTTCTTCAGAAATAGAAAAGATGCTTGATTTAAAAAAAGGTCAAAAAATAATTGTCTCACTTTCAGAACCTCCAGATAGTTTAGATTTAATAAAGAAAAAACTCAACAAAGGAAGATTATCTCAACAAGAAATAAAAGAAATAATCGAGGACGTCGTGAATAATTCTCTTTCTGGTCCAGAGCTTGCACTTTTTGTTTCTGCTGTATACAAACAAGGAATGACATTCAAAGAAACAATTTATTTAATTAAAGCAATCCTTGAAACTGGAGAAAAATTGTCTCTGAGAAACAAACTTGTGGTTGACAAGCATTGTATAGGCGGAATTCCTGCTAACAGGACAACTCCTTTGGTTGTATCAATTTGTGCCGCAGCAGGATTAACGATGCCGAAAAGTTCTTCAAGGGCAATAACAAGTGCTGCAGGTACAGCAGATGTTATAGAAGCAATTGCAAAAGTCGAATTTTCTAATGAAGAATTGAAAAAAATAATAAAAAAAACTAACGCTTTCATGATCTGGGGAGGTTCTTTGGGAATAGTTCCTGCAGATTCAAAATTAATTCAAATAGAAAAAATATTAAACCTGGATCCAGAAGCTCACCTTTTAGCCTCAATAATATCAAAAAAATTAGCGAGCGGAAGCAGTTATATTCTAATAGACATTCCATACGGAAAAACCGCCAAGGTCGATAAAAAGACGGCAATAAGGTTAAAAAGAAAATTTGAAAAAATAGGAAATTACTTTCACAAAAAAATAAAGGTTGTTTTGACCGATGGAAGCCAACCGATTGGTAATGGTATTGGTCCTGAATTGGAGCTTTCAGATATAATGAAAGTTTTTCACCAAGACGAAGACCGGCCTTTAGATTTAGAGCGGAAATCTTTATTCCTTGCTGGAGAATTATTGGAGATGGTAAAAAAAGCCAAATCTGGCATGGGTTTTCTTATGGCAAAAGAGATTCTTGTTTCTGGAAAGGCGCTCAACAAGTTTAAGGAAATAATAGAGGCACAGAAAGGAAAAGTCAGAAATCCTAAACTAAGCAAATTTAAATACGACGTGCTTGCCCACAAATCTGGGAGAGTTAGGGAGATAGACAACAAGAAAATAAATTCTCTTGCAAGAACAGCTGGTTGTCCAACCTACAAATCTTCAGGAGTTTATCTCTATAAACATGTCGGAGAAAATTTGAAAAAAGGGGACAAAATACTCACAATATATTCTGACTCAAAAATAAGGCTCAGACAGGCTTTAGACTTCTGCAAAAGGCATACCCCAATAAAGATTATCTAGAACAACTAACTTTTTAAACTCCAAATTCATGAATTTTTTATGGGAGATAGAGAAAACGAAAGGAAGAGAAGGCTTGCGGAATATTTCAAGAACAACTTAAAAAAAGGCTACACTATGGAATCTTTGAAATGGGCTCTGGTTAACCAAGGATATTCAAGGACATTCATAGAAGAGGCAATGAGGGACGCAACTAAACAGCTTGCATCTGAAGCTCCAATTCTTAAGGAAAAGCCCACAATAACCCACGAAATTATTGATGAAAACTTTCAAGCTGTTCCTGTAAAAGCATCCTGGTGGAGAAGGCTTTTAGGTTTGGATTAATTCTCTGAAGATTTAGATTTATTACGCATTTGCAATTTTTATAACCAGTTATAGCAAAACCTTTAAAACTCATCAGTTGGTTTAATTGTAAATGCCTCTGCGTTCTTTGCTTGCAAAAATGCAGTGGATGAAATGAAATTTCAGCCTCCGTCGCTCAATGGTAGAGCACTGGTCTTGAGTTTGAGTTTTGAACAAGAGAACCAGGCCCTCTGGGCTTCCAGGTTCGATTCCTGGCGGGGGCGTTTATGTTTTCTCAAAAAAAGATTGATTAATTAGTGCAGCATAATAATGCTTAAATATATGTTTTTATCTAGCTCTTTATGGCTAATGACAGGTCTGAACAGTATAAAATGTGGGAAAAAGAAATTCCTATGTTACAGGGAAAGCTAAGAAAGAAAGATCCTAAACATTCCCTTTTAAGTTTAGTGACGGTAGATGGTGATAGAATAAGCTGGACTTCAGAATTCGGAGGGTTATATAATGGCATGACTACTGAAGAAGGTATGAATACTTATATTGCTGACCTTAGAAAATCTTTGAAGTAAGTTATTTCTTCTCAAACCCTTCCAACACTCTTATATCGGGGCTCAAGACTTCAACTTTATCTTCCTTGAATCTCAGACCTCTATATATTTTCTGCCACAATTCTCTTTTAGCTTTATCTCTGTAAAACTCCCAGTAATGTTCTGGCCTTGTCCTGTTCAATATTTTCCAAAAAGGATCCTGCACATTCGGATTAGGATATTTTGTGAAAACAATGCTGTTGCATTCATCTCCCGGAAAATCAATTCCTCTGGAAACTTTAGTGGAGAACAAAACGTCTATCTCTTTGTTCTTGAACTTGTTTATTGTCTCAACTTCATTATCTTGCGACTGTGAATCTTTTATTTCATCTCTGCTCACAAGGTTTTTCAAACCATATTCCTGAATCTCTTGTTTGTTCGGCAAATCCATGAACGCATTAATATGTATCAGCGTCGGTCTTTTTGCAGTTTCAACACATTTATTCAATGCTTTAAGATACTCTTCTCTTGAATGCTTTCCATTAGACAAATTAGAGTATTTGAAATCTCTTTCTAATCCGGTCTTTTTCACAATTATGCTTCCCTGATTTTCAATTTCAGCCTCAATGATCTTAAAACTATCCAATCCAAAAATGTCCTTTAACACTTGTTCAGAATGCAAAGTCCCGGACATCAAGACGATTGCTTTGTTTTTATCAACCATCTCTTTAAACTTTTTTGCAAGGTTCGTAGTCACTAGGCTAATCATTATATTTTTTTCTTTTTTTTCCGCAGTAATGTAAGTTTCACTCATGAAATCTTTGAATGTTTTTGCTATCTCCTCACAGTCAAACAAATAACTTTCGTCATCAGCCTCTTCGAAAAGGTCAGAACTCTTTAGTATTATCTTTAACAAATCATAGACTCCTGTTTCTTTCAGAGGAATTATTTCTTTTGTCGCAATGATGTCGTTTATTCTTTTATCTTTTTTAATGTGTTGAATTATCTCTAATAACTCGGATATTTCCTTTTGGTCTTTCTCTTTTTCATTGACATAATTAATAAGAGAATTTTGCAGCCTTTCTATGTTAAGATTTTTTTGGTTTGAAAAACTGTCCAAAAACTCATCACACTCGTCAATTATCTCAACTTCTGTCAAGGGCTTTCTGTTCATTGCAGATTCAAGTTTGTACTTGCTTGAATTAAAGACTATTACATCTGAATCTATGAACGAATTAAACTGATGATAAAACGGGCAGCCCTCTTTTCTCTGATAAAAAATGAATTCTGTGTTTTCAAGCCCCATATATTTCTTTTTCTTGGCATTGGCAAATATTTTTCCTTTTAGTTCCAATCTTGCCGGCAAGACTGGAGACCAATAAGGGCAAACACTCGCAACAGGAATTCTTTTTATGTCCTTTAATTCTGTAAAAGAGCTAGGGTCCACGTCCTTATTTTGACTTAAATATGATTTTAGTTTATTCCAATTTCTTTCTTTTATCTCTATCTTACAAGGTAAGGAATCATTATCTGCTGATTCATCTTTTTTTATTTCGTAATCTATCTCTTCTCTTTTTCCTGCAAAAATATCATGTAGTTTAGAATTTATTTCTCTTTTAAAAACAGGAAGAGCATTTTTATTATCCATCAAGAATCTGCATTTGTGGTTTTTTCTTCCAGTTATAACACTTATTTTTAATTTTGTTTTATCATCCTTCAAAACATATTTTTCATTTTCGTAATCTTTTTTATACTGTCTTTGAAGAGTTTTTCCGGGAACAACAATAGAGGTCTTCCCAATTTTTTTGGCAATGTTCAAAGCTATGGCACTTTTTCCAGTGCCGCAAACCCCTTTGATAAATATTACTTTTGTCCCTTTTTTTATTTCTTCCAAAACCTCGCTAACAACATTTTCCTGAGATTTACCATTAGAAAAACGAAGAGGTTCCAGAAATTTATCTCCTTTATATAAGCTCCACATTTTAGAAGCCTCTGATGGGATTTGCACCCATGACCTTTTGCTTACGAAGCAACTGCTCTTCTGGCTGAGCTACAGAGGCACAAAATAACAAAAAAGAATCCTATTAATAAACTTAATCTAGTTTTTTAAACCACAAGAATCCGAATATCAATCCCGGAATTGCAAAATAAAGCCACGCAAAAGAATGTTGCGGCGTGAATAATATTGCCATAAAAAAGAGCAAGGCCATGACTTTGAAAACATCAATTTTTTTCATTTTTTATTCTCCTTTCCAAAACCGTTTTCTGAGACCATTCTTTCTAACCTTTCTTTATAAAAATCCATTCTTTTTGAGGTTCTTATGCTTATAGATATATGATTGCTTTCTCCTAAGCCGTTGCCAACAAAAAAATGAGCGTGTTTTAATGGATGAATCGGATAAGAACTTCCATAATTAATGTCTAAAGTTTCAACAAAATCTGGACTATTTAATTTTGAACCCTCAACCAAAAATCTGGCCCATTTATGGTTTTTATCCATCAAGGATATATTAACCAAATTTCCTCGGTCATATAATGATACAGTCTGGCCAACTTCTAATCGAGTCGAGATGTACATAACAAAAATAAATTTCTACCTTTTTTAAGAATTACTATAGTGTTATAACTAAGTCTGTGATTACCTGCTCTTAAAATAAAAATTAACCAAATAGAGCAGATAATCCTTCTGCAGCAGCTTCTTTCTTTTCTTCGTGCTTTTTCTCTTCGTGCTTTTCGTGTGCAGGTGCTCCTTGTGCAGGCGCAGCTGAAACTAAACTAGCATTTGCTAATTCTGAATCTATGTCAACACCCTTCAAGCTTGCAATGAGGGATTTTATTTTTCCCTCATCTGTTTGTGCTCCTGTAGCCGCAATAACACCTTTCAAATTGTGCTCATTGATTTCTTTTCCAAGTTTGTGCAGCAATAAAGCTCCATATATGTATTCCATTATTTTTCCTCCTCGGAGTTTACTTGTTGAACATCAGATTTTCCCATCAAATTTTCAATAACTTTTTCGTTTCTGCCTGCTTTGGCTATAATCAATTTTATTGTATCTTGGCAGGTGTATGCGAGGCCTACTGCAAATGCTAAAGATCTTGAGAAAGCATCTTTCAACGCAATCAGCATCCCTTCCTGGTCAATGCTTATTTCTTTGTAGATTTTGTTCTCAGTGTTGTCAAAAGCAGCCAGTGGGATCAAAGATATGACAAATGGCTTTATGTCAAGTTTTGCCATCACCTCAGCAGCAGGCTGTGAAATTTTGTCACCTTTTTTTGCAATAATCTTAGATTGTTTAATATGAATTTTTCCTTTTTCAATCTGGATCTGTATTCCGAGAGCCCCCAGTTCGCTTATTGCAGGTCCTGGAATTAATTCTGTTGGTCCTTCTTGGACTTCTATATCTTCAGGCGCCTCTTGGCCGGCTTTGGCCTTTGCATAACTCTTGTTTTTTATCAATTCGGCAGCAAGATCAAACGCATCAAGATCAGAAAACAGTATCGCGATATTTTCTGTTATGCTTTCTTTTAAGTCTAATACTTCTTTTTTTTCAGATGAATCTATTGCCCTTATGATCAAATTCTTTTTTGGGACTTTAACAACAGCTTTTCCTCTAAGGCTTTTTGATATTTCCTGGAATTGTGAAGCCGGAATATTTTTTATAGAGGCAATCAATATTGTTTTCTTGCTTTTTATAAGATTTTTCAAACTCTCGACTTCGGCAAGTTTTTTCTTCGGAATTTTTCTTTTTGTTTCTTTAGACTTCATTTTATTTTTACTTTCTGCGGTTTAGTCATTGTGAATTTAACCTCAACGTTCTTTATGTTCTCTTTTTGTTTTGGAAGGGCTTTTATCAAAGCATGATAAACTGTCTCAATATTGTCGATTATATCCTTGTCATTCATGCTTTGTTTCCCTATTGGGATTTTTATACTGGCTTCCTTTGCTCTTACCCTTACACTTTTGTTTATTTTTTCCTTCAAATCCTCGAGGGCTTTTGAATCAACATTCATCATTATCCCTAGCTGTGGGGAAGGCATTTTTCCAGCAGGGCCCAAAATTTTTCCGAAGGCAGTTGCCACTTTTGGCATGAGACTTGCCTGTGAAATAAAGAAATCATATTTTTTGACAAGATTTTTCAAGGATTTTTTGTCACTATAATTTTTGAATTCTTCTTGAGTTATTGTGTCTATCCCAGAATTCTTTGATTCTAAAAAAGCAGCGATTTTTTTATTTTTTATTTTATGCGGTAAATTAATGAAAACATTTACTGTATCTTTCTTTATGTTGAATTTTTGTAAATTTACAATTAAATCAACCGTCTGGTCAAACTTCCTTTCTTTTCCTTTTCTTAGCTCTGTTAGAGCTTTCTTTAGTTCTTCTTCAAGTTCCATGTTAGTTTTGTCTCCCAAATTATGCGCCATGAACATAGAATATATCCCATGACGATATGGTTCAAACGACCAAACTCTGAGATAAAATCGCTTTATAAAGATTTTGTTTGGACTACAACAATACTTTTAAACTTCTTTTTTTTGTTTTGATAATGAATGATAAATATTTTAAGTTGGTGGAAAAAGAGTTCCAAAAATCTCACGGGACTATTCTGAGGGTTTCTGATAACAAGTTAGAGGTTTTTGTTGGTGATGAAACATTGGCTGCTTTGGGAGTCAGTCTTGGAGATGGCGGAACTGTTTCTTACGATTCAAATAAATACACACTTGATCCGGTTTCTTCTGAAGAGGCCGAAAAAGCCAAAGAAGACTACTCTTCTTTTGTAGTTGCAACTGAACTTTATTTTAATACTGGATTAAATCGTGATCCTCTCTTGGGGGGGGTTTTTTAGTCTAATGGAACTCGTAGCTTTATTATCCTCTGGAAAAGGGACCTGGGCGCAGATTTCAGGATTAATGAAACATGGTGAATGGGACAAGATAATTCTTATCGGAGATGATTTTGCGAAAGAGTTCAAGCACGAGAAGCCATTCGAATTTGTCAAAGTGGACTTAAACGGTAAAATAAAAGAGCTCAGGGACGAAATAAGCCAGAAGCTAAAAGGAAAGATTAATGGCATCGAGGTCGCATTGAGCATTGCTTCTGGAGAAGGGAAGGAACACATGGCTCTAATTTCTGCTCTTATAAATTTCCCAGTTGGAATCAGATTCGCAGCCTTGACAAAAGAAGGCGTGATTGATCTTTAGAAAAATTTAACACATAACTTTCTTAGTATTGCAAACTTCTTCAACGAACTGACATGTGTTTGGAGGTTCTACAGGATTACAAGTTCCGCTCATCCTATCAACACTACATACATTCTTTTGTAAAGTTCCGGTTTCGCCGCACTTATAATAGGTATTGCAGGTTCCGACAAAGCATTCTCTTTTTCCCTGAACCTCTTTTGCAACGTTTCCCGTTCTGAATTCAAGAAAATCGCTCAGAATCAGGAACAATGATAAGACCATCAACACACCTATAATTGCGATCATAAATGTGTATTGCTTCTCTGAAATTTTTTCCATTTTCACCACTTTTTATATTCCTATAATAATTCTCTGCAGTTTAAAAAACCTTCTAGAATATGATTGCATAAGCCCAAAAAACCATCAATATTACTAGGAGTAAAATGAAAAGCCATGTTATCCACTTAAACATTTTTCTTGCCCATTCTTCCTTTCCCGTAACTGCGAGGACAGTTAGATAAAAGAATCTTCCCCCATCAAAAATCCCTATTGGAAGCATGTTGACTAATGCGACGCTGAAGCTTATTAATACCAACCACCAAAGTAGATGATATGTGAACCATCCAAATTCTCCTATGACTGATTTGTAATATATGTTAGGTTTCTTGAACGAAGAGACGGATGCGAAAACTTTGTTGAAAAATCCCTTTGATTCTTGTGTCAAAAACCCAACTCCTAGCCAGGCCTTTCCAGGATTGGCAGGATTTTTTCCAAGAGTGATGTCATAATCTTTTGTCCCGTTGCTTGTTTCAGTCTTTATTAATATTCTTTCTCCAGGATTGTATTTTGATAATTCCTGCGATAATGCATCTACACTGGTGATTTTTTGTCCGTTAATCTCAGTTATGGCACCGTTCAACCCAGACTTTATTGCGGGGGAATCATCGTAGAGCGCTATCGCCTTTCCATCGCTGGAAAATCCCTTAATTCCCAAATAATTTACTCCGTTAGCTTCAATCTCATTGAAAGAAGCGTTCTTCACTAATTTTTGAAGGCCCTCCACTGAAGTGTTGAGCACAATAACCCCATTGATAGTATGTATTGAGGAAACGCTTACTGCTGAATATGAATAATCATCAAATGTAATTCCTGCAGGTTGAAAAGCAGCCATAAAAAATAAGCCTAATATTCCCAAGAATACGGCTGCGGTGACCACGTTAGCGAATGTTCCTGCAGCAAGGATTGCTCTTTGTTCAAAATTTGGTTTCTTTACCATGACTTTTTCATCTAGCTCAACAAAAGCTGCTAAAAACACTGGCAAGAAAAATGGGAAAAATCCAAAGCCTGTCTTTTTTATCTTTACTTTGTTATAAGCGGCAAAAATTCCATGCGCGAATTCGTGGCTTATTGCGACAATAGCTAAGATTACTATCCAATACGTGAAATAAAAAGGAGGCAAGAATGGAACAACTTTGTCAATATAGGGGATTAATGGAGTTATCGGCGGGACTTTTATGGCTCTGACCGCTTCTGGATGCAAAATATAAATCTTGACAATTGTGTAAGTAAGATAAAGGATTCCTATCGTGAGTAAATATCCCAGCGTTACAGAAACGTAACTTAAAACTTTCAGGGTTTTTTTGTATTTATTCCCTACTTTATTTATTAGTTTTATTCCCCACTCTGTCCTATAAAGAAAAAGCAAACCTTCTTTCTTCAAGTTCTCCCTTTTTCTGTATAAAAAACTTCCAACTGCAATTATGAATATTCCCAGCAAAACAAGGTCATAGACAATATAGCTCATTTTTATCCTCTTTTATTTACTAATTTATAAAAACAAATATTGGAAGTTTATTAATCTAGCTACTTCCTTTTCAAAGGTCTGAAAGCTCTTTTTTTGCACTTTCTGCATTTGACTTTTCCTTTAAGTATCTTCTGGGGGTTCGCCCTTATTTTTGCATGGCAGCTTTTACATACAAAGACATTCTTATACATTCTGTTTTGAGCTTCGGGTATTTTTGCCATTTTATTGTTTTAGCAGAAATTCGTTAGAATTTACGCTTTATTATTCTTTCCCCATTTATATCCCAGTATTCAACATTGTCATTTTCTGCAATTTGTGATCTTAACTCTTCGGGGCATTCTAATTCTATTGTCTCAAAATTCTCCAAATCCATGACACTTACTTTGTCTCCGATTGATAAAACCTGCGCCTTGTTCTTGTTTACCATTGGCACATCAAATCTCTCATGTCCTGGAACGACGATTATTTTCTTTTGATCGTTTACCATGCCGACAGCCTCTATCCTGCACTTAGAGCTTCCGTGTTTTCCCGTCTTACTTATATCAATTTTCCTAACAGTATAAGCGACACCTTCTATTACAATATTTGTTCCAGGTTTTGCTTCTATTGCATTAATAATTCTTAAAGCCATAACTTACCTAAAAAAAATACATTTATAAAGATTTTTAATCAGGTATTTTCATGCCATTCCAAAAAAATGACTTTATTGAAGTGCAATTTACGGGAAAATTGAGAGAAGGAGGAGTGTTTGATTCCAATATAAAGGAAGATCTTGAGAAGCTTCACCACGGCCACGATCATCCAATCGAGACAAAACCTTTTGTTTTTGCTCTAGGTCAGGGAATGTTTTTCAAGGGTGTTGAAGATTTCTTGATTGGAAAAGATATCGGGGAGTATGAAATTTCATTAGCCCCAGAAAACGCTTTCGGTCCTAGAGACACAAAACTCGTTCAGGTCATTCCTTCAAGAATATTCATTCAGCAAAATCTCAATCCTGTGCCGGGAGCTGTTTTTAATTTTGACAACAGGGTTGGAAAAGTAATAACTTCTTCAGGAGGCAGAGTAATTGTAGATTTTAATAATCCTCTTTCGGGAAAACATGTCATCTATTCTGTTAAAGTTTTGAGAAAGGTTACAGACTTGGATGAAAAGATAAAAGCCTTCAATGATTTTCTGTTTAGAAAAGAAATAAAATACAACATAGATGGGAAAAAGATAACTCTTGAAGTTGAACCAGAACTTGAAAAATTCATTGTTCTTTTTAAGGATAAATACAAAGAAATTCTTGGTCTTGATCTGGAAGTGAAGATTTTGACCACTAAACAAGCTGAAGAGATTAAGATTGAAGAAACACCACAATAATACTTATAAATTGAGATTTCTTTTTGTCTAAATGGGGTATATAACAAAAGGAGATGATTCAGATCTTTCTCCAGAACTTAGGGAAATTGACAAGGAATTAGCAGAGCTTATAAAAAAGCAGACTGCCAGAACGAAAATTGTTGGAGTTGGGGGCGGAGGAAATAATTCTTTAAGCAGGATGAAAGAAATTGGAATTAAAGGCGGAGAATTAATAGCTGTTAACACTGATGCTCAAGACTTATTATATGCTAGTGCCGACCAGAAAATATTAATTGGTAGGGAATTGACGCAAGGTTTGGGGGCAGGAAGTAATCCAAAGATTGGGGAAGAGGCAGCCAAAGAATCAGAGTCTGAAATCAAAAAAAAGCTTTCTGGAGCAGACATGGTCTTTATAACATGTGGTCTTGGCGGTGGGACAGGAACAGGCGCAGCCCCTTTCATTGCAAGCATTGCAAAAAAACAAGGCGCCTTAACAATAGCCGTTGTGACAATTCCTTTTACAATTGAAGGGAAAAAAAGAATAGAGAACGCGATGAATGGATTAGAGAAACTTGAAGGAGTTGTTGATACATTAATAGTTATTCCAAATGACAAACTTCTTGAACTTGCACCAGAGCTTCCATTGCATACTGCTTTCAAAATTGCTGATGAAATTCTGACCAATGCTGTCAAGGGTGTTACTGAATTGGTAACGACGACGGGTTTAGTCAACTTGGATTTTGCAGACATAAAAGCAGTAATGGTTGACGGAGGAGTTTCACTTATAGGTATGGGTGAATCCGATAGTCAGGACAGAGCTGTTGAGGCTGTTGAAAAAGCGATTCAAAACCCTTTGCTGGATGTCGACATTTCAAATGCAACAGGAGCTTTAGTGAATATTATTGGCGGCCCTGATATGAGCCTTGAAGAATGCAAAACAATAATCGGCGGAATAGGTGACAAGTTAAGCCCAGACGCAAAATTGATATGGGGGGCTCAAATTTCTCCAGACATGGAAAAATCAATAAGAGTTTTGTTGATTGTCACAGGAGTCAAAAGCTCTCAGATTTTCGGAACAACAGAAACTCTTGAAAAAAGAAAACACAAAGAGATTGAGGACGAACTTGGAATTGAATTCTTTGAGGGCGAAGAAGAATAATTGTCAATAACACTTAAAAACCCTTTCCCTCTTATTTTATGATGGCACAGTTGTGGGAAAAAACAAAATCTTTTGGTGTTAAATGCAAAAGAGTATGGCATGCTCTTAGAAAGCCAACAAAAAAAGAATTCCAGATGACTGCAAAAATTTCAGCCATAGGAATTGTCATTTTGGGTCTCTTAGGTTTTATTATATCTTTAATCATGAGACTTTTCGTACAATAATAAATAAAAACCACAAATTCTAGAATTATCAATGCTTGAATCTCTTGTTAGAGGAAAAGTCGGAAGAAGTTTAATCTTTGGATCTTTGCTAAGCTTGTTATCTCCAAGCTGTTCTAGAAAACCAAATCAACCAGAACCAATAACTCCAAAAGATTCTGTGACGGTAACGGTTGACGCTTCAAAAGATAATTCAGTCAAGATAGGCGATTACTCAGTGTTTATTCCAGAGAAATCTTTGAGTGAAAATGCAACAGTCACATTGAAAAAAGATAGCTTGGATATTCCAGATAGCTTATCAAGTGCTTCAACAGGCGCTTTAAATTTTTCTATTGACAAACCACTAACTGACACAATTTATTTTAATTTTCCAAAAATATCAGACATTCCTTCTGGCCTTTCTATCGTCAGAGATAATTTAGACTCTTCGTACAGAATAGCCAAAGGGATAATTGGTGACAGTGACGTTGTTGTTCCATTTTTTGAAGGCAGTTCTTTAACCAGAAAAATTATCCCAATAAATTCAGATGTCACACTTAATTTTAATTTTGACGCTAAAGATTTTTATCAGTCAGTTGAGTTTCAAGGAGATGTTGCTTCAATGGTTTTATCAAATGAACCCATTGCGGTTTTAGTTCATGGCCTGGGTTCATCTCCTAAAACCTTTCAAACAAGAAATATAGATGGGAAATACTTTTATCATGAAATTGAAAATTTTTACGATGGAAGAGTTTTGTATTTCCAATATCCTTCTGGAAAAAATGTTTCTGAAAATGCAGATTCTCTTTTTAATAGATTAAATCAAGGAATTTTTTCAGTAAATCCCAATGTTCCAATTGACTTGATTGGGCATAGCATGGGTGGAGTTTTATCAAGAAGTCTTATTCAAAAACATCCAGAACACATAAGAAATTTAGTAACTTTAGGTTCTCCTCACGATGGTGTTTCAAATGAAGAGTGGCTTAGGATGCAATTAAAACTGAAAGGAAATGATGGTGTTACTGATTTTCTTGCTTATTTATCAGGAATTTTCACATTAGGGGCCCAAGATTTGTACAAACACAGCGATCTTCTTAACAATTTAAATAATTTTAACAATTCAATTCCGGCAAGATATCTAACAATTGCTGGGAAAAAATGGGGAATATTAAGTGAAATAATCCCTGGAGATGATGATGGACTTATTGAAGTTGCAAGTGCAGATATGCTTGACCCACTCTTTTATCCTACTAGGGAGAAACCTTCAAAGCTTGAAGATTTGCTAGTGGATTTAAGTCATAGTGGATTAACAAATGGAAATGATGCAGAATTTCAAAAAATCAGAGATTTTGTCGCTACAAAGATAGACTCAACAATTCAATTGACTTACATGACCTCGAACCATGCCATATGGTCTCCTGCAGGAGATAAAATTGTTTTTGTTGTGGCATATTATGCTGATGGGGGAGACATCTGGGTTATGAATGATGGCGGAACCAACCAAGGAAAACTTTTTACATCAGTACCTTCTTCTTTTGATGTAAGCAAAGAGGGAACTGTCGATGGGAATTTTGTCGCTTTCTCAAAAGGATTTTACTGGAATAGCCAAACTCGTAATCAAAATGATATACTCATGGGAGGAGGTGTTGCAGGAAATGCATGGTACTCACAATTTTATAGAGGGCTTCCAACTAACGAGATAAATCCAAAGTTTTTCCCAGCAAATGGTGTGGACTTGCCAAAGTTGGCATTTTTAAGCGACGAAGCTGGAAATTGGGATGTCTTATCAGTTGTTTATGGGTGGTCAGGATTAGTCAGATTAACAAATACCCCCCTCAATGAAACATCAATCTCAATTTCTCCTGATGGAAATAAAATTATAACTGGCTATAATGAAACTCCTCCCAGCCTTTACTTGATAAATTCTGATGGAAGCAACAGAACTCTTTTAACAGCTGGAGAAAATCCAGTTTGGCATCCTAATGGTAATTTAATTGCGTACAATTGTGATGGTGAAATTTATACAATAAACCCTAACGGTGCAAATAAAAGTAAGTTAACATCTTCTTTGGCCTCATCTCGCCAGCCTATTTTTTCATATGATGGTTCTAAAATAGCTTATGTTTGTGCAGTGAGTAATAATGACGAAATCTTTTTGATGAATTCAGACGGCTCTAGCCAGATTAACATAATGAACAATCCAGCAAAAGACCATCAGCCTACTTGGTCTCCAGATGGTAGCTGGATTGCTTTTACTTCGGACAGAGCTGGGCAGGATAATATATACAAGGTAAAAATTTTCTAATGTGGAAACATTTTTAAACACCTAATTTTACTTAATATTACTCCTTCTTAAGGAATTAAGTCCTAGACGGAGCTGAATACAAAATGCTTTTCATCATTAAAGTTACAACAAACAAAGAAGACAGGGCTGTCGAAATGATAGCTGAAAGATCAGAAAAAAAATCTCTTAATGTATATTCTGTTTTAAGGCCTCACGGACTTAGGGGCTATGTTTTGCTTGAAGCTGAAGACAGAGAGTCAGCAGAAGAAGCAGTTTTTAATTTGCCTTACGTAAAAGGTATCGTCGGGAAAACAATAACCTATGAAGAAATAAAAAACATGATTGAACCAAGTGTTGTTGATATCTTAATCAAAGAAGGGGACATTGTTGAGATTATATCTGAACCATTCAAAAAAGAAAAAGCGAAAGTTATAAGAATAGACAAACAGAAAGAAGAAGCTGTAGTAAGCTTGCTTGGAGCAGTTGTTCCATTGCCAGTTACAATTAAACTTGACAATTTGAAAGTTGTCAGAAGAGACGAGGAAGATGCAGATTAAAATATTAACCGAAGGCGGGGCAATGAAGCCAAATCCTGCTTTGAGCCAGAAGCTTGGACCTGCAGGAATTAATATTGGGCAAGTTATACAAAGAGTAAACGACGCAACAAAAAACTTTGAAGGGCTTAAAGTCCCTATAGAGATAGACGTTAATCCTTCTACAAAAGAATTCACTGTCAAAGTTTTTTCTCCACCAGTTTCCGAACTTATAAAAAGAGAGATAAAAATAGAAAAAGGATCAGGAACACAAAAAAAATTATACGCTGGCAATATTTCTATAGAACAGGTAATTTCTGTTGCAAAAACAAAAATGCCAAACATGCTTTCAAGGGATCTTAAGGCAGCTGTGAAATCAGTTGTTGGAACTTGTGTGAGCTTGGGTGTTTTGGTTGAATGTAAAACTCCTGTAGAAATTTCTCAGGAGATTTCCCAAGGGAAATTTGATAAGGAAATAAAAGAAGAAAAAACGCATCTTTCTCCAGAGAAGAAATCTAAGCTTGACAAAGAATTCGCAGAAATAAAAGCTAGACAACAAGAAATAATCAAGAAGGAAGAAGCCGCCAAAGCTGCTGCCGAGGCTGAAAAAGCCGCCGTGACTCCTGCCGCTCCTGGAGCTGCTCCAGCCGCAGGAACAACACCTGCTGCTGCAACAACTGCAACCCCAGCAAAAGCAGCAGAAGCAAAAACTCCAGCTGCAAAAGCTCCTGCAAAGGATACTAAAGCACCGGCAAAGAAAAAGTAAGCTTATAGTTCTTATCAATACTTTTATAAATAAAATTTAACGCTTAGTTTCACGGGGATATGGGGTAGTCTGGTAGCCTTCGAGGTTTGGGACCTCGCGACCCAAGTTCAAATCTTGGTATCCCCATTTAAAAGGCAACCTTTAAAAAGCAATTTTTGATTTATATTTAATAATAAAATGCCATCAAAATCAAAGAAGACAAAATCAGCAGGTAGATTCGGCGCAAGATACGGCAAAAATGTAAGGGACAGAATTGTAGCCGTGGAACAAAAACAAAAGAAAAAGCAAAAATGCCCATTCTGTGGAAAACTCGGTGCGAAGAGATTATCTAAAGGGATATGGCATTGCAAGAAATGCGGAAAAAAATTTGCCTCAAATACTTACTACTTATAAAATGGTTCAATACAAATGTTTCAAGTGTGGAAAGAAGATAAGTGACTCGGATCTCAAAAAGAGATTCGTCTGCCCCCATTGCGGTTCTAAGATCTTTTTTAAGCCAAGAACAAAAGTAAAGAAAATCAGCTCAAACTAAAATGGTGGAATCGGAAAAAAATATGCAGGAGATGCAGATGATAGAGCAGAATTTGCAGAACATTCTTCTTCAAAAGCAGGCATTTCAGATGGAGCTTTCAGAAACAAAGGCTGCTTTCAGTGAGATTCAGAATTCTGGAGACGAAGTTTTTAAGATAATCGGCCAATTAATGATAAAGACCGACAAGAAAAAAATTAATGAAGAACTTGAAAGCAAGGAAAAGCTTCTTGATCTGAGATTAAAGTCCCTCGACAAACAGGAAGCTTCTCTTTCTGATAGGTTGGAAAAGCTAAGGGACGAGATAATTAAGGATAGAAAATAATATACAATTTATTTGCGAAATATTTATAAACATGGATTTTATCAAACTACTATGGTGTTCGATAAATTAAGAAAAGCATTTTCATCTAAGCCAAGTTCTGATGAAGAATATCTGGAAATAGATGTGGAACAAGAGCAAAAAGACCACAAAGTTCTCATAAAGCTTTATGCACTAAGGGTTTATGACGACATTAATGAGGTACTTGCCGCTCTTAGAGAGGGTTACACAATAACCTTAATCGACATAAAGACATTAAGGCAAAAGGATCCTTTAGAATTAAAAAGGGCTATCTCCAAGATAAAGAAAACAGTTGATGCACTTGAAGGAAGTGTAGCTGGTTTCGGAGACAATGTAATAATTGCAACGCCTTCATTCGCAAAGATCCACAAAGATATTCCTAAGTCAAGAGACGACCAGCAAAAAAGATCAAAGTTTGACTACTAACTATATCTTTGGGTGTAAAAAAATTTATAAATGCTTTCTAAGTACTATAATCATGAAAAAGAGCATAATATTTTTATTTTTAGTTTTGACGTCGGTCTACTTCGTAAGCGCTGATTCTACCACAGTAAACATTCAGACATTCTCAAATCACGATGTTATGGTGAGTGCGATACAGCCTGGTTCACTTTATGATTTGATAGAAAGCATTCATGGCACTTCTGATGCGGAGGGTAAATTTTCAGGGACACTGGAAATAAATAATACAGATAGCATAGATCTCAAGGTTTGGATTAAAAAAGATAACGAAGTAATTGTTTTGAAGAGATTTGATGACTATGCTGTTGGTACAATAATAAATTTGGAAGCTTACCCAGATAGTTATGTTAAGCCGGTTACAGTTGATACAAGCACGACTAACGTAACAAATGTGACTCCTGAAGTCAATATATCTAATCAGATTACAACTTCAAACAACTCTTCAGCTTCACCTCAACCAGGATTAACGGGATTTTCAACGTCTGAAAACACTAACAAGGGATTTTTCTCAAGCCAGTCTCTTTATTTCTTTATAGGCTTGATTGCAATTGTGGGTATTTTCTTCTTAGGTGTTTTATTCTTGAAAAAGAGAGGCAGTAGATATGAACCAAGAGAAGAAACTCATGGTCCTAACGTCAGAAAGCTTAGCGACTTTTTAGAGGAAAGAAAACACCGGATGAATGAGAACTATGGTGCATCCTTGCAAGATGCTGAGAAAAAGTTAAAGGAAGCACAAGCTGAAATAAACAGGCTGAAGAATTCTGGGAAAATAGAAGAAGCTAAAAGAAAGCTTGTTGCAGATGAAAAAGAACTCATGAGATTAAGAAGAGGCGAGTGAATTTTAACTTAATTCTTGGCTCTACTTTCTAGATTAGATTTCTTATCAAACAGTTTTTTAGAAAGTTCTTTTATCCCTAATGCTGTAAGTGATGCTCCAAAATAACATATGGCGTCTTGGTAATCATACACAAAAGGATGAGGTAGGTGTTTAGTTATTAGTGGACCCACTATCTCTAGTCCAGAAAAGAATGCTGGAATTCCTAAGGCAATAGCAAATTTATTTTTTATTTTATCAGTTTCCATTAAATAAAAAGCAGTAAAAAATCCAGAAGCTCCAATGTCTGATAAGTGACCCGCACTCCAATTATACTTGATAATTCCAGCCCTGGCTAAATCCTGTTGAAGTTCTCCTCCAATCAGCATAGACCCATAAATAAAAGTTTCAACCTCTTGAATCACTTTTGGAATTTTGAGTTTCATATTATCTCAGAATATATCTCTTATTTAAATTTTATCTTGATACAGCTCACAGTTTTTCTATTATATATTAGCTGCAAAGAAAACCCTCTTTATTGCAACAACAATTGTGGCAGGGACAAGCAAAGCCAAAAGAGCTGCAAATGTTGACGAAACCAAATCTCCCACACCAATACCTATCAAAGAGCTAGATACACTTTCCATTCCAAATTTACTGACTATAACCAATACTGCTCCGGCGATCAAGAATGTTTCAGAGTCTTTACTTGAAACTTTTGTCGAAAATCCCACTATCAATCCAAGCAAAACCAAAATGCCATAAATCGGTGCACTATAAGTTTTTATCGCAGGCAAAGATAAAAATGAAGATGCCGCTATCCCTATCGCTATTGCCAAGATAATTCCAATCAAAAAAGCCCAAGCGGCCGTAGAGTTTTCATAAGACCTAACTACCATTGAGTTTTACATTCATTCAAATATATAAATTTTTGTTATCATTACAAGAATTCTTTTCAAACCTATATTTAGCTGAATAGAAAAGCTTATAAATCATAGTAACTGCGGAATGATTACACATGAAAACCAAAGTTTTACTATCTTTTATTGCATTAACATTCTTAATTGCAGCTTTTAGCGGGTTAGTTAGTGCTGACTTAAAATTTAATCCTACTTCAATAACTAAATCAATAACTTCGGGTACTACAAGTGTTGTAGTTAATTTTCAGTTAAATCATACTGGGACTGGTGGGAACTATACTAGCCTTATTTGGACTGCTACAACAGGTCAAGGAAGCTGGACAATCTTGCCCACAGTTACTTCTCTTAATATTAGCCAGACTTTGGATTTATCAGCTACCATATCTAATATCCCCTCAACATTTGTTGGAACAATAAATGCTAACGTTCATGTAAATAACTCTGGTTCTCCCCAAGAAGATTTACCAATAACTATAATTGTAACCTCTTCTTCAACAAACACTGATGACTTTGACACTTCAGGAAATTTCTGCACATATGACCGAGGAGTTGGTGACAATCAAGGAAGTCTAGCAGTAAGTGTCCAAAGCGTTACAGTAAAAAATGGATATGGTAGTGGCGGAAAATGGTATCTTTTTGATGATATTGAGTTCAAAATAAAGGTAGACAATAATGGTGACGATGACGTAAGCGACATCTCTCTTGAATGGGGTATTTATGATCAAGATACAGACGACTGGATAAAAGAAGTTGATGAAGAAGATAATTTTGATTTAGACAGTGGAGATGACGATACTTACACAATCTCTTTCCAGGTTGACGATAATGATTTGGATGTGGATTTATCTGATTTAAACAACGGAGATAATTATGTTATTTATGCAAGAATGACTGGTAGGATAGCAGAAGGAGACTTTGAAGGAAATAAAACTTGCGATTATAGCTCAAGAGATGTTGATATAGTTGTTGATAGGGATTTTGTAACTTTAACAGACTTTAATATTCCAGATTCTGTTTCTTGCGGAAACACTTTGACGATTTCTGCTGATGCTTGGAATATAGGAACAAAAGACCAGGACAAAATCACTATTGGTGTTGGAGTTAAAGATTTAAATGACTTCAAGCAGATTTTTGACCTTGGAAGTTTAGATTCATTCGACAGTAAAAGCATTGATTTCCAGATTCCAATCCCACAAAATACAACTCCAAAAAGCTATTTAGCAAGCTTCTATGTTTACGATGAAGATTCAAATATTTTTGAAAACAAAAATGACGACCAGTCAATTTACACAACTTTGTTTAAGGTTGGATGCAGTAATGTCCCAACAAGTGGAGACAATACTGTTGTGATCTCAGCAGATCTCGCATCTGGTGGAAAAGCAGGACAGCCTCTTTCAATAAATGCCGTTATAACAAATACTGGTGACCAACAGATGACTTTGGCATTGAATGCTGCAGGTTATGCTCAATGGGCTAATTCAGTGAATATGGACAAAAATTCTTTGACACTTGCACCTGGCCAATCTGGAAATGTTAAATTGGTATTCGACGTAAAAAGTAGTGCTTCAGGCGATCAATTGTTCAACCTAGAAGCTACATCAGGAAATCAACTTGTGGCAGATCAGCCAGTTTCAATATCAATTACAGGAGCAAAAACAGGTCTTTCAGGATTGTTTGGGGATAATTGGTACCTTTGGGTTTTGGGATTTGTCAATCTTGTTTTGGTTGTATTGATAATAGTTGTAGCTGTTAGAGTTGCAAGAAGAAAGTAAAATATTCTTATTTCTTCTTTCTAATTTTATTATAAATGTTCTCAGAAAACTTTGTTTCTTTTTCTAATTTTAATATTCCTAGTCCAATCAAATATCCAAACACTGCGCCAGCCAAAACATCACTTGCAAAATGTAGGCCAAAATAAATTCTAGACAATCCGACAATAGCCGCAAATGTTATCCAGAAATATTTCATCTTTGGAAATTCTTTAGACAAGATTGGAAGTGCACAAAAAACAAGCATTGTATTGAATGATGGGAATGAAAAATCCCAAACATAATGTGCCGTTTCTTTTAGTGCAGGGAATATACTTGCAATTTCAATCTGGTAAGGCCTAAGTCTTTGTACAGAGATCTTTAGTAAGAAGCCGACTATTGCTGAGAATAAAAGTGTGATCCACAATGGTAAAATCCATTTTCGTTTATGTTCCTGCCAGAGAAAAAGGCTCGTAAGGAAGAAGAAAACAATTATCTCTGAACTGATAAACGTGACTCCTAAAAGAATCTCGCTTAGTATGCTTCCTCTAATGCTTTCGAAAAATTTTACTATTTCATTGTCAAATTTCAGAAATATTATCATGGTTACTGCCAATGCAATAAACCACAAAGCCACCTGTCTTTTGTTCATTTCATTACCAGCATCAAATTATTTAAATAGATTTCTCATTTAAAGCAAATGAAAAAGGCGAGTGACATACTAGACATTTCTCTCAGGTACATAGTTCTCTTAGCAATAGGATTATTTTTTATGAAATACCTCTACACGATTTTCACTCCCCTTACATTTTATCCAGTATACTTCGTCCTAGGATTATTTTATAATGTTTCAGCCGAGGGCATTAGGATAATTTTTTCAAACATCTCTGTAGACCTAATTAAAGCGTGTGTTGCAGGCTCAGCTTATTATCTTTTGCTTATGCTTAACCTTTCATCAGCAAGAATAAAGATTATGAAAAGATTTTATCTGCTTTTATTTTTGTTTGTATCTTTTTTGATCTTGAACATAATAAGAATATTAATCTTAATTTTCTTAATTAACGCAAATTCTCAGCTTTTTGATTTAACCCATAAAGTTTTTCTGTATCTCTTTAGCATTGTATTTGTTGTCGGAATTTGGTTTTTAGGGGCAGCAATATTCAAAATAAAGTCAGTTCCTCTCATTTCGGACATGAAAAATCTTTACAAAATGTCTTCTTTAAAAAGACATTAACCAAGAGTATTGCTAGAATTATTTGTGTTGCCGGATCTGGCTTGGGCTGCTTCAGTAACGAGGCTGTTTACCTTTGTAAATGTCTCAAGCATGAATCTTTCTGTTGCACCCAAAACTTCGCAATTGCTTACTTTTATTGAATAGCACGCAGGTCCATATTGGTCGATTCTAGTTTCATTTGATATAGTTATGTTGATGTACATGAAGTTTCCATTAGAATCGCAAGTTGCATTCTCATCTTTTATGACTTTTGTTCCCAAAACTCCGTAAAGCTTTGCAAGATTTGCTATCGATATTATTCCGTCTCCATTGCAATTCAAATCCACATCGCTGGCTACGACCATATTTCTCTTTATGTTTAAAGTCCCGTTAAAAACAATTTCCCCAGAAATCTTTGGATCTTTTCTCAGATAAAAGTAGTACGGAACTTGGTTTACTGCGCCGGTCACTTGATCTTTCACAAGAATAGGAAGGCTTGTCCTATATGGAGCTATTTCTCTGACTCTTTCAAACTTGACTCCGTTATACTCAAATTTATTGCTTTCATTGCTCATAATTATCCAAGCGACGAAGAAAACAACCAAAACCCCGACGATTATGAAGAGATTCCTTAATATTTTGTTTTCACTGGCAGGATTAGCTGGCGCTGCTACTTTATTTGGTTCTTCTTTAAGAATATTTACTTTTTCAGTTTCTTTTTTTTCCATGTTAACTTTAACAGATTAATTTCTCTACCATCTTTGTTTTATAAGCTTTTCTAATTACTTTTCTATCCCTAAAATTTTAAACAGAAATTCGTCAGTTATCTTCGGCAGATCTTCAAATTTTCCTTTTATGAAAACGCAATTTTGTCTCTGGATTATCTCACTGCTGTTTGACTCTTCAATTATTATAAAATTGTCCGCACATGTTTTTACTGGCAGGCTGCTGTCGGAGCAAGTCTCATTTTCCAGGCAAGCATATTGTCTTCTTAAAACAATTGAATCGAGATTTCTGTAAATTTCGCTTTCACTATCATAGCTTTGTGAAGAAATATAAACTGGTTGAGCCGAATAGCTGCTCAGCAGATTAATCTGCGAATCTATTTTTTCCACTTGGGTTGGATTGTATGCAAATGCGAACTGGTAGCTTCCAATAATAGTGTACCAAAGGTTGTTCTGGTTTAAAAATTCATAATTGTTGTAATTTATTTTTCCAGAATTGGTATTTGTTGTATCCTGGCTCTGAAACGCATAACCCACAGTGCTCGCTATCATGACAAAAACCAAAATACCTCCAATGATGAGCTGATTTCTTTTCTTTTTTTTATCTTCTTCTTCCTTAGACATTATTTTTCTCATTTTATTCTCTACTTAATAAACTCAATTTATACTATAAAAAGATTTCTGAGGTCTAAATTTGTCATAGTTCTCACAGGATACAAAAAATAAAAGAAAAATAAAAATAAAAAATAAAATTTAAGCTGTTGAAGTAACTAACGTGGCACTTGTAGCTGATGTTCCTAAGTAAGTCTTACCTGTATCTACAGTTTGTGTTCTGAGATATTTGGCTGCATTTACTGTATCTGCTGCATTGTAACCTGCAACAAGTAATGCGACATTACCGCTTGATGTAAGGGTGCTTGTAGCATATCCCTTAATCCAGAACTGTCCAGCTCCAACTCCTGTCTTACCAGTCCAATCAGCACCGCAGAAAGCTCCACCTACTAGTGTAGCAGCAGCTGAATTTATACAGCTTCCACCAACAACTATTAAGTTCTTTGTAGCTACCGAAGATACCTCACTATCCTTTACTAGGATTTCTCCTAATGGGGTTGAGGATCCACTACTGCCTGATGATCCAGCTGTTACGCTTGAATCTGTTTTACCCACATATATTTGTGCGTAAACTTGGCTTGGTGGAACACTTAATGTAGCCTTTGTCTTACTTGCAGTGTTTGCATCTAGTGAAACTAATGTACCGTATAGGTCAACATCTTGTGTGACATCGCTATCACTTGCCAATGTTGTACTCCATTGTGTTGGAGATGTCATTAGTATGGAATCTACTCCAACTCCATCAGTACTTGTTCCAGCAGGAGCAGTTTCTAAATTAACAACTACCGCATGATAGTCATTTGAACTTGTATCTCCTTTACCTTCGAAGAGAACAACACTTGGTTCTTGAAGAGCAATTCCTGCACTTTCAGGATTGTTAAGATACAAATAAGTATTGTTTACAACAGCTCCATTTGCTGAAAAGTTATAAACAATCTTTCCAATAGTAGCCGAAGCCGATCTATTTGCTGTATCTTCTGCTCCAAGAGCAAGTCCTGTGTTTAGGTAGTCTGATCCTATAGACCAGTTACCAACAGTAGCATTTCCTCCTAGATACGTAATTGTAACACCAGTATAACCATCTCCGTCAGGGAACCATAATTTGGACATATTAGTTCCAGCACCTGGTCCTGATGGGTCTAAATCAAATCCAGTAAAGTTAAAGTTTAGAGGCTGGTATAAAGCCACTAGGTTTGTTCCTTTAGTCTTTATTGTAGGATATATAACGTATTCAGTAGCAGCTGCGTCAGATGTAGGATATTTCACCTGCACATATGCATCTTCTCCTGTTCCTTTAAAGGTAACGTTATATGATTTACCCTCGACAGTAAGTGGACCATAACCTTCTGTATTTGAGAATACAGTGTCATATTTGTCACCGGAAAAAGCATCTCTGAATCTTACTCTATCATTTGTTACAGAGTTAGATCCTGTTGTTTGGTTGTATACGTCATACAACTCAAGCAAATGCCCATATTCCTGGTTTCCAACAACGACATATTTTGTCTTTGATGTTCCATATGAAAGGTTAGCCATTTCTCTTACTCCAATACTAAAGTTATTACTGTCTCCTAAGAACCACTTGCTAGACTGATTGTGTGCAAACTCAATTGTTTTTTCGTTTCCAGCATCGTCAGCCATTGTCAAGGCCATATTTGTATCTCCCGAAGGAGCGACAATGATATTGTCTCTTGCAGTGCTGTTCAAAGGTGTACTCAATCCAGCGAAATCAAATTTGAATGATCCAAATACAGGGTCTGCAAAGCTTTGCCCTGGAAGGATAGCATCAGTACTTGAGTCTGGTCTGAATACAGCGATAGCAATTTCAGTAGTTGCAGTTGTTCCGCCAACAAGATAAGCGTAAGCTCCATTTACTGGATCATCGTTGTCTCCTGTTGTGACTGTAGCACCATTGGTGAATGTTATTTTTTGCGCTCCTGCAATTATTGTTGCAGATAACTTTAAGTTATTTGAGTCAGCATTTATAACAGCAATGGTAAGTCCTTGAACTTTCTTGGATGCTGCTTCAGTAATTTCTCTAGAGTCACTGTTTCCAGCACTGTCAGTTACTTTTATTGTAGCTGTTGTAGTGGAAGCAGATGTCATTTCAACTGTATATGTTTGTCCTCCGATGGTAACTGTTGCTGAAGGATTCTTGTCATCAAGACTAAGTTTCTGTGCCTCCTTCAATAATACAAGATTAGATGTATCAGTCGAAGCAGATATAGTGAACTTTTGTCCAAACAATACTATAGGTTGCCCTATTGAATCTGCACTAGTGAAATTAATTGCAGCCATTGTTGCCGAAGCGTTATACAATGGGTTTGAGGTTTGACTACTTCCCATACTGATTCCTATTTGGGGATCAGTACTTGAGGTTGGTATTTTTCCGAAGATTACTTTTCCAGAGTTTTCACCACCAGCAGCAGCGCCAGAAACTAACTTTATAGTAGATGTCAATTTTGAGTCAACGTTTCCTGAAAAAGTGTAGTCTGCAAGAGTTGTTGGAAGATTCACTTTCGTTAACTGCGTTGTAGCAGTGTTTAACGAAGTATTCAACCAAATTCTTGTGTTGCTTGTATCTAAAGATACTGTTTCTCCACTAGTTGATGCACTAGTTGAGCTCGTGGAAGATGCCAAATATCTCTGCAGGTCAGTTTGAATGTTTCCTGCTTCAATAGCATCTAGAACTGAAACTCCGCTTCCGGTACCGTATACTACAGCTGCATCTGCTGCTCCTCCTTGTACGAATGGAGCAGGGTAATTTGCTGCTGCAGCAACTCCCATAGTCATACCGACCATTATAGCACTCGTTGCAATTGCCGATATTTTTTTGAAATTAATTTTCATTCTTATATTTTAAAACCTCCTTTCACCTATATGACCATGTTGTCTAAGACAACCCCTCTGTTTGTCATAGAAGTGTTCGCCCTCTCTATAGCTACTAATTCTATAACCTCAACTAAGAGGCGTGAATCATCTAAGCCACTTTCCTTTAAAAAGCTTATTGTACATTTTTCACCCCTTTTCGCCAAAAAGCCTTATTTCCTTAGGTTTATTTATAAAGATTATGCTGTCACTGATACATTACTACGTCTTTTAGTGGTATCCTACCTTCTTAAACAGAAAGATTTATTAATACGTATGGCTTAGTTCAATACATATGGCTTTAAAGAACATATATTTTCAAAAACCCTTTTTATAATATATGATAAAATAAAACATATATCAAAATGTCAAAAATAAGGACCAGAGAAATCACAATTACGGAAGAGGAAGGAGTGTTCTCTTTTTTCAAAAAAACAGAGACTACAAAACAAGATTACGACTTTGAAGGCATCTCAACTTTAAGGAAACTGCTAAGCAACGAAAAAGCCAGAATTCTCCATGTCATAAAGTACCAGAAGCCCAACTCCATATACGAACTTGCTAAGCTTCTCAAGAGGAATTTTAAGTCAGTTTATGAAGATCTCAAGCTACTTGAAAGGTTTGGTTTTATAGACTTTATTGAAGAAAAAGGAAAGGATAGGACAAGACACAAACCGGAGATAATTGTTGACACTATCACGATTCATTTCAAGATTTAGTAGTATACATTGAACACTACTTGAGAATTTTTCCCTGTTGGAAGTCCCTGTATTGCTCCCTTACTATCTACACTTGAATTTCCTTCTTTTGCGTAAAATACCTCTTCTTCATTGAAGCTGATGTTCATCTCGTAGCCTTTTATTGGGCTGTCATTCTGCACTCTCCAGGAATCTTTGAGAATGGCAGTCAAACTTGAGTTAAGAATCTGACAAGTGTCTTTTTCATCTGAACACCTTGTCTTTTTGTAACAGGCTGATATCAAATCTTCTACGTCCATAAAGTTCCCTCTTGAATCCTGGCATTCGGAACTGTGCTGTAGCGCGGCTTGTATAAAACTTTCTCCCTCATAACTTTGAACTACATCTTTTTTTGAATTGGAGAAAGAGAACCACAAGAAAACAAGCAGTATCACTGCCACTAGCACTATTATAAGGCCAAACCCTACCATCTCTTCTTGTCCTTTCTTTTTACCCATTTTTCACCTCGTAACTGACCAAAAGTTTCGCGACTTCACATTTGTCTTCTATATAACCCTTAACATTGGCCTTTCTGCATAAAGCCACAAAATTACCCACATATGTTCCTCTTTGTTGAGTGTTAGACACCTTAATCACATCACAATCAGGATAACTTCCCGCTGTGCATTCTCTTTCACTTCCCCCAACTTTTCTTATCTCTATATTGGAACTGCCCCAGAATTTTGAGTAACCTCCATTATTCTTTAAAGCCATAACCTTGTCTTCATCAACACAATTAGTTCTTTTTGTCCCAAAAGAATTTTCACATGAGAACTCTGGCGAGTTAGCCAATTTGGATACCAAAAGCAGCGCGTTGTTTTCTTCCAATGAAAGTGCTTGTTTTTTCAATCCAGAAAGCTTGAATCCCAGAAAAAAAACCCCAGCCAAAACAAAAAGCAAAGTCATAGCTATCAACATGAATGCAGTCTGTTGTATTTTCATCTGCGAACGCTTTGTTTTTTTCACCATAATCTACATACTCCTATCTCATTTTGTTTTTTAATTTCATTCACACTTGAAAACATGGGAGTCAAATCTGAAGAATCTTTGTAGGCTGAAATAGAGCTCTTTAAAGAATCAAAATTAACATTTGAGCTGCATCCATTTAGCTGGACAATTCCTTTCTTTGATTCATAAACCTCTGCAAGTTTTTTTGTTTTTTTCATGAGTCTCTGAACCTCACACTCATAAAGTCGTTTTTCTGAAAATATCGCTCCGTACATCAATGCTTTGCCTTTATCCAACCCTTCAAAATAAAATCTGTCGTTTCCTTTTTGAACATACCCTGAATTATAATTCACATTTATCTCGCAATTTCCTTCGAAACAAACTTTTGTGCTTTCAGAACCACAATCTGTCTGCCTTGACACATTGATTATGCTCTTTATCTTAAGATTGTTTATTTCGTCGCTAATTTCTTTTGGAGGATTTACAAAGCAATAGGTTTTTGTTTGAGGGATTATATAAACAAGGTCTGCAACATTAAAAGGGAATTCAAATGGCTTAGAAAAAAGATAAAAATTTTTGTCTTCAATCATGTTTTCAGAAAAGAAATATTTGTTTTCAAAACTTGATTCCAGGCCAGAATCGGAATATTTTCCCAAGGCCTGTTGGTTAATTCTTATTAATTGCTCTCCAAATTCTCCAGCATCTTCACAGCCGTTGTAGATTTTAGTTTGGGAACTCAACGATAGTGATATCACTTTTGACTCTCCAGAAAGAGTTTCAAGAGGATTTGTTATAATTCCCAAACTTTTACTTGCCTGAATATCGCTGGAAGTTTGTTCTGTGTTCACAAATTTTACAATAAAAAATATTGCTAAAAAAAGTATGAAAGCTCCGACGATGAGTGCAAACATCCAGCTAAAGGACATTTCCAAAAAACCGCTCTTGTTTCTCTTTTTCATATTTTACCTGCTCACATTTACTAAATTTTCATCAAAGCTTTTTTTTAATGTTAGGTAAACTTTACCTTTGATGTTGCTGACACAAAAGTTTCCAGAGCTTGGCTGCTGAACATTGATATGCTCAACACCCATATAATCAAAATTCCCGCCGCTTCCCGGCGGCTCGAAATAAATTTCAGAATTTTCAGAAAAGCAGACTTTCTCTATTTTTGATGGGAGAGAATACGTTTTTTTCTCAGAGCTTTGTGAAGATTTCCAGACCCTATCCACATCGTTCTTAAAATCGTCTATAAATACTCCAACCTGTGCTGTTTTTTGCAGGTCGATAAACTTTTTTATTCCCCAAAAAGCGAAAACCACAAAAGCTATAATTAGTATTATGGAAAAAATCATCCCGAAAGAAAGTTCCATTGCCCCTTTATTTTTCATGAATAAAATAGTCTGAAGAAGCTTATAAAATTATTGAAATATGTGCTTAGTTCAAAGGTCTTACGATTATGCTGCACATGTTTGGTGCTGGCTGATTTCCATATTGATCCTCACACTTTACATAGTAAGTTCTCTTTGGATCCCAGTCTATTGAAAATTCTTTCTTCTCAAAGTTGTTGAGAATTTGTCCATCACTAAAAATGTAAGTACAGTCGCTGGTTGAGTAAACACACTTTCCCTCTTCATTCGTTATTAATTTTAATAAATCATCCTCATGATATGCTCTGACGACCAATGGGGCCTGGTTGTCGCTCTCAACATCAAATTCAGCGTAGTTTGTGTCTATATTTCCCCCCAAGTCAACACATTTTATGAAATATTTGTAACTTCCTGTAGGCAACCATAAATCTTGGCTATGAGTATTTCCTCCAGTGTTGTAGAATTGATTGTAATCTCTCTCATTTTCTGTCTCGCTGTAGAAGCATGTTGCCTCTCCATCTTTATATCCCGCAGTGGTTTCAACTCTCAATGTAACCTTTATTGCTTCTGTAGAATCTCTCACAGTTTCATTTGGTTTGACATCGCTTATGACTAAAGGCTTTGTTCCAATTAAAGTGAAAGGATAACCCTGAGCCATCGTCTTTCTATTCTCAGTTGTGAAAGGCTTGTCCTTACATTTAATGTAAAACTTATTCTCTTGCGAATCTTTTATTCCAGTCAAAGTAGTTTTACATGGATAAACATTTTGGACATTGAATTCTGTAACTCTTTGTGAACAGCTCATCGTTCCTTCCATATTATCAAATGATTTGTCAGCGTCATGTGTCCATCTACATTCAGCAGGTTCGTTAATATAGAAGTTAACTTCAACAGAACTTTGATTGAATGCGACAGGGTTACCATTTAAAATGTTTGTTGCCATAACCACTGGTGCTTCATTATCAACGCTTTCAACACAATACTTGAAGACAAAGTCAGCCGTGTTAGTATTCTTATTAGGGCTCGTGTCACGGCATCTTACATACAAGCTGAATTGTCCTCCATTTTGCAATGTTAAATTTTCTACTTCAAGTGATTCCTTACTTGGAAGACTTATTGTCTGGGTGTGATTTATTGTATAATAATTACTGCCTCCAAAAAATGTTGTCATATCATCAAAGCTTTTTTTCCTTACTGTGTCAACCTTACACTGGGCAAATTCATCCGTCCTAAATCCGAAGGTAAATGGTTGGAAGGCTTTTACACATTTAGAAGATGGTGCAGTATTTTGAACTATTACTCCTCTGTCGGGTGGAGAGATGGTTCCATCAGGAGTATAAACAAATTTATCACTTAAAAATTCAGTTGCAGGAGTTATTACCGGAGCAGCGACGTCATTTGCCTTTGATGCAAAGCATTTCTGTTCGCTCGTTCCTTTGTTTATCAATTCACAGCTAGCCCCAAGCGATTTGCATTGATATTCGCTGCAAGGCAAGATTTGAGTATTACATTTGCTGCAATCATCTCCACCAGCTTGTGGTTGCCAAGGAAGGCATTGAAAGACAACTGTCTCTTGTTTGTAATCTTTTGTTCCGAATAAAAAACCAAACAATATTCCAACACCAACAAATACTGCAATGATTGGTGCGGCTGGTCCGGCAACTCCTATAAATTTCACGAAAGTTAAAGTAAGTTTAAAGCCAAGATATCCAAATCCAACTCCTTTACCTATTGCACTAGCTTCTGCACTGCTTGCTCCAAATAGCTTTGCTGTTAATCCTGCTATAGTCCCTAAAACAGCAGCATAACCTACTGCAGCTACAAATCCATTAAATCCTCCATTTATCGGGCCAAAAGCATTTCCTATAAATTTTTTAAAACCTGTTGCTGCAACTTTAGAAACCGTTCCTTTACCTGCACTAGATGGAATAACTGCAGTCGCTGCTGCTCCAGCACCTATAGTAACTCCTTCCACATTAGCAGCAGGATTAGAATTACTCTTTTGCTCTAGCGCACTAACAGCCCTCACTTCACTTCCAAGAGCGTAGCTTATTGCGATTGTTCCCAACACCAAGATTACAATCTGTGCCAGCACCAAACTCAATCTTTTATTTTTTTTAAGCATCTTGGTATGCACTCCTCCATATGAAATCCCACCAGTTAGTTTGATCGCTAGCCGTTCCCTGATAACTTACTTTATACCCACAATCTCCTAAACTCTGGCACATATTCGCCCTGTAAAGAAGCCATGGTCCGTCCTCAGGAAGACATTGGCAATTTCCTTTTTTAGGGTCGCAATCATCTTTTGTTCTGCTGGTCCTTCCTAAAACACTGTCGGAATAAACTATTGTGCAACTTGAAGTTGCTAAGGCACAGCTTGCCTGTGTTTTTCCAGCTTCCAAATCAGTTTGAGGATTTAAGTTATAACCTGGCGCATATTTCGGAACACAAGCAAATTGAAAATATTTCTCTTCATTAAATTTAGTAGTAATTGTTGAAAGGATTCCTGAAACAGGATTGACATAAGGCATTTTACCACTAAGCCCAATATACCTGTTTATTCCTCCCTGTATATCTCCACTTTTGAGAGCATCATTCGTGTTCTGTCCTGGCAAAGATTTTATAATTTTATTTAGGTCTTCCTTGTCATCATCGCTCAAATCAGCTTTCAGCTCTCCAGAATTTATCCATTTACAATCTCCTAACTCAGGATTCTCGCAATCATCTTGGTTATCTGTTTTTAAACATTGTTCCCAATAATTTTTTTTGCATGCTGCATTTTTGAAACCATTCACTTCTGATTGGACGCAAACTTCCTGTCTGAATTCTGCACATGGTTCTGCAGTGACCTCTCCATTATAGCAGACCAATCTTGTATACTCTCCTCCTGGTAAATCCTGTCCAGTAGCACTCAATAAATTCCCTTTTTCGTCTGCAGTTATTTTGCTTATGCCTCCAGAATCAGCGCACCATGTTTCACCGTGTTGATATTTTTGCCCTTGGTAAGTGCAGCTTAAGTCCCTGCACACATTATCTCCATACTGCGGACTTCGTGCATCTTTTTGTCTGTCATAGTTTTCGCATGTGCTGCCAGAATAATAATCGCAGTTTCCGCAAGTAGCTGAGCCAGCATTTCCCGTTTTTGAACTAGCTCCACAGCTATCCGCTTTCTGAACAATTTTTGTCCAATATAATTTGTCGTTTATTTTTGTTGCATCATAAATATTTGCCAAATTTCCACAAGTATCAACAAAATAAACTGCATCTTCCCCCTCAACACAAGTTGTCGATTTTTTCAGGCTAGGCCCACAATTAGTTCCTAATTCTTCAGCAGAGCATAAAAAATCTTTGTGGAAACTTACATTAGAAACTTGGCTATTCAAAGCGTTGCATTCTTTTTGTGTTAAGAATTTGCAGGTTTTAGAAGAATCCTGCTCAAAAACACAAGCTCCTTTATCATCAGAATTTGCACTTGCAATGCATTCAACCTCATTAGTAATATCCGTCCTGTAATTTGTTTCTAATCCATATAAAGAAGAAAGTTGTTTGCAAGAAGTTTGCGTTGTGAAAGCTGCCTGGTCCCCGATAAGACAGCATCCAAGTTTACATTGTGGAATCGCGTCCGGTGCCCTTACGTCCCATAATCCCCCGCTCTGCTGGCATTTTTGTTGAGGGGTGTTCTCCATGCATTCTCCTTTTTGGCTGTTAATGCACGTCCCCAATTTGCAATATGCAGTAGATTCACAGGATGTTGGCGCTGGCGCGCTCAAACCATTTCCCGTCGCGCATTTGTCTTTGCTATCTACATTTTGACACCATGCTCCATCAGTTGTTTTTTCACAGCAGTAAGAAACTCCGATGCTGGAAACATAGCCCAGGCTAATTATCACAAATGCAAAGAAAATCATCAACCTGATTTTATTATCCATTCAAACTGTTTCTCCTGTGCCGTATCCTGATGGCCATGCAACACTTCTTGTTGCAAACTGGAATTTATTTCCAGTATTCCTGTCAGTCAAAATGTAAACTTTTGTTCCGTCACTTTGTTTGTATTTTTCGACCTTCAAATCTTTGTAGTAAGTCATATACAGCGTCGTTTCAGCGTCACCATAATTTGTTTCCCACTTTATTATGCTGCTAGCAATTGATGCAAGTTCATAAAGATTATTATTCAAAATAATATTGAATTCATTATAGCTTTGAGAGTTTCCTTTTGTCAAAGTCAAAGTAGAGTTTGTTCTTGCTACAACTCTCTTAGGCAATAGTTCGACGGTGGAGATGCCTCTTTTCAAATTGACAGTATAACCTTTTTTCTGGAAATTATTCTGCAGATTAGTCAAACAAGTGTTTATATCACTTTTTATATTGTCATTAATTTCTGCCTCTATGTGGCTGCTTATGAAAGGCTGCTGGACGACACATGGTTTGTAATATTCATTCGTGTAACAAAGATAATCTATTTTGCTGTCGTTGTAAAGATAATATTTTTCTGGAGAGATGGAACCTCCCTGTGAAGAAACCAAATCAACACTTTCTTGTAGTTTGTTCTGAAGGCAACTTTGCATAAAAGAATAAGGATTTTCTTCACTGCTGGTTGTTGTGCTTTTTATTTTTGGATAAATTAGAAAAATTAAAACTACCAATGCAACAATGACCAGTGCGATTATGATAAATATTGTAACTTGCGAGCGTTTTGACTTTGGCAAAATTTTTTTACTAATCTCAAAGTCAAGGCACGAGTTCCCCTTCTTTTCACCAACTTTCTCCATTAGTATTTTAGGATATTATTGTTTAAAAAACTTCTTCTTAATCTTCAACTCAAACTGACTCTCTTAATTAATATCAATTTTTGCCTTCGCGTCAGTCTTCGGTCTCAACTCTTGGGGCAAGAACAAAACTTAATTCCATTCCTGCAGACTTAAAATCCATTTTTAATGGATGGTCATCCGCAAAACTTATCAAAGTCCTTTCGCACAATTTTGCTCCCTTAATAAATTTAGAAAGATATTCTAAACTATACTTTGATTTGCAGTTCTCCCCATGAATCATAGCTTCATCTCCAGAAAATTCAGCTCTTGCAGAATTCAACCCCTTTGATTCTATCACAAAATTTCCTTCGTGAACAATCAATGAGCATGAATCAGAAACAACAGAGCAGTCTTCAACAGAATCTATTAAATCTTCAGAGGGCAATTCAACTTTTACTGCAAATTCCATTCTGCTTATCTTAGCTTCAAAGTCAATGTCTTCTCCTTCAATGTCTATAAGACTCAAGGAAAATTTTCTTTTTATCCGATCCTGTATTCTTAATTCCAAAAGATTTTCTTTTCTTTCTATAATTAAAGAGCTTCCAACACCCGTTCTTCTCAAAACTTTTTTTAATGAATCAAGGTTGACCCCTAAAATCTCTCGGCCAACTTCAAACTGACTGAACGCGGATTTAGGAATTTTAAAACCTACCATTGCAACATTTGCGGGGTCCATTGCAGTAATAGAAAGCCCAAATTCATTTACATTTACTCTTACTTCAGTAACCAACTCAGAAATAAGCTCAACAGCTTTTGCAAGAACAACAGGATTATCTAATTTTACTAGCATTCTCCTTATAACATTGGGGGTTTTTTAAGCATTATTGTCATGTACTTAAGGTAATTATATAAACTTCTACAATATTCCTAAAAAATGGAAGAGGCTTCTTTTAAAGAGAACAGAATAAGAGCTTTGACGAATCTTTACTACTCCAACCCCAAGGTTCAAAAGACTATTTTTGATTTCTGTCAAAATAGAGAAACAGTGCCAAGATACTTTGAAGGTTTCGGAAAAAGACCAGACTCTTTACAGTATCCTGGAGACATCTTTGAACTTGTTAAAAAAGGGGCGACTTCGTTCCATTGTTCAGAGGAAATTTGGAAAGATCCGCTAAAGATTTCAACAAACATGAACGAGCAGCAATTCGATGAACTAAGAGAAGGCTGGGATTTCCTTATTGATATAGACTCGAAGTACATAGACTACAGTAAAGTCATGGCCAAACTGATTGCAAAATTCTTTAAATTTCATGGAGTGAAAAATTTTGGCATAAAATTCTCAGGTTCAAAGGGATTTCACATGATAATCCCCTGGAATGCCTTTCCAAAAGACATAAATGGAGTCCAAACCTCAGCGATGTTTCCAGAATGGCCTAGGATAATTGTAAAGTATATAATAGCAAATATAGAAAAAGAGCTTGTTGATAATATTTCTCAAATTGAAAAATCTAATAAATACATAAAAGATTTTCAAGCTTCAAAGGAAGTTATTCCAGACTTAATTCTTGTTTCTCCAAGGCACCTGTTCAGGGCACCGTATTCCTTGCACGAAAAAACAGCTTTGGCAAGCGTTGTTTTAGATTTGGAAAAAATAGACAAATTTGATTTGAAAGATGCCGACCCTATGAAAGCAGAGATAAAGTCTTTTTATCCTAATGCCAAAGAAGGAGAAGCAAAAGAATTGTTGTTGCAGGCTTTGGATTGGCATAAACAAACCAGGCCCGAAAAGGAAGAAGTAAAAAAATCTGATTTTAAGCCCATAAAGATAGAGAAATTTTCAGAGGACTATCTCTCTCCTTCAATAAAAAAGATATTGGAAGGAGTTAGTGACGGAAAAAAAAGATCTTTGTTTATACTTATCAATCTTTTCAGATCCATTGGGATGGAAAAAGACGAGCTTGAAGAAAGAATTTCAAATTGGAATAAAAAAAATAAGCCCCCTTTAAGAGAAGGATATGTTCAATCTCAGTTGGTTTGGAGTTATAGAAACAAAATAGTGCTTCCTCCAAATTTTGATAAAGATTACTATAAGGCAATAGGCATAGACCCGACTGACGAAGAACTTAGGCTGAAGAATCCTGTGAATTACGTCTTGAAGAAAGTTTCGAAAAATCCTAAAATTAAAGATAATTTTAAAAACAAGAGATGACTTTTATCCAAATGAAGAAAGAGGTATTTTTGGTGTTGTTTATATTTTCTATAATTTCTGTTAGTTCTCTTGCTGCTGCAGCAATTTCCAATGATTCTATTAATGTCGACAAAGCTTACAAGTGTCTATCTGATCAAATCACCCAGAGAGGATGTGACAAGCTCAGCTCAGAAGAAAAAATCTTCTCTTTGCTTTCGGTCGGAAAATGCAGGAGCCAGGTAATCTCGGACGAACAAACTGCTGGCTGCTGGCCTTCATCTTCTTGTGATATAAAAACAACAGCTTTGGCACTATTGGCATTGCATGACCAGAACAAAGCAGAGAACTGGCTTCTCGACCAAGCTATCACTCCTCCAAATTTAAACTGGTACCTGCAGATAGAAAGCGGTAAAGAAACTTCTTGTGAAATAACTTTTTCAAGCGGCACCTACAATGTTGAATTCTCTGAAGACAAAAAAATATTGAGCTCTTCGGGAAAATGTTTTTCACAGGCTCAGGATGGTTACTGGCTTAGAATATCGAATTCATGCATAGACGAGAAATTTGCAATAACCTGCGATAATGATTTTTTAACAAACTTAATTTACCAAGGACAGAGCTCAAACGTCTTGTATGTCTCTCCTGAAACGTCTTCTGCTTCAGCAAATGGTGAGACGATTGAAAAGATTAATGCAACATGCTTTGGGACGAAAGGTTGTGATTATGAAGGAAGTCTTTGGGCTGCTTTGGCCCTTTCCTCTTCGGGCCATATAAATGATGTGAAGAATGTAATCCCTTACTTGGTTACGAATGCCGAGGACAACAAAAAATATCTCCCAGATTCATTTTTGTATCTATTGACAAGCGATGCTGATTACAGGGCACAGTTATTGTCTCAGCAAAATCCTCAAAGGTATTGGCTGGCATCCAGCTCTAACAATAAATTTTATGACACAGCTTTAGCGCTTTATCCATTTTCGGCAGAGCAAGATTTCACAGAAAAAACTAATGCAAAACAATGGCTTTTCTCAACACAAAATTCCGATGGATGCTGGGAGAACAACATAAGAAATACTGCATTTATCTTATCCTCTGTTTGGCCAAGAAACACTGCTAGCGGAGATGGTGGTGGTTCTTCTGATTGTCAATCTTCCGGATATTTCTGCAGGTCTGGACTTTCATGTTCAAACGACGGAGGTACAAACTTCTCGGATTATTACTGCCCAAGCTCTCAGATATGCTGCTCAGTTCAGGAAAAACAAGAATCATGCAGAGATTTAAACGGGACCATTTGCACTTCAAGCCAAACTTGTGAAGATGGTGTAAGAGATTTCACTGCTTCAGATTTAAGGTATGGAGAATCGTGTTGTGTTGGAGGGACGTGTAAAACTTCAACAGCCTCCTCTCTTTCAGATTGTGAACTGTCTGGAGGGTCATGTCAAAGTTCTTGTTCTTCAGGAGAAGACATCTCAAATAGTTTATGCACAGACGCAAGCCAGTCTTGTTGTGTTGTTTCTTCAACTCCTCAGAAAAAAAGCCTTCTTTGGGTTTGGATATTATCCATACTTATTGTTTTGGCACTGATAGGAATATTATTTAGGAACAAATTGAGGCTTTTCTTTTTAAGATTTAAGAGAAGCAGCTCGAAAGGCGGACCTACGTTCCCTCCAAGAAGTTTCCCGCCCCCAACAATGCCAATGATGATGAGAAGACCTATGCAAAGAAGGATACTCCCTCCGCAGCAACCAGCTTCTAGAAAAACCCTTCCAGTAAAGCCGAAAGAAGAAAATAAAGAGTTGGATGACGTTCTTAAAAAACTTAAAGACATGGGAAAATAAATCTTTATTAACCACAAATTTCTATAACTATATGGGAAAAATTGCCGTATGTTTTTTGCTTATTTTGCTATTTCCTTTAATTGCTTCAGCTAGCATAGAGATAAAACAGGAATATAAATCGGGAGAAACCCTTATTGCGAAAGTGTCAGGATTATTCTTGCAACCGATAGAAAAAAGCAATATAGTCTTTTACAGAAATGCAGTAAAAATTCCAATGGACACTGATCTTGGGAAGATTGGGGATAATTTTTACATCAAAGCCGAGTTAAATGGCAGGACACCTGGGAATTATTCCATTGTTATACAAGATGTCAGATACTACAACCTCTCAGAGTTTATTGATACGCCTTTTTACTCAAACTTCACAATAAATAATCAGATGGCAGATTTTTACATTGAGCAGGGGTTTATATCGACTAACGAGGATTTTATAATTCGTGTAAAAAATCTTAGAGACAATCCTCTAAAATTAGATATAAAAGCTCCTGAGGGAATAACGACGGCAACCGATCTTCAGGCTTCATTTTTTCAGCTAAAAACTATAAATTTTGATATCAGCAGAGTAAAAAAAGATTTTATCGGTGAGATTGAAATAAGTTCCAATAACACTAAATACATTATTCCAATATCTGTTTACGGTATTACTTCGAATCTAACCTCCTGCCAAAGTGACTCTGACTGCGGTTCAAGCCAATTATGCAAAGATAATGTGTGCATCGCAAAAACAGAATGTTCAAAGGATAGTGAGTGTGGAGACAATGAGATATGTGTGAATAATAAATGTGCAACAAAGCCGGAATGTGAGAATGATTCTGATTGTTCTAGCGGTGAAATCTGTAAGAATGCTAAGTGTGAAGTAAAACCAGAATGCACAATTGACAGCGATTGCAATGTTAACAAGACCGGGTTTGTTTGCGCTAATGAACGATGCATTGATGTAATAGCACAAAAAACATGCCAGGAACTTAACGGTACAACTTGTTCTTTGGCAAAAGAGTGTGTTGGCAATTCCAGCATTATAAGAGGTTATGAGTGTTGTCTTGGAACTTGCGAAGAGAAAAAAACCAGTTCCTCAGGAAAATACTGGGGCTGGGGCTTGCTTATAGTCGCAGTATTGCTTCTTGGATGGTTTTACATAAAATACAAAGGTGCCAAAAGAAAAACCATTGACATTGGTGGGATTGCCAAAGGAAAAAGGTTTTAGGATTACTCTTCTTTGTCCTTTTCAGTTTTGCCCAAAATTTCACGCAATTTTTTTTCTAGAATAATATTTTCATTCTGCATTATTCTTGCAACCTCATCATACGCATGAAGCCTTCTTGTAAGTTCGTTGAGCAGTTCGTTCCAGTCATTATGCTTCATCTTCAGGTCTTCAGGTTCTATAATCTCGACATGAGAGGGCATGTATTTGAACAATAAAGATAAAAGTTTCATCAATGTTTCTACCTCAATTTCTACCTCGGCAAAAGCGGTGAATAACTCCTTTTCCTCTTTTAATGGAGCAGGCTCATTCATAAGCTTCTCTTTAACTGTGATTCCTGGCTCTTCAGCAATGCTTTTTATTATCTCATTCAAAGAGTTAGTTACGTGTTCTGGAGGTCTCCCTAACACTTCCAACAGAATTACTGCTTCAATTTTTTTTTCATCACTCAAACTCATTTCTTTTTCTCCTGCTTCTTAAAAATATCAAAAACAAAATTAAAAATCCAAAGACTATTATACTCGAATATTTGATATAATCTTTCAAAAAACTAGTGTCATCTTTGGTTTTTAAGGCTTGTGCATTAAGTTTTATGACTTCGTTTTGTTTTGCTCCCACATTTGTATTAACCAAATTTTCGGAGGTGATTCCACTTTCATCCTCATTGATCAAAGAATTGTTTTTCATAGCGCTGATGTTCACGCTTCCATTCTGTAAACTTGTGTTTTTGCTTGTTGTCTCATTGTCTGTTTCAACAATGTTTTTTTTATCGCAGTTTTTTGCTCCTTTCGTTGAGTCTGCAAAACTCCATCCTTCACAAATTTGCCAGGTCTTATTATTGTTCGCAGAGTCAAGAAGAATAGGCGTTTGATCAACCAATTCACTTCCTTTATGCAAAGAGACCTTTTCATTTGAATTATCAAGCCATTGTTTTTGTAAAATGTAAACAAAATATCCGTTAAAATTCCCAGTTAAATTTATCCTATCTCCGTCGTTATTGGTCAATGTATACCCTTCAAGATTTATGCTGTCCGGACTGTAAAATTCCACCCACTCGTTTCCAGCATCGTCGCCAATGGGATTCAATTCCACTTCACTGATTATTACTGCCGATAAATTCTTGACAAAAAGAATTAAAATGAAGACCAATATTATCTTCTTTATCATAAAATATTTTGACTTTTTACCAATTTAAGCTTTATTACTCTCTAAACCATATTTCTCAATGAAGTCAACGTACTCTATCTCTCCACGTTTTTTGCCTTTTCTTGCTATTAAAATATTTTTAAAAATTCTTTTATTTAATAAAAATCTACATTTTGCTTTTTCTTCTTTTGAGATTATTCCATTGATCTTGACTTCAACCCCCATTACTTCATAGTCACTTCCACTCGTTTTGAAAGCAATAAAATCTGGAAAGCCAGTTCCGATTGAAGATACTCCCATATAATGCATTGGGCCTAAAGGTCTGCTTATGAATCTTCTTTTTACAGCTATCAGTTTATTTATTTCCAAATCTACATTATTTGTCCATTTTCCTACAATCCATCCTTGGTCTTCTAAATTACCTCTAACCTTTAACTCAAATCTCACACCAGCAGCTCTAGATTTTCTACCTTTTTTAACTTTAGATTTTTCTTTATATACTGGGGCTCCCCTATCATTCCATGATGTTTCATATTCAGGATTGTCGATTTTCGTAACAGCATCCATAACTCTTTTCTTAATCTCCTTATTTATCCGTTCCATAAAAATAAAAAATCAAAGAACTATAAAAATATAACTATAAATCTCTAGCCTGTAGAGTTCTTCTTCCGTTTTCATTAGCTCTTTTTATTCCATCTCTCAAAACTTCTTCAACTTTTCTTTCAAGAGCTGTTCCAACTTCATCCGCGACGCTGGTTACATTTTCTTCTTTGCCTTGCAAATCCTTCACAACTTTTTTTATGTTTGACTTGACGATTAATGACATTTTATTTCTCCGAAGAAGGCCTCATCAAAGGAAAAATAACACACTCTCTTATTGGTTTGTCAATGAGATATGAAAAGAATCTTTCAGAAACCCCAAACCCACACGTTGGGGGCATTCCATAACCTAAAGCCTCCACAAAACTTTCATCATGTTCGTAAGCTTCTGTGTCTCCAGCTTCTTTGAGTTTTCTCTGTTCTTTAAATCTGGTCTCTTGATCCGAAGGGTCATTTAACTCGGAAAACCCATTACCCATCTCTGTCCCAGCAATAATGACTTGGAACTGTTCTACTTTTTTAGGATTTGAGGATCTCTTTGCTAAAGGTGTTGTTTCAACAGGCTGCCCAACCAAAAATCCCGGCCCAGAAATTTTCTTTCTGCAGTATTTCCACAGAGCATCGACAAGTTTCCATTTGTCGTGAACCTTTTTGTATTCAACTTTCAGCTCATCAAGTTTTTTCTTCAATGCTTTTTCGTCAGTTTTGTAAATATCAACTCCTGTATTTTTCTTTATTGTTTCTTCATAATCGTATAATTCCCATTTCTTACTAAGATCAATCTTATACCCATGAGTTTCAAATTTCAAAGTTCCTAAAACTTCTTTGGCAACTTCTTTGTACATCTCTTCAACAATTTTCATTCCATCTTTGTAATCAGCATATCCCCAATAAAATTCCATCTGGGTATAATCTTGCAAATGCTCCATGTCCATTCCCTCATTCCTAAACTGCCTTCCTATTTCGAATGTTTTTTCATATCCAGCAACCATTAATTTTTTCTGCCACAACTCTCCCATGGAAATTCTTAGATAAACGTCTAAATCTAAGGCATTGTGGTGGGTCTTAAACGGAGTTGCGGCTGCTCCTCCAGCAGAAGTTTCCAATACCGGAGTCTCAACCTCTAAAAATCCTCTTTTTGTCAAAAAATTCCTCATAGTGTTCCAGAACCTTGCTTTTTTAACAAAAATTTTTTTTGTCTCTGGATTCATCAAAACATCAAGATATCTTTTTCTGAGTCTTTCTTCATCATCTTTAACTCCATGATATTTCTCAGGCAAAGGAAGAATGCTTTTGCTTAAAATTTCAATGTGGCTTACTAAAATAGAAAGTTGATCTGTTTTTGTCTTGAATATTTTTCCCTCAACCCCAATAAAATCCCCAGAGTCAATGTAGTCCTTAAAAAAATCAATTGTTTCTTTCGGTGTTTCTCCCTCTTGCAAGACTATTTGTATGTCTCCAGTCCCGTCCCTAAGATTTACAAATACGATTTTTCCAATGTCTCTTTTTGTCATGACCCTCCCAGCAGTCTTGACTTTAGTTCCAAGTTTTGCCTTCACACAGATATCTACAGTTTCTTTTTTTTCAAACTTGCTAGGATAAGGATTGATTCCTTTTTTTCTGAGCTCTTGAAGTTTCTTGAGCCTTTCTTGAATTATTTGTTCTTCGCGTCCCATGGTGTCTTCAGTAAATATTATGTTAAAACCCTTTAAAATCTTATCTTCTTTTTTATATAACTTTTATTTCTTGTAATTAACTCAACTAAAAACCATCCTACAAAAATTGCAAGGAAAAACCATTCTTTGGAAAAAACTTTTTCTAACAAAAAACTTGAGAACAAAGACAGAGTATATGTTATTATGACTCCATAGGGAAAAACTATCAATGGGACAAGAAAAACATTCTTGAAATGTTTTCTTTCTAGGCCGCTCTTGAAAAAATAAAGTGAAAGGAAAGCTGGATGCAGCGAGGCTAAAAAAATGGTTTTTTCAACCCTTTTTCTTTTTTTGCTGAATTTTTTAGAACCATACTTGCTGAAATATCTCCCACCTAAATAATTTATCATGCTGCTAACCATCAGGGCGAGAGATATTGTCAGAACTATAGAGATTATCGCAAAAAAGTTCTTTCCCCCAATAACCATTGAAACAAGTATTATACTCATTCCAGGAAACTGGTGTCCAATATATGCCAAACCCTCAGTAAATGTAATTAGTGCTAATCCTATAAGCCCAAATTTATTATATAGTCTCTCAATTCCAACAATTAACTCAGGCTCAGAAGGAATTATATCAAATCTACCTAAAACTATCATCAGGAGATAGAACAAAACAATACTCAGGGGAAAAAGCGGAAGCCAGCTTAATTTTTCCTTCAACCCTCTTTTCTTCGGCCGCGATTGAACGAAGGGAGGTTTACCTCTTTTTTTCATAAAAGGCTAAGGAAATTCCTCTATTTAATATTTTTCAACCCTTGTCAAATTCTTCATTTAGAATTTCATCAACGATTAATTGATACTTGTTCCATCTTGAAACGTAAGCATAATTTATCTTGTCAAACTTGTCCTGCATTTTTTGCACTTTAAGAAAAAGCTCCAACATCTTAGGATTTCTCACCTTGTATTTTCCCAATAATTGATTTACAACAAGTTCAGAATCCAAAAAACACGTGACCTCTTTGCCAAATTTCGAAGCCAACTCCAAGGCCTTTATCAATGCCTCATATTCTGCCATGTTATTTGTGACGTTGTCTCCAATTCTTCCGGCATATTTTATAAGGATCTTGTCATCGTCTCTTACTATCACTCCAATTGCCCCTGGCCCGGGATTTCCCCTAGCTCCTCCGTCCGAGTTTGTGTATATCATTTTGCCTTTCTAATTAAGAATAGAATTATCTTCATATATAAATTTTCTCAAATATGCAGCACCTTAAACTCTTTGAATCCCTGGAATCTTTCCTCTTTAACCTCGACACTCTTTACATTAGTATTTTTTGGGCCGTTTTCACACAACTCCTTCATTTTTTTGACATCATCTGTGGCGCCCTCCAAAAAAACTTCAACTCTTCCATCTTCAAGGTTTCTTACAAATCCCTTAACATTGTATCTCTCGGCATTTTCCTTCACAAAAGCCCTGTAAAACACCCCTTGCACTATTCCTGCAACATATAATCTAATTGATTTTTTCATATTAAACAAAAGTTTCTAATCTTATTAAAAGTTTTGATGTTAAAATAGTGCTTCTCCAAAACCCTTAAATATAATATTTATCTTCTTAAATCATGAAAGCGAGCATAAAAGGGGGGTTGATAGGATTTATTGTAACATTCATTGGGCTGTGGATAATCCTCTTTGTTGTGGGCCATGATACGGGCGGTTGGAAATGTGTCAGTATAGAAAAGACATCCTACTGCAATTTCTTCAGTTTTATAACAAACATATTCCATGTAGGTTTTGTCTTACTCTTTAGCTGGATAGGTTTTTTTGCAGGGATAATGAATGTGAAGATGATACAAAAGATTATAGATGAGAACAGAGGTCATCAATCAATAATCCCTTTGAAAGTTACTTCAACAATAATGCTCACTGTAGTGATTGTTTTTGGTCTCATTGGTGTCATAGCGTTCGACAACTGGGTAAACACAATGATATATGCGATTGTGTTTTCTATCTTTGTTGTTTTTGTGACTTGGGCTATCGCAAGATGGAAATATAAAAGGCATTAAAAATTTCTTCTATCCAATTCATTATTGACTATCGCCACAACTTGCGATGCAAAATAAACCTTTGGCCCGACAGTCACTGGAGTTGCAACGTCCTTCAATCTTCTTAGCTCTTTCTTAGGCAATCCATCATGATCCCCTAAAATAAAAACAGGCTCGTTTGATATTTCAACCTTCCTTATGTCTTCTCCTTTTTTGTCAAGAATAAAAATCTCTTTCCCTTCATCTTTTAATTCTTCAACCAATGGTAAAAACCCTTTTTTTTCAATAAAACATCCTGGAAATACTTCATTTTTTTGTCCTGGCTTGTATTTGTACAAAAGCTTCTTTATCAAATTTGCAACATCTTTTTTGCTTACAGGAGTCCCTTCTTTTACCTGTATCTCTATATGTTTTGGAGGGTCTGGAGCTCCGTAAAAAACAAAATGAAAAACAACATCTTTCCTGAAATCATGACTCAAGAAAACACCTTGAATAAAGCTGTGGATTGCAATGTCCATTCTTCCAGCATCCATTAGCCTTGTTGTGTCAAAGTTTCCAGAAGTTCTTGCACTTTTTGAAAAATATATGAAGTGTTTCATTTTAATCTAAAAAGGAAGATCATATTCTCCTTGTTCTTCTAATGCCTCTACAGACCTCAACAATTTCCTGTAAAAAACGCCAACTTGTACTCCTCCAAAAGACCTAAGTTCTATTTCACCGAGTTTAAGGACTAATTTGTTATTTTCTAAATAAACTTTGTATTCTCGATTTATGTCTAAATTGAACATTTTAGTCTTTACGAATTTTTCATAGCCTTCATAACCTAGTGATTTGGGATCAAATTTAATTTCAGCAAGGATGTCTTTTAGCCTTATCTCTCTTGCTTTCTTCTTAGCTTCCTCTTCGATTTTTCTTTCTTCGTCATCAATAACTTTCCTAAGACTTTCTTCTCGGGAGGAAACATGCCTATAAAGTTGTTTCAAATCCATATAAAAAGAATTTTAAAGGTTATTATAAATGTTCCTAAAATTTTATCTCCTGCAAAGTAAACTCACTTCTTGCAAAAAACTCTCCTTGATTAATAACCTTAAACATGCCTATAAATCTATCTTTGCTAAAAACACAAATAATTCTATCCTTTTCAAAATCAACTTTTTTCACCAGATTTTTTTTGTAGACTGGCTGACCCTTCAAAATTCTTCCAACACTTTCCTCTTCTATTTCAACAACAGGATAAACTAAACTGACTGCTTCTCCGGGAATTATAATTTTTCTTAAGGATTTTTCATCTCCATTTTTATATTCCTGCACAGCTTTTTCTAAATCATACAAATTAACAATAGGATAATTTTTGTCTTCTTCTTTGAATATTCCAGCTCTTGTTCTTCTTAACTCAAGCATATGGGCCCCGCCAATATCTTTTCCAAGATCATCAATTAATTTTCTTATGTAAGTTCCTCCCTGGCATTCAACTTCAAATAGGATATCTTTTCCATCTGCTTCTAATAACCTGAACTTTTTTATTTCTCTTTCTCTTTCTACTCTCTTGACTCTAGATTTGACAGGAGGTTTTTGTGTTATTTTTCCTAGGAATTTTTTATTTATTATTTCTTGAATCTTTTTCATTTCCATATCCTCATGTATCCTCATAATTCCAATATACTCTTTATCTTCACCAAGAAAAAATCCAGTAAGTTTGCATGCCCTGTTTAATGCAACAGGCAAAACTCCTGTGACCTGTGGGTCCAATGTTCCAAAATGAGAGGTTTTTCTCAATCCCAAAGTTTTCATCACAAATTCTGAAACATCAAAACTTGTCGGCCCTGTGGGTTTATCTATATTTATCATGCCAAATTCAAGCAATTCTTTGATTGTTTTCTTCGATTTTATGTTTTCTGTGTTCATTTTTCTTATTATACCTATTTTAGCATAGAAAAGTATTTAATTATTCTTTTATTTTATCTTGTATATCTCTAAGCACAAAAATTGCTAAACTTGCTGGTTGGAGAGCTAGAAATGAACATAGATTAAGCAGTGGAGCGATGGATGACTATTTAGTGGCATTTGCTTCATACACACATCCAACAAATGGGCCCTCTCTTCCTGGAATTCTTGATGAGATAGATGCAGATATTAGAAAACTGGAAAGAAGATATGCCAGTAGAAGAAAACATTAATTCTTTATCTAAATATGATAATAAACAATATTTAAAAATTATAAAGCTTGTTATAGTTCATGGACTTACGAAAAATAGGTGTTTTTAGGTGGTTCTTTAACATAATCAAGGAATATTTCTTGATTGTTCTTGGAATCGGTGCTGCAGGATTTGGATTGAAAGGATTTCTCATTCCAAACGGATTCATTGATGGAGGCATTACTGGAGTTTCTCTTCTTGTTTCTTTTTTAACCTCTGCTCCAACATCCATTTTTATTTTCCTATTTAATCTTCCTTTTATGTACCTGGCCATAAAACAAGTAGGAAAAAATTTTGCAATAAAAACTTTTATTGCCATACTTGGATTGGCTATTTGTTTAGTTTTTGTGAATTACCCTATTATCACTTCCGATAAGCTTCTCGTGGCTATATTCGGTGGATTTTTGCTTGGGGCGGGTGTTGGTTTGTCTGTCAGAGGAGGCAGCGTTTTAGATGGAACAGAGGTCTTGTCTGTTTACTTGAGCAAAAAAATAAACCTGACTGTCGGGGAAATTATATTCATGATAAACGTAATAATTTTCTCTTTCGCCGCTATCTCCTTAGGAACTGAAAAAGCACTTTATTCTCTCTTAACATATTTAGTTGCTTACAAAACAGTTGACTTTTTTATACAGGGAATTGAAGAATACATTGGAATAACAATTATCTCAGAAAAGAGTGAAGAAATAAGAAAGATTCTCGTTAGGGATCTCGGAAAAGGTGTGACAATTTATCAAGGCAAAAGAGGTTACAATGGAGATAGTGATCAAGACATAGTTTTCACAGTTGTAACAAGACTTGAAACATTAAAAGTAAAAAACCATGTTTTGGCAATTGACCCTAACGCAGTCGTCATAGAACACGGAATAAAAGCAGCCCATGGTGGAGTATTAAAGAAAAGGCCTTTGCATTAAATCTTTCCTTTCAAATATTTTTTCCTCAATTCTTCATCAAGTTTTTCAATAGCATATCTCAGAGTCGTCCTTGAAATCAGGTCATAGTGTTTTTTTAAAAAGTCCTCAAGAATCTTTTGGTTTTTCTTCCCTACCTCTCTTAGCACCCAACCCACTGCCTTGTTTATCAGATCATGTTTGTCTTTGAGGAGTATTTCTGCAATCCTTATAGCGTCATCAAATTCTTCATTCTTTATGTAAGCGAAAGTTGAAATCATTGCAATTCTTTTTTCCCACAAATCATCTGAGCTCGCAAGTTTGTACAAAATATCTCTTTTCTTATCAACTAAGAATTCTCCAACAATCTTATGAGAAGATAAGTCAACCAAATCCCAATTATTGATGTATTTTGTGTTCTTTAAATATAAATTAAATATGTTACCTCTTTCAATTTCATTTCCTTTTTTAAATTTCTCAACAAGTATTAACAATGCAATAAGTCTATGCTCGTGCATCTTACTAGACAATAATTCTTGAACTTTTAACAAGTTTAATCCAACGTATTTTTTTACTATCTGTCTTTGTACTGGAACCTTAATCCCAAGAAAGATATCTCCCTCCCCATACTCTCCAGGTCCGGTTTTGAAAAATCTTTGCAAATTTTCGGCTTGTTTTTTGTCAGCTTTAGAATTTATTTCCTTTATCAATTCATCTAGCATAAATATAAAAATTACCCATAGTTTTTAAATTAATGGAACAAAAAACAGCATTAAAACAACTAATAACTTTATCAAAAAAAGGTTCTCCCATGAGGCTTGCAGCAGAAGAATGGAAAAATCCTTACGAGACTTTAATTTCAATAATTCTTTCAGCAAGAACGCGAGATGAAACCACAATAAAGATTGCTCGTGTTTTGTTTAAAAAATTCCCAACACCAAAAAAACTTGCAAATGCAAGTTTAAATTCTGTCCAAAACATAATAAAGCCCGTAAATTTCTATAAAAACAAATCTAAAAACATAATAAACTGTGCAAAAGTTATTGTGACAAAATATCATGAAAAAGTTCCCAAAAGATTTGAGGAGCTTTTAGAACTGCCTGGAGTTGGCAGAAAAACAGCGAATGTTTTTCTCGTTGAACAAGGAGAAGACGGGATTGGCGTTGATACGCATGTCCATTATATATCAAACTTTTTAGATTGGAGCAAAAATAAAAATCCACATAAAGTAGAAGAAGATTTAAAGAAACTCTTTCCCAGAAAATATTGGAGTAAAGTAAATGCGACTTTAGTAAGATTTGGAAAAACCCATACTTCACGAAGGCAAAAAGACAAATTATTAAAAGAGATAAAGAAGGTAAAATGAAATGGATTCCCTAATAAATCTTGTTGAAAATCTCAAAAGCCAAGAAGTTTGCGAAGTTATCGACAAAAGAATGAATGAATTTGAAAAAATTCCTAGAAACTTCAATGATTTGTTTAGAGAGCTTGCTTTCTGCATCCTTACAGCAGGAACTAGTGCGGAACTTGGAATTAAGACAATTAACCATCTCGGCGATGTTATATTCAAGGGCAATGAGAAAGAAATACAGCAAAAATTAAAAGAAACATACAGATTTCACACTTTAAGGGCAAATTATCTGGCTTTGGCAAGAGAAAATTTCAGGAAAATTAATTTAAAATCTCCTGACGTAAGAAATCAGCTAGTTGAAAACATAAAAGGTATTGGCATGAAAGAAGCCTCACATTTTCTCAGAAATATAGGCTTTAAGGATTATGCAATAGTTGATTTTCATATTGTAGATATTCTTGCAGATCATGGCCTGATAGAAAGGCCAAAAACAATGACTCCAAAAAGATACCTTGAAATTGAAAATATTTTAAGAGAATTAGCTTCTAAACTAAAAATGTCTCTGGGAGAATTGGACTTATACTTGTGGTATAATGAAACTGGGAAGGTGCTGAAATAAGCGAAAAGCTTTAATATTTTAACATTCCTATAAACTAATGTCTCTAAAAGATATCCAAGATGACGTTGATAAATGGGCTTCTCAGTTTACTCCTAAATATTGGTCGCCACACGAAATTGTTGCAAGATTAGCTGAAGAAACTGGAGAAGTTGCTAGAGAAATTAATCATCTCTTTGGCACAAAAAAGAAGAAGGATAGTGAGGCTAAAAAAGAATTGCAAGATGAGTTGATAGATGTTTTATTCACTGTTGTCTGTATGGCTAACTCTCAAGGAATTGATTTACAAGAAACTTGGGAAAAAGTTATGAAAGAAAAACATTACGGTCGAGATGCAAATAGATTTAAGAAAAATTAATTACTTCTGCAAACTCATTCTGTGTTCGTGCTTTGGCTCTTTTGTCTTTCCGCCAACTTGATGTTTCATCTGTTTTGCGGCTGCCTTTTCCATTTCCTGCCCAGCCTCTACAACAGCAGCTTTTTTCTCTTCTTCAACTTTCTTTTCTTCCTCAGGCTTTTCTTCTTTTTTCTGAGCATCTTCGACAGTTTTCTTTTCGGCCTTTTTCTTTTTCGCGATCTCTTCTGCGCCTTTAGTAACTTTTTCTTCTCTTGCTTTTTTGAACTTAAGATTTTTAGGTAAATCAACTGCTTCAACTTTTACAATATCTCCTTCTTTTATTGCCCTGACTTTTATTTTATGAACAGGATTCCTTATTCCTCGGAGCCACATTGCTTCATTCAGATACTTGTCAATCTTTACTTTTTTCAAATCTCTATCTCTTATTTTCATATGCCTTACAATGAACTCTTTGATTGCTTTTATTGCCTTTTCCGTTCTTCTGTAAATCGCGACTTTGTCAATTTCTTTTCTAAGTGGAATGACATATTCTCTCTCAATTTTCTCAACTGTTTCTGTTTTTTTCGCCATGTTTGTTTATCCGAAGTGGGACTTCCTCTGTTTTCTTGGTTTAATATGTAACTTAGTTCTTCTCCACGATCTTTTTACATGAGTCATCTGGGAGGGGTGTATCTTTTTTCCAGGCCCGTATTTTTTCAAGACAGCCCAAACTGGAGCCCACTTAGTTCTTCTTCCAGCCTTTGCTAGCCTTGCTTTTTTAAGATTATTTTTTATTCCCATTATTTTATACTCTCCATGAAAGATTTTCCTTTATCAGTTAATTTTCTTCCAGGTCTGACGCTTCTTGCTCCTTTTATTGGTTTGATAACTTCAGTAAAGCCCGCTTTGTCAGCCTGTTGTAATAGGACTCTGATTATTTTTCCGCCAGATTTTCTGAATTCCTCTGGTCTTGAACCCCTTATTTTTTTACTACCATATCTTGTTCTAAGCCTGCTTACACCAACAGTATTTCTTCTATAAATCTGTCTCAATATAGAGGCTGCTCTTTTATGCCAGAAATCTGGTTCATCAATAGGTCTAGACTTTGCAGGTCCAGATTTCACAAAAGCAACCCATTCTGGTTCTTTAAATTCCTGAATTTTTTTCAAGGCTTCGGCTAATCTGTTGTTGTATTCCTGAACGTTCATATCGTAAACTGGATTTATTTTTTCCATTTTCAGTTAGCTTTGACACCGCTTTGCAGCGTTAGAACAGCCTAAGCTGTTTAGTCAAAAAAAGAGTGTTTTGTAGGTTTATAAAACTATTGATAAAGATTCATCTCACCGGCTTTCTCCACTTCTTTACAAAAATAGTGAACCCAACAACTCTTGCAGTATAATTTCTTCCTAGCTTATTCAAGATTTCTTCACGATAACTCTTAACTTTTTCCTTTTCATGTCCCGCACCCTTTAGCACAGAAATTTTCATATTGTCATGTTTCTTGAAATGACTTTGCAGAGTTCCTATAAAATTCTCTGTCAATCCGTTTTTTCCGAGTTGAACATGCCCTATTGTTCCCATTTTTCAATTTTTTCCTTTTTTATTTTAATGACTTTGAATTTGCTCACTCCAAAAGTTCCCAAACTCATACTCTTATCTTTGTAAATGTCTTTTCCTTTAAAAATGTGAACAATTACATCTTTTTTGTTTTTTTTCCAGTCTCGAGAATACCTCGCGCAAAAAATTGCAGCATCCTCAATGTCGCTTTTTTTTGCTTTTCCCTTTAAATTTACAAAAGGACTTCCAGGCGTTGCAGTATGGAAAACCAATTCTTCTTTTTCAACTTGGGAAATTAATTCTTCATTACTGGGAGCGTCTCTTCCAGCAAGGACCAAAATATTGTTTTCCGTCGTGAATTTCCTGAATTTGTTTTTGTCTTCTTTCATGCTCTTTAAAGCTCTCTTTTCTTTTTATTGTTTTCTATAGAAAGCTTTTTAAATAAAAATACTTTTTAGATAAGTAAAAAATGAAAGAAAGTGTTCATGATCTAGAGAAGCGATATAAAGAGGGTGAGGCTTGGGGTTTGGCTTCGTCTATTGATCTTTACTCATGTAATCCTAAGACTATTCGTGATGCTCACAAGGTTAAGGAATTTGTCCATAAACTCTGCGAGCTCATAAAAATGAAAAGATTTGGCGAATGTGTCGTCGTGGATTTCGGAGAGGATCCAAGAGTTTCTGGTTTTTCCATGACACAACTTATTGAAACATCTCTTATTTCAGGACATTTCGCTAATCAATCTAATAATGTTTACCTGGATGTCTTTTCGTGCAAATTTTACGATCCTAACGTTGTTGCAGATTTTGCAAAAAAATTTTTCCAGGCAAAGGATTTTGATTTAAATTGTAATCTAAGACATATAAGAAAGAAAAAATGACTCACATCTCTCCTACAACTGGTCAGGAAATATCCTGTGTTATGAAGGGTGTTGATGAAATCTATCTAAAAAGAAACAACACACTAAACCCTATAATCATCGACATATTGAAACAGGAGAAATTTAATGTGTTAAAAACTTTGACCTACCAGTTTGAGCCACAAGGTTTTACGACTCTAATCCTGCTTTCAGAGTCTCATGTTGCAATCCACACTTATCCGGAGCATGATGCCCTGTATTTTTCAATTTACAGCTGTAGAGGTCCTGATGACTCAGAAAGAACGTTTCAGTTATTAAGGGAGAAACTTAATCCCAGAGAATTCACTTTCCTTAATTCTAATAAAATCCCCTTACTGAGTGAGATGAGAAAAATTATTATCTCCCCAATACAAAAAAAGAAAAAGAATTCTAATAGACAATTTTAGGCCCATAGCCCCAAAGATTTATTGCTGCAGCCAACTCTGAGTTAGGATTTTTTTCAATGAATTTTTTGAGTGGAATTTTTTTGTAGTAAGCCTCTCTGGCTTGCTCCACAGCTTTTACCCCCGCCTCAATTCCTTGCGGGTGTCCTAAAAGGCCCCCACCAAATTGCATTATTACATCATTACCTAATTCTTTCAAAACACTCTCAACATCTCCAGGATGTAAACCTCCAGAAGCGACCATCCAAACGGGCTTGATGTGGTACCAATTCTGCCCCAAAGAAGGAATTTGTGGATGAGGTTTAAGATTTCTCTCTTGTAAAATATTTCTTATGTAAACAGCCTCGCCATAATCTTCCATTTTTGCCAAAGGAGAACCTCCGTGTAAAGTATCAACTCCCAAAAGCCTGAATATTTTTGCCAAAAAAATCATAGAAACAGAAAATCCGTAAAGCTTCCCCTTGCCGTGAATTCCTGGAGAATTATCTCTCGTAATAAATCCATGCATTGCTCTATGTGCGTGAATAGCCAATCCAGTTTCAGCCCTCCTCATAGTATCAACAGCAGCAAATCCAGTTGTAACAACATCCATCATGAAAAATATTCCTCCATTGCTCTTTATGTGTTTTGCTCTTCTCAGCATCTCATTAATATTTGAATGCGTTAAGTTACAAAGATAAAATTTTTTCTTTCCAGTTATTTTCTCAGCTCTTTTAGCTTCTTCCAAAACAAGTTTACATCTCTTGTCAAATTTGTTAAATTCTAAATTCGTCAAATTCTCATCATCCTTAATTCCCTCATAACTCCCGTCTCCTGAAGTAAAAAGAATTTTTGCCAATCTTGCCTGCTCTTCATCTGTTCTTCCAATCTTAGGCTTTGGGACAGTTATTGCCAAAAATCTGTCTTTATTTTTTAAAATTTTTCTAATTCCTTCAACACCAAATTTAGGGCCAGGAAAAGCTTCGACCATTCTTCTAGGCAGTCTAACATCATAAACTCTCATAGCAGAAACCATTTTCATTCCAGCAATATTTCCTATGATGCCTGCAAACAAACCAGAAATATTGTCTAGCTCAAATAAATCAATTGGATAGGCCACTTTGAACATAAATTTCTCGTAATCTAAATCATAAGCTAAGGCTCTTTTTTCTCCAGCTAAAGGAATTCCTGAGTCTTTGCCGTCGTAAACTTTCGTCCATGTTCCCGTTGAACTTTCAGCAGCAACAGTTGCGGCAGCTTCCTCGAAAATTTCTTTTTTAGTTTTGTTTTTTGCTTCTTTTATTGCTCTTTCATCTATTTCAATTTTGATTAAAGTTATGACATAATCTTCATCAGGATTTTTTGGTTTCCACCCTTTTTTTGCCAGATAATTAAATTGTACTGCCATTACACTTTCCTCACCCTCGGCCCATCATCAGTGTCATCAATAAAAAATCCAAGATCTCGGACTCTGTCTCTCAATGCGTCAGCAATTTTCCAATTTTTTTCTTTTCGTGCCTTCTCTCTCTCATCAATTAACTTTCTTATGTCTCTAGGGATGGAAACGTCGTCTCTCTCAAAAAGCCTCAATCCCAGAACCTCATCCATTTTTTTTATTGTCCTAAACTTTCCTTCCGCTTTTTGATCCCTGAGCATTTTCCACAGCACTTTCACAGCATTTGGAGTGTTCAGATCATTGTTTATTGCCTTTTCAAAATCTTTAAGATATTTTTGATTTGTCTTTTCATCATCTTTTATTCCATAAATAATATTTTTTATTCTCTTATAAGTTTCTTTAGCCTTGTCGAGATTCTTCATTGTAAAGTTTAAAGGTTTTCTATAATGAGAGTTCAAGCATAAATACCTAAAATCCATTGCAGAATACCCTATTCCTTCCAAGACGGAAATTGTGTACATATCGCCTTGACTTTTTGACATTTTCTCTCCCCCAAATAAAAGCCATGCATTATGCAGCCAATATTTCACCCAAGGTTTTTTCCCGAATACAGCTTCACTCTGTGCTATTTCATTCGTATGATGAACTGGAATGTGTTCTTGTCCTCCAGTATGAATATCAAACTGTTCTCCAAGATATTTTGAAGACATTGCTGAACATTCTATGTGCCATCCAGGATATCCTAATCCCCAAGGGCTCTGCCATTCTTGCTGTCTCAACCCTGGCGTTTCTGAAAACTTCCATAATGCAAAATCTGTTTTGTTTTTTTTCTGGCCAATTTCAATTCTTTTTCCAGCTTTTAATTTTTCAACTCTTAATCTTGCCAACTTTTTATAATCCTTAAATTTAGAAGTGTCAAAATAAATTCCGTCAGAAGTCTTGTAGGTGTAACCTTTTTTTTCTAGAACCCTTATCAAATCAATTTGTTCTTGAATGTGCCCGGTTGCTTTCGGCCAGACATCAGGCATTAAGAAATTTACTTTTTTTAAGTCATCTAAAAAAATGTTGAAATAATACTCTGAAATTTCCTTGGCCGTTTTTCCTTCTCTTTTCGCAGCATTTTCCATTTTGTCTTCTCCTTCGTCAGCATCAGAAGTAAGATGTCCGACGTCCGTGACATTAATTACGTGTTTTATTTTAAATCCATTAAACTTCAAAACTCTTTTTAAAATATCCCAGCATAAATAGCCTCTCATATTCCCGATGTGCTGATACCAATAGACAGTTGGCCCGCAAGAATAAATCCCTACTTCGTGATCTTTTAATGGTTTGAAATTCTCTTTTTTTCTTGTTAGAGTGTTGTAGAGTTTTAGCATGACGTTCTAAAGAATACTCAATTTAAAAACTATTTGTCAAGAGATTGGTTTTGTCTAATTTTTTTAAAAAGATTATTTTATAGTAACGTAGATATCCGCTCCAGAATAAGAAACTCCAGCTTTCTTGACCTCTAGATTGTATATAATCGTGCATGGAGGAGCTGTGTCAGGGATATCAAACTTGACAAGTCTGGCCAAATCTAATGCATTTCCAGGACCAAGACTGAATGTTCCGCTTCCACCTAAAAGATAATTGTTAGCTTTAGTTTCACTAAACGTGCTTCCACATTTTGAAACATCGCTTGCTGTGACACTGTAGGTAAACTCTGCCTGTTCTACATCTCTATTCTTTACAGAGAAAGCAAATCCTTTAGGCGTATCGCCTTTTTTCAGAGTAATCTCTCTTGATGTTGGATAGACCGCAATTTTTTTATCTTCCTGCGAGAATAATTGGTTTATCTGATTTTGAACTTCGTTATTAACGCTGTCTATTGCATTACTTCCGCTGCTGAAGATTTTTTGGACTAGAAAAATTCCAAGAATTAAAACGGCCATAAGCAAAACTATGGTGACAAGCGTTCCAACACTCATTTCCATTGCGCCGCTTTTTGATTTCATCTTATTGTAGAGGGAAATTTCCTAAGACACCATTATTCTTGCTAAGCACCAAAGAAACAACAATAGCTATTATTATAACTATTATGCTTATCACGATGGCTATTTTGCTTAGTTTGCTTCCTTTTTGAGATAACTCTGTTTTCTGTTTCTTGGAAAGAACTGTTCCGACAATTCCCAAGATCAAACCAGCAATTGGAGAAAGGAAAGCAAAAACTATGCCTATGATCCCAAGCACATAACTGACATTGGAAAAATCCTCTTTTTTTTCTGGCATATCTTATAGACATCTTTTTAATTTATAAAGGTTTTGAAAGAAAAATCCAACACTGAAAACTTAAAAGTTTTCATGAATAAACGCCAACAAGCTGTCATTTATGGGAATGGGGGGAGTCGAACCCCCGACACCACGAGCTTCAGTCGTGTGCTCTCCCGCTGAGCTACATCCCCAAAAAATATGTTTTATAATACTTTTAAATCTGTTGATAAATCAATAAAAGAAAAAATGTAAGTTGGGAATAGGCCACCTTCTGTCGTTCCCCGTTGCCAGACGGAACGTGTTAACATTCGACTAAGCGGCTTAAAGCCTTGCACCAGTCAAGATGGTC